>Ga0247733_1000068_pt1 | contig 170287 bp, 144 predicted proteins | sample UWRJL043104R2_FD_180932 | JGI IMG/M metagenome (GOLD analysis project Ga0247733, IMG submission 180932) | Plant litter microbial communities from Arlington Agricultural Research Station in Wisconsin, United States - UWRJ-L043-104R-2 | ecosystem: Environmental > Terrestrial > Plant litter >... | reverse complement strand
TAACCCTAACCCTAATCTAATACTAAATCTTATATCGACCTAATATTATATAAATAGCTAAATCTTATATTAACTAGAATAAATAAGCGAATCTTATATCGATCTAATACTATATAAATAGATAAATCTTATATTAATCTAATATTATATAAATAGCTAAATCTTATATTAATCTAATACTAAATCTTATATTAATCTAACGTCGCGTAAATGGCCGAATCTTATATTAATCTAAGAATATATAAATCTTATATTAATCTAATACTATACGAATAGGTAAACTTTATATTAACTTAATACTACTATAGCGCGAGTAAGAGTTTTACTCTAAGCTTAGTATAAAATCTTATAGGTAGATAAATCTTAGATTAATCTAATACTACGTAAATAGATAAATCTTATATTAACCTAATACTACGCGAATAGCTAAATCTTATATTAACTAAATCTTATATTAACTTAATATAGTCTAAATTTACGAATCTTATATTAATCTAATACGGCCTAAATTCGCGAATCTTATATTAATTAAATCTTATATTAATCTAACGTGGTCTAAATTTGCGAATCTTATATTAACTAAATCTTATATTAATCTAATACGGCCTAAATTTATAAATCTTATATCGACTAAATCTTATATTAATCTAATATAGCCTAAATTCGCGAATCTTATATTAATCTAACGTAGTCTAAATAAGTAAATCTTATATAACTCGACGCTACGTAAATATATATAAAAGTATTACCCTAGACTTAGTATAAAATCTTCTTACGTAACTATTATATTACTTACGTAACTTAGGTTAATATAAGATTTACCTTAAGTTAATATAAGATTCGTATCTAGTTAATATAAGATTCTCTTTTAGGGTTAATTTAACCCTATTAACCCTCTATATAATAAACTACCTACTATAGCTTATTTAGTATAGAATCGCGCGCTAATTCCGAATCTACCCTTAGATTTGCGATTTAACGTAGGTTAGCCGCGATATAGCGCTTCGAAGCACCCTAGTCTAATTTAATAGAGTACTTGGCGCCTATACGAATCTTATATTAATCTAATATAAAGGGTTCTAATACCGTTAGAAAAACTTATCTTTATAGTTACTAATAATAGTATAATATAATAATAAGAATCGTAGAATTATTAAGATAATAATCTTAAAGAGAAGAATAATATTATAAATAAAGACTAGCTATAGATAGATAAGGAAGTTAGTAGTAGTTATAGATATAAAGAAGCTTCTCTAAATATATTAGACTATAGGGAAAGATTTAGTTAGTAAGTATATAACTAGAATATCTTACTAAGTATAGAATATCCGGGATGCTCTAAGATATCTAGAATACTATAGAATATCTAGAATAGCGAAGTTAGGCTAGAATATTAGAACTAGAAGATTTAAACTATATAGATCTAGAGAATCTTATTTATATTTTAACTCTTTATAGTTAACTCTCTTATTTAGTTTATACTTTTAGATTTGCTATACTAAATTAATAGACACGAATAGTTATTTAAGTTATTTAAATTAGTTAATATTAGAAATATCTTATACTTAGATAGTTAACTTCTATACTTAAACCTTCTAAATACTATCTATAGTAAATATTACTATATATCATCCTACTCTTACCCGGCTTAGGCTTAGGTAATATAAGGGGCGGACCGCTAAGGGTAAATGCTAGATAGAATACTTAAGAATTTAATAAGAAGCTATAGAGTTCCGGTCCCGAAGATCTTATATATATACTACCTACTCCGAAGAGAACTTCTAGAAGTTACTTTGAAGCGGGCGGAGCTCCAAGGTTTACTAACTAAGATTCTTAGGCCTAGTCTATTATAGGTAAGTATACCGTCGTTAATACTAGCGTAGATAGAATAAATATAAAGAGTATAAAAGATACGCTTATCTCCTCTTTATAGCGCTACGCTTAGTATTTATTTAAATACCTTTTACTAAGGGCGCGCGGGTTAAAATAGTTAGATTTAAGAATCTTCTAATTAGATTAGTATTAGGAGTATATATTAAATGAGATACGAAGTATAATTAATAATAGAGAAAAGTAATAATAAGCCTTATAGTGTATATTATCCTTATAAGTAAGATAAATCGCTTCGGAACTAACTAGCGATTTAGAAGATAGATATACTTAATCTTCACGTAATTCTTTTATCCCTAAATCCGCCGGGTAAGTCTTTATCCTCCCTAAGTCCACTAACACCCGCCGGAGGCGCCTTCGTCCTAATAATTAGTACGTCTTCGCGCTTAGATTAACTATAAATCTACCTTTTAGTAATAATATCTTAATAACTACTACTTATCTCGTAAAAGTAAGGAGACTATTTAAATAAAACGATGATATAGTATATTATTATCTACTTATCTACTAATTTATTTTCCTAACCTTAAGCCCGTTTTCCCTCTTTAAAGCCCGTTTTCCCTCTTCAATGCTGGTTTACACATACGAGTTACTCGGTTCCTTCAAGACGGCTAACAGCACCCTCGACTATCTTGCTAGCGAGCCCCGAGATGGTCGTATGCGAGTCCAGCAAGTCCAGGGTGCTAATGTTGCTTCCAAACGCAATGAGCAGCCAGTTTCGCAGCTCCGCCGAGATGAGACTGTCGATACCATGGTCCGCCACCGTCCTGGTCGTGTTGACCTCCGCAGGATTGATGAACAGCATGTCGGCGATGGTCTTGACGACCGCCGTTGTCGTGATCGCCAGGGTGTCTTCGTATCTGCTCTCCTGCATCCCGGCGCGGATCGATTTTTCGAAGGCATGACGCAGGCGCCCTGCCACGGCCCGTGGGCTACTATCCTCGCTTGCTATGTTGCCCATGTTCCCCCTGCCTTGCCCGTTCAAGTTCGCAGTGGCATCTTCGAAGGCACGCATGATGAGGGATACACGAGGATCGCTGTACCATTGAGGCAGAGGCGCTGAAGATGGTTTACCGCCTTCGTCTGCCTCCGCGTGCTTCATCTTCGCCAGGACTGCTGGATCCAGACATGTGAAGATGTTTGCGGCGGACAGTGGATCTTCTCTCGCGCCGTTCCACGAGCTTTCTGGATCTTGCTTGACAAAGGCGGGCTCCAGCATTGCGATGAATTGGCGCTCGGTAATCGTTTGGGTTCGATTTCGTGCAAACATGTCCACGGTTGTCGGATCGGTCGCCAGGGACCCCACATCGCTCACGAAGCCGAACGAGACAGTCGACGCAGGAAGACCAAGCCGACGGCGATAGCGAGCAAAAGCATCTTGAAAGACATTGGCGGCCGTATACGCACTCTGCGTAGCAAGCGCAAAGACGGACTCGAGCGAGGTTGTCATGACGAAGAAGTCCAATTGTATGCCTAGGGTGGCCTTGTGCAAGTTCCTTGTGCCCTGGACTTTGGCTGCCATACTCTCTCTCCAACGTTGGATCGAGATCTTGTCGAAGGATATGTCCTGATATGACACCGCGGCATGCACGATGCCTTTCACCGGTCGTTCCAAAGACGAAGCTTCCTGCACTACGCGATCAACGTCATCGAATTTACTCACGTCGCACGCAACGACTTGGATCTTGATGCCCCGCGAGATAAGGGAATCGAAGAGAGTCTGCGCTTCCTTCGTGGTGATCCCCTTGCGGGACAGCACGATTAAATCGCGCGCCCCACGACTGCACATCCATGAGACAATGGAGCGGCCAAGGCCTCCCATGCCTCCTGTTATTATGAAGCGTGCCGTTGAATCGAACTTCGCTCTCGGAATTGATGGAGCCATACGAACCAAAGCATCAGGCTCGAACGTCACGACCAATTTCCCGATATGCGTGCCCTTGGAGAATCCTAATAAGGTCTGATCCAATCTAGAGACGCTCGATGCTGTGAAAGGATGAATGGGAGCAATTCTGCCGGCGCGATAGTGGTGGTCGACCGCTTCTATCAAATCGTGTCCCAAAGCAGGATCTTGGTCTAGGACGAGACTCAGATCGAAGGATGAAAAGTTCGCACTCTTCTGGAAGAGCTCCAGTCCCATGGTCATTGACTCGCCAACTGCGGTTCTCCCCACATCGATGAGATGTCCTAACGGGGCCAAGGATCGAACGGACGCGTGTAGCATTTCCCCGGCACTTGTGCTGAGGATCACATCGAAGCCACCTCCCGGTATGGCGGCGGCGGCGGTGAGCAAGTCGTTGACAGAGCGCGACGAAAATATACGCTCAGCCGGAATCTTCATATGATCCGTGAGAAATTGGGCTTTCTCAGGTGTCCCCACAGAAGCGTAAACTATCGCTCCTTTGCACTGGGCAAGCTGGATGGCGGCTAGTCCAAGGCCACCGGTAGCAGATTGTATTAGTACCTTTTGGCCCTTCCGCAACCGCGTCACGTGCTCGAATGCATAAACGGCCGTCATATACACTAGCGGCATCGTTGCTGCCTCGGTTAGATCGTCCTCGGGTCGTAACCTGCTACAGAAGGCCGCAGGGACACGAGTAAAGTTGCCGAAGTGCCCTCTGCCCATTCCAAAGATCTTGTCACCCACAGCTAAGTCGACCACCTCAGACCCAGCTTCTGTAATGATGCCAGTGTACTCAGAGGATAGATTGTTTGCATCGAAGCGTCCGGATGACAACCCTAGATCCTTCCAATTGAGACCGACTGCAGAAACTTTGACCGTGATCCAGTCACGTGGCAGTGGCTCCTCGATCTCCGTGTACGGACAGAAGTATAATGAGCTCAGGATCCCGGGAGTTTCGAAGGCCGCGCGAACAGGTCCTTGGCTATCAATTGGCATCATTTGAGAGCGGCGGCTTATCCTCTGCTCTTGCGTATCGACGTACGCTTCGAGCCCATTATCGGGGACGAAACGGCTCACCCACATGCATCCGTCTTGCCAGAGGTACTCATTATCTTTGTTGGCGGTGAAATCATCTTCTTGAAGCTCCGATTCCAATGTCAACAGGGAATTAACCAGATCTTCATTCGCGCCCTGTAAGCTGTCCGCGTCAACATCGATCGAAAGGTATCGTCTTCCCGGGTTTTCCGTTCTTAGGGTCCGGAGAAGCCCGGGAACGAACGAAGCGTCGGGATTGGTGCCCTTGGCTATGTTGCCAGACGTCAGCAGCAGCAAGCTGCCTGCATTCGAGATGATGTGTTTGAAGTTGTTGAGTTGACTTTCATCTGCGTCTAACAGAAGATTTGATTTGTCCAGGTAAGCCACAACTCTTGTGTCTGGAGAGACAAAATCTGAAGCGTTTCGAAGAGGCACCACATCGGCTGCGGCCCCTTGACGCTCGAGTGCCTCAGAGAGCTGGAGAATGAGCCTCGGAGCGCTCACAGTACCATGTAGAAGTTGCACTTTCGCATTTCGTAATGCGTTGCCTGGCACTGTCGCTGGAGACTCTGGAGGCACCATTGTTGACACGATAACGGTTGTCGTTGCGTGAGGCTCGGGATAGTCGCTAAGAACCAAATCTGTGCCCGAGAATCCGGAACTGCGAAGCGCGACGTCCCAAGCGTCACGTCGCAAAAAAGGACTGTCTGTACGCCCGTCGGGGATTCCATGCCAGTAACCAGTCAGCGTACCTAATATGATGCCCACTAAGTCGTTGTTTTGTGTATTCTCAACAAGAACCAATTTCCCGCCCGGCTTCAGGAGTCGCCTACAGTTCGCCAACGTGTTGGCAATGCTGCACGTGGCATGTAAAGTCTGGGACGCCATAACAATGTCGTAGGAGGCTGCGTAACCTTGAGAATGAGGGTCATGCTCTATGTCCAGGACTGAGAAGTTGAAGTCGAGATACTCGGTCAAAGACTCGCGAGCGGACGCAAGAAATCCTGCCGAGATGTCCGTGAACGTATAGTCTTTGTACCGCTTGATCCCATTGCCATCGACGAGGGCCTTCATCGCGACCCGGGTCGCACCACCGGTACCTGCACCCAGTTCCAGGATACGCTGACTTGGATTTGCGTGGCCTAGAGACTGGAAGATATTGAAGAGTTGCGGATACGCGCTCGTCATGAAAAGTCCTTTCTCGTACAACGCGGTGAGAAGACCGTCGTGTACCAGGAGCTCAACGCTCGTTGTCTCCTTCCGAAAGATTCTATGCATGTTCTCGTGTAGCCGTTTTGCAATCTGAATCTCGACAATTTCCTCGTTCTGGCCGTACAATTTTGCCAGCAGCTCTAGTCGGTCGTGTGTCGGCATCATTCTCAAACTGCTAATGTCATGTTCCTCGTCTGTCTTGACACGCCGTGTGACCCACGTGGCGAAGTGCGCTAGGTTACCGGTGGGCTCAGCTGCTTCGGGATGGTTGATCAGAGTCTCATACATATCTGCCAGGACTACCGACGCAAACCGATTCATGGCCGGGAAAAAATGAACCCGGTCGACGTTTTCCTGTGGTGGCGGAAATCTTCCTTGGCATTGTGTATTGTTCATCATGCGAATGTCGGGTTGCCAGACAAGCCGGGTAAATGGACTTTTAAACTGAATTGACATGGGTTCCGGTGATGGTGTGTCTCCAACATAGCTGATGCAACGAAGACTGTCTATCTCGAGCACTAGTTCTCCCGATTGATTCTCGAGTTGCAACGTCGCATATGCGCCTCGGAGTCCTCGAAGTTCCCCATGAGCAATGACAGTACCATGATCACCGCCAAATGCTTCACTTTTTAGGTGCATCGAGTTCAGATGTATCGGGACGAAAGCGCTCCGAGCATTCTCGATTTGGCCCGAGTAGCAGGCGATCAGGCCAAGCTGGAAAATAGAGTCCAAAGATGCCGGATGCAGTGGGTATTCCGATTCGCCGCCAACAATGGTACCGGACGTCGTCTTCAAGTTGACAATGGAGACTGCTCGGTTTCCGAGGGGATCTACTTGAATGTCTGAGAGTCCTTGGAACATCTGGCCGTACCCTAGGCCGATGTCCGCAAACTTTTTATACCATGCCTGAGAGCTCGCTACTCTGGCATCAACGGGATGTTCCAATGTGTGGGTAAATCTGATATCAGACGTTTCAACTTTGACCATACCAGTACAGTGTACTGTCCATTCGCCGGAAGTTGATGCAACGGAGCTGACAGAGAAGTGAGACCAGTCTGTAGACTGGGAAGTCGTTGGCAGCTCCATGCTGAGAACAATTTCGACCCCAACATCATCCTCTGGAATTCGCAACGCCGTGCTTATGTCGACATTTCGGAGCGAGTGACCCGCAATCCGGCGCTTGTCCGAGTATTGTTCGAAGACTTGGGAGGCAGCTACTAGGGCCATTGCGAAGAATCCTGCGGCCGGAAAAACGGGATCTGGAGGGGTAAATAGTCAGTGAACATACTTTTTAATGACGAATGAGATCCTTACGGGGCAACAAGCGGTGATCGCCCAGCCACGGCAGATCTTTCAAGCGGAGAATGTTCCGCCACTGCGGTCGCGAGTTGGCGGTTCCTGGGATCTTCGATCCGAGGAGATCATGTCTGAGTACGGAGCGTAGCCGGTATTCTTTGCTTATTCGGCTCTCGTTGTACAAGATTGGTCCGTACTTGTAGCAGTATGGTGGGAGGGTGATGGCTGTGCAGCCATGCACTGTCACCCATTTCCCTCCTTGGAGTTCGTCAACTGCATTTACGCGATCCAAGGCGACTGGTGCACCCACGGCGAAACACGTGCCCACCATGCTAAGCATAGATACTCTAGCATCCTCCTTTCTCTTTAAAGTCGAAGCGTATGGTAGACTGCATCCCAAACTCTGCAGTGTTTGGTTGATGGGACCTTTCAGGGCAGGGTGTGGGCCAACCTCTAAGATGAGATCGACACCTACTGAATCCACCGCCTCGATGACAGCTTCTGAGAATCTGACTGGTGACTCGAGATTGCTTTGCCAATAGGAGGCGTCCAGGGCCTCTGTGGAAAATGATTTGTGTGGCCGGACGGAAGATATCCACGGCACGCGCGGATATTTTTGCCGTTTGTCGCACAGGCCCAACTTCGAGATGTAATCTAATCCCTCTGTGAGCTGGCAATGATAAGTTCGACCAATCTTTTTCATGTGAGACGAATGGTATGCATTACCACCGGTTCGAAGTATACGATTGAAATCCCCTTTCGCATCTAGAATTGCAGAGAGTCTCTCGATCTCTAACGCATTTCCGGATAGCGTTGTACTCTCTGGAGAATTGATTGCTGCAACTTGGATGTGACCAGCAAAATCTTTCAGGTATTCTTCAGCCTTCTCATAGCCCATGCCGACGGCCAGCATAGCCCCAGGCTGGGTATTGAGGGCTACAGATTTGCCTCGATACCAGGCAGAAACAATCGCCTCTGCTGCCGTGATATACCCTCCGGCATATGCGGCCGCAATCTCTCCTGAGGAGTGGCCAAGAACGGTCGATGGCCGTATGGACCAGGATGCTAGGAGATCAACCAGCGCGATCTGCACAGCAGTGCATACGGTTTGAGAGATCTCAGGTAAGTTCACGGCTTCCTTGTCGCAGTTTCCGGAAACGATGTCGTTGATCTTCCATGTCGGACCATTTGGCAAGGCGTTCAATACAAAATCGGTATGTTCAATGGCCGTTTTGAAAACATGGTATCCGATGAGTTGTGAGCCCACTGCCCTATGTCAGGACCGATAGCCACTTCTTCACGAGATGCTCGTGAAGGAGCTGAACCACAATGGAAAGCGACTTACTAGCGTGCCATTGAGCTCCTTGACCCGTAAATATGAACGCAATCTTTTCAACGCCTGGTGAAGATTGGAAGAGATTTTGAGAAGTCTCCAGACCACTCGTGGGGTCATTCCTTTCCACAATTCTGAAGGAGCGGTAGAGTAATTTTGAGCGTTTGTTGCTCAATGTATATGCGACGTCCGCGAGTGAGTGGTGTCCCACAACCTGTGCAACTCTCCGAATATTCATATTCAGCGACTGTTCGTCGTGGGCTGAGAATGGGAGAAGAACCAAGGCGCGCGTGCCCGCATCGACCTTCTTGATTGGGACATGCTTTCCAGCGTCGATGGGATGATGGGGTGATGTTTCCAACATTTTTCGATGAGGTTTCGGGTCAGCGGATTGGTGTACACTACCATTGCGGAACTCGGGGAGTTTTCCGTTACCGAAACCGTTCGAAAAGAATGTCTCTGCTTCTGATGCAGTTTGATGCCGTAGACTCTGTTCACCATCACTTTCATGTGTCGAATTTCCATTGCGTCCATCGGAGTGACCATTCGCCAAGCTTTGCACTTCAATTTCGTGTGCGATCCCGGGTTTGACGTATCCTGGAAGTACGACATTGACGTGATCAACGATACAATGACCGTTCGCACCTCCAAAGCCGAAAGAGTTTATACTTGCGCGTTTCAAGCCGTTCTTAGGCCACGGAACAAGATCCGTAACCACCTCAACCTTGTGCTTGTCGAAGTCAATGGCTGGATTCAGCGTCTCGATGCCGACACTAGGTGGAATCGAGCCGGACTCGAGTGAGAGAACAACCTTCATTATCGCTGCCACTACAACGCTTTGTTAGTCATGCTTCGTCGATCTTTGAAGTACACGGGAATCTCACAGGCGCTTGCACCTTCGGTATGGCCCAGATTCGTCTTGACGCTACCCACGAGCATTTTTTGGTCCTCGTACAGATGAGCAGAGAAAGCGTTGCCCACTGCTGAGATCTCAATAGGGTCCCCAACTGGTGTTCCGGTTCCGTGTACTTCAAAATAAGAGGTGCCTGAGAGCGGTAGTCTCGCGTTCTCATATGCCTTTCGAATGACATTTTCCTGCCCGTCGGCACTTGGCCTAGTGATCCCGCCGGTTCGCCCATTGGAATTGACTGCGGTGCCCCGTATGACCGAGCGGATGGGCGACGTATCATCGACAGCTTTGGACAGTTTTTTCAGATAAATTGCGGCGAAACCTTCGCCTCGTGCGTAGCCATCGGCTGACGCGTCGAACGTGTGACAAGTCGATGTTGGCGATAGCGCGCCAAGCTTATCTAGCGCGATTTGCAAGCTGGGATCCATTATCCAATTTGCCGCAGCAACAACCGCCGAGTCACAATCTCCATTTCGTATGGCGTTTACTGCAAGATGGACAGCATACATGGAGGAAGAGCATGCCGTGTCAATTGCGAGGCTGTCTCAGTGCATTAGTAACTAGGTACGAGACCCAAGAATGACGACCGTGGCGGCTTGTTGCTTACCTTGGTCCGCGCAAGTTGAAGATATAGCTGATTCGATTCCCAAGTATGCTGGTGCTTGCGCCTGTGGTAGCATAGGGCTTCGGAAAGTCCCAATCTCTCGCTTGCGTGACCCAATGATCTAGCGAGAAGTTCCCAATGAAAACGCCTGTAGATGAGCCAGATACACTTTCCCAGGTCTCGCCCGCATTTTCAAATGCTTCATAAACAACTTCAAGCAGTTTACGCTGTGACGCATCCATTGTATCCAGCTCCAAGCCCGTAATGCCAAAAAATGACGGGTCGAACAAGCGCGGATCCTCATCAAGTAGAAAGCCTCCTTTTGTGGCCATGCTACCAGGTCGTTCGTGATTAGGGTGGTAAAATCCTTTGTAGGAGAATCGAGGCTCATCGAACTCCTTGTACCCAGATCGTTTGTTTTTCAGCAGCTCCCATAAGCCTGAGGCGTCACGGACGCCGCCTGGCCATCGACAACCTATACGCCACAGGTTATTATTGATTATCAGTAGCGCTACTGCAGTTACAACCGACGTACCCATTCCAACAATAGCAATAGGCTCGGGGCCCTCTTCATCCATAGCTTGGTCACGCATTGTTACACGCACTTTGCTCGCCCTACGCTTGTGACTTGTTTGCGATAGATCTTCCTCGTGGCTTGGCACCGATGAGTTAGTATTGCGACTTCAATAACTGGCCGCCCTTCATTGCTTACTTGTTTCAACAGGCACGGGGAAATTGGCCACCCTACGTAGAGGAACAACTGCCGTCGACCGAAACTTCCGAACTGCGTGCTAATCCCGCACCGATGCCCGAAGATGGCGCCGCACCGATCGGGGCCGTCATCGGACACAAAATCGTGCCAAGGTATTCAAGCCGAGGACTCGGCCGCGAGCGAGCGTATGAATTTCTGCAGGAAGCAGTGGAGGGGTTTCGGCTGGCTGAGCCCAGAAGCGGCCGACTAGACGGCGTTAGGAGTCGGAAGCCATGGAAGGTGCTGGAGGTGACCTGAATTGAGGCTTCCAGTACCTGGTAGAGATGTATTAAGGTCAGCCATTTGAACGCTCGCATCTATTAACCTCCTAACTAACTACTCCTCCGTTCTCCTCAAAAGTACCCGACATTTCCAAAACACAGTCAGACAATGTCTCTATCGAAGATCATGCAGACTAGCAAGGGGACCACTTCGGTGCTTCTTGCTCTCGCCAACGACATTACAACACAAACACAAGACATTGTTGAGAAGTTGAAGGCGAATGACCTCCCCGAACCCAGCTTCGCTCTGGATTCACAAAGGCTACCAGCCGACCCTGAATACACAAAGCTGTATAGCAGCCTGAAATCATCCCTCGAAGATCTTCAATTCCTCGTCGGCGGATCGCGGCGATTCTGGCGAGCTCTCTGTGTTGAGGGTTACGATCTTGCCGCAGTTCAAGTGGCTTTGTTCTTCGAGTTTTTTCAACTGGTACCCGCGAAAGGGGAAATTTCCTTGCCCAATCTCGCCTCCAAGGCTGGACTTGATTTGGATCGGACTAGTCGTACGATTCGACTGATCATAACATACGGGATCTTCCAGGAGCCAAGGGCGGGCTTCGTCTCCCACAGTCCGGCATCGTACGCTCTTCATAATGATGAAGAGCTGCGGTGCACAGTTCACTACTCGTAAGTCTGACACCTGGTACTTTTTTCGGAGTAAACGTGCTGAGCAGATGTGAACAAAATAGGCTCGACGAGATGCTTAAGGCCGCTTCTTCCACAGCTGACAGCCTTCAAGAACATCCAACCAAGGCCGACAGCATCCATTGTGCTTTCAACAAGCATCACAAAGTTCCCATATTCGACTACTATACGAAGTTTCCTGACCGGGGCGCTCGTTTTGCAAAAGCCATGGCCGGTGCAACGAGGAGTAAGTGGACTTTCGGTGAGCTTGGCTGTACGCGTTGGCGCTGACAGTGGTGGTGAAACAGTGGACCGCCATATCGACGAGCTGAGAGACAGTTACGACTGGGCAAAGCTTCAGGGAACTGTAGTGGATGTAGGCGGGGGAAGCGGCCACATTTCCATTGCGCTAGCACGCGTAAGTACCGTCGCACGGGGAGTCCGGGGTTGAAAATCTCCTCGCCCTTTCTGATGAAACCAAATTGGGTCCAGTAGCTGACCGGTATCAAGCTTTTCCCAGATCTGAAGTTTGTTGTGCAAGACAGAGCACACATGCTGGCAGAGGGGAACAAGCTTCTCCAGGCCGACGTTGAAGACCGCGTGTCGTTCATGCAACATAGTTTTTTCGAACCTCAGCCTTTGAATGGTGCTGGGGCCTTCTTGATGCGCCAATGTACCCACAATTGGTGCGATCGCGACGTTGTCACTATGTTCAAGAGCATTGTGCCGGGTCTGGAGGGTTCTCAACCAGGTACCCCATTCTTGATCAACGACATCATCATGCCGGAACCGCGAACCATTTCTCGGTTGGCGGAGCGTCAGCTACGTCAGATTGATATGATCATGCTCGTGTCCTTTGGGGCAAAACAGCGCACCAAGAGTGAGTTTGAGGTCCTCTTGAAGGAAGCTGATCCCAGATACGTGATCCACAGCGTCTGGGGAGAAGGCGAGCCTCTTGGTCTACTCGAAGTTCACCTGCAGAGATAGACACGAAGGCTGTCCATTGAGATGAAAATTCCTCTGGCGGTGACTGTCGGTAGAGTCTTTAGACAGAAACAATCAGCAGTCGTTCCCTTGGTACCTCACGATGTTTTCAACTCGGTGGAAAGGTCCAGTTCCGTAATATCGGTTGATGCTGAGAAAACCTGATCGAAAAAGGCGACATCGGGGGTTTTGAAGCCAGGTTCCTGATCTCTGGTGTTGAAAAAGTTGGATAGCTCATCGCTCCAAGAGTATTCCCCAATACTGTAACACTTTGGACTTGTGTCGGCGGATCTGATCAGTTCTAATAGTCTGACCAGAGTTTGTGCCCCTGTTTCGGCCAGAATGCTCACTTCCGCGAGAACTTCTAGGCGGGCAAGTGCGTTGGCTATAGCGTCCACGCATGTCTCTTTTGTGATAACGACACCTTCGCCCAGGAGTACTTCTGTTTGAGTAATGCTTGAAGCACTTCCTGTAAGTAAACTCGTGAAGTCAAGGTCCAGGCAAAGACACCCAAGAATCACGGCGGCTTCAAACGTGTAAAATGCTACGTTCACAGAGCGTGTGTACTTGGCTCCTAAGAAATCGTAGAGCGCTCCCACTGCTTCAGAAAGCTTTAAAGAGGTTGCTGCAAGCATTTTCTTTTGAGACAATACGAGAGCCCGCTTGTACGAAGGCATGTTGGGTATGTTGTCCCAGTTGGTGGCCAGAACGGGACGGAAGTTGCAGCAGATGGATTCGAACATTGCTATATGAAGAATTTGCCTCTGAAGCGGGATTCTTTCACATCGAAGATCGTATGTCGTGTCGGGATTCAGGGAGAAGGCTGGTGGCAAGCAAGCCAGAAATTCGACCGAGAACTTTTCGTATCTGTCTTCGGCCTCGACCATGTCGTAGGGCTTGACTGCAAAGCTCCGCCAGAACTTGCAGAGCTCGACTTGTAATGCGCGTTCAGTAAAAGGGTGAGGTTCTTCTTCCGAGCACCTGCTGGCCAAGTGGTAGCCAGGAGCAAAGATGCCACAGCTGACATTATCAGAAAACAATAGTGCGATATCGAGCTGGCGTGAAAATTGGCTGTGAATTGGTGAGCTTTGAGTTCTTTATGGGACTTCAGCCAGACCGGACTTACTTGTCCCAAATGTACAATACGCACATGACCCTGCATCCGACTTCCCAATCTAAGTCAAAATCACTGTCTCGAAACCAGACTTGATCAAATCGTTCGTAGAATCTCAGTTCTTTCGCAACCTGGGAGGCGTGTCGTAGCGCAAGCCAGAGTTCGTGAGGGTTTCCTTCACAATGAAACTTTAAGGCGTAGAGGAGAAGGTGTTGAACTCGGACCACAGATCCCCATCTGTCCATATCAATCGCAATAGAGAACAGAGTGTTACCAACATCGCTACAAATCGATCTGATATTACTCAAGTTCATGCCACGGACAGTATCGAGGTTGTAGTTAGGCGAGGGGAGGAAAAGGGATGCATAGGAGCACATGCGCATGATCAGGACCGCGAATTCAACGTCTAGAAGAGTGAAAACACCACCAAGTTTCCACCACCTCTCGTACGTATCGATGAAGCTACGTGGTTCTATGATCTGATCATGCCTCGTTACTGTTAGTGAACGTACTCTGAGAATAGGCGCTGGACGACTAGATGTCGGGTTTGTAAGGAGAGAAGGTGGGGAATGACGCATGTGTCAGAGGTAGAATCAAATCGGTGGAGAGGTAGAGCTTAAGAAATTGCACCAACCAATGTATCTCAGAGACATAATATTGTATGAGGAAGTCGAGAATTTCGCGCCTAGGCATCTTGGAAAGCTCTTGTTGTATCAATCGATTGACGTGCAGTGGGGCAAGACCGCTCTGATATGTCTCTTTCGGATTCTCTAGCGAGAACTGCAAGAACTTGATCAGTACTAGGTGATAGAAAAACCCGCCGGGTGAAAGGAAATATTAAGGCACCTACCCTTCGCAGTATGGCGATAGTGTTTCGATCGCTACCTTGATGGTATCCGAACACTGTCGCTAAAGATTGTGGAGAGGGATCATGTTGCAATGCGGCGTCGCTCGACTTCCTCGAATCGGCTCGCGACGTCTGAATCGTATAGTCCAGGCTCGGAGCAAGAGTCACTGGCGCTACTTCGGTGGCCTTCGAGCTTCGAGTTTGTGCAGCATCCTGAGAATAACAGCATTCTTCAGACTTTCGTCTTCGTGTACAATTGTCGCATGGATGGGTGCGACTACACTGTATCACAAAAGTGTTAGCCCACTTCTCGGCAAAACCAACGTTGAGAACCGGACCGGCCCGGGGGGGCTTAGAACGCGGGAGACTTTGATTGCGCTCTTACCTTTTGCTTCCTGGTGTAGCACGGAATGCACGATCGAACTTGGCGCTTACGCGAATGAAACATGTTGTGTACACAGGACTAGTAAGTACCACCTGAGGTACCTTGGTAAGGGTGCAATTTATGTAACATGGAAAACTGATTGCCCTAGTCCCACGGAGGAAAATGAAGTTTGCAGATAGATAACCTGTACAATCCGACTATCGAAGCTCGCTTCAGAAGGCGAAAATACCGCGGGCTTGTCCTCCCAAGCAATGTCATACTAAGGCGTCCGGCCTCTCACCGAATCCAATGGCTCCCTTTAGCCGGTTGGCGGTGATACCCAATATGTGTACGTGCAGCGCAGTTGCCAGGACTGCGCGTCCGGAGAGTCCACGCGTAGGACCGAGAGACTCCAGGAGACCTTACAGGATGGATCGTGTGAAGTAAGGGCCTTCTGTAGAATGGCCGGCGATACCCGACATTGCTTAGCTCATGTCCTTGAACAATATGTCTCCAAGAATGGCCTCGTTGCTGTGGCAAATTGTAACGTGCGCGTCTGTGTTTTACTGTGGATACAGACCCTGCTGGAGATGGGCTGTCTGTACGATCGCCCGCAGTTCCACAACCCCTCACTTCACCGACTTTTGCAGATATGACCCGGAGCGAACCCAACTGCGGGGGGCCTCTCATACTCGCAATTGTCTGGGCGACGTAACGCACCACGTCGAAATGAAAGATCGGTCAGTGCGGAGCCTTGTACGGACACATTCTGTGTTTGTGATCGTAAGCCCTGGCGTCCGTGCAGGTTCCGAACGGTACGGTCATAGCTCTGCCGCAGCACTCCGCAGCACGTCTGTAGCTCCATCAGACTGTCGCGGTACGTCGTTATCGATATTTGAGCCTTGGCGTTGTCTTCGATCAGCGTCCTGCCAAGCTACGCGAAACATGAGCAAGCGAATGAGAAGAGAGGCGCAGGAGGAGTCGGCTCAGCCGTCGCAGTGTCAAGATCCATCGCTGACCTCGCAGTTCGATCCTCGCGACCGTATGAATACACCTTGTGCGCTGCGCCGCGAGCACGCGTTCTACGGGTCACGGAGCACGTAGACGAGCGGTAAGGCCTAGATAGTGTCGGCTTAGCCGTCGCAGCGTGAAGATCCATCGCTGACCTGGCAGTTCCATTCTTGCAGCGCGTATTCAGTGACAGCATACGTAAGGCAAGAGATATTACCTTATCGACGGCAAACGATAGTTTCCAATCGTGCCCCTCGTTGCACTGTGTGCTAGTTTCTTACTAAAAATCTACACAACTTCTCTTCGGGCCTTTGTACTCATCGTTTCACACAGAATTTTGCGACTGCTACTGCTACTGCTACTGCTACTGCTACAACGATAACAGCTTGACGACGAGAAGAAGGAGATATTTGCCAACGAGAGGACCGAATATTAATACGGCTCTGCTTCCAACAACAGATCGTTCGGGTGCAAGGGAAGCCATGGGGACGCAACCAGTCGACGGTTCGGAAGGCGAAAGTCTCCAAGATGTCTGGCGCCGCAACCGAGCTGTACCTGCAAGCATTGAGCAGTGCGTGCATGAGCTTCTTCAAAATGTCACCGGACGCAGCCCCAACTCACCCGCTCTCTGTGCATGGGACGGCGAGATGACATACGGCGAGCTGGATGTGCACTCTCTGACCCTACAAATACGGGGCCGTATTTTCTGGGCGTGATAACCTTGCCTCAAGACAAGTAGCTCTCCCGGGATTTTGGATCGCAAAAATCACTCTTATCGGTATCTATCTACAGTCTGGACCTCTCCCGGGTACTTGTTATGAATCCCACGCTTTTTCATTTTCCGTACGTGCTGCTTACTGTGTGGCGTCATTTCTGTACCACCTTCTTGATGCAATTTGGGGCCGAGCCTCCAAGCACGCCTGACAGTCCGGAGAGTTTCGGTCAAGTAACGGGGAGATTTTACGGCTATTTCCGTGGCCACGCAGTTGAGCCGTTGCATATGTCGGGCATGTCACTTCAACGGCCGTAATCTTCGGCGGAGTCAGATTGATTTCGGGTTCAATATTGCGGTGCAAATGATAGATCCCATCTTGGTGCTCCGTACATAGCAACGGCACGGTCATGGGCAAGAGATGAATCTGCGACTCACTTCACCCGGGCACAGTTGCACCAACCCAGTTATCAACCGACTCCGTTGCAAACGTATCACCATGAATGAGTCTCTCTCACCTGAAACTGAACATTCGTCGATTGGAACATTAGGCTATGGTTTGATCTTGACTACGACCCTGCTGGCATCCATTGTCTACGGATTCTATCTGTGGCTTATCCCGAAACCCATCCCAGGCATACCGTACAACAAAGGCTCGGCACATCGCCCTCTTGGAGATGCCTTGGACATGCTACGCGAAGTCAGCATCACATCAGAATTCAACCTCTGGTGTGCAAAGCAGGTGGATAAACTCAACTCCCCAATCTGCCAGGTTTTCGTAAACCCATTTTCGAAGCCATGGGTTCTTCTTGCCGATTTCGCCGAGTCTCAGGATATAATGCTAAGACGGAAGGAGTTCGACCGATCGAAATTCATCTCAGGAGGCATGGCGCCGCTAGGTCACTTCCAATCCACTTTGCCGACAGACGAGACTTGGAAGGAGTCCCGTTCGTGGACTCAAGATCTGATGACACCAACGTTCCTAAATAACTTCGCGGGGCCAGCAGCCTATTCTTCGGTGCGTGAGCTGGTTCGTTTATGGAAAATCAAAGCCAGCCTAGCTCAGGGTCGACCGTTCAGTGCCGGGACGGATTTGAACAATGTGTCGACGGACACCATGCTTCAGTTCACATTTGGCAACAACTTTGAGCATGCATCTCAACCCGAGCAAATCAATCGCTTGTCAGGTCTTGACCCTACGACATTGTCCATAGGAGACGTGAATACCGCCGTCGAGTTTCCAGAGGCTCCTGTCGATACTTACATCACGGCCACACATGAAGGGACGGACTACGTCGAGAAGGCGGTGAACTCTTGGATCTCTGAATTGACCATGTGGTGGGTCACTAAGACCCCACACTACAAGCGGGTAATGGCCACCAAAAACCGCGTGGTTCGGAGACAAGTCGATATTTCGCTCGAAAGCGTACGTCGCGGGGTAGTTCAAACAGGCGTTGACTACATGGTGTCCCGAGAAATTGCTTTGGCGGAGAAGCATGGACGAAGGCTTAGATACGGTAGCCAAAAGTTCCGGGATGAGGTTAGTAGATGTTTCTTCACCAATTCCATTGCATAAATTTTGCATCACTTCAGGGCTGACTGTGAGATTCGGGACAGATCTTTGGCCTTACATTGGCTGGACTACACACTACGTCCGCAGCGCTGGGGTGGATCGTGAAATTTTTGGCTGAGAACCAAGATGTTCAGTCTCGACTTCGCTCGGAATTGCGCGGTACCTATGCGGAGGCAGTTGAAGAGCAGCGTGAGCCTACCTTTGAAGAGTTGAATCACCCTCGACATCCATACCTCGAAGCGGTGGTTGAAGAGGCCCTGCGGTGTCACTCGACTACGGTTACACGCGAAGCTCTCGCCGACACGGAGCTCTTAGGTTACCATATCCCCAAAGGCACCGTTGTTTTCTGTGTCTCGAACGGACCGGGGTTTTATAAACCTTCGCTGCCCGTCAACGATTCCAAGAGAAGCCCATCGTCGAAGGCCGCCGCAAAACCTAAGGCGTGGGACGAATCCCGTGATTTGAGCGAATTCGACCCAGACCGATGGCTGGTCAAGAAGAGTACCAATGCAGGTGAGAGCAAACTTGAGTTCGATGGTAATAGTGGTCCCCAACTCATTTTTGGTGCCGGTCCTCGTGGTTGCTTTGGTCGAAGGCTTGCGTACATCGAGATGAGGTTACTGACGGCGTTGGTTGTATGGAACTTCAAACTTTTGCCAACTCCGAAAGATCTGAGCAGCCATGCTGCAACGGATGGCATCTCTCACAGAGCCACTCAGTGTTATGTTCGGCTTGAGGTGATATAGAAGCGTGGTGGAGGCGAATGAGTTTCGGCGAGTGTGGCAGAGACCTGTATAACCTTGTTGGAGGCAAAACTCATTGTATTCAATTGGAAAGTGGCGTGTTCATATTGCGATACCAAGAATTTGACCAATGTCGTTCGATAAATATCTGAAAATGATTGTCCACGGTATACGTCTCACACATTTGGTTTGACGTGAGGTAATGAGCTAACAAGATCTATGCTTGCAAGACGTTGTTCGCCGTCTAGCACCTAGAACGCGCAGTGGACAATGGGAGACCGAATGCAGCTATTAGCGGCGTTTGCACCTTATCAGCAAACGTCATACCTTCAAATGTTCTAGGCAGCTGAGACCGCGGTTGCCTTGTCGCATTGCTCGACGACTTTCTCGGACCGAAGAAGATGTGCATGAGGCCTCGCAAGCACGAGCTGCCCACCGGGTACTTTTTCCGTTGTCCGGGGCGTGTTGGTCTGAAAGTCCGTCGGGTACTTTCTTTGACCCAATCACCGCGACATGCTCTTGGAGGTTTAGTGAGCGAGCGCTAACAGCTGATTTGGGTTGGGCGGCGGGTACTTACAAGCTTCCGCTTCAAAAGTACCCGTAAGATCCACACGTACCTAGGTACCCCCAACAATACTCTTCGTTTCCAGGCATCCAAACGACACACCAAAGGTCAAATTCACACAACTACACCGGGCGGGTCTCCGCAAAGTGCACCGCAGACTGAGCCACTTTCGGGGAGTTATAATCATCCCAGATCGTCACCCGCGCAATATCGATACTGGAAATTACAAAGCCCAACGCGGGTACTTATGCTTGAGCACAGTACGGTGCGTGCACTTTCCCCTGGCGCCGTTCTTCTTCACAACAAGAGATCTGTTCTAGTGTGAGAAGTCCGCAAACTTAACGGCTCCTGCTCCAAAGCTTACCGCGATTGTCTCCCCAGTCGCCCCGTCATCAAGTGCGGTACCCTTTTGTTTGTTTAGTACAGCCTCAACAGGACTTAAGGCGCATCCCTCGCACGGAACGTCTATTTCACGTGCACGAATACATCGACTCTTGATTCGACATGTCTTCCACGGAGGAGGGACTACGCGAACGGGAAAGCACCGAGTCTCCAAATGGGGTCAGCGGCGAGCCAGTTGGGTCTCCGAAGACAGATGCGGAAATCCAGTATCCCTCCACCATCAAGCAGGCCCTGATCATTCTTGGTCTTCTCCTGAGTTCATTTCTTGTAAGTTTGTCCCTGATATACCGATAGGTTTAGCTGACACGCACAACGTAGACTGCCCTCGATATTGTAAGCTTCCGAGGAGAACATTCTGAGTAAGCTTTCAGAATACTGACTGTCACGTAGAGTATCATTGCCACCGCTATCCCCGTCATCACAACCCAGTTCAATTCGCTCGGCGACGTTGCCTGGTATGGCTCAGCATTCTTCTTCACCCTGGCAGCCTTCCAATCTATCTGGGGCAAATGCTACAACTACTTTTCCGTACGTGGTAGTTTCCTCGCCGCCATAGGAATCTTCGAAATCGGCAGCCTCGTCTGTGCTCTGGCACCTAATAGCCCTGCACTTATCGTTGGACGTGCTATCCAGGGCGCTGGTGGAGCTGGAACAAACCTGGGATGCTACGCAATCGCCTCTTTTATCGCACCTCCAGAGAAAGTACCTGCCATTGTTGGCGGCGTTGGTACCGTCTTCAGCATTGCCAGTGTAATTGGCCCACTTCTTGGAGGCGTGTTTACTGACTCCGTCACCTGGCGCTGGTGCTTTTACATCAACCTTCCAATCGGCGGTGTGGCGGCTGCGTGCATCCTGTTCTTCTTCCGCACTCCGGCTCATATCAAAAAGGCACACAAGACGCCGGCTCGGGAGATTCTCCTCAGCTTCGATCCGCTCGGCTTTGTACTCTTCGTCGGTACAATGCTGTGTTTCTTGTTTGCGCTCCAGTGGGGAGGTGTCACGCGAGCATGGAACACTTCGACAATCATTGGTCTGCTTGTCGGCTGGGCGTTGATGACGATCCTCTTCATAGGCAACGAGTGGTATCAGAAGGACCGCGCAATGTTTGTTCTGCGCATCCTTCGCGTACGCGGCATCCTGACGGCTTGTGTCTACGTGTTTTTGTCAGTTGTCTCTTCTCAAACAATCTTCTTCTTCGTACTAGTACTGACCACCATAGCCTTTACGGAGCTTACTTCTCGATCGTGTACAACATCCCTGTCTACTTCCAGTCGATCAAGGGACTGTCGCCACGAGACAGTGGAATTCGGACAATTCCCATTATCCTCTCTGTGTGTAAGTTACTGCACATTCTTCGCCAAAAGCAACAGTAGCAACTAACATCAGAACCATAGCCGCCGCCTCGATGACCTGCTCCATTGCCGTCGGCAAGATCGGCAAGTTCCAACCATTCATGATCGTGGGAGCAGCTCTTGCAACTATTGGCGCTGGTCTCGTGTATATGTTCGACCTTGACACGGGCATCGGAAAACAGATTGGGTACCAGCTAGTGCTTGGATTTGGCGTTGGCGCTGTCGTGCAGCTCCCCGTCATCGTCGGTGGCGCCCTGAGCGCATTACAAGATAAAGCGCTCGCTCTCTCCGTCGTTTGCGGTAAGATCACTCCAGCCCAGTGGATGTCAACGCTCGCTGACCTGGTCTCTAGTGACCCAATTCTTCTCTTCCGTCATGGCAATCGCCGCCTCTGATTCTATCATGAACAATCTGCTACTGAAGAATCTACCCAAGTACGCGCCAAACGTCGAGCCTCATTCCATACTAGAGCTTGGTGCATATGGGATACAGAACAAGTTGGATGCAGAGACGCTGGTTGGTGTACGCCAGGCATGGATGGTCGGTTTGCGCGGTGCCTGGGCGATGGTCATTGCACTCTTCGGCATGGCGTTCTTGTCGTCTTTCATCAGCAAATGGCCTGGAAGTCTGGCCCCCACAGAGCCAGAATCCAAAGTTGAGGCGCATGAGAGCGAAGGGGACAGCAAGGTCGGACAGGATCCTGAGAAAGGTATCTAGAGCCGGTACCTAGGAGCTGCTCAGCTTCGAACTCCGGACACGTTCACCTTAGACGATCGACGCAGCTGGATTGCAGTAGAAGGAGGGTTAGGTGGCACCGAACAAACGGCGATGTTAGCCTGGGCGTACAGGGCGCCCGGAGACTGTAGCCCCATTTGCTAGGCCGTTCACCTTTAGCAGTATGTAAAAGATAGTCGAGATTGAATATGTTACCACCTGTTAATGTTCTCAAGCATGCGATACCTTTCTTCAATGCTCGAATGCCTGACTTCGATGCTGACACGACATCGCTGAGCGGTGTTCGAGAGGCTAACCCAAACAGACCTAGTCCATGGGGCATCGCCACGGATGAACCAATAGAAAAGTACCCGTAGCCACGTACCAACCTTTGTCAGAACGCACACTGCCCGACATCAGCATCCCACGACTCTCACCCAAACCCATGGACACAGCGCATCAGATACTGCATGATTCGGAGTCCGCAGCCTGCAACTGCTGGTCGCAACTCATCCGCATCACCAGCCAGATCGACGCGCCATTCGCACCCGGCTCCGGACGCGGCGCGCCACAACCACGCCATCAGGAGTACGCGTCGAGACACCGACCGCAACATCCCGTTCTCACGCGTAAGGTGCCCTTGGACGAACGCCTCGTTCTCGCGGAAGCGCTCGTCAATCAGTGGGAGCTGCTGAACGGATGCACGCACTCGGCGTCCCATCTGCGCCCGGCGCTGCTGCGCCTCGTGTGCGATGCTGTGGAGCGCGTCTTGACGTTGTATGAGATTTCTTTGTCGAGTCTTTTGTCTGCGTCCGCGGTGGCTGGAGAGTCGCTTGGCGGGGGCGATGGGCGCGCATCGGTAGGTGTGCTGGAACTTGATGAAGAAGACGACATCCGTGCGGTCGCTCAGGCGGCGTTATCGTGGTCGGTCGTGAGATTGGGAGCCGTGCTACAGGATGTGGAGGAGGAGAGCCAGAGCTTTGAAGCGGCCGAATTGCGGGAGGCGGGGCATGAGAGGATGAAAGAGCTTACTGGACGGACGTTGCGGTTGTTGGGGCAAGTGGAGAGCATAAGTGTTTCCAAGTAATGACGTGAAAGGTCATACCAATGACATGGTTATATCAATAGCGAAGACATGATCCCATCTGCATGTGAAGAAGGGAACCCTGATAGCCATGAGCCGCTCTGGATCGCATCCTACAACAACAAGTGATATTACGTTTAAGTTTACTATATTTTGTCAGAACCGACCTTATTTCAGCTATTCATGATCTATGAAGACAATGGTGGAGGCATATTCACCAGTTGAAGCGTCTTCCAGCGTGGTTTCCAGCACAAAATCGGTGCGATGACACTACTTTCGAGGAACCGAGTCTATTTTGCAGACAATAGTAGACTATCCGACGAGGACCATTGCGCCCTGTAAACCCTGCAAACGCTCGACCAGGTTTTGCACCACATCAGCTGCAGTTGCCCGCAGTATTGCATCACTACCCCCACGGTCTAATAACCCATGAGCATAATCCACCTGCGCTCGATCTTGTCTCGCCAGCTCAGCCTGCATATCCAAGAGAGCAGCCACCATTTTTCGAAGCCGAATTTGCAGGATCGCTTTTATAGCTCGAGCGGTTGCCGGCATAGATAGCTCGTGAGTGCCGAATCGTATCGCAGACTTGCCACCCGGGACCGGGAATACACATGGCTGGTCGATGAAGCCCCGAAAAGATCGCTCCACACGCCGTGTGGTCGTAGCCACGGCCGCTTGCTGTTCGCCAGTGGCGAAAGAGGCTATCCACGGCAGCTCATAATCCTGGAGTGTGCCGGGCCCGTCTGAGCCCATGGTCCGCGAAGACACAGTGCTAATCGTGGAGCGGAATTTCCCTTCGAGAATCGAGACAACACGCTCCGAAAGTAGCGAAAGCGTAAGGAGGGCACGGGGATTCCTTGACGTTCGTATTGGCGGATCATGGTTTGCGAAGATTCGATCTTTCAGGGTGCGAAAGTCTCTCTCGGCCTTGAAAACGAGTTCGACAGAGGGCGTTGGCGGCCCCATAGACACAGACTGCTCGAGGGTCGCGAGTGTGTTGAGAATGGTGATATACTCATGGTCCACCGATGAAGCAGTCAAAAGCGTCTCGTCGTTCGTTTGAGGGGTCGGCAAAGGATTCAACCAAGACGGTTCCAAGGGATTTAGTAAGGTTTGAGTAAAGGTATTCGGTGTCCGTGAAGCCGGCATAGTCTGGGTGACTACTGGGTCAATACGACCAGTGTCCCAGACGTCGACGGCAGCTTGCCGCGTCGTGGAATCGTCAACACTGGAAGGTGTCGTTATCGTCGTAGTCGTTGTGGCGCTGCCTCGGGATACCGAGCTGACATCGCCACTTCTATTGAGATGACCGGAACCTGAATTTGGATCTGTCGTCGCTCCAAGGTCATCATCGCAGTCGTCGTAAGCTGTGTCCTGGCCGGGAGGGGGTTGGTTGCCTGTCTTCCTTGGCCTGCCCATGCGTCGAACTGGACTGTAGGTACACGGTATAGCCTTGTTGAAGCAGTTCTTACATGCGGGCTGCCCCTGACTACAACGGATTTTGACTCTTTGGCAATGGTCGCAAGACCTGCGATACCTTACCGGCTGCCGGTTCGCATTCGGCGACATATACAATGGCGCCGACAAGAGAGAAACATCGCTGCTCGGGGACTCCATACCTATGGTGATGGAAACTCGTGTAACAGCGACGCTTAGGGAGATAAAAGTGGATGGAGACCGTGGACTGGTAGTACTTTGGGTAACGAGACTATGCAAGATGAAAGCGCGGGTGCATCCGAAAAGTTCCCGCGGACGCGGTTGCTGCTGACGATGGGCCCGTGCGCATGGCCTTTACCCAATCGAGAACAGACCATCGCACGCCTCTACTGTTATCTCAGAAGCTCAGACGTAAACCAAGAAAGGGTAGCGTTCCGTCACATTTGAGACTAAGGCCTAATACAGCAGAACTTGGACATATATAGCATAGTTAGTATTAACCCCTATAATATATAGCCTTTCTTATTTTACGTCTAAGGGACTTTAGTACGAGTTTATATATAGGACCCTTTTATAAAATAAATCTAATATCTATAAATATAAGTATATAGCTATATACTTTTATAGAGTATATATAAAGTAAAACCGTATATACTATAGAATAAGGCGAATTTAGCGGTACTACTCTTATCTATCCTAATTTAGTATATCTACTAAAACTATAAGTACTATACGCGACGCGTCTTTTACGTAACTCTTTTATAAAACGCGTCTCCTCCCTACTATTATATACCACTACCTTTCGTCTATATAATACTAAATTTCTAGAGCTATTTATACTTAGTTCTATTATATAGCTCGTAGCGTCTCTAGAAAATAGAAGATATTAGTATTATTATAGGTATATAGGTTTAAGTCTATATACTAAACTATATACTACTATAAATACGTCTCTACTCTACTACTATATATTACTACCTTTTATCTATATAATGCTAAATTCCTAGAGCTATTTATACTTAGTCTTATTATATAGCTCGCAGTATCTCTAGAAAATAGAAGATATTAATATTATTATAGGTATATAGATTTAAGTCTATATACTAAACTATATACTACTATAGAATAAGCTAAATACCGCGATCGTAAGCTTAAACTATTAATATTATTATTTCTTTAAGTAGATCTACTTGTATATTAATCGCGCGCTAGTATATCTTAAGCCTAGAGAGATAATAAGTTACTAGAATACTAAGGACTATTAACTAGCGGAAGGGCTTAAAGAAGAGAATAAAGTAAGACTATTTATAAAGATAAGTAGCTAACTAAGAATAATATTATATCTAGAGGAATACTAGAGAAGTAGAGTAGTAATTATACTCTAATAGATTATTTACTATAGATTCCTATAAAGCACGTATAGCTCGTAAAGTAGATAAAGCTATAGTAGCGGTTCTACCTCTAGACATATTAGATAATTTAATTAAAGAGCGGATTTATAGAGTTACCTAATTAATACTAGTTAAAGATATCTAAATCTTAGTTAAGAAGTATTAGAGTCTAGCTAATATATACTATTAGATAGATCTTCTTATATACGCTCTAGCTTAATTTATACTTATAGAATATAATCTATATCTATAGTAAGTATAAACTATACGGCGTTATATATACGGGCTAGGTAATACTATTCTTATTATAAAGACTAGCTTTAGGAAGAGTATAACGCTATATACGTATCCTATTCTAACTAGTAATATAACTATCTAAATTATCCTACTTAATAAGCTTAGTAAGAAGTAGTTAGAGTCTATTTAGCTAGATCTCAGCGCGTCGGCGTGCCTAGTAATAGTAGAGATAAAGAATTCTAATCTTAATATATTTAGTAAGATTAAGAAGTATATTTACTCTTATATTCTACTTAGACCGGAGCAGGCTATATTACTAGCCTTTAAGAAGCTCTTTCTTAACCCTATCTTTACTATAAAAGCTTAGTTAGTAGCTATTAATAAGGTCTATATTATAAAGTAGTAGGGTAAATCTTTCTAGTTATAATTTTTATATCTATCTAAGCTTTAAAATTATATATAGTAATTTACTTAGTTCTTTATATATACCGCTATATTTAACGCTAAGATAAAAGATTATATACTAAGGTATAGAGCGTTTCTACCTCTTACTATACTAAATAACTATAATAAGCTTAATTAACTAGTAATTATTCGTATATCTATAGATTAGCCTAAGATTAGGATTAAAGTTATATCTATTAAACCTAGTAGCTAGACCTTATATACCTAACTACTTAGTATAATTAATATTAGGTAGAATGCTACTAACTAGAAACTAACTCTATTAGTAGTACTAAAGATAATCGTATACCTTAATAGCCGTTTATAGATTATAAAACTAGTAGGCGTACTTCGGTAGCGGTTAGTAGGCCTAGGTTACTATTCTAACTAGGTAATAGTAATAGTTAGGATATATTCTTTAAGCGTTATAGACGCTAATAAGATATAACTATATACTAATTTTCGCGAGAATAACTCTCTAATCTAGATAATAATTATAATAAATTCGCTTAATATAGATATAGATATCTCTAATATTAAATAGATAGTTTAATAGAGTTAGATAGTCTCTAACGATATCGTAGATCTCCTATAGCGACTTAGATATAGTACTTAATAATAAGAGTAGACTATAATAGCTATATTCTTTATTCTATACTATATATTCAATTACCTTAGAGATAGAAATCTAGAGTATAGAGAGGTTTAGATTCTATACTAAGCTTCTTAGTTATAGGGACAGCGTTCGAAATCCTAATATACTATAGTATTATAGCTATCTAGTCTCCGCGTAAGCTAGTCTATTAACGATATATTAGATAATATTACTAGTAGTAATAGTAGTGATATAGATAGCGTAGACGGAACTAATAAAGATAGTAATACCTAGCGCTTAGTATTTAAAAGAAAAGGTCGAACCCGGGGGAAGTACTTTAAGACTATTTATACTTTTTAATAGGCTAGGTTTCTTATAGCTAGCGTATAGGCGTAATTAGAAGATAAGTAAAGGTAATAAAAGATAAAGAATAAGGTCTAGTACTAACTAGTAAACTCGGAATACTACTATAGGATAATTTTAGACTACTTTATAGATAACGAGTATATTCTAGAGACTTACGTACCTCTCTTATCTATAAGTAACTATTATACTAGATATAATGGTATACTTATACTCTTATAGATTATAGATACTACTACCGCTTATATTATAAAGTAGCTATAGAAGAAGTCGAAGGGGTTCTTTATACTTAAGCGTATCTAGAAGTAGTATTAGGCCGTAGCTATAGATCTACTAACGTAGGAATATAGTATTAATAAAGAAGATATTATAGTCCCGCCACCGTTAAGTTCGTTCTTAGAGTTAGAGTATTAATAGGTAATTATAAGATTCTTTATAAAGTATTCTAACTTTATAGTATTTAAAGAGCGAGAGATATAAATATTAGAGAAGAATATATTTAGTTAATAGTACTATAACGATAGCCTACTTAGCTAAGGGTTTAAGAGCTAGCTAGGACTTAATCTTAATAGTATATATAGCGACTAGTATTAAGTCTATCTCTAGAAAAGAAAGTGTATTAGCGCGAGTAATCGCTTATTATAGCTTAGTACTATAGTTATTAAAGAATACGATAACCTAGTTCTTTAGCCTACGAACGAAGACGACTCTCTTATAATAGCTATAGCTAGAAGAGATAAAGTTTAGAATACTATTATACGACCGACGTATAATATAGATAAGATATTATTATATTAACTAACGTAGACGCCGTCGTCGCTAATATAGATATAATAAACTAATACCTTTAGTCTATTACTATTACTATTCTAGCTAGTTAAAGTTTAATTTAGCCCTCGCTGTTAATTACTATATTATTAAGAGTAGACTATCTTATATACTTTAATATATTAGCCTACTATACTAACTACCCCTTATATTAACACGTTATTCTAGTCTACTATTATAAGTAGTATTATTAAGGATATATAGGGTAATAGCTTTAATACTAAAAATATAACTATATCTTCGCTAGTTACTACTCTTAGTAGATATAGCCGTAGTTCTAGAGCCGAAGCTATACTATAGCTAGTTAATATAGTAAATTCGCCGGTAGATTAGCTTCTAGATACTATACTTTCTATCGCCTATTTAACTCTATATATATAGGATGCGGGTAGTTTAGTAAATAGTAGTAAGTAGCCCTTATAGAATATATTTAGTTCTAGAATAGTAGTCTAATCTTATATTTCGCCTTTCCGTTAACTCTAGGCTCTAAATATAGGCGATTCCCGCACGCCTATTATATAGAGTATAGGGAGAATATTTAGTTTAGTACTAGAGTATAGTTCTAGCCTTCGCTCTAGCTAGACTGTAGAGGATGGATATAGCTTAATACTAGAGTATAGTAGTAGTCTTCACTCTAGCCAAGAGCTAGATAATAGGAGTAGTTTAGTACCGGGGTATATTTATAGTCTTCGCTCTAGCTAAGAGGTAGATAGTTTAGCGCTAGGGCGTATTCGCAGTCTTCGCTCTAGCCGAGAGCTAGATAATAGAAGTGGTTTAGTATTAGGGTATAGTTATAGTCTTTACTCTAATTAAGAGGTAGATAGTTTAGCGCCGGGGCGTAGTCGTAATCTTTACTCTATATTAATCGGGCGTCTAAGGAGAAGTTCTCTCTAAGTAGATAAAGATTCTTTAACTCTAGTACGTGGTCGTTAGCCTTAGATAGAGAAGGTAAATTATTTATTCTTATAAAAGAGGGATACGTCGCCGTTAGAGAGAATAGTATTAAAAAGAGTATAGCTCTAACTATAGATTTATTAAATAGTTAAAGAAGTTTAAGAGGATAGTTATACTTAGTAAATAGCGTCGTTATCGCCCCGTGTAAGAATATCTAGTATATTTAGATAGATATAGAGGTATCCTACTAAGTAAATATAATAATAAGATTACTAAAGTCTTACTATTATATCTAAGAGTAGACTAGTATATATATAATAATAGTACCGCCTAATAGAAGAAGCGTTAAAGTTAAAGATTTCTTAAAGATTTATAAATATTATAAAGCGAAAGTAAGTAAGTTTAATATATTAAAGTACTATCCTTTAGTAGGCGTCGTTATAATAACTATACTAATAGATATCTCTCTAGTAATCTATATAAGTCTTAAAAGATAAGCTAGCCTATATATTCGCTCTACTTAAGATCTTACTATAACTAATACTAAGGTAAAGTTAAACTTTAAACCTTACTCTAGAAGCCTCTTAGGAGGGTTTAGTTATATATTAAGAAGCTAGCGTAATAGACTTAGTTAATATCCTAACCTAGCGGTAAATACTTACGTTAATAATTAGCACTTAATATAGAACGACTAGGTTACTATAGTAGATAACCTCTCTATAGTAAGCTTACTAGCCACCTTATATAAATCTTAAAACTATAGAATATATATTAGGCTATAGTTAATAGTATTAAATCCTATAGAGTAACGAACTAAAAGTAAATTCTATAGAGCGGACTAAAAAGACTAAGCTACTAGTTAAAGCGGCGGTAGGGGTTATATTTAAGATAATATATCTAGCTTAGTTTAGTTATAATAACCTTCTAGCGCCTTATAAAGATAGTAAACTAGCTTTAGTAAGGAACGTTTACTAGTAACTTACGCCTCTAGATTATCTTATATTAGAGTAAGCTTATATAAGACCTCTTACTAGATTCGAGACTAGGCCCTAAGGCGGCTAGGTAATAGGCTTATACCTAGTCTCTAGAGTCTACTTAACTACCAAACCGGGCCCTAAGAAGTAGGTTAAGTAAACTATCTAAGAAGAGAAAGTATAGAAGGGGGGGGTAGAAGGGTTTATATAGTTAGAAAGAGGTAGTATTACGTAAGACGCCGTAGATAAAGATAGTAATAAATAGAATAGTAAATTAGTTCACGTTTACTACGCTAGCGGTAGGCTTTAGAGATTAGTATAATAGGCTTTAGAGATTAGTATTATTATCTAAACTTTTAATAGATAATTATACGTAGGTCTTATAGACGGCATTTTAAACTTACCTCTAGTAGAGCTCTAAATTTATCTTATTAGGCTTGCGCTTTATATAGCGGTAGTAGTAGCTATTAAGACTTAGCTTTATACCGCTTAGCTAAATAGCTAAAAGATAAGAATAGTTAATTAACTAATTAATTCTTATATAGAATAATTTATCTATAGTAGACCGCGTCTAATAGTAGCTATAGTAGAAGATAGGTAGAATAGAGTTCGCAGCTATATAGGCTTAGTTACCTACTCTTAGACTATTACCCTCTATAGTATAATAGTAGAACTAAGGTATTCACTATTATCTAATAAGTTAGAGGTAGATTGCAGTTAACGCTAATATAACTAGTAATAGTATAAATATAGATATATAGATAAGTAAGCAAGCTACTTACTTTAGCGGGACTAGAGAGGTAATATAAAATATAAATCTATATAGTACCGCTAGTTATATATATAGTAGAGTAGTCTTATAGTAAATAGAAAGTAAGAGTAAAGGCGTTTAATCGGTATACTCTTTACTAATAGATATAATATAATAGTATTAATATACTATAGAGAAAAGAGAGGTATTATAAATAGAGAGTAAGAGCGAAGGTATCTAATTAGTATACTTCTTACCGATAGATATAATATAATAGTATTAATATACTATAGAAAGGGAATAGAGAGATATTATAAATAGAGAGTAAGAGCGAAGTCATCCAATCAGTAGTATAATAGTATTTAAGAAGAGGAAGTAATACGTAATAGATAAGCGTAGACGCGATACTAGTAGGTATAAAAAGACCCTTTCTATCTATAGTAAGTCTTCTATCCTTCTCTATAAATCTACTACTTATCTTCTACTTCGTTTACTTTATTTATCTTATTTACTTTATTTACTTTATCTACTTTATCTACTTTATTATAGCCTCTATTAATAACGCTCTAGGCTTCTATACTACTAGCGCCTCGCGTAGTAATAGCGGTAGTAGCGGCGGCGGATATAATAGTTACTATAATTCTAATCTACTACGCGGCCACTATATTAAGGATAACTAGTAAACTCTTCTTAACTACTATATCTACTCCTTCTACTATATAAGAGTTAAATTAGGCTAATATATATAGTAAATAAGATATTATAACGCTAAGTAGAGACGCTATATATCGCGTCGGCCTAGGGTATTCTAGTAAAGGTCTACCCTATAATTTATAACTCGCCTATTCTTAAGAACCTATACCTCGACTATAACTATACTAACTTCTTATAGATCTATCTACTTAAACTCTATAAGCCTACTATAACTTAAGGCGAATTCCTTAGCCCTAAGAACCTAGGTAGGACTCTTACTTAAGGTAACCTTAACTACTACCGGTTTACGGCGCTACTCTTTTAGTATATAGTTAGTACTACTTAACCCCCCTAGCCGTATAATTACTACGTTAGTAGGCGCGGTATATTTAGTACCTATTATTAAATATAATACGATATTAAGGGCGGCGGGTAGGCCTATATATTTCTTAGAGTTTATCTTAACTACTAGACTTATAATAATAAGGCGATCTATAGTCTTACTAGTATTAATATCTCTTCTTATTTACTTAACTATTATTAATATAATATATAGCGAATAACTCTAGCTACGCTATTCTACCCCCCCTAGCTAGCGCTATACTTATTAATCTTATAGGGAACGATATATCTAGTATTCTATACGCGCTAGCCCGCTAGATTACTTAGCCGCTAAACTCTAGCTCTAGAGAGTAATTAATTAACTTAATAAGAGATAATACTTCGTATCTAGCCTCCCGCTCTCGCGATGGGCCCGTTATTATTAACCTTAATAAAGTAAAGGAGAAGAAGGCGGAGGTAGAGACTCTTTATTAGTATTATTAATAGAAATAAGCCTAGTAATTAGTAATTAGCGGTTAGTATTAAGAATAATAGAACTTAGTTATAGCTTAATTTCTAGCTTTCTCTCTTTTCCTTTTCGACTCTTCTATATATTAGTAGATATAGATTTCTTTTCTTATTTTCTCTCTCGTATATATTAGTAGGCCTTAATATTATAGCGTTATATAGCTCTAGCTATAATAGAAGCTTATATATAACTACTCTACTTATTAATATTTCTATAAAGTAACTTATATAATAAATCCCTAAACTAAATCTATAGCTATATCTTAGACTTCGCTCTATTCCTCGTCTTTATTACTTACTATAGCGGTATCTTAGGTATAGAATATATTATTATAAATATCTATATAATCTATAATATCCTTAGCTAGCTACGCTATAAATACGGAATTAGATATACTCTTAAGCTTATTATTCTCTTTAACTATAGGGTTAATACTACTATAGAAGCTAATATTCGTATTAAAGTTATATATCTTACTCTCTAGTATTTCTACTTTAAGATAGATAATGTCCGGACTGCTTACGATACGGTATACTAGGTAACTAGAAGAAGTTAAACTAGGCTACTATCTATAATCTCCTCTAGTTATAAACTTAATAGTAGTCCTAAATATCTCTACTACCTAGGTACGCGACGTATAGTTATTCTTAGTCTTCTCTCTAAACTTACTCTCTATAGCTACTTAGAGCTTAAGCGTAAACTCTATAGTTAACGTAATCTTATTAAAGATTAAATTAATATTATAAGTTCTATTCTTTTAACTTTATATATCTAGCTTATATATATAGTTTATATACTCTAACGCTAAGTTAGTAGTAATAAAGTACCTATCTCTTCCTTAAATATTAATAAGTCTAGATATAAGGATTACGCGCTATAGTAATTCATCTACTACCGTATCTAATAGTAACTACTAAAGATAGAGAAGTTCGTACCTATACTTATACTACTCTAATCTATAGAATATAATAATAAGTAGGTTAATAAGATAATAAATAAATCTAATATCTCTATACTTTATAGTAATATAAAGAGTAAGAAATATCTATATTTCTTATATAAATTAATATATTATTATAAAATCTCTATAAGTATTATTAGCACTCTTCTATTAGAAGCGTATAAAGACCTTCCGCTCTATATAGTATAGAATACTAATATACTAGCTAGATAATAGCCTACGAATAGCTTTATTAAGGTTATTATATTATAGAATAAAGTTACCACTTCTATCTAGCTACTAAGAACTCTAGAAATAGCTATTATTCTTTATCTCTTTATAGAATAAGGTAAGAGCGTAAGTATTCTATAATAATTAAAGAAGTGGCTCTATAATATAAAACTTAATATTACTCTAGTTTAGATCTTTTTAATTCTAGACTAATATATTACTAAGAAGTGTATAGTTAGATTATAGGTTAGATAGATTACTCTAATATATACGTATAATTATATAGATAAGACTCTAGAGAATATAGAAGTAGGCTAGCGGACTAATTATCTATCTCTTTAAGTTAAAAGAATAAGCGGCTACTATAGTCTACTTCTTTTAAATATTATAAATTAACTCCGCTATCTTCTAATTACTCTATATAATCTATAGGCGGTTATTAAAATTAGTAGATCTTAGATTACTAGAGAACCTAAACTATTATAGCTAAATATCGCGGTAGACGTTATATATCCCTTTAATAGTACCCTTATTATAGAAGATTATGCCTAGATAATAGAGCTAACTTACTAGCTTTAAAGGAAGTATATTAACTATAGAAAAGGAAGAAAGAGATATATTGCTTTTATAGAAGACTAAGTTAACTATAGATATATAAACTAATTAAATAGCCTATAATAATAAGAAGATAGTAGTATTCTTAACGTTTATATTATAGAGTATATTAGAAGAGTACGTAATATCCTAATATAGAAGAGAGACTAAAGAGTAAAGTATAGACTACTATAACCTAGTAGGTAATAGCGACGGGTAATATACTAAAATTACTATTATTATATTTTATATAATCTAATAAACGCCTATAGCTTAGTTATAGATAGTATCTAGAAAGTTATAATTATTATAAATAATTATAGACTACTTATTTTAAGAAATAGTCTTTAGTCTACCATAAAGTTAGTATAATAAGGAATATAGAGAGAAGTAAAATATATACTACTTAGTAGTATAATCTACTACCTTCTTTATCTTATTATTTAGTACCTTATAGATATTATAAATTCTAAGACTAGATAGTATATTAATTATACGCCGCTTTATACCGTTAGTATAGAGGTATAGTCCTATCTTTTAAATAAAATAGTTAGACCGTTTCTTTGCTCGCTATTAGATAATTAGTACTATTATAAAATAAATAGTATTTAAATAGAAGAATACCCTCTTATAGCTACCCTATTTATACTACTAATTCTATATTACTAATACTAAGAAAGACTTCTATATTAGCGTAACTTCGTAAATAACCTTCTATATCTATTTAAACGAGGTTAATATTACTAGCTAAGTAATATTATATATATTAAACCTACTTTAACTAATAAGCTAGTTAAGCTCTAAGATATACTAATGCCGTAAGTTATCTATAATATATTATAGGTCTAGAGCTAGAATCTTCTCTCTAAGTATTTAAGCTATATTATTTATACGAGTTATCCGCGGCGCTCTACTTTCTACCTCTTTCTTATTTAGATAGACTTATAAGAACTTAGTAGCGGTAAGATTAAGCTCTACTTTAAGAAAGTTATATACCTAAGCTACTTTAGATACTATACTTATCTTAAGTAATATATATATTAGTCTAGGATAGCGATCTACTCGTTTTTAGAGTTATTTAGTTAATAGAGATATTAAAGATAATAAGCGTACGCGTACGTAAGAAGGGCTTAATAGCCTTAAAGATAGACTTATACGCTAGAATATATTATTATCTAGAATAGATAGTAAAGATAAAGGTTTAGAAATTAGAGATAATAAGCGTACGTAAGGGCTTAACGGCCTTAAAGATAGACTTATACGCTAGAATATATCACTATCTAGAACTAATAGTAAAGATAAGAATCTAGAAATTAGAGACGAGAAGAGGTTACGGTAAATAGTACCTATTAGAGAGGGATAATATATAGACGTACTATCGGCGTAGAGGTTATATAGCGCTATAACGCGGGCCCTAGAGATGCATAAAAAGTAAAATAATTTAGAAAGAAGTATTATTAGTAACTATATATAGAATTTAAGGTATATTAAGTAGTATAGTATTAAGAAACTATTATAAATAATTTATCTTATATATTTTAGGGTATAATAAGAGGGTTACCTATATAAACCTATACTATAGTCTCTTAGATAGTAAAAGCCTTTAACCTCTAGTAGTAGTTCTTATTAGTTAAAATATCTATATAGACTGTGCCGTTGCTATATAACGCGCTAGATAGAGATAATAAAAGGCTATTACTATCTAAGTCTAGCTAAGATAACTCTACTACGCCTTCTATCCCCTTATAATATATATATAAGTAAAATTCCTTAACCCCTCTTACTTAGCTACGAACTTCTCGATATCCTTAACTATATTCTCTATCTACTTCTTCCACTTAGGTTCTATCTTCTCCCCCGCCTAAACTCGCCATAATATAGGATTAAGGCTATTCTAAAGTATACGCCGGTAATGTTCCCTAGCGGATTTAATATAGAAAATAAATAGGCCCTAGACCGTATTAGCGTAGAAATCATCTCTTAAGAAATAGAATAGATACCTTTATTATAATCTAGAGCTCCTTATACGTCGGTCTATAAAGTATCTAGATAGAACTAGATCTACTCTCTATAGCTTATAGAGGATTAGAGCTAACGAAGACTATATTAGTAATATATATATTATTCTAGTATATAACTATATAATTCTAGTTCTAGTTATACGGTTTAATCTAGATAGATCTACATACGTCTTTATCGTAGAGGCCTATAAGATATAATATCTACCTAATCTTTTTCTACCGCGCGAATAATATACTCTTATAGGAGATTTTATAATATCTTCGCTCTAGCTAAGATTGTAATTTATTAAGTATATTAAGAGTATCTTTATTAAAGAGGTTATAGCCGCCTAAACTAGAAAGTATAAAGGAGAAGACTATTCCTCTTAGCTTAGGGGCTAGGTTTTAGAGATTCTAGATAATTTTTACTAGTAATATTAAGGGTAATACCATACTTATAACTTTTTCGTATAAACTAGATAAAATTAAATCGAGTAATTTCGGCGTTCGAGTATAGAGGACCGGTATTAGCGCTATAGCCTAGGCGCACTATAATGGCTAATCGTCGTTATTAAGTAATTCGTGCCCGTATAGATACTATTCGAGTATACTAAGGTAATAAAGGTAGAATGGGTATACTAAAGGCGCTATTTTATAAGCTTAATACTATTATATAGAATAAGTCGCGCGTTTTATAAGAATAATCGATAGACTAATATAGCGCTTACTCGACTTAGATACTATAAAAATAAGAAATATAGTAAAGTAGCTAAGAATACGTACTAAACTAGACCTTATTACCTCTAAGATAAAGAAAGTAGTAATAGACGTAAGTCTATACCTAATCTACTAGCCGAAGGTACTACTACTCTACTATTATGAATAACGCGGAATGTCTAAAGGAGAAGTAGAGAATAAATAAGTTTTTTAATCTAGCTTACCTTCTCTTATACGACGATAGGTAACGTATATACGATAAGTTACGTATTAGTATCTTAGTAGGCGACGTAGAAATATTATTAGATAATATTATACGCTATACTAAGCTAGACGGGCCGTTATAACGTTAAAGATATTATAAGAGTAAGCCGTTAGAGCTAAGGCGGTAATTCGCGAGTAGATACTAATATAGTACGAGCGTTGCAAAGATTATACTAGTTAGATTTAAGAATCTTCTAATTAGATTAGCGCGTCTTTACGCTTAGATTAACTATAAATCTACCTTTTAGTAATAATATCTTAATAACTACTACTTATCTTATAAAAGTGAAGAGAGTATTTAAATAATATAATAATATAGTATATTATTATCTACTTATATACTAATTTCTTTTTCTAACCTTAATATTATAATCGTTTCTAGATAAGACTAGTTTACTTCTTATAATTAGTCTATCTATCTACTAGCTAAGAAAGGACGCGGCTACGCGGGCGTATAGACTAATCTTAGAGTAATTATATATAGAACTTATATAACTCGCTTAACTAGCTTAACTTAAGCTAGTTAAGTATATATAATTAGGTTTCTTAAGTATATAGACCCGTATAAAGTCGCTATAAAGATGCTTCGTAGTTAACTCTTATACTAGTTATTCTCTTTAGAAATATATCACTAGATTATATAGCATAGTTAGTTATTCTATAGTTAGTTATAGAATTGGTTTATATCATACCCTCTATATATAGGTAGTTGACTCCTATGCTTAATACTTACTAAATACTATCTCGGTTGCCCCTATACCAAGACTATCCTTCCCTCATCCGGCTAAGGCTTAGTAAGTGGAATAACACCCGTAACAATTAAGCCCGTTTTCCCTCTTTAAGTAGCACTCGCTTATAATGCGCACTCGCTTGTAAAACACGTTATACGAAGGCAGTTAACTCCTTCGCTTAATTTAACCCTAATACTACCTCGGCTCTATACATTAAGCTGTCCTCCTCACCCGGCCTAGGCTTAGTAAGTAAGTGACCCGCAACACTATCACTACGAATTCGATCTCCACGTTGCCCATTTGTACCAATCTGTGATAGTGTCTAACAAGAATATTATTACGCGTGATAGGTGCAATTTCAACGACCTCCTCGTGCCCTAGGGCGAAGAACAGTTCTCCTTTATAGCTATGTAGAACAACCTTAAATCTATAACCTCTTTTCTACCATTCCCTTAGCAATAAAGCTACATTGCTGGCTTCAAACAAGTCTCTGGTTCATCCGCAGCGCATAATCCTAACTCGACTCTCTTGCCCCAAACCTCGGGTTTGTTTGTCACATGCGCTTTCGCCCATCTTTGGAGTTGGTCGAAATCTCTACACTGATGCAACACCCCAGTTCTCCCCATGACCTTACCAGTTCTCTCGCTGTACTGATACACGATAGGCGTGACATCACCTTCGCACATGGCTGATTGCCTCAACATGTCGATGCAATGGTCTGCATGAGCGATACTCATAAACCGTCCTCCGCGAGCTCGTAGCGCAGCAGTCACGTTCCCGTTGTAAAGACTGTATGGATTCCACGTGGCGTTGAATTGGGGCTCGTGGAAGTACCATATAGTCTGCCGCAATCGGTCTAAGCAGTGCAGGTTATGGAAAGCGTTTAGAAGGATAGCGTATTTTGACTCTTCGGCGTTTAGCCATGGCGTTGAGGAAGCGGTTCTGTTAGGTAGGAGACGGGCTTCGGAAGCGGAGATGCCGGAGAGGGAATCTGTGTAAAGACGTCTCAGTGTTCACGGACTTTGGATCGAGAAAGTAAGAAAATGGACGTCACATACCAGTGTAGAGTAATCTCCAAAGCTTATTGTTGTGCTCGTCTGGAGGGCCCTGATAGACCGAGCTCCCATCTCCAACAGTACTTCCAAAATTCACTAATTTGTACTGAATGGCGTCGTTCGCAGGTGCTTATCAAGTGTCAGCAAAAGCGTAACCCGAAACTCTCGAGGACTCGCTTTACAGTAAAGTTTAGAAGTAGGCTTCCAGGTCTTCCTTTCGTCGTTCCTCTGTGCAAGTAAAACCTGCCCGGTGTTTGCGACAAGGGAAATCGCTAGTATGCATGCTAGCACATATACTGCCACCCCTCTCTTGTACTGCCGTTTTGCATGATGGCTCAAAAGTCCCTCCTTCTCATATTCGAAGCTGTCGTCGCTAGACGGAGAGTTGGAGCGATGAAGTACAGCGGCCATGAATGTAGCAGAATGTAATAGAGAAAGTCAAGAATGAGCGAGGCCGCCCTATTCGTGGGAATGGTCTCATATGCGTAACAGCTCACTGCTCGCCATTATCCAGATCAGGGTTCACATTGCGCGGCCGTAAGCAAGCTATGCTATACATATGTCATAGTCCTTTTAAGCTTTCGGCTCAGCCTAAAAACGCTTGTAACCCGAGATAAGCTTGACTAGGCATCCATCCGCAACATCATCCCTACATTAAGCTTTGAATTCACTCGTAGGATCTCCGCGGATGGCATCGAGGATGCGCTAATGTATGTGCCGACAGGGTCCGCATCTGCAGTTTCCTAGGGCAAGGTCGTTAGCTCTGCATGGGTTCTGTGACGACGAAGCGTGCCTACTCAACCAGCACTTGCGCTCGGGTGATTTTCCGGCGAATTCCCGCATCAGGAAAACGCTATACTAGTCACTTACACGCTATTGGTCCTAAGCACCTAGCGTTCTTTTCACGGTAGTAAGCTGGCCCCCAGAATGATTGCCATACCTACATGCGTCTGGTTAAATTCATGGATCCGTCTTGCATTGTGGTCTGTCTTCGGAGCTTTTGGCAGAGACCTGTACATTTAAGCGTTCCGCAATGGACGAACGATGCATAATTATCTGCCGTGTACAACCTTACCTTCCTAATCAGGGATTAGCGTTACGTGTTGAATGGTACTACTACCTCTAGTTTACTCAGCCAGCTTTGTCGATGCCCAATAGACCTTCGATCTTATCATGATAATCCCGCGTTGTGGGTCTCGTGTTGAGTCAACAATGCATGAAGGATGCGAAGGCAGTAACAGGATCAATACTACCAAAACCGGAAGCTATTCTGCACATTGTTGTCTCGCCTGGAGCGGGGCCAAAGTCCACCCATTGAATTGAGCCGAGCTGACTAGATGCCTAGAGTTTTCGTCAATCGAAGCCGAACTACGCGTTACTTGGTTGATAAGCTGGAGAGTGTCTTTCAGGTTGGGTGTTCATGCTCACTGTCGTACCTTCAAGCAATCATGGCACACACATACACACGACTCGAGTCCGCACCGCCGGCATCACCATCATCAGCACCACGTTCTGCCCCTTCAAGACCAAAGACTGGTCGATATTGGCGCTTCATAGCATTTGGAACCTTCACTTCTCTTCTCGCCATTAGTTTCTTCGTTGCAGCGACTACTCAACCACGACCTACCCAGCAAGATGATTTCACATCTTTGACAAAGCCTCACCGTTGCGGAAATTCCAGTGACGACGCACGCGCTCTGGGTTGCCATTTCGACATCATGTCTTTCACTTGGTCCCATCCACGTTGCTTTGACAAGAAGCTCATGGACGAGTTTCTCTCGCTCAAAAACTGGACTTGGTGGGACGAGACCGACCAAAATGATGGCAAACCTGTACCTTTCAAGGAAGTTTCTTTGGGACAGCATACGAGGCTATATGTCTCATGGGAGTACCACATCACACATTGCACATTCATGTGGAAAAAGATGCATCGCGCAGTATTGGCTGGACGACCGCTAGACTCTTATGTCGGAAGAATTGAGCATACGATGCATTGCACCAAAACACTACTAGAAAGGAATTGGGCGCTGGACGATCGAAATACGATCATAAGGATGAAGTTTCCGGAGTGTATGGATAGTTGAGGTGTGAAGATATGAGATTCTTCCTATGGCCAAACATCTTGGTGTGCAAGCTACTCTGATCACTTCATTTGGGTTTCAACTTTGGTTAGATCCCAATAGCTAACCTTGGCTGACATGTGAGCATACTCGAGATTAGTCTTGTGGATAAATCAAATCAGTGATGCATGATAATTTACTACGACCTCCACACTTGCATTTTCTCGGCTTCATCGCAGTTCTGATTCGTGAGTCTCTGTGTTCTAGATTGTCCGCCTCCCACGTCACTAGTTGCGCAAAGCGTAATCTACGCCCTACACATCTGACAGATCATGCATGCATGGCAGAAACGTAATGACGGTAGGGTAACTTGGCAATGCACTGTACTCCACTTGAGCGTAAGGAGACAATGGGCTTAGATTATCGGATTTCTCCACTGCACTAGCTCCTAGAGTAACGCCGGTCCCCATACTTGTTGACGGAACGTACATCGTACCTTGTAAACGACGAGCGTAGGTATTTTCCCGCAGTGGCTATGGCGGTCGCTCCGGGGCCCGCATTTTAGCCTATATCTATCCATCTTTCAGTGTCCCTCTCGTAGTCTTTGAAGATGGGACGTGTTGACTACGTGGAAAACGAAAGGTGATTGATGATTGCTAAACACGAGCCCATATACGGGTTCTATAAGGATTTATTTTCACACTTAGTCTAAATCATAAATATAGGTGTGTTTTTCAGTTTGGTAGTTCAATGTTGTTGCGAGAGTAGTCCAGCAGCGTCTTAGCGAACAATTCTTACAAGTCTTCAAATGGATCAACACAATGATTTTCAAGCAGTCTGCCCTCGTATGAAATCATGCTTGGGTCCAAAGCACAGTAATCATTTGAGCGTCGATTGTATTTAGCCGTTTCAGTTTAATCTACAAAAAGAAGGTGTTCAGGTAGCGTGACACTACAGTGTCCAAGGCCTACAAGATTTGTCGATCGTGTGATGCTTGTGCAGCAACGTCTGCATGATAGTGGATCTGGGCCGGTTTCGCAGAAAGAGCCACTGCGCAGGATTTGGAAACAGCGGAAGATGGTCCATGTTAGTTTAATGGGCTGCTGAGCACTAGTACTATTTTGAGCCCTCATTCTAGCACGATTGATGAGCGGTCGAGCGTAATTCGTAATACCATGATCGAATGAACCGTATCAGAAGCCCTTCTAAGGTTTGGGAAAGCGCTCTAAACTGTGATCTCTCAGTATATATATGCATGTATGTCAGTACGGTCTCCAATCCATCGTGTATAATCTCTACCAACGCGTCTTACTTCATATTCCACCAAATCCATTCTGTCCATCTTTCATCCAAGCATCCACTATGAGACTCACGATCTCAGCTCTTTGCCTCCTGGGCCTCTCAACCGGCATCCTGGCCCTGCCGGCGAAAAGAGACCCTGATGCAATCGACGCGGGTTTCCCTGAATGGATCAAGAAACGTGACGCCGATGCTGTCGACGCAGGATTCCCTGAATGGATCAAGAAACGTGACGCCGATGCTGTTGACGCAGGATTCCCTGAATGGATCAAGAAGCGAGACGCCGATGCTGTCGACGCAGGCTTCCCTGAATGGATCAAGAAGCGAGACGTCGATGCTGTCGACGCAGGCTTCCCTGAATGGATCAAGAAGCGAGACGCCGATGCTGTCGACGCAGGATTCCCTGAATGGATCAAGAAACGTGACGCCGATGCTGTCGACGCAGGATTCCCTGAATGGATCAAGAAGCGTGACGCCGATGTTGTCGACGCAGGCTTCCCTGAATGGATCAAGAAGCGAGACGCTGATGCTGTCGATGTCGACGCTGGACCTTTCCCCGAATGGATCAAGAAACGTACTGAGGAAGCCATTCGCGACTAAGGGTGAACAAGTATGTGAAGTCCACCAAAGGGTTGGCAGAGACGACGGGAACTAACTACAACGAGGATGGTTCCTCTTTAGGGCTGGTCTCCAAGCACTGGATGTGTAGCATGAATTACGTCAGGGATGTGGTTCTTGGGTCAAACAATTGGATGTAGAGTCGTGTTTGGAATTTACGTTCTTCATGCAAACCACTCGTTTTTGTTAGCTTTTAGGACTGTTATAATCCACTACAGTACTTCGCTCTATTACCCTTTCGTTCGGGAGCCGGTGGCTTTTGCAAAGGCAATGACAATCGATGGTCTCGTAACTGTTCCTGACAGTACGCTGACTACCAAGAACGCATTGAAGCTTTGGCCCCGAGTTTAACCTTCTCGGCGAATTTGAACGTGCCGATTTCACCAGTGCCTTTTCCAACACACTGGCTCGACAGCGGGGTCAAGACTCTCACTTTCCTCTTAAACAATGCGGTGACAGAAGAACATCCCGTGACCTGCCCCGCGGCGCTGTGCCGCATTTCTTTCCCCAACATTTCTTAGATTGATGTCCCAGTTTCAAACATCAACAGCACAAATCGAAAGTCATTTCTGTAGACAGTTTTGAGTCCGCGATAGCTATGAGTATTCTTTACTAGTCCCCCAAATGTGCTCTCCGGACACAGTTCTCTCTCGCTCCTTGCACTTTTGGTAGCTCTGGTAAGAAACACGTCCCGGGAGCCTACGACATAAGTAACCATGGTCGTAGCCAACGATACATCTCTTTATACGGTCCATATACAGCGTAACAATTCATCCGCTATGCGCATTTCCTGGGCCGAGACTTCGCGCAATTTCCCACCTATCCCATGCTTATGCGGGTGCGAAAGGGCGTCAAGCTGCTGAAGTATGCGAGTCACACCGGAGATATGGCGAAGTTGTCCAAATAGCACCCGATATGCTCTCTTTCACGACACCATCTTCATGGAAAGATATACATGGCCATGCGGAGTCAAAGAAATTTGCCAAGTACGGATCCTTCAAAGTGCGCGCTGATGCTCAGCTCCTACTCACAGCCGACGACAAAGACTATCCTAGGCAGCGAGCGGCAATCTCACGGCTTCTCAGAGCGCGCGATCAACAACCAAGAAGCCTCACTGACGCCACATATAACCATCTTTATCAACAAGCTTCGCCACAATGCCGAGGTTAGATTGGTAACCGACATGAGCCAGTGGTTCCCCTGGTTGACCTTTGACCTTATTTGCGAATTCACTCTAGGAATACAACTTGGGTGCGTAGAGAACAGCGAAAACCATCCCTGGGTATCGATTTTGGAGAGGTGGTTTCGAGCAACGGCGTTTGCAGCAAATGCAAATACGTTTGTCATGCTCTCTCCATTCGTTATGATGTTGGCATACATCAATAACCTTATGGGTATCAAATTACACCTAAAAAAAGTGTGCCGAGAAGATTCGGGGAATACTTGCTGTTGAAGACAACGCGGAGAAGCGAGATATCTGGACATGCGCGTTATGAGATCAGATGGCGACAAATCTCTCACACTAGGCGAGATGGAGGTGGACGCGCCCCCAAAACGCCGCAGTTTAACTGACTGGCCGACGGTGTAGAGATTTGTGGTTGTCTATCAGCTCCTCGCATTTACCCTGCCAAATAGTGTTACAATGCCGGAACTATTTCTTCCAGAGAGATGGCTCCCATTAGATCATCTGGATTCTCCAATTGCTACTACTCATGACAAAAAGGATATGTTTCAGCCGTCCAGTGTCGGACCAAAAGCATGTCTTGGGAAGGGACTGGCCTATGCGGAAATCAAATTGATCTTGGCACGGTTGGTCTGGAATTTCCACTTCGGCTTGGCTGACGAAGGATTTGCATTTGAGAAGCAGAGGGCGTTTTTGTTCAGAGAGAGGCCTCCTCTCAATGTGACACAAAGGTCCAGAAGTCATTAGAGGGGTGCGGCTAAACAGACGTGATTATTCGCGGACGAAGTGGCGCCATTTGGCCTCGCCTCAGACTAGGGAAGCTTTCTTCTCTTGACCTATTCTATTTATTTGAAATGAAAAGGAGGAATTTATGGTTCCGAGAAACCAGCGTTGAAGACCACAACATACATAGACCTCGTAATGTGCTTTGCACAAATGCAATTTCGGGTCCGGAAGAAAAGAGCATGAATGCTCTGTTTACATCGTGATCAAATCAGGCGCCCTATCAGCAGGTTTGTAAGTATAGATAAATAATACCGTTGACCATGCAGCCTTAAAGCAGTCTTTCGAAGTGATAGTATTGTCTGAGCTTATATCATTTCACGTAATATTCGTACATATTGCCCAACTTTTGTCGTCGACTGTACATTTAGGCAGCGCGCAGGTGTAGTGTAACAGGTTTTAGAGCGCCATTCGCAAATCCAATATGGATAGGGAGCTTGCCACCCAATTATAGGAGCGCTACAGGGTGGGTTTGGCGTCGGGCATGTACGAGATCGACTGGTCCAGATGTTAATTCCCCGGCTGTTGTCCCCAAAAGCAACAGCCAATACGGTGTTCCCGACCGCGAATCTGAACCTGCGAATCTGCTGGAGTCAAATTGGTCGCCTCGTGCGAGATCCTTTACCTCCCATGCACGTCGCAATATTTTCACTAGTCCTCATCCTTTTTCTCGCCCACTGCTACCGGATCTTTTGAGCTATCGCCGCCATGTTATCGCCGAGGATTGTCTTTAGTTTGGGCACATTCTTTGTCTCATACGTAAGCGTCGTAGAGCGAAGCTTCCGCCTGGACCGCTTCGTCTCCCACTAATGGAAAACTTACATCAAGCGCCAAAAGATGCTGCTTGGTTCACATTCTCGCAATAAATGCAGCGTAATGTCCGCTTGTGAGCGTAGACTTCGGAAGAACCAATATCATTATCATCGACGAATTTGAGACGGCAAAGAAACTACTGGACAAGAAGGCCAACATATATAGCTGTCGGGCTCGAATGGTATGAAAGTAGGTCGTAGCGTCCAACATTGTCTATGCACTCACTTATGATTTTCGAATCGAAACTGGCATCGAGTGGCAATTACAAACCGCGCAAAACGTTTTCAATAAATTCAATTACGCCGTCCAGGTCGGAACGTGGATGGTAGACTCGTTCTCTTTTCTGAACCATCTTCCTGCTCCGCTTACACCCTGGAGGAAAAAAGCCAAAGAGTGGTATTAAATCGAGACGCATCTACATAGAAACATGCAGAATGCTCCGAATCTACTTGTATGGAACTGGAGCAAGGACTTCCACAACTCCAAAGAGGCGAAACAGCTTTCGGAGGTCGAGATATCATGAGATTAGGGTATCCTGTGCGATGCAGGCGTCGAGATAGCAAATGTGACTTTGCCGATCTTCACCCTTGCGCGCCTTGCGTACCTGGATTAGACCCCTATGGCGCAGAGAGAATTGGATGAAGTCGTCGGGAAGGGATGGTTGTCAGTTTTAGTGGAAGATAATTTTCGCTGGCGGCATATTTTACCAGCCGGTTTTCCCCACGCTACCACCCAGGACGACTAATACAAAGGATTTCTTATCCCGGAAGGTTCCGCCGTCCCCCACTGTTCATGACCATGCGTAACGACACTAAGCTCTTCGATTCGCCTGTGGACTTCCGCCCGGAGCGCTGGCTTAAAGAAAACCAGCAATCTAACCGAGGTTACAGACGTCGCGTGTGTCTAGGACGCTTCATTGCCATAAACACTGTCCCAATTGCAATCGCACGATTACTGCGGACTTTCGATATCAAAAGTAAAGACGGAAAGAGGCTTTTGGTGGACGGAAATTTACGGCAGGTTTTGTATCCGCCCCAAAACCGTTCGAAGCTGTGTTTGAGCCAAAGAGCAGGATCGGAAACAAACTGTCGAAACAGTGTTTGAGCGTGCTGACAAAAATGTGTCTAGTTTACTACAGGAAGTGAAAGAGAAGCAAGTAGCTGTTAGCTAAATCCAAGGGTGTGAGGGTTGTATGCTACCCTAGAACTTGAATTGGGTAGATACGGCTTTCAAGATCAGTTCCAGCTGAGATTAGCCTCATCGTCACATTTCTTACTAATGCATCAATGCTACTATTCGTGTCATTAGAAACTTTGAGACTGCCTCGTGCTTTATATAAAGCCTTTGGCATCCGTTCAACACTCTTATCACCCGCATCGCCTCTTCTCCGCACCCGCTACAGCATCGTTGTCGCAACATTCACAACATAGCCGAAAAGGATACCGGAGTCACTAAGATCATAACCGGCTACCACGATGGACTCGGCGAGAAGCAGAACGCCTCTGAGTACAGCGGTCATGCATCAGCCTAAGAAACTCTAAAACTTGATATTCGACTTGAAACCGCCTCCTACAACGCATCCAGGTTTGGCGCGCCCTTGGCCAACTTGAAGCCGCCGGGCTGTAGATACTGGAAGACCTGCGCCGGGTCGTACTTCTTCGAGATTTTAATCAGTCTTTGCCTGTTCGCCGCTCCATAGCTACTGATCGGGTCCTGGTATTCAGACGCATAGTTCATGTAGATGTAACTGTTGTCTAGCTCCCTTCTCTTCGCCTCGGACTTCACAAGATCAATGACAATAGATACGGCCTTGAAAAACTTGACCTCATTCTCTGCCCTGTTCCACGCCGGGTTAAAGTTCAGCACAAAATAAGGGCCGTTCTCGGGATCAAGGCCCAGAGCGTTGCCTCCGTTCTTCTGCATACCTTTCATCGCGCCTTCGGTGATTGGCTGAATGGCCATGATGAAGAAGATATGTTCGATATCTGCGACAGTTGCTGCCTGGGCGAAGAAGGTATCGACGACGAAACCGAGTAGCTGTCGGTCCATTTTGAGGCTGACTCCCCACCAAGACTCGTAAGCGCCGGGTGCGGGAGCTCCCTGGTTCAGAAGGTCGGCCAATCCAGACATAGGTCGGAGGGCGGTGGTGTCATCGATTGCGGTGATATTGTTCCAGGAGGCGAAAATGGGCGCGTTAGCGACTGGCTTTGCGTAGTGTAAGTTGGCAAATGCAACCTTTCCGATACCAGGGTAGTGGGCAAACGTCTGGGAGATGTCAGCTTCGAGGTTGGACTAGAGAAAATGCATCAGAACATACGACAATTTGGGCAGCATCTACATCCTTGGACGACCCAGCGACGGCGAAATGAGTGATCGCGTCTAGAACGGCCGAAAAATTTTCTTCTGTATATATGCGCTGACCACCCCACATCTGACCTTGAGGAAAGGCGACAAGTTTGAAGTTGGTGACGATTCCGAAGTTGTTTCCGCCTCCCCTCAATGCCCAGTACAGATCGGTATAAGATGTCGCACTGACGGTGATTGTGAGTCCTGAAGCAGTTACAAGCTCGTAGCTTGCCACGTTATCGCAAGCCCAACCACGTCTGTTCGAGAAATGCGAGATGCCTCCTCCAAGAATGAGTCCTGGCACACCAACCGGCGCCATCTGTACGCAGTCAGTAGAAGTCGCAGAAACTGTACATTTGTCATGACTTTGTCGCGCCGATGTATGCAATTGATACCTACCCGTCCGCCGACCACACTAACGCCGTCCTTCTCGACCTCAGTGTACACATCAATCCACCGCAGACCAGGGCCAATATCAACCGTATGTTTGTCGGCGGCCACTTTGACTTGCTTGAAGTTTTCCATTGACACCGTGATACCTAGGTTGATGCTCGATGCACCCGCCCATGCTGTATGGCCACCACCTTTGACAGCGAATGGGCATTGGTACAGTCGCGCGATCAAGACTACCGTAGAGACGTCTAGAGTTTTTGCGGGCTTGAACACGCAGGAGGGATTCAATGCGCCTTGCTGAGCCGACCAGTATGCGCCGGTGAAAGAGTCGTAGGCCGAAGTTCCTTCGAACAAAACCTGGTCGTTTCTGAAAAGAATGTCCAAAGAAGTGCACTGAGAGCGTCGTCAGCAAATGCAACCCTGGGTCATCCACGCAACAGTGGGCACCAGACGTACGGCAAGCGAACATGGCGTAAAAGACCGTAAAGTGACACCTGATGTTTCGGGAGAAGGGTCTGGCAGCGTCGCGACATCTACACCAATCTTTTCGAGGGCGGCTGCGACATTGAAGTCCTGCGGCTCGAACGCGTCAATGGCTCGGGCTGAACTATGCGCCGCAAGGGCTGCCAATGGAACAAGACGCGCGCACCTCATTGTCGGTAGATTGAGGAAAACGTGGCCGGTACCCAACAAGCCCAGCAGTGGGCGGGTGTCGCGTTTTATAGAGGACGATGTGCGCATATCCTAGCAAACTTGAGCGTCTGCCGTGGCGAATCGCTTGCCCGCATGCCCGTCCACAATGGCGGAAATACGCTACGCTACGCACCTCCGGATGAAGACGACCACCGATGTTCGGAATCTTCACAGGTCAGCAAGTGCTTCCAGGCTGCGCTTTTAGCGATAACTGGTTGAGCGTGAGCGTCGTGTGGGCGTGCTGTCTAATGAACGCTTCAAACATTCAGTCTCAGCGTCGGAACCCGAGTCTGCCTCGCGGTGATGCGAGGCTGCGGGGCACACTTCCTCGGTTCTCTACCTTTTCATGTCCAAGCCAATTATGCGAGCCGCACAGCGCAAGTATAGCAGAGGAAAAGATCGTAACTCTCTTATTTTGTGTTTCTCGTGTAGTGTTTTTGTATATTGCTTTAGTGTAGTGGTTTTATAGAGTGTCTTTATGTAATAACCTCGTGTAGTATTCTGGCGTAGTAGCAAGACATTGCTGCCTACCTTTATGACATACTCTTGCTCGCATATCGCGCATCGCACAATAGCTCCTCGCTGCCTAACTTACATATATAAACTTCCACTTATGTACATAACACTGTCGTCTACGAATAGCTGTAGGTATCTTCGAAGCAAGCTATTGCACTAACACTAGAAACCTCTACTATATCTACTACACTTGGATTAGATCTCCCTCGATTCCGCTACAAGTTCATACAAAGATTCAGAAAAACAACTTAGTACTTAGTTAATAATGCATTTTAATATGTAAAAGGAGTACTACAAAACGATTCTACTACTTAGTGCTTAATAGATCTATAGGTGTCTATGTTAAGAATAGGATTAATAATAGTATCGATCGCCGCTTACTCTTTCCTAGATAGACTATAAAAACCTACATTTACCACTATCCGCTACGCTACCCTGAAGCGTGAACCCCAATTTTGCACTTTTATTAAAGAACGGAGAAAAGAGATAATAGAACTTAGGTTGAAGTATATAGCTACGAATGTGGGTAGCTGGATAAACCTTATGATGGAACATCAGGTTACGTGACCTTGACTTAAAAACCCTAAGCACTCAGGATCTAATAGTCTGCCGAATGTTTCCATACCTGATGGCCGTCAGGACTTAACGTCTTTAATCAGCGCGAATATTTCCATATCTGATAGAAACGCAACGTGATAGCTTTTCATCCACGGAGGTAACGTGTTTTATAAGCGAGCGGGCCATCTAAGCGAGCGGGCCACCCTACTAACTTTCTGCGACGCGTAAGCTTCTACCTACTATGGCTCTACCAATTCATGCCTAAACAACCTCTTCTAAGGCTAATATATACCTTGCAATCTTAGCTATTTATTAAACCCAAATTTAGTCTGAAAGACGCGCTGCGTAGATATTTAAAGTCCCCTAAACCACGCTCTAACGCCGACGCGCTAGCACGACTGCTCGACGCGATTGCTAGCCCAACTCGAAGAAGCTCATAGAGCTAGAAGAGGAGGTGATTATTAGATATATACTTAACCTAGATTAACGTAGATTTTCGCCTACGTACGCAGCTATGCGTAAAATAGCTAATAATCTACTAACTACGCGCGGTATAGGCTAGATCGGCGTCTACTAGTTATATAACTTTATTAAGCGCACCGATAGTCTTAAGACGCGATTTAATTAAGCCTATAATAGGTAGAGAGCTCTATACAAGGATACAACATTAATAAGGAGTTAGTTTAAGCTTATAGAGTAGATAAAGACTAAATATAGTATCTATAATAAGGACGTCTATAACTTTAACGAAGCTAGCTTTATAATAGATAAGATTATAACCTAGCTCGTTATAATAGGGTTAGAGAGAAGAGGCTAGCTAAAAGCTATTTAGCTAGGTAGTCGCGAGTGGGCGTTAATTATTTAAGGAATTAACACTACTAGCTAGGCTATTCTACTATTTATTATCTTTACTAGCTAGTATTACCTATCTATCTAGTATAAAGAAGATATTCTACGTAACTAGGCTATTATAGTTAGCGATAACGGTTAGATAACTAATAAGATAGAAGCTAAGTAGCTAAAGCACTTTATTAAGTATATAGATAGTAAGGTAGTAGAGATATATTAGCTACTTATCTTTAATAGTTATATAAGCTACCACTCTCTATAGTTTTAAGAGCTTTATAAAGAGAATAATATCTATACGCTCTATATACTACCTTATTTATCCTACCTACTATAGCCGCTTAACGTTAGCTACTTCTCGCCGTTAAAGCGCGCGTATAGCTATAAGATTAAGAGTCTAATCTATAACTATATTAACTATATTATAAAGCTTAAGTTTTTACTAGCCTTTAAAGCAGCCTTTATACGCTTATTTATAGTAGCTAATATCTACTTAGCCTTTTAAGGCGTAGGCCTTATTCCTCTCTAGCTAGACGTTATTCTTTTAAAGCTAGATATATAGCTCTATACGCCTACTTCTCCACCTACTATAGAGGCTATCTAGAAGGCTTAAATACTAAGTAACGTACGCGAGCTTAAGGCTTAATTAATATTAATATATAAGCGCGTACGGCGGTATAAGAGCTTATTACTAGCTTTAATTATTAAAGCGATTAACTAGCTTAAGAAGGGGGTAGAAGTAATAATGCTCTTAGCTAAGCTAATACGCGATTAAATCACTAGCCTTAAGAAAGCTAATAAGGTAGTAATAAAGTATAAGCAGCGTAAAAAGAAGCGGATATAGAAGTAAGGGACGTTAATAAGGGGAGAAGAAGAGGATATACTTACTTAAAAGGATATTAACTAGTAGATTTAGCGTAAACAGCGTTAAAGTAGTATATAATTAGGTGTTAGCCGATAGGCTCTAGCGCGCTACATAAGGTGTAGAGAGCCTGGCCATAACTTACGTACGTGTAAAAAGATACTTTAGGTACTACTTAGTCTATTATATTAATATCTCTTTATTATATCATAATGGGGTTGCGGTGTGCACCTATAGAGGTGCAGAAAGTTGGTAGGGTGGCCCGCTCGCTTGGATGGCCCGCTCGCTTATAAAACACGTTACCAGTAATATAATGTGTTTCTTGGCCACTTTAGTAATTGCAAGCTTCATCATCCCAAAATCCGCGAAACCATGTGAAGACTTTCAGTGTAGCAATCAAGCCGAATATATTCAGAAGACACTACTATCTTACGCTATGCACATCCCGATCCATAAGCAGTTCTAATACACCTCAAGCACATACCTCCCCTCCTCCTTCAACGTCTCAATCTCACGCCTGCTATCCACCTTCTTGGGCTTCGCATCGTCCCTCGTCTTGTTCTTATGCTCCATCTCAATAGCCTCCTGCAGTACCTCCGTGACATCCGGTACGGGCCACGTCGGCCCGCAAAGGTAAAAGCTACCCTCCTTGCGCAGATACGCGTCACGGATGTCGGATAGCGTCTGCCGCATACGGTCCTGAATGTAAATCTTCTGCGGCTGATCACGCGAGAAGGCGCGGCCGAGCAGCGTGATGATGCCGGCGTCTTGGTACGCCTCCCACTCCTCGCCGTAGAGATACTCCTCTCGCTGGGTTCGAGAGCCCATATAGAGCAGCACCTCGCCGATCTCGTGGCCTTGTTGCTTCTGATAGGCGCGCTCCTGCACGAAGGCGCGGAAGGGGGCGAGACCGGTTCCGAGACCCGCCATGATGATGGGCGCCGTGGTCTTGGGCGGGAGCTTCATGACGGACGGCTTCACGGAGACGGTGACGGGTGCGCCAACCTCGAGGCCGTTGAGATAGCGAGTAGCCTGGCCGAAGCGGTCACGGCCCTTGGGGTCGACCCAATTGACGGTGACGATGAGGAGGGAGACGGACGTAGGGGTGACGTTCTGCGAGGAAGCGATGGAGTATTCGCGACGCTTCATGGGGCTCACAATGCGGACAATGTCGTGGAATGATGGGTGAGCCGATGGGAACTCGAGGAGGACGTCGGCGTAGGTGATGGTGTCCACTTCAGCACGACGCTTGAACTCTGCAGCACCTTCACCGCCAGCTAAAGTCATCAGCTCCTTCCTCTCCTTCTCGTCGTCGGCGAACTCCGCAAGGCTCTCATAGAAGCGCTTGGGCGGTTGGCCAAAGATGTCGACGTTCTGGATAAGAGTCTGATAGACGGTGCGGTTGACGAGGATATTTGGGTCCTCGCGGGACGGCACCTCGACAATTTCTTCCTGGTTTAGGCCGTACCATGTGATGAATTCTTCGACTTCGGTCTTGTCGTTCACAGCGTGGATACCGAGAGCTTCGCCAATGGCGTACGTCAGGCCGGTAGAGCCCAGGTCAAACTCAATGTGGAAGATGTTGCGGTCATAAGCCTGGGGCGTCAGACGACGGTGCTCCTTGACGTGGACAACATGAGTCTTGACACCCAGGTCTGGACGCAACTCTGCCTGGGTGCCGAACGCTTCTTTGAATGCGAGACCTCTGGCGGCAACTTGCCAGGACCGGAGGTAGGTGGGTGGTTCAGCCTCGTGGCGGTCGTAGGCAGCGAAGCTGTTGACGTTGATATCGGAAGGAAGCTGGAGAGGCATCACGTCCTCTTCAACAGTGGCCCACTCAACCGGGCATTCAATTTCACGTAGGACGGTTTCCAGCTCGCCGACCAACTTCTCGAGCACCTCGGGGCTGCCGTTGATGTTAGCCAACTTAGACAGACCAGATGTCACGAGATCTTCGCGGGCAATCTTCAAAAAGGCCAGCTGGATGAGGTAGGTCTCGAGCGATGGATCTTGCGTCACACTCTCGGAAAGTGTTGGGTCGAGAACAAAGAGCTCCACGTCCTTGCCCACGATGGTCTTTCGCAAAGCTGGAGAGAGTTTCTTCTCGATATCCTCATTCTTTACACCGGGTAGCTTCACAAGAATAGAGCTATCCGCCTTGACGCTATTCAAGACGTCAAACTCCTGAAGGAGGGTCTCATCGCCGACGAAAGTGACGTCGGCCTGCTCTACTGAGTACGGGGCCTCGATGGTGTAGTCAGCGTTGCGAATGTCGGTGCGAACAGCGCCGCCACGAACAAGGTTGTCGTGCCCACTGCACACAAAGACGTTCTTTGAGGAGTCTGCCGCGAAGAGCTTGCTGATAGCCAAGGGCGCATCCACCGCCGGCGATACATCGAGATCCCAGAACGTGTACTGCTTGACATCAACCGTATTGAGAATGGTCACATACGAGCGAAGCTCCTCGGGCTCTGTCTTCTCCGCATAGACCTGCTGGAAGACGTCGAGAATGTTGCTGGGGGTCCAGACCTGCTCGCGCGAGTACTTGATGTCGGTGACATCAATGTTCCTGTCGAAAGAGAACTGGACCGCCGCGAGTACGTCGGAGTAGAGCCTGGAGAATTCGGCGGGGTCGACCACGGCGGCCTCGTCCTTGACCTGGCCAAGTACGGCCACGTTCTTTGTGCTCTTGGGCAGCATCTCGAGGAATGCTTCCTCCACGAACGGACGATACACACGAACATTGATGACACCAAGTTTGTCGCCGTCCTGTGCGAGCGCATTGGCGACCTGGGCAGTCAAAGAAGCCTCGACCGTGCCGAAGACGACCAAAACACTCTCTGGCTCCTCGTGGCCGTAGTAGTCAAACAACCGGTAGTCCTCGCCAAACTCGTCGTTGAAGGCCTCGAGGAGGCGCACGACGCGTCCTGCGTTGTCCGAGTGCTTCTTGTCCACCTCGGAAACCGCCTTCAGTACCGCCTGGTAGCTGTTATAGAGCCGCGACTGGTCCAACGTGTCGACCAGCCGTGCCGTCTCGCGCCCCACGCTGATGCCATCGTAGGTGTGAATGGTTGGCAGCACGCTGGAGAGTAGAGTGGCGAAGAGCGCCATGTGCTGAGTCTCGAAGACGGACGGACTGCAGACTAGGCCGAGACCCAGATCTTCGGCGAGCGTGAGGGAGGAAACATAGTCGGTGACGAGGCCGGCCGAGTAGTCGACAGCAGCGACGTGGGCCGTAAGCGGGTTCGCGACCGAGTAGAGGAGGGACAGCTGGTCGAGCGCCGGGCGGAGGAAGTTGAGCGTGGCAGAGCTCGCCACAATCGACTGCGGGATATGGCGCTTCTTGAGGTCGAAGTCCTTGGAGAACATGTAGCCCAGAGCAATCGAGCCGGCGCCGGTTCTTGTCTCCAGCGAGGTCACGCCCGTCTGGTATCCAAAGGCATTCTTCTCGCCCTGCTCCTGCCAGTACTTGACCGCCACATCTAGGTCGAACGACTCGGCAGAGTATGCAAAGATCTTGTCCGAGAGGGCGTAGGCGACCTGCTGCACGAGCGTCTGCGCCGTGAGGTACGTCGGTCCGCTGATCGAGTCGAAGGCGATGTCCTGTCCAAAGGGCAGACTAGACGACTTGTGCGTGAAGCCTTTGGACTGGTTGTGCTGCACTTCGGCGCCGGGGCCTGCAGAGTCGCTTGGCTGGAAGTGCATGATGGCGACTTCGTACCTGAGTGAGCAGGCTTCAACGAAGGTAAAGTGTGGTGAGGATCCAAGGTGGGCTTTTCTACGCGTCAACGAGGGAGGAAAAGTCGCGCAGAGGCAGCGATGTCGGCACAAGGACGGCCGAGGTTGATTGGGAGTGCGCAATGATACGAAGGCGACATGATTGGGCCTTTCTTTGGCGTTCAATTGCCTTGGGGGCGTTCCGGACAAAATGTGCTGCTAGCGTCAATCACGCCATCTGCAATCTACGAAGGACGAAGTCATTAGTCTACAGGCAATTCGGGGATACCTCGGGACTCGGGGACGTGTCCGGATTACATAAGCAAACATCCGCCTTTCTCCACGCTTTCTCCACGCTTTCTCCACGCTTTCTCCACGGCCCCAGATGCTCTTCTCCGCACATGCCATCTCTCCACTATTCAATCTCAGGCATTTGTACAACATGTCTAGCCCCACTGCCACTGGACTTGAGGCCGCCGGATCGCCGCTGTACTATCATGGAACACACGCTACGCAGCGACAGCGCTCCATATGCAGGTTATCTATGATCATTCCAACTAACTGGGCTTTGCTCTGTTTTCTATTCTAACACTTGTTCGTGCTTCACACGCAGCTCTCCTTCGGTCTCAGGTGTGAGCTAAGCGGAGAATTTGTAGAGACCTCGGCACATTGCCAACGGCGCTGACTCGATCACCAACTTCCAGCATATGAGACGTCGCATTTCTTCATTCCAACCAACTCCCGCCTCCGTCTTATCCACTATCTACACTTAGTCACCTGGGTATTCCTTCCTTTCCAGTACCCCTCTACGTTGCCAACGATCCTCAACATGCCCATCAAAACATGGCTTACAGAGACCCTGGGAGTGCGCATCCCATTGGTCCAGGGCGGGATGATGTGGGTAGGACGCGCTGAACTGATATCCGCCGTCGCCAACGCTGGAGCCCTGGCCTTCCTCACAGCGCTCACGCAACCGACCCCAGAAGCCCTTCGACAAGAGATCCGCAAAGCAAAGTCGCAGCTCACATCGAAAGCGGTACCCTTCGGCGTCAACATCACCCTTCTCCCTGCGATGGACCCACCCGATTACATGGCCTATGCAAGAGTCACCGTCGAGGAAGGTATCCGGATCGTCGAAACGGCAGGGGATCCAAGCCCCATTCTCAAATACCTGAAACAGAACGGGGTGACTGTGATACACAAGTGTGTCACACTGAAGCATGCATTACGCGCCGAGAAGCTCGGTGTGGATTGCGTTTCCATTGATGGTATCGAATGTGCAGGCCACGGCGGCGAGTACGACACCACCTCGCTCACACTCCTCTCACTCTGCGCCGAGCAACTCAAGATCCCATACCTCGCTAGCGGCGGCTTCGCCAACGGCCGCCAATTCGCAGCCGCACTCGCGCTCGGTGCAGCCGGTGTCAACATGGGCACACGATGGATGTGTACGCAAGAATCGCCGATCCACCCCAACGTCAAAGACGCCATCGTGAAGGCTACCGAGAACGACACTGTTCTTGTGCTTCGCAAGTTCCGCAATACGACGCGCCTGCATAAGAACAAGGTGAGTCTGGAAGTTTTCGAGATTGAGAACAGCAAGAGAGGTGTCGAGTTTGGGGATGTGGCACATTTGATGAGTGGGAGGAGGGGGAAGGGTGTGTATGAGACTGGTGATGTAGATGCTGGGGTTTGGAGCTTGGGAATGTGCGCCGGCTTGATACACGATGTGCCGAGCTGTGAAGAGCTGGCAAAGACACTAGAGCGCGAGGCGATTGAGGTTCTGCATAGAACGCATGGTTTGGTTGTCTCGGCGGCGAAGCTCTAGTATTTAGTGGGCATTGGGTATAATACTAGACTGAGATTTGCCTTGAATTTCCTGAAAAGGTTACGGCAAACTCGGCAGATGCTGCTGTGCTGCAACCCTAACCCTAAGCTGGGGTGATACAGTAAGCCATCACGTAAGATCCATGGACCTAACTAGCAACAAACTTGATAGATACCTGCCCATGCTCTTCTTTCGGATACATGCTAGAATCAACTCCATCAGCTTACTACCACACTTGACAGGCTCAGCCCTACCAAATAATCACAATGACCAACCATCACACGTCGCGTTTGTCGGCGCCCTCTGTTGTGTACCAACCATCTTCGCTTTTGGTTCATTTGATCCAACATAAAAACCAATGGCCTTAAAATTATCAACTACCAAGAGCGAGCAGCTCGCAGTGGGTCGCAAATATAATTCTAAACATTAACGAAGGATCATTGTCACCAGGAAACGGAACTAATTATCTTGGAATCGCAGCTAACCACCGAAGCATCCGCTCATACCAGGATCACTGTTTCGCTTACCGGACCTACGAGTTGCTTTAAGCTAGCCCGTATACCACAATCGTATAAGCGTCTGTTGCGGTCAATATTTCGCGTATTGCTACATACGGATTGACGCTCACTGGCGTTAATGTAATGGGGGCCAAATCTCAAAGTGGGGAGCAAATCAATGGCCTTGCATCGTGTTGACCTTGACTGCATCAACGAACCCTGTGCGGGGACCTGTCAGCTATAAGAAGCCTTGCACCTAGACGTGTCGAAGCATAGTACCAGGCGACTTCCGAACGATACATACCTTCAGTGCAGGATGTCTCGACCCACAATCTTCATAACGGGCGCCACTGGCTTCATCGGCTCACAAGTCGTTTTCCAGTCCCTCAATGCAGGCTACAACCTCCGTCTCAGTGTGCGCAAAGAAGCGCAAATCGACAAGCTGAAAGGCCTTTTCTCCGAACACGTTGCGAAACTCGACTTCATCGTGATCCCGGACTTAGCCAGTCCGGGCGTGTTCGACCAAGCTCTGAAGGGTGTCGAGTACGTCTTTCACATGGCTTCCCCCATGCCGGGCACAGGCGATGATTTTAAGACGACTTATGTTGCTCCCGCCGTGCAAGGGACTACCACGCTTTTGGATGCAGCGGAAAAGATTGCGACGATTAAGCGCGTTGTCATCGTATCCTCGGTGGTTTCCTTGGTACCCATGTACAACTACATGGAGGGGACATTTCACGCCAAAGGTAAGTCATTGCCGTTCTTTCTATTCTAATGGTAGATTTGCCACCACAGCCGAAATCACCATCTAATCGTTTCATGCAGAGGGCGTAAATCCCACGCTCACCAAAGACTTCAATCTGGACCTAGAATTTCCCGACCCAATGACGAGCGGTGGCCTTAAATACCACGGCTCAAAGCTGCTAGCGCACCGCGCGACTCTCGATTGGGTAGAAACTCACAAGCCGCATTTTGCCGTAATCACGCTTCACCCCTCCTTCGTGGTCGGCCGTAGTCTCATCCAGACCTCTCCGGATACTATTGATGCCATGAACGGCTGGATGAGGAGTTCGTTGCTCTCCGAGAAGCCCTTTATGCCGTCCTGCATGGTCGATGTGGAGGATGTAGCGGCGGCACATTTGAAAGCGTTGGAATTTGACGTGGGTGACAAGTCGGAGGTGCAGGAGTTCTTGCTTACTGGTGCTGGGTGGCGATGGGATCGCGTGGTTGATTTCGTGAACGAAAAGTACCCCACTTTTGGTATCAAGATGACCGGACCGTTTGAGGAGATTTGGAAGATTGAGACGAAGCGGGCCGTGGATCTGCTGGGTATGCGGTGGCGGAGTGTAGAGGATACGGTGACGAGCATGTTCGATCAGCAGCTCCAGTTTGGTGCGTGAGTCTGCAGATGAAGACTTCCTTGGTCGCACCGTAAAGACAGTGCACGCGTTCAGTATAGCTACAGTCAGTTCGTCTTGATGTCCCTTTGTGGAACATCAATTCATTCGTCTCACCGAAGATAATTGAGCCTTCACCCCAGTTCCCGATGTTCGAGCCCCATCGACCACTGGTAAGCAACGGCCCCCATACTAGTAGAATACGAAAGGGATCGGAGTCGTGTGCACTACATTATCTGCGAAGCAAAATCTGTGAAGCAGCTACTTATCGACCAGTCCCCAGGTTCGGAAGAATTGAATCACGATTGCGGTGAAACAGGAATCCCATACTGGGCTTCAACGTCTCGCTGCACCTCGGTCTCGATGTCCACGAAACTATAAGCTTTCCATCTGTGTTTGAGGGGTTCCCATATTCGACTAAGGTTCCTTCATCAACGGTGATTGTGTGGAAAGGAGTATTGCCTGACCATCATGCATACATGATCGTGTCCGCATGCGGCTGTGACATCGCAGGATATTCTTACATTTTCCGACATGTGCTGGGGCCCCTCTAGACAGACTTTTCGAGGTTTGCACCTTGGTGACACTGGAGACTATGTGACGCGCTATCTTAGTCGCTCACACAATGAAGGTGCAATCTTTGGTCCACGCTGGCTGACATATATCGAAGTCTTCCATCGATGCGTGGAGGTCAATTTTTAAATTCAACTCCACGACCTCGGCGAGACACTGTTTCAGACTGCGTGACAAAGCCTTCAGACGGCTGCTCAGTGTCTAGTTGCAGCCGCTAGAAGAGCCCCGCTAGAAGAGCCCGCTTGAGGGACTGTGGTCATATTTTGAGGGGGTGCAAAGGCTGAAAGGCATTAGCACCTTTCTTCACTATATGGGCTTTTCGAGATTAAGAACTTCGAAGATCAAACCTTGCGTTTGAAAGATTCTGGGTGTTGAATCGTGACAGCGGTTCAGAGTCTTGGGGAAATATAACACGATGTTAAGGAACTGGAAACGTGGAAATAAAGTTGTCAAAAAGGGGAATGACGAGCTTAACAGTATATGAGAAAAGCATTCATGAGCAATCGATCACATGCGCGCACTGACGCAATTTCATCAGGCGGTGAGTTCAAAGAGCGAAGAACGAAAGTTTTCGATCTCTGGATTTGTGCGGGCCGAATCTGAGCCCTAGATGGAGCGTTCCTAGTCTTGGTCTCTCTTATCCAGACAGGGTGATGCAGCAACGAACGAATGTATGCATTGCCTATCACCTATGCGCAAGCATTGCGATGCAACCAAAGTTGAAGAAGCAGTCCTCTATGCCTCTTGTACTGACCACTGCACTGCATGTGGGCCATGTTAGAGTCACTGATGACCTGCGTCTGCGCTACGTAGATCGTCGCTTAGCTGTATTCAAGGCGGTCAGCCTCGTGAGGGAGCAACACACTTGACGTCGAGAGCGTCTCTAACTAGATACTGACACTGCATCTTCGAGGCCATAATTCGATGAGTTTTCCTAAGAGTGTTAAGTGAACCGCCAAGGTTTCAAAGAGCCTAGTATATCTACGATTAACTACTGGGATGGAGGTCGGCGGTCTCGATTCGCTGAAGTGATGTTGGCATCAGTTCGGTGATGTTGTTGAACATCGAATTGCGACGAGCCCCGAATCCGCCCCCGTACACTGCTTACTCCCTGTGAGTTCCAAGGGCATATACCATACTGGACTATCTCAAATTGTTGCCTGGTCAATAGAACTATATACCTTCGTTCTTTCAATCATGCCCATTGATTTTCGAAACCTGTGGGCGACTGACCTGTCTTTGGCCCATGGGGTCTTGCTCACCCATGATTCGGTATGCCACGGCTTGCAATCCTCTCTCACCTGTAATTGTCGCCATTCGGTCCCGAATCCCGTCCTCGAGGCTATATATACTCACCGCCCTCGCCTCCATCGCCTTCTCCCCTCGGTCGCAACCTTTCCTCAGCCCTCTTTCTCTGTCTATGCGCGCCAGCCACCAGAGTAGGTACACACTCCCCTGCACCTCCACTCCTCTTCATCTCTTCTTTTGCTCAAGACCATACATAACAAGTTGCAAGACCTAAATCACAGGTAGAGCCCGACTCTATCCTCGCTACAACAATAGCAGACTCGCTGGCGCCCGCGTCGCGCAACTGGTACTCGCCGGAGCCCCTTGAGCGCTGCAACACTCCTGGACGCAGCGCATCCGACTATAAACCAACTCCGGACTCTCCACTGTTCGAGCCCATGTCTCCTCTACATGATAATGCTATGTCAGATGCGGAACAAGACCGCGCTGATACACACGAGTATTTTGGTGGAGTACATGACAACGTAACACTCCCTTTCTTATACTTCTGGGAGATGTGACTGATGACTTGCATAGGCCGATATGACCCTCGAGGACAACAAGCCCCAGCTCGAGCACTCTCCGTCTGCGCATGAGTATGGCCCCGCACAGCAGACCAGTAAATTCCACGGCTTACCCGCGGTCGAGCCACGCACCCGCCGCGAGACTAGCGAAGATGACGACGTACCCCTACGCAATCGTCTTGCACTACGTGAGTCGCGGAAGCTCCCCTCCGGCAGTATCGCCGTCGCTCAAGATCGTCCACGCATTCGCCAATCGATTGTCGACTCTCCGAAGAAGTTGCATAAGAAGCCTGGTCCTAAGCCATGGGCCGCCAAGCCGATGATGAAGAACGATATGAACGCCAAGATGGAGGTCATTCGGGAGATCGAAAGGCTATGGGGAAAGAATTTTATCAAGGCATATATCCCCAAGTGCCACCGGCCACTAGTCAAGAAGCGCAGGAATGGAAAGCGCACCGTATACCGGGACCATGAGACCGACGCCAAGAAGTGGCTCCCGTCAGTGTTGAAGGCGGTGTTGATGATCGCTAGGGTGACGGATGATAAAGTATGGCTCAAGAAGGCCATGGCCGAGGTGGTTCGTTATCGCATCAAGCACACGGGAAACCGCAAGCCGCAGCTCGTCACGACGGATTTCGACGTTATTGAGGACATGCTAGTGCGGTCATGGTCATGCGAAGAAAGCTTTCAGATCCGCTACAAGCATTTGCTGATGGCGCAGCCCAAGGAAGAGCGTCCAGCTGATGAAGACATCGATCATATCCTCGGCTGTGGTGACTCCGGATCGGATAAGGATAGCGATGAAGACGGACACCTCCCCCGGGAAAGCGACGATGATGAAGAGATGGCTGGAATGGATGAAGACGAGGAAGACTTCGGTGAGTTCGTTTCGGGCCAGGATATGTCGATTGGGTATGCGAAGAAGAGCGACTATGTCAACAATGCGCCGCATCTACCACCGAAGAAGACATTGCCTCCGCAGCCACCGAAGCAGGCCAAGTCGTCAATCAAGCAGCATAATACAACCAAGCCGCCGCCACAACACCATATGTACGGCTTCGGTGGTTACGGTCCGTTTCCCGGATACGGTCCGCCGATGAACGGATACGGCCATCCCATGCCTGCATACCCGCCGCACATGAAGAGCTTCCCACCCCATATGTACGGATACGGCCCGTATGCTGGATATGGTCAGCAAGGCCATGGAAAGGACCCGCGCGGTGCTCAGCAAGGCTTCCTGGGAATACCTCCATTCTGGCCACACTCACCTGCGACTCACTCACTGTCGGCAGCTGGTGGCGATTTCCGCAAACCCGGTAATGATGGTGAAGGAAGCCTAGGCCAGCGGAATGAGCGCTTCTCACCGTTCAGTGCCACCAAACGCGCTAGTCGTGGTCCCACGTACGACGAGGGCGCGGATCACTCAATGTATGGTATGAGTATGGGTTATGAAGCACCTCGCGAGCAGCGAACCCCGCAGCTGGAGAACTCCAACCCGCGTATCAAGCGTGAGCCTGGTGTGGAGGACCGCCCAATTACTATCGATGACTTTGATGGTCCATCAAACTATCTCGGCGGGGCGCCGAGCGAGGAGCCTGGCGAAGAGCCGGACGTCGATATGGAGGAAGCGGTGAGACTTGAGCTCGAGGAGGCCGAAGCGCAGCATAAACTGGTCCAGCTAAAGAAGAAGCTTGCCATTGCGCAGGCAAAGAAGAATAGGTGAGTCATTCGACCGTTGCACTGTAGAGTTGCTGACCAGTTGTTAGGGGCCCGATTCGCGGCTGAGTCCAGACACACTCTCTAGAACCTACGCTCTCTGCTTCTCTCTTCCACAGCAGTTCAATTTAAACATATTGCCTGAGCTCCGTCTATTGCGCAGTACGTGCGAGAGCATCTTCGCGACAACGCATGAGTGTCGGAAATTGCAGCTTTGGTGGACCTTACTGAATACCAGGTCAGTGCAGCATCTCTCCATGTCGAAGGATGCAGCTTTTGATCACTTTCCTCAGATGCGCGACTGGTAGTTATTACGCCAGCCTTAATGAAATCCTGATGAGCGGAAAGCTTACGGGTACTGCTTTATCAAGCAGTGTATGTATGATGAGCTGGAGCGGTCGGGGTGTGGCGATTTGCGATATCTATCCTGCAAAAAGCAACCGGATAGTTTCGATCATGAATGCATAATATGAGCATTCTCCGTGGCTTTGCATAATTGAAGTGTGAACGGGGACTTCTGTATAGTTTGTGCCTGTAATGTCATCTCCCCATGCTAGTAGTCGTAGAGTTCAGGGCTCTCCAGCGCACGCCGTCCGTTGGAGGGCATGCCCCCCTCCTCCATTGAGTTGGTGCAGGTGCAGATTGTAGCGTATTGATGATCAAAACACGATGATGATGAACCACGGTGTGTGGGTGAGGAGGGGAGACGGGTACGGGTGTTCTATTTCCGACGATCGAGGGAGCTAGATCGAATGCAGCATAGTCTCCCTGCTCAACCCCACTTGGCTTGTGCTGAACGCTGGTATCAGGAAATCCCCCGTCTTTTGGCAGTCTTCAGGGTGTGGAACAGAGGCCTGACTGCGTTCTATCCACCAGGCCAATGTCGTATGTGTCTTGGGGTTGGTTCTTTGCTCGGGATGGGCAACTTCACGATGACGACAACACATGCACCGCAACGGTGGTTCGCATTCGGGTCAAATATTACTCCTAACATGTACAACTAAAGATCGCAAACAACTCTCTCATCAAACCTTCGACTCACCCGACTCACCCCTCATCTCCTGCAACTGCGCATCCTCAGCCACCGTCTCATCATCATCCGTAATCCCGGTAATTTTCGTCACAATCACCGCCGCAAACATGTCCCCACTAACATTAACAGCCGTCCGGAAGCGATCCAAAAACCAATCGATCGCAACAACAACCGCATACATGCCCGTAATCTCGATATCCACCGCTTGCGCAATCATCACCGTGAGCACCAAGCTACTAGACGGGATAGGCGTGGTTCCGATGGAGGCCAGCGTGGATAGCAAACAGACAACAACGTATTGTACGGGGTTAAGCTCCTTGCCCTGCGTGGCGGCGAGGAAGACGACGACGATGGGGAAATAGATAGCGGTACCGTCCATATTAATCAAGGTGCCAAGGGGAATGGCGAACTTGGCGACTGTGACGGGGACGCCGCGGTCGAGGACGCAGCGCATGGTGACTGGCATTGTCGCGGCAGAGCTTGCGGTTCCCCAGGCGGTGATCCAGGCCTTGGAGTTCTTCATCCAGAAGCTGTATGGGTTCTGTCGCGTGACTGAGAAGAATATGATGGGTATAATGATGAAGAGATGGAGCACCATTCCGGATAAGGTCCCACCAATTAGGATGCCTAGGTTGACGCCAATTTCGGAGATGTCGAGCCGCATAAGATTGGGCATGATAAGAAAGAAGACACCGATGGGTGCGAGGTAGATGAGGACGGTGATGATCTTCATGACGATTATTTCGATCTCTTGGACGGCCGCGATCAGCTTTCCTTTCGGGTTCATGACCCATCCGAGGACGATACTCGTCATGAGGACGGCGAGGAGGCTGTTTGTTGCAAGAGCATCGACGATGTTGTTCGGGACGAGACTGTAGAACATCTCCACAATGACGTCGTGGATTTCAGTTTCTTTGCGTTCGTCAACGGTTTCTTTGTCGTCTGCTGAAACTTCTAGAGCTTCCGGGGACACAACAACCATGAGCTTCGACCAGACGAGCCCGACCATTATGGCGGAGTGAAAGATCGCGATGACAGTGGTGCCGACGTAGTAACCGATTGTCCAGGCCCCTAGCTTTCCCGCCGTACCCGACATTTCCCTAAGACGTTGAATGGCAAGAATCATGGCTGTCACAATCATCGGTAGGACTGGTATAAAGGGTTAAACCGAAAATTCGGCAAAAGAAGGGATGAGAGGGAACATACCAACAGCTTGTAAAGCCCTCAACCAAAGCTGACCTGGTACGGCAAGCAACGCAATCGCTGCATCGGGAATCTCATCCACCGTCGAAGTCACGATCAATCCGATTGCTATACCAGCAAGGGCGGCAATGATGATCTGCCACACCGAGCCCGGCTCTTTGATCCGTTGCCATAATGTGCGCTTCTTCACCTCCGCGGTTTCGACAGTTGTCTGAGGTGAGAGGTCGATGTTTGCCTCGTAATTTGGCTTCACGGGGGATGGGGCGCGTGTGTAATCCGGGGAGTCCGAGCCGTATGGGACTCGCTTCTCACTGATCTTGTCATCCATGGCGATATGATCGACTCAGCGGCGACCCACACAAATGTCGAATGCTGAAACGAGCCGAAGATCTGGAAACAAAGGACCGTCGAGAGTGCGAGGCCGCACACTTATAGGTCATATATGGCCGACAAGACGCGCGATACGATAAAGGACGCATGACCCCAACTGCGCCCAGCTGGACGGATCCAGCAATCTTGTTAGCTGCGGCATACACATTACCAGCTACCCGACTCCAACATCTGGGCTTCATGGCACCCTAGACCTTACAGGAAGGTGAAAAGTCTATCGCTGCGCTCCCCGCAACGTGCCGCGCTTTCCAAGATGCGCATCGGGCCTTGAATCTGACCTCAAGCTTCCAAGGGACGTCCAAGGGAAGTCCAAGGGGTCCAATTTCTTGCTTCTAGAAGTAAACGCATCTCGCCGCAATGATAACGGTCTTGGTCCGTCCTTGTCGTTGCTCCATTGGTTAGGGGCGGCCTAGCGGAGGGATGAAGGGGGCGGGGTGGAGCCGGCAATGCGGCGACCAAGGTTCTTGGCTTCCACCAAGCATCGGCGTTTCTCGTTGGCAGTGGCCAACTGCGTATGCCAACATCTCGTTTGTGTTTAGGTTGTTCTATAATGTTGGCTTTGGTGTTGATAGCAGGGGTAGGAAAGCCGCGACGTGTGACGTGAACAGCGACATCGACCGTACGTAAGCTCTCCTATTCTAGCTGACACCAGTCCCACTTGCCGGAGTAAATCTCCAAATGGTTCGCGCCCAACGGCTTTTCAACCTGCCAATTCTTCCGAAAAAGAATTCTTCACCAATGTCCTAGTATTGCACACGAGAACCTTCAATTTGCGTTGATCCACACTTCGATGGGATTATAATTCACTCTGTTTTTGTATGCGCTGCTATGGCTCTTCTCTCAGTCTTCCATCAAGAACAACGTCGATACGCATTTTCTCTGCTATCGCATTCGCAATCTGTCGACAACGCATAAGGTCAAAAGAGTATTAGGAAATTGGGATGCAACGGGGAATCCGAGCGTATAGCGCATCGGCGACGAGCTCCGCGTCATGTAACCCTGTAGGGATACACACGGATTGTGATGGCTGTCTATCTGACTTTGGACATGGTTTATGGTTCCTGGCTTTCCGGGACATGTAAGGTAGGTGTGATTATGCAAGTGACTGGTATGCCTGATTGACTGGATGATATGCGAGCGACAAAGGACAAACGTTGGTAGCTAAGGCGGCTGAAGGACCTCTCGACTGGCTCACTCCACCCTCCTACTTGTCTTAGCCGACACCTTGTTGAATGTTGCCTAAGCCTAAGAGCGCAGCCAACGCCTCATAGGGACCGGCCGACACGTAAATCGCCAGCAAGACACAGAGACACGGTAGCAATTGCACGTCAATCGTAATGTTTGACTAACGGATAACGCACCAAACATATCCCGCACACTAATATGCGCCACTTGGTTGAAAGTTCACTGGGAGACATACTGCTCCCACGGCACTTTTTTAACACACCGCCACGACCATGGCTGACTGCGAAGGAAGCAAGTGTGCTGCGGCCGATCACATGCGGACCCGGAACAGATATCGAAGGCGAACCTGAGCGATATCGTATGCGATATACTCGTTGTATTGGAGGTACGCGCCCGCAATATCGGTGTTGGCTGGAAGGACTCGAGTGTCGGGCATCTGCACACCGGCAAGCGAGGGATGCACACATCCCGAATCTTTCCACGTCTTCGGTCCCGTCATACCCTTGCCCCAGGTGGACCAACTACCATTGTTGTAAGCGTCCTCGCCCGCTGTGTAGGATGCATTCGTCAATTCGTGCATCGGTTTCCCCAACTCAGCCTCGCAGAGGAGCAAGAGGGCGTGGCCGCCGCTATTGTACGCACAACAGTAGTTGGCTGACTTTGACGACATATCAGCGAGATAGATGCCCTTGCCGAACATGTACCCAGATACGGGAGCTTCAGGCGGAGCGATTCGAAGACCTTGGCTGAGAATACCACCGAAGTTTGTCGCGCGGGATCCGTGCCACAATAGACGACGATCGCTCTGGATCGTGGAGAACGGGCTCTTCTGGAATCGTTCGAGCTCACCATTTCGCTCTATGCGGAAGATATCCTCAACGTGGTAGTTCACTGCATGAGTAGCACCTCGGGTATTGACGAGGTATGCAGCCAATTCCTGGAACTCGGGGCCGTTAGGGTCAACAACACTCATCTCCTCCAAGCCTAAGCCGCGGAACTGGCGATCTAAGACGTGGATCTCCTCGGCACTGTTGAGATCCTTCTTCATGAGTTCGGCTGCTTCCTTCATATCGCCGAGGGAGTCTAGTAGATCGAGCTCGTTCTTCAGCGTTGCGGTACTTGCGATGATGGGCGGGCGCGTTCTAATTGTTGGGACACAAATTTAGTAAAGTTCATACAGAGGCGTGTCACTAAGGGCCGTGCCAATGTAAGATCACGACGCAGAATGCGACCACCACCGGGGTTACGTACCGACCGAAGTTGTGAGGTATAAGAGAGTAGTAGCGATTTGAAAGTTCTTCCACCTCACCGTGGGATGCAATGGAACCCTGCAGTAGGGCAGCCAGTTCCTTCAGTGTCTGAAAGCCTCGGTTGATGGTAGCTTTGCTGAGCTTTCCAAGTGGCATCTTCTCGGCGTCGTAGTTGAGAGCCGACATGGCTTCGTTCATATACTGCTGGTTGAATATAAGTTGCATCAGGGATTGAATGGGGGCAGCGAGCGTGGACTTGACAGGAGACACGCTGCGGGATTGGCGCGTATATCTACGTGGCGAGGTCAGTAATGCTCGTCTGAAGGGGGATCGGTGTATGAAGCATTGAGCTGGGGCGAACATGGACTTGGGAATGTTCACGGAGGTTGCACGCAACGCCTAGGAGTCATTGTGCTTGTTACTCACCCGTTCACCGCAGTTGGCTGTTCCTCCTCATCCTCAGTGTCGGGCTCGTAGCTGCGCTCAACATAGGCGTATTTGCCTTTCTTCGGATCATCGCCGCGGTTGTCCCATGATAGTCCACTCTTGTCTTTGAACTTCTTCTGGTATTGCTTCAGGGCGTCCGCAAGAGAGCCATCGCCAAGCATGCTGCTTTGGCCGCGATCACCTACCCTGCCCCAGCGGGTCCACGTCTGGTGGTCGCGTGTTGCAGGATCCCAGAGAAGCTGTTCAGGTCAGTACATGTTCTACCAATGGCGCATGAGCAACGCACCTGCACCCGATAGAACTTGTTGTTGTTGTGGGACGCGTTGGTCTGGTTCAACGACGCATCGTATACTATACCCGCATCGTCCACGTAGACACGGTACGTCTGGAGCGGACAGCCTTCGTCGAGTGGAATGTTGACATTACGCGACTTGAGGACCGATTCTTCGCCGACCTTGGGCTCTAGCTTTGGTGCACTTGCAAGCGGAACAACTTTGACCGCCTTCTGCGCTGGAGGTGAAGCGAGATCGGGAGAAGCAGCCCTCTTTGTGCCCTTGCAGTTACTGTTGGCAATAGGGGGCGGGGCCGTTACTGCTATGTCCACAAGCAGGAACTCTTCGGTGTCAATTGGCTTCAGGGATGAGGCGCATGTGTGTAGCCAATCAAGCGACACGATTGGGATGTCGCTAGACTGCGCATCCTGGACCTTCTTACTGCGTTTCTTGACATCCGCCTCGGTCGATACGACGATGTTGGTGTCGGCCGTCACGCTCTTCGCGACGTTCGCGCCGAGTGAGGAAATGATTGCTTGAACGCCCGCCTGGTTCGTTCCAGAGAACGTGCCACTTGTGGCAATGGTGTAGCCGGCGAGCGGTGGTGAAGACGTCGCCTTCTTCGGAGGCATCGCGAGTGTTCCGAGTTGATCAATTGACGCGAACAACGAGTCCTGAGTGCTGTAGTGTCGGGGACTGAGGGATGCTTCGCCGCAGATGACATCGCGTCCTCCAAGGGGAGGAGCCAGGCAACAGCGCACGGACCCCTGTCCAGAGACACGCCATCAGCTGACCTCGCGGTGACACTGACCGGATTGCCGGGCAGGCAGCCACCACTCACCCTTCCACCCCTCTCACTTCCTTGACTCCAGCCGACAATTCGAGGCCACACATCGCCGCGCTCACGCTGGTCCGGCGTTTCATTAGCTTCTACACTCCACGCGCCAGCTAACACGCCCATCAATAAACAGGGATTGCGATCCAAGGACGGGTACTTTCACTGCCCTAATTCAGCACCTCTCATAGCATACCTCAAATCTCAGACCTACGGATTTTCGGGTGACACTCTCGACATCAACATGGCAGAAGCGAGCCTCGCCGGCATGCCGCTTGAGCTGCTGGTGCACATCATTGCGACTTACCTTCCGACCAAGGACCTCGGTGCGCTTCGATTGACGAGTAAATACCTTGAAACTGCCTTGTTTGACACCTTTGCTAAGGAGTTCTTTACAAAGAAGCAATGTACGTTGCGTCGCAATTACATGTTTGTGCGGCTCTCGGTCGGCAGCGCACCGTGATGAAACCCATTCTGAACGATCTTTACTTACTATTCCCAGTCATGCTCTCGACCTTCAGTCTGGACGTACTAATCAACATCTCAAAACACCCCGCTCTGGCCCCGTTCGTCAAGCATGTCATCATTGGGTTGGATCAGTACGAGCCTCCCGTGCGTCACCATTCCTGGTCAGACATCTCCCAATGCGAGGCTTTCCGAAACGGATGGGCAGATCAATACACGCTCACGAGCTCTGGCCGTGACCGTGAGATGCTTGCTGAGGCTTTTCGCAACCTACCCAACCTGAGCACTGTTGGCATTCGTGACTACAATGCCCAAGGCCGCACTCGGGATGAAGATCGGTGGCGTAGCTACGGCGCACCCACTGCGTCTCGACAGTCCGGAATCCCTCTGCGAGGTGCTTCGTCCGAGTACGCCACTAGGGTCTATACTTTACTTTTCCAGGCGCTCGCGGACGCGAACAACCCGACTCGATCTGTCGAGATCATTCTCCGCACACCGGGCACAGGCTTGAGCGACTTTGCTTTCTTCTTGCCTGCGGTCACAACCATGAGGCCTGTACTAGACGGGCTTCAGCAATTGCTTCTGACGCTCAACTTCAAGGAACATCTCTCCATGGACAACCCCGTTATAGCCTATCAAGCATCTAGTACGTGGACCACGTCGGATACCACCAGACATCGCTGCTATGCTTCACGACCTGAAAACATTGTAGCACCTGTGGAGGAGCTTTACTGACTGTGTACCAACGTCTAGATGTTCAACGCGAGCAATCTCTGCTAGAGTCGTTTCTCTTTCGTACACCTGCGCTGAGGCATCTCCGACTGAACTTCCAGCAAGTGGACCAGGATACCGCCCCGTATATCCTAGAAGGGTTCAGCCGTACCACGAACCTACTCCCCGCTCTTGAGCGCTTCGAGCTTGGCATGGTGGGCACCACTCCTGATCTCCTGTTGCAAGTTCTCTCTGGATTCGCTCCAACATTGCGTCGCGTCGGCCTATGGAAATTCAAATTTCTATACTCCGTTCTGCCTCGCTGGAACGACGCTGATGGGCGCTTCAATCCTTGGCCGCGTTTCCTAAGTGATCTTCGCAACGTGTCCAGCCTGCGCCTCGATAGTGTCACGCTAGGCTGCCTTACACAGTGGGAGTGGTCGAACGGTTCGGCGCGCGTGAATTTTGCTAGTGGCAAGGTCTCAGAAGAGGGCACAGGTGATATGGCGGTATTTCTTCCGAAGATTATCGACAACCTGAGGGTGCAGTGGCCGGCGCCACCGCCTGAGAGTGAAGAGGACGAGGACAACGACATGATTGACGAGGACGAGGACTAGGACAATGAGCGAGGTACGTCGAACTCGGCAGTGAATTTAGGTAGGGTGTTGCTGTGTCCTTAGCCCGCGCCAGAGTACCGATACCCCTGTGAATGGCTGTGCTGACTCCGTGACACGATAGATTTGACGTTGTCTCGCACCGCGCGACTTGACCACGCATATATGGTCGGTAGATTAGTGCCCACAATAGTATGGTTAGGTCGCGCTTACGATGATTGGCTGAATCTGTGTTCACTCCTCGCGCCTTCCCACCAAAGATCATACCCCACTTGGTACCACACCCACTCCATCTTCTGCCCGCTCTGCTGCGTCCACACCTGCACCACCTGGATCTGCGAAGCGATTTACTGCCTTGCAGTCGCAAATTGCAGACGACTGTTCTCCAAACAGCAGCCCTAGAGATTACCATGTCGAAGTCATGCTGTTCTGAGCCAAACCTTCGGTTAACCGCGAATCGTTTACCGCTATTTCGGCATTCTGGTATCGCAGGATCCTCGGTGTTGTCCCTAATCAGGAAGGCAGCACGAAGCAAGGAACATGATTGGACCGGTGGCCCCGAATTTTTGTGCTAAATTCGGGACGATATCAACTGGTGGTTTATCATTCGTGTGCTGATCCAGTGCAGCACTCGCCTGGAGGGCATTGTAGTGGACGCACCTCTCCACCCGCAAAGCTCCAGCAGCTTCAGCAACGTAAGATGCGTCATTCACTCAAAGCGCTCGTATTATGTAGCGTTTGTGTATCTTCTGGCCTTGCTGCATGTGTACCAGATATACCGGAAGTGCTACTTCACGACCCCGCCATTCTTCAGCATCCGGTGGTAGTAGCAGCTTTCGATGAGGTCGATCGCAACTTATCGGCGCTTTTCGTGAACACAACGCGGGATGGTCTTAGTTTTGCGATAGTAAGTTACCTTGCGAATGTAGAGAATGAGATTGACCTTCATGCGCAGGTTCATGCGAGCAGTCCGGCACTAGCGTTCTCTTTCAACCATGGAGTACTCAAGATGAATGAAACGACATTGAACGAGACCAGCAACCAAGTCACAAGCGATTCAATTTTTCGCATAGCATCGGTCTCCAAAAACTTTGCAACGTTCTCAGCCATCGTCGCCGAGAACAAAGGCAGAGCACTTGCAGTCGATCTGGAGATTACGCTCGACACACCCGTCCGCTATTTACTGCCTGAGTTTCGTGTACCCGAGGTCGATTGGAAAAATGGTGGTAGTGAGATCACGCTGTCGATGCTCGCGAGTCACACGTCTGGGCTCACGCGGGAAGCCTACTTCACCCCTTTCAACATGGTGACAGCGACTGGAAAGGCGGACGCGAGGACTATTGGAGCTGCATGGGCGAGCGTCACGCCTGAGATGGTTCTGGAGCATTTCAACAAGACGAGTTTGATGTTTGCGCCAAGGCAGAGTGCTGGATGTGAGTCCTTTTACACCACCTCCCTACGACCAACTGACTTCATATGGTAGATTCAAATGCTGGTATATCGTTACTTGCAAGTACGTGAGAGCGTTCGTAGCGCGAGCAAGATAACGACGCAACACTGACCTAAGAAACCAGGCGCAGTAACAGCATACTACAACAACGCGACGCAATCGAAAATGTCCTGGCCACAGTTTGTATCAAAGGAAGTTTTCGCCCCATTAAACATGACGCATAGTTTCTTCGGCGCAATACCGTTGGATCTCATCGCTGATATCGGTGTACCTGGTGGTGAAAATTGGGCTGATCTTATTGTGGGTCTTGGGTACGATCCAGCTGCGGGCATGTGGGTACGTCGTCAGCTGATACGTTGTCGAATATCAAAGAATGGCACTGACATGAATGCAAGAGCTCCGCAAACGACGTAGCAAAATACCTCTACCACATCTGGCTTCGTCCGGACCCACCTCAGGGCCTCATCACTCTTTCCCAGCGCCGGCGCACGCTCAAGCCCAGTATTGCACTACCCGATGGAAAGCAACTGACCGGTCCCGGGTGGGAGATCGATCTCTATCGCTCCACGGCTTCGAATACCACCGTTGTCTTGGATAAAACCTACGCCGTTTACGGAAAATCTGGAGATGCGGGCGGGTGGCATGCCTGGATTGATACGGTTCCGAATCTTGGTTATGGCGTCGTTGTTATGTCGCAAGAGTCTGGAACGGCTGACTACGCTCGCATTGTACCTACCAGCGTGCGCGATTCGGTTCACGACATTCTAATTCCAGCATTTGCCACAGCTTTGAGCGATCGTATGTACGAGCGTTTTGGGGGGTGGTATGCTGACGGTAGCGACAGTGGACTTATCTCAGATGAGATTCATAGCGGGAACTACTCCAACTCGACCACGTACGCAAAGATTGAAGTCAAGGAGCAGATACTTTATCTCCGAACCCTGGTCGTCAATGGCACGAACGCACTTGAAGGTCTCGACAAGCTCGGCTGGACTGAAGAAAGCGGGCCGAGATACTGGTCTACGGAAAAGGGAGTCGCGTTGGTACCGTCCGAAGGGAGCGGCGAAAAGGAAGAGTTCGGAGAGGGTGTGCAGGTTTGGAGATGGTTATTACCAGCGTTGGAGGTGTGCGATTGGTTTGATTTCGACGGGTACGCTACATCCTTGAATTGGGAAGTGTGTTAAGATGAAAGATTACTGATGGAGTTGCAGATACACCGACTACAACGGTTGGCCGCTGGCCAAGATGGTTTTGGTTGAGAAGGATGGGGGTGTAGAATTGCATTATCCACCTTTCGATGTCGTTCTTGGGCGGACTAAGCCTTCGGGTCGGACTTGATTCAAGACAGCGTGAAAACGACCTCATTAGAAGTTCTGGGACGGTGTTGCGAGAACATCGTTTTGTTGTGGCGCATATTCAGCCACAAGACGGCCGAGCGACGAACACAACATCTACGGAATCTATATCTGCATTGGCGCTGATCATATCGTTCCGAAGATTCGCTGGTGGTTCCACCTAATTTTCACAGCGTATCAAGGCTTCTCTTCCTAGCCCCCCATTCCCTCCTGTCCCCTGTCACCCCACAGGATCATGCTGATCAAGCCGATCAGCCAGGTCAGAGATGTTAACCTGCCCTGGTAGTAGAATTTTACAGCACAAGGCCTATCCTGATTGATATTCTCAGTCGGGTAAGATTGATGGCCTTGCCCGCCTGAGTGGCTTAGCTCTTGGGGCTGGGCAGACTCGTGAGCTGTGGTCCTTGGCTTTTGTCAAATACTAGCCTTTGTTAGTCCTCGCCAAGGGAAACCCCCTGCACCCCCAGAATACCATCAAGCAACTATCTATCAATTAACCAATCTGCCTCCCAAACGATCACCAGGTCAATCGTATCCGAATTTCTGAGTCTCTGAGAACCAATTAGGTCGGGACTACGTCAAAGCCTGACCTGATTGATAATTGGCACATGCGCTGTGGGCCAAGGCGGTTCAGGCGTGCCATGGCTGTGCAGCGCTCTCCGCTGTGATGGCAAAACATACAAATATACCAGCTTGCGCTGTACGAGTTCGCTATTTCCAGCCTCCGATGTCACCATCCTACCACTCTACTGCATCATCTACGACTCACCATGCAGCTTTCCATCGCCCTCACAGCCCTCCTTGTTACCTCCGCACATGCCTGGCGCCCTAAAGACCGTCACTGCGGCGGCATGGGCCTCTGTTTGACGTCCTTCATTTGGTGCGACATCGTGCCCAGCGTCGACTGCTACTATCCCGAAAACGTCTATCCTCAAGATCCGAGCCAGCGCAACCCTCGACAAACGGAAGGAATGACACCGACTCTGATATGGGACAAAACTTATCGCCTGGAATGGCGCACGAATCGAACAGACTTGCCGGTTACCGTGCAGTGGACGATGAGGGATAGCTATGAGATGGGGAGTGCGAGAGAAGGGATAGCGCAGACCATGAGGTGGGAAGTCAGTAAGTATGATCCCAGTGCTGAGGTAGGTAGTTCACATTGCTGTGCATGTGCTAACGGCGCGTCGTAGATGTCACCGACGAAAACTTCTTCGACTTCTCCCCAAACTCAGACATGTTCCCTAATCCCCTCTCACCAAACGTCACCTTTGCGCAAGCACGGGGCTACGCGTCGGGGCAGAATTTTCTCTCCGTCTCGCAGTACACCAACCAGACTTTAGAGAACGGCACGACCGTCGCGGACGATGAAGGCAGAAACGAGTTTTCCCACGCCTTCGTTGTGTCCAGCCAGGACGTGCAAGAATTTATCAAGTATGCGAAATCGGAACGGCCGCACGAAGTTGAGGATCGTTGGAGGCGAAAGATGTCACTTGGATTGGGACTCGGAATCGGATTGGGCATTGTGGTAACACATCTTGTTACGTGGGCGGCGGCGCAGTGGTGGGCGAGGAGGCAGGTGAGATTGTACGGCGAGGCGAAGGGGTTGGGGGGGAAGAGGTGGTGGTCGGGGATCTAATTGAATTCTGTCGCGCGTTTTTATGTTCGAGCTGTTAGTAACGATGGACATCAGACACCATTTGTTACGATAGGAGTATTGCACCTAGTAGGTGGCAGTCACGTGTTTACTGATTGGTCACCGGCTATTGGTGCGGTCCGGTAGCGTGGACGGAGTTTCCTCCGCTATTCACACATCCTACTTGTACTCTTCAATTATCGATGTCGCATCGTCCATGATCTGTGTTTAACAATAGCATGTCTTGCGCATAGTGCCATCTAACTTCCAGCCCCACTACCGACGACGTGTTTTCGCCGGCTTAGCCGGCCGACGCGCACGGCATCCGGCTTGTATGCCCAGCCAATTACAAAGCCTTGCGCACCCTTGTACATTTTTTGCCATGATCAAGTAGGTCGAGTCTCGGTTCAATTGTGCGAGATAGGCTCACACCAGCCTGCTGCATCAACGATTCCATCCTCCGCCGTCGCCAGCACTCACACCCAGGAAGGGCATCGCAGGGCATGGCCGACGATGCATTTGATACACGATCATTTCTTGCTCATCAACTTTGCCCGGCGTTGGCCATCGACTCTTCGGGGCTCGTCCTCGCTGCCAACAAGGGCATTTGCCGGATGCTCGCTCGGTCTTATCAAGATGAGACCTCCATCCTGGGCAGCAGTGTTACCCAACTCGGCATCGTGCCGATCCCTGGTCGCCTACCCATTCTATGGACTTGGAACGACATTTTTGAGGCTGCTATCAATGCATGCCAACCCTCGGAGGACATCAAGACCGCATTCATGAACGGCGATCAAGAAGAAAGTGACGAGTTCTGGAACCAGGAAGCCGGGTTGCAATCCATTATCGAAATCGACGTCTACGTTGATCGCAACAGTTCAACGGATGGCATGATCGATAGGCACGAAACAACTAAGACTACCAGCATCATCAAAGCGCGAGCAAATATTCGCTGGCATCCGGCAGACCAAAGTGGTCTATTTGTCATCACCTTCACTCGAAAATCACAGTCGCCCCGGTCAACGACAAAACCATCGGTCGCAGCCCCAGAACCGTGGTCTTTTGAAAGCCCGCCACTGCTCTCTTGCTGTTCTTGTCACGCCCCAACGGCGAATTTCTCGTTAAAATGGACCCCTGGCTTTGAGGGACTGGAAGCGAGTGCTCCTGAGATTACTGCTTCCATAATCCCATACATTATGTCGACTTTGGACACGGAGGGCCAGGCAATCAATATATCCGAATCGTGGTATCGATTCTCCGGGCTTGATGAAGAAGCAAGCGTAGGTCGTGGATGGTTGTCATCCATTCACCCGGATGATGTGGACGCCTTGACGGAGTCGTGGGCTGACGTATTACGCAATAAACGTACGCACTGGGGGCATCAAGCACGGTATCGCAGAGGCTTTGATGGAGCATACACCTGGTTTTTGATTCGGGCTGAGCCCTATAAGGACTCGTCCGGGACAGTGCTTCGTTGGTACGCGTCAATGATGGATATCAACGAATGGGTCATCGCTCGACTTGAGGCGGACAGACGGCGGCAGTCGATGCTTACTCTCTTCTCGCAGACGGACGTCATGCTCTGGGGAATTGACACTGGAAACCACCTACATATATGTGAAGGCCGCCTGAACTGGAACCCGACACGGATAGTAACACTTCTCTCCGATCGAGCTGTACGGCGCCAAAATGCGCGAACGAATGGCGTGAGTGAGCCTGCCGAAGGGGAGGAGCTCATACTCACGCTAGAAGCCGTCCTTCAAGGCCGTCAGTTCAGGCCAATTGTCGAGCATTGGGAGGGAGATCGCTTCTTCCGAACACGATTTGTCGTCGAACACGCCACTCACGGTGGCAATGTGCAAGCCGCAATAGCGCTCACTTTTGACATTACAGACGAAAGAGCTCGCACGACGCTTCTAGTGGTAAACCAAAGGCTGGTTAGCAACGAGAAAGCCGCCCTCGACGCAAATATGCTCAAAGGCCGATTTTTGGCAAATGTGTGTATCTTCGCAGCCTTGTGTTTTCTATTCCTAATCTTAGCAGATGTCACACGAGATCCGTACACCAATATCTGGCATCATTGGTCTGACGGAGCACCTTCTGGACTGCGCTCTGTCCACTGACCAAACAGAATTTGCGAGTGGCATTTTGGAAACTGCGAAATATCTGCTGACGCTCATCAATGACGTCCTGGACTTTAGCAAACTTGAATCGGGTCACATGGATGTCGAGTCGATTCCCTTCTCGCCTGAGAAACTCATAAACGACGTGCTCGCTCCATTGCGATTCCAGGCCAAAGAAAAGGGCATTGCACTGACATCCAGTTGCAATATCAGCCCCGATGCTATCTTCTTCGGTGACCCCTGGAGAATGCGTCAAATTCTTACGAATCTAATCGGGAACAGCCTGAAGTTTACAGACGAAGGACATGTTGAATTGGATGTACATGCATTCGAAACAGGCGATGCACAAATCGTAAACATCCAGTTCGTCGTGCATGATAATGGAGTTGGGATTGGAATAGACAAGATGAAGGCGCTTTTCAAGCCGTTTCATCAAGCCGACAACTCTACCGCAAGACTACACGGAGGGACTGGACTTGGTCTGGTAATTAGCCAACAACTTGTTGGACTGATGGGGGGACACATTGAGCTGGAGTCCACGAGAGGAGTGGGTACCACAGCCACATGCAACATACCGTTCCGGGTTTACGACGGGCCGGCGGCTAGCCTGCCTAAGACCACACCGTTACCTCGCCGAGCAAAGTTTCCAGGCAGGGTCGATTCTCACAAAGCTTGCCCCGTCAGCACCGTTGATGCACCTCATGGAGACGTAGAGGCTCGAGGGACCTCGTCACCATCATCTTTGTCATCATCCGAACCCGAGACCCGCATTCTACTTGTCGAAGATAACCACATCAATCGCAAAGTTATCACGCTCGCGCTAGAAAAGCTAGGATATGTAGTGTTTACAGCACACGACGGACAGGAAGCGCTAAATTATCTCTGCAAGGATTCCGGACGGCCGCGGCCCCATGCTGTGCTCATGGACTGCATGATGCCAATCATTGACGGCTATGAAGCCACCCGCAGGATTCGTCGCGACGTCGACATGTTTGACCTGGAGGTACGAACACTACCAATCATCGCACTAACCGCGAGCACGATTAAAGGAGATAGAGAAAAGTGCTGGGAGGCGGGTATGGATGACTACCTCACGAAGCCTGCTGCAAGGGACGCTCTTGCGAGGACGATATCCAAATGGACTGTCCCGAAAGGATTAGGGAGCGTTAATTTATGAATAATTAGTACACACAAGCGATCCTGGGTTACGAGCAGGTGCTAGATCTAGCGGCATTTCTCAGGAGCAGGGCCAGGCGTACACCTTCTTTGTCACCGAATGCAGTTGCATTCATTCACGATCGCGAATTGGACCTGCTGTCACCTCTGCTGTGACGTCTCGAGATTTCAGTCTTTCCGGAACCTTAAACTTCGAATGCTGGAATCCCGTGGTACACGGAGCCATCACAACGGCATTGCGTATTGAATGACCGAGCTCACCGTGATACCCGCATTTTACAAGCTGGGATTTTCTACCCAGCGCAATTGTCCAAGAATGGAGAATCTGCCGCAACGCACAGATTATCTGACGTTACTCCCGCGTGTTCACAGCCTTCGTTTCACGACCGAGACCCGGCCCAGATCCGAATTCGCACCATTTTCAAAGGCATGTGATGCCTGCAGATTGCACATGTACGCTTTTGAACATCTCATCACGCCACACCCGCGACAGGTCGCGTTGCTTTCTTTAACGTGAAACAGCCATTTCCTACAACACTCAACGGATATTTCTAGTTGCGGTGCCGATCACCGCAGTTTGGACAACATCTAGGGTACACACTTCTTCATGGAGAGAATGACCCGCGCGAATTTGACTTTTCCGACGGGAAATGGTACCATCTTCGTGATGGTGATCGAAGGAAAATTGGCGGGTGTCTTACCTATCACATCACGAAGTAAGCGGGTGCTTCATGCTCGTATGCACATCCCATCGTGCTTGCACCCGGAAACGCTGAATGAGAACCATCGAATCCGAAAATTTAGGTGTACTTCTCTCGCCCATCTTTCGCCGTCTTTACCCTGATCGTCTTCATTCCATAATCGCCCTTTGGTCACTACTATGAGCAGCATGGTTTCCACAAGGATTATTCTCCTCGGCCTCGCCTTCGCTTATTCGCCTCTCGTGGTTATCGGCGTCGCTATCAACTCAAGTCTCGTCCCCGCCGGAGAGGTTCCAATAGCGAACGTCACCACCGATGTCCCAACCATGAAGACCGACGGCGACGCCCAGCCCCTGGAAGCTCCTCCTATTGACTTGACTCCGCTTACCTGCCGATGGTCCAACTGCAATGAGCAGTGCGCCCCGGGCTATGCGCCTGTTCCAAGACAAGGCGGCAAACCCAACGAGATGATGTGGGACCACACCCATTGCATGGGCACTGGTTTACAATTGTTCTGCTGCCCCAACGACATCCCCAAACAGCCCGTCTGCACATGGCGAGGACACAAGAACTCGGGCCATTGCACATCAGGATGTAGGGCCGGAGAGGTAGAGGTTGGTACGCTTGATGTTGGATGCAAGACGGAACACCAGAGTGCGTGTTGCACCGACAATGTCGCCACGCTGCCTTATGGCGAATGCAGGTGGTATGGCGCAGCGCCCGAATGTGCAGATTTCTTCATTCCAAAGAATGCTGGACTACATGGCTGCACCAAAGAGTTTCCCAACCTAATCTTGCAGGCCAAGGCTGGATTTGGCGGAGAGAAGAAATGCGCTCACGGTAATCATATTTGCACGCACTTTAATATGCAACTAACAATTCGACTAGGGACTAAGAAATCTTATTGCTGCAAGGGAAAGCCACAACAGTTCCAGAATTGTGAGTGGCAGCTGAAGTTCACAAAGTTCCTCGGCAAAGGAGTTTGCGAGGCGTCTTGTCCTCCAGACCAGATCAAAATCGGTATGGACTCTCGCCCCGATTGCAAGTCTGGCGAGGGTGCCTATTGCTGTGCAGGCGTTCGGCCTCCTCCTCCACCTGAGTGGGTCAAAGAGGTAGATGCATTTCGACACGCGGCTGAGGTGTAAGAAATGAGCCTTGTTGATTGCCATGCCATCACTGACAGCGTCAAGATTTGCGAAAAATGCGAATAGCGCACACTGTCCGTCTTCGGAATGGGTGCAATTCAAGAAGTATGTGTCTCGTCCAGATATGTTCACTGGAAGCTAACACTACGGCGTAGCCATGAGCCCACGAGCTCAGCCGCCGCCAAAGTCCCCATAGACGGATCTGACCTTGCTTCCACCGCTGGACACATTGATCCAGAATGCGTATCAGCAGCGCTCTCCGTAATGGGCTTCCTAGTCTCTACTTTGGTCGGTAATCGTATGACAAAGGCTGATGAGAACAATGTCGCCATATATAACCTGAAAATTGCAAGGGGGAGGCCGGGATTATCCTGGTCTGAGCTTCAGGAGCACATCAGGAATCACCCGATCGAAACCCCAGAACCATTCCTCTGGGACTGCATCTACGATATGTACGACTGCAGCCAGAGACTCCAAGAAGTGAAGAAATCCCCGATTCCTTGCGTCGAGTATTACGTTGCAACTTCTGCCTACGGGGTCGAATATAACTTTTCCCAATCGCAGCCTTTTTCCTGGAACAAAACGAACCATTTAAATCAGACTGCTCGACTCGGGCCAAGATACATTCGCCAAAGCACCACAATTGAGCCACCCACTCTAATTGGGGGACTCGACAGAAGCACACCTACATTTGGAACCGTAATCAACGGTATCAATAAAGGTAGATCTTCGCTCCGGCTCATTAGCTCTTGGGTTTTAATAGTGTCGTTGATCAATGAATGCAGGGCATCTCAGTCTCCACTACGCAAGATGGTTTTGGTATGACGGAATACGGGACGCGAAACCACCTGGGTACGGCTGTCCCATGTTTCACAAATTTCAACTGTACCCTCCATCTCCTTACATGAATGTAGTTGCTAATTATGCTGATGGATTGTGCATAGGCCAACACTCGAGCTTGCTTATTGGATTGGGCCTACACCTGGGCAATGGAATCGACAGATCGATGATGAACTCCGTCTTGACAGATATCGAGACTTACACAGGACATCAATTCATTCTGCAATTCGCGATCGATGGGTCGTGTTCCACATACATATCAACGCACCCGGAAATGGGTGGCGCATGTTGCGCCTTGCGGATCATGGCCACACATATCTCGATGTCGTAAGTCATCAATCAAGACCGTTACTACAGTCCCAAAACCAGTCACGTATGAAGATAGCACTGTCCTTGGCGTACCACGACAGGTACCAAGACCTCTCCGGGCGAGCTTTGTAGACTGCGATTTTGTACCACAAGCCCGAAATCCTCATGACGTACTGTGGGGGGATTGACTAACTAATTCCGCGATCAGGATTGACTAACTAATTCCGCGATCAGGCAGCCATTTCGATGTACCATTCCGTATTCATAGATTCGACTAGCGGTCCTTACTGGCGGGCGAATAATAACGATCTTGAAGGGATCAGTTTACGTTCAGTGTACCGCTGTCCGACGGATCACCCTGGTCCGCCTCCACCCGATTACGAAGATCTTCATGATGGAACCCAAATACCCGTTGGTCACCAAGCTACTATGCCAAACGAGGTATACGGATCCCACGCACTCGTTTTCAAGTTTCTGTCTGATCTCTACAACGCTGGCTACTTGAGCGGTCCTGGAATGCGGCCCATCATGAACGATCGGACGCACAACCCCATATTCATGAACGAGCTTCAGGTTGTGGCGCCTTCACGTTTTCAAGGGTTCAGGCCTAGGGGTCCTCCACGAAGCGTCAGACCTAATCTTGACCAATACCCTTGGAACACAAACTTCAAGCTCGCCCCGATGGTTCCGAATACGACACCAGCGTATTTCTATGATATCGCTGCACCTACCTGGGACTTTGATACCTAGCGTTTCTTCGTAATAATGGGGGTGGGGAGAAGTAATGTTTGGACGGTCCGTCTGGTTCTGCCTAGTCTCGTTTCACTACTGTCACTACCTTTACCATCGATCGCTATATCTTTTGGCCATGATCAATAGCGTAATACATTAGAAATTCTGCCTCTTTTTGCCCTGTTTTCTCAGAATGACCCCCAAGCACCAGTTGCGACAACATGCTTCGCGTGCTCTGTCCACCCGCGAGCGGGACATGAGGACCGTCACCATTGAGAGAGAGGATGAAGTCCAGCGTTGGCAATATTTATCTCCCGTCTTGAACGACTGTGCAGGTTGCGACACCGCATTTACGCCCGGTGTTCACCCCGGGTGCGCGACAACTTATTGAATCCTCCACCTCCTTGACTCATTACTCCCAACTTCACATCTACCGTCTCATTGGGTACAACGAGAACGTGAACCAACCGCACACTCTTCCAGAAACCTACTACGTGAATGAGCGCCCGTCCGCAAGATAGCTGAAAGGAAATTTTCTCCTCCACTGATTCCACTTTCCACCACCAACTACCCTGGTATATTTTCCCCGCGCACGCTCAGCTCGTTCGACTTGCAACCCTTGCTCGTCACCGTTCATCGCTCAAACACTTGAATGTTCGCCCAGATCCTCTCATAAGATTTTGCACGTCCTCTGCTTCTTCCCCACATCTACGCCTTTACCCATTAAGATCTTCGAGCGCAAAGCCTTAGCATTCGAAGCTGAGCCGCGCAGGAGAAGATCGAGGGGTCCAAAGAAACGGCGAAGAGGATGAAGGCAGTAGATGACCCAACGAGGAATACTTTGAAGGTTGTACCGAAGAAGAGCAATAGACTTCTAAGAAATAGCTAGGACGTTGATGGGGAATAAGATGTGAACAGTATTAATCAGAATTCAGTCGAGGTAAGAGAAAAGCGGCTACAGACAAGGGATGGGAGCTTTTTGGCGGGTTATGAACGGCGATGGCCCATTGGGGTACTTGAGGAATATGAAGAAGAAGGGACTTTCGAATTGAGACATTGAAAACTTCTTCAGTGGCAGAGACACTGTTTGCTTGCCCTTTACTACTTTCTCGATCTCAGGTCGTCAAAATTCTTGCCATATGCGATTCAAACCATACCGCCGCCGAAGCTCATGCAGCGTAAAATTTGGCTGAAGACCTCGACTGTCAAGTGAAAGATGTATCATCCACCACATCCCAGACGCTAAAGATACACGAGATTCGGCAAGATCACAATAATCACGTGACTCACTGCTGCCTTGGACAATAGTCGTCTCGACCCACACTGGTGCATATAAAGCCACCCCCGGATCCTCTTATCCAGATAAAAACTCACGAGACTCTCACTTGTTCACCAGCAAACCACTTCGAGCCCACCATGCCCCGTCCCGTGCCAGTCCCTTACATCCTCAACCACTACCTTCACTCCTTCAAATTCCCCCTCCACACTGCCGCCCGCCACGGCTCTACAACCCTCATAAAGGAACTAGTAGCAGCTGGTCATTCGCCCAACGGCTCTGAGCCTCTCTGTTACGGTACACCGCTCCACGTAGCCATCAAATGCGACCAACTTGAATCCGTGCTCACGCTCCTCCTTTGCGGGGCGGATACGGAAGCTTTCACGCCTAATCATTTTAGCATAGATACTGGACATACAGGGGATAATTCTTTGAGGGTGGCGGTAAGGTGGGGACGGAGGGAGATTGTTAAGTTGCTTTGGGATTTGGGCGTGAAGAGGGATGGTTTGAATGAGAGTGACGCGAAGGAGCTGGAAGGGCAAGAAGGACGGCGATTACCGGGGTTACTGGAGATAGCGGCGTGGGAGGGGCATGTGGACGTTGTGCGGGATTTACTTGCGTGGAGTGACGCATGGACGGATGAAGAGACGGAAAACGCGTTCGTAAACGGCGCACGAGTGTGGGAGCCGGAAATTGTCGACGCCTTGCTACTCACAAGAGCGTTCTCCCAAGAAATATTGACAAACGCACTCGAAGCCGCTGTGCAAAACGGGCCACGAAATTACCCTCGATTTCTTTCGCCAAGTTACACCACAGGTGACTGGATGACGTCGAACTCGAAGAAAGAAGCGCGGACTATCGAGCTTCTTTTCGCCGCAGGCCTACTGGTCGATTTGAACGAGTTGCTGCTTCAGATCTCATTTCGGCCAATTGAGATTGAGACGATGAAGTTCTTACTCAAAAAAGGCGCGAACGTCATGACAAAAGAACGTAATGGATGGACGCCGTTGCATATTGCATCGCGAACATTTATGGGAGATTTGCGTCTCCACAAGGTAAATGTGGAGGGTATAAAAATTTTGGTGGAGCATGGGGCGGACGTGTACGCCGTGGATGACGAGGGTTGCACGCCATTGCATTTCCTGGCAGCAAGAAATGGAAGCGTACCAATGCTGAAGTACTGCCTGGAGAACGGTGCAAAACCAGCAGACGGTCGATTACCACGGAACGAGCACGGAGAGAGTCTCTTGCACGAGGTATGTGCGAAATTTCGCCCCCAGATGTGCGAAATCATCGAGGCGCTGCTGGACGCCGGTTTCGACGTGAACGAACGTACTTCAACTGGATGGACTCCGCTCATCTGTTGCATCGCTGTAGGTCCGGAGTTCTACCAGGTCAGTCAAGTTCTCTTATCGCGCGGAGCTGATGCATCGGCTGCGACGGATGAAGGCTGGACGGCATTACACCGGCTTGCGGACAACCACCTGGACGAAGAAACAGTGGTGTCCCTGGCCGAAGACCTAATTTTCAGAGGTGCCGACGTCTCTGCATTCGCGACTGTGCCAAGGATACTGAGCGAGCGAAGGATGTGTTGGGGTCATGAGTTCAACGAGATGCTCGACGTTCAGTCTGAGAAGAGGGCTGGTGACGTTGTGGCGCGGAGAACACCGCTTCACGGGGCAGCCGATAGTCGAGCCCTAGGAACCATTCGCGTATTGTTGAACCATGGAGCGGATCCTCTAGCCATGGATAGCACTGGGACGATACCAGCTGTTTTGGCGGCGTGGTCGAAACCAAACGGCTATGAGAGTTCTAACAGGACCGAGGTGCTCAAAGTGCTGCTACGTGCTGCTCCAATGGGGTTTGACATGACTAACGAGCAAGGACTGAACGTAAGAAATTGGGTGAAGAAGGAAGGGTTTTTGGAGAATTGGAGATTGTGGTGGTAGGTGGAATGGACGTACTAACCAGAAGCTGACATGTTTTGTTCGTACTTGCCATGATTGAACAGTAGATCCGCGAAGATGCATGAACGTATTTTAGCTCACAAGCTATCCAAGGCCTTATTTTTAACTTTATCCCTACCTCCGGTGACTACACACAAGACCGCGAATGCGCCGTGCATTCAGCGGGCAGGACGACCGAGCTTCGCGTTCAGCCCTGCCATCGCTGTGCGACCGCAAATGGGTGAGGAAGCTCCAACAAGTCGAGCCCATCCGGCTCCAACGTGCCTGACGTCAATCTGACATTCTCCCATGGCACGACTACTGCGGTTCTTTCTCTATAACTTTTTGATTGCTCATGTAGTATTGCTCTGATAATCTCGGAGTTGAGGTCGATCCGTGGACGAGCGACAATGACTGTTGGGAAGATATTTCCGAGAATAGTCGTGAAAAGATTGTTAACTGTCAAAAAGACACAAGCAACAAGATACTGACAATTGATCGTTGCGATTGACACCGTCATCAAGAGTATGAGCATTCACGAAAGATCTAGTCCACAAAAGCAGCCATGGTCCAATGCCGCTAGACCATTTTCGCCAAAGTTGGTGTGTTTCAGGACTGATCACGGCCCGCACATATGAATGATCCTCTGTGATTCATGAATTTGAGGAGCGTACTGGCGTGCTCCACCTAGCTGCCGGGCGTTGCATTATTTGATATATTGCAGTTGCGGAGACATGCTCAGAAGGAAAGCCCGGTGCACTCAAACGACACATCTCACGAGGTCAATTACTCGATACTTCTAAGCCTTGCTAAAGTTCTCACACTCCATGGCTTACACAAAGCAGCGCGAGACAGAGTAGCTCTCCTTCTGGACCCCGACTCTCCCTTCCTGGAACTCGGCGCCTTTGCCGGCTACAGGCTTGGAGATTCGACACCATGTGCGAGTACAATAGGCGGTATTGGATTTTTCCACAACCGGCCATGCGTGGTACTTTCGCACGTTCCAACGCAGAGTGGCGGCGTATGGAATGAGTACACTGGTGAGTTGGGAATAGCAGACGGAGTACGAGAAGCCTATGCAGGTAGTCATCAAGAAGAACCGCATCACAGAGATTGCAATAGAGAATGATCTTCCCATCGTTGCGCTTGTGCAATCCGTGAGTCCGCATTTTAGTTCTTTTGGGTCGCCGAACTGAGACTTACATTTTACAGGCAGGCGTCTTACTCCCCCAACAATTCCGCATCTTCCACAAAGGCGGCCAAATCTTCCGCGATCTGGCTATTGGCACGGGACAAGGTAAGCCCACATGCGCCGTTGTCTTCAGCTCCTCGACAGCTGGCGGCGCATACCATCCCGCTACACGTTGTTCGTGAAAGATCAGGCACAGGCATTCCTGAGCGGTTTTATGTTGTTCGGAAAGCGAGGGAGTGGGTTGCGACGCTACATCATCGCATACCCGACCATGTCTTGTCGATTGCGCCTCTGCAACCAAAAATTCGGCTGAGGAGATCCTGGCCATAGTGGATCCGGATATTCTAGAACCCGTCGATATGATGGAAGTATTGATACGTATCTTGGACGACTCGAGACTGCGAACATTCTCAGTATGGAAAGATCGTGTCCCAAGTCGTGACGTTCCACTAATTCATCAACAGGCCACAGCGTGGGAATAGTCACAACTGGACCGCCTATTATCAATCCTGATGAAGCTTCCAAAGGCACACAATTCATCCGCATGTGTAATCAATAGTACGTTCTTAAGCCCTGAAAGCATGTACATACTGCTAACGCTACCTTAGGAATGCCCCAATTGTGTTCCTTCATAATATCACAGGTTTCATGGTCGGATCCAAAGCCGAACACGCCACGATCATTAAGCGCGGTGCCCAATTAGTCTCTGCAGTCTGCTGCTCAACAGTCCCTCATATCTCCATAATTCTAGGCGCATCGTACGGTGCCGGCAACTAACCCATGTGCGGCAGAGCCTATCGGCCATGATTTACGTTTACCTGGCCCATAGACCGATGCAGTGTCATGGGACCAGATCAGCTATCAGGCGTACTGAAGACTATTCAGCGTTCGAGCGCAAAGAGTCAAGGTCGCGAGATTGCGGAGGAGAAGCCTACTGCGAGTACGCAAATATATCAAGAGGGTGTGTTGAGAGACAGTGAGTGTTACAGTACTAGCGCGGTTGGGTTGGATGATGTAATTAATGATCCATGGGACAGGCGAGATGTGCTTGGCTGTCGTACAAGTTCCCGGTATGCAGGTTACAAAGACACATCATCTTCTTGCGCGAATGTCGTAGAGGTTTAGCTACTTCCCTTATAGAACTGGTTTGTATCAGATCCAGACATACCTCATACTCAGACAATTGAGACTTGCAGAAACCTACTGTAAGAGAGTAGAGGCGTAGAGCTTTTTTGATAATAGCTATTGTGTAGCTAAGTTTGTTAATGAGTCGTGGGTTATGCTCTATTGAATTAGGAATTAGAGCAAAATCTTTGCCAAACACTTCATCATGCTTGAGTAGCAGACCGAGAAAGCGATGGGAAGTGAAGGCAAAACTTGTACTTAAAGAGAAGCGGAAGCAATTTTACGCTAATTGTAGCACGGTATTTACAGTGCGTAAGTTCAATTTGATTTCATTACACGAAAGTTACACTGACGCTATCGCAAAATGGGTGGGGATCCTAACTTCAACAGGAGAGTGCCATTTCTTCCGAGTGTTAGAATGAAAAGCTGACTTTATTCAACGATAGCAACCTGGGTTCGTAGTGATGATGTTGGTTATTGATGAAGCATCCTCCGGGCCCGAGTGTATTTTGTTAAACCCTAGTTCCCTACTTGGCAATGCGTTCAAAGGAATTTCTTTGCCATTGGAGGCCGCGCCACGGCCATGACCCGAACCAGAACCGTAGATATTGCGGATGTGGAGTATTCTTGCAAGCGCAATGAAAACTGGGCGGAGTTTGAGTGAGCATGCGGCCAGCAGATACATTCCTGGCTCGGCAATAGACCACCCAACCAGCTTGACAGATGCATCTAATGTCTCATCAGTGTCATGTGATACTCATTTGGAAGGGTATAACCCACATGTGTTATCCACGAACGCCTCGGTCTGGAAGAACGCAGCCATGCGAAAACACGCTGCAATGAGTCCTCTGTCATCTATTAGCCTTCTCTGCATTATCGTTCAAAAATCCGGATGCCACTTACACACTTCCACTGAGGAAGACAAACAACAATCCAATTTTTCGCGAAGCCGATGTCTTTAGCTTCACGATCATACGCATCGGGAGTACAAGTATGACCAAGTCAGTTGCAATGTTTGGCGCACTGACTGTCCTGTAAAACACGGGTTGGTCGACGCATTTACCACCCTCGATATTTTTGTTCCATTGGTATTCGAAAGGGAAGCATTGAAGAGAAGCGGCAATCAGATATGCAATCCAATTGGCGAGCACGATGTAGATCAATGCGTGTGAGATCATGCGTTCAGCGCGGTTTTGGAAAATTCGGAGATATAGGAGGAGGATCGAAACTTTAGGAATTGCGACGGCGGGTAGATACAACCACTCGAGGGCGTATATGGACTTAGCCCAAGAGATTATCTGCGTCGGATCTGTGTGCATGACAAATGCTAGGTGACGCCCAACGCCCGATTCCTTTACCATAACTGCTCCTTGTTAGTAAGAACTAGACATCTTACTGCAACAGTAATGTATCTTACTAATTCCTAATAGACACAAACCAACCTGCACCAGCCAGGCAAATGGAATGATCAGATCGTCAAGGCCGAATGGTGTTTTATTCAGTCTTTGGGCATAGAATCGAAGTGCAACAAAGAGGCTGTCCACTATGATGAAGAGGACGGCGAAAGCCACAAGGACATGACCCTGATTCTCTGCAAGATACTCTGATGTGTGTGGGGAAGTTGTATTTCCTTCTTCCATGATCGGCCCGTGGTGGAAACGGAGTACGTGGTAACGGAGGACGTGCAACACGAGGAGGTAGTGGACAAGACCATTCACATCTATCAAGTAGTAGAATGAGAGGAATTTGTATAGGTCTCTTTAGACTAGGAAATAGGCCAGATAAGCCCATAAATGCATGTTTCGTTTGTTCGCATGGTCTAAATGAAGCTGACCCCTGTTTGATCGTGTCTGATAGACACCTCGCTTGGCTTAATTAACGGATTCCCGAGGTCGGGGACTAAGACGGAAGGATTCCCGTTGGAATCTACCGACGGGCTGGGAAATAGCGCCAGGTCCGACTGGGATTTAAACAACAGTTGGCGGGGCTTTGCGGCACAGTTATCTGGGTATCTCTGCGTCTCCCACCTATTTTACATCTACATTTTGTCTTATTTCTATCCAATTGCTCAGAACAACTGAGCGTTTTCTCTCAACAATTTTACATTCAGTCTTCGTCTTCCCGTTCTCCAACTGATCGAAGCAACCGACCATTTCAAGTTGCCCACAATGAGAGTCAACAAAGATTTTGGGTCTCGATTCATCATCACTCTGGTTGATCAGTACGCGTTTGAAGACCCTTCCCGGGTATGGGCAGCTGTTCCTATTGAGGAAGACGATTTGAGCAAAGGCTTCAAAAACATCACGTTCGCGGAGCTGTCCAACGCTATCAATCATGCAGCTACATGGATGCAGAAAAATCTTCCAATAGCTTTAGAGTTATTCGAGACCATTGCCTACGCTGGTCCTAAAGATTTGCGATATCCGATCATTGCATTAGCGGCAGCCAAAGTTGATCGGAAGGTAGGCCAACAAGTACTTTTTGGCTCACAATTCACTAATCGATATTAGCTACTGCTCCCATCTCCGTACGCCTCAGCCAAAGCTCAAACTCATCTTATAGCTGCCTCCAACTGTCGCTTCTATCTTCATGCGTCTGCACTAGGCGCGGATGTCAAAAAGCTTCTCTCATATATGGGAAGAGACAGTACAATTGCCTTAGAGATACCGCATATCTCAGAATGGCTCACTGAGGAAAAAGCCCCCATTGTGCCATTCAACAAAAAGTGGGAAGAAGGTCAGCATGATCCGTGGCTGATCTTCCACACTTCGGGAACCACAGGTAAGCTCTCACCGTATGGCATACATGATAACCAATGATTCTAATCAGCTAGGTATTCCTAAGCTTGTAACGTACACCCATCGAATGATGTCATCTCTGGACGCCGCCGAGCTCATGCCGGACGCGGACCATGAGACCATAAACCGACATATCGAGAACAAGCGATGGTATACACCATTGCCTTCGCTTCATGTGAGTGCATCTTTTGGATTTACTAGAGAGTGTGCTGACCTTTTTAGTTTGTCGGTATGAGTGTCGCACTGCAATTCACTGTCTACCTTGCAGCGGTCTTGGTCGTTGGTCCTGCAACTTCTGGACCTGCTTCACCGCAAATCGCGAAAGAAGTAATGAGTTATGGAAAAGTGGAGTGCGCTATGCTCCCACCAGCACTGATCGATGGTCTATGTAAGGATGATGGGGGTCTCGATTGTTTGCGTAGTCTGAAGTACCTGTACTTCGCTGGGGCTCCTCTTGCAAGGAAAAGCGCCGAAAGACTTGTCGGACATGTGACACTCAAGCCAGCCATGGGCTCTACAGAAGCCGGCGCCTACTTTCTCCAGAACACAGGCGACGAGGATTGGGAGTTCTACTCCTTTCGACCAGCTATGGGACTGGAAATTCGCCGCGTCGCAGACGACCTGTACGAACCTATCTTTGTTCGGCAGCCGACCTTGCAAAGATGGCAACAAGTATTCTATGTTTATCCACAACTAGAAGAGTTCTCTACGAAAGATTTGTTCTCTCCGCATCCATCGAAGCCAGGGTTTTGGAGGTACTCTGGACGCATGGACGACGTAATCATACTATCTCACGGGGAATGTCTATATGCGACTGGTCTAGAAGAAGGTCTGGCCGGATGTCCTGGAGTATCGGCGGTGCTCATCGGCGGTCAAGGCCGCATTCGACCCTTCGCACTCGTGGAGTGGAAGGATGGTCCACCCACTGATGCAGAGAGTCTGAAGGATTGGCAGGATGCCCTAGGTCTTGCTAATAAATCTTGTTCGGATTTGGTGAAGATACGTCAAGAGATGGTTCAGTTTACCCTCCCAGGAAAGGACTTAGTTCGCACGTCAAAGGGGTCGGTGATGAGGAGGGAGAGTGAGCAGCTATACGCCAAGGAGATTGAGCTTCTATACCAGAACTAGAGATGGATAGTCATGTCCTGCACACTTAGAGTTTAGTCCCCTAAGAATAGGCCTTTTCTTCTCAGCCTTCTCGTCAACTTCTGCCGTCCCTTTTTGTAACAGCGCAGACCTATTTGGCTGTAATGCCTAGAATTCTTTCTCACCTAGATATGCTCGAATGATCTTCTAGATATAAGTAATAGTCCATGCAGTCTCGTTTACATTTCAAAAGGATCGAGATGTCTTGCAGCATCAATGACTAACATGCGAACTCCACTGGACCCTGTTACTTCGTGTCCTTAGATCTTGAATTCTGTTTTAAAAACCCAGAACACCCGATCTCTTTGCGATTTACATAGCGTTTCTCCGCGAAATGCCAGAGATCATAAGCCTAAATGAAAGCTGTATCATGAAGTGCAAGACTAGGGTCGGCTCAATGAGAAGGGAATGACAAACTACTTGATAGAGATTCATATCGAGGTTGTCGCGTTCTTCACTTGTGTCGCGATACTCTTGAACATGACATCTAACATAAACGCTGTGGCTGCATCCTGGTTCTATCGGGCTTATGAGGTCGTCTGACAGCAGCTGCGATCGCAATAATGCTGGTGGCGAAGGAATAGGAGAACGAGGAGCACAAATTACGTCACTAGTCAAGCCAGCTAATATAGCTTGGCTTGATTCGAAGCAAGAGTGAAGCACGGATCTCCGGTGCTGACCGCTTATATTGGCATGACGTGACATGACACCTTATTGGAACCTGCTGCAACCTTGAGGCAAGGTGCATTACGATGCTGATAACGAGCGTTATTTTGCGTAAGACGCACTACAGCGCATCGGGTCGAAGCACGGTTGTGGCACAGTCGGGTCGTACAACAGCTGCATCGGGCCGAAGCGCGAATGTGGCACAGTTGATGCCGTCGAATACTCTACTAGACAGCTAAACGATCCTACAGGTAGTTTTCCAACCATAGCACTTATTGATCCCCAGCACTTATTGATCCCCGAATCAATTTGTATCCCTTCGCTTAGAGTTCCGGACAAATGGGGTACCTGGACCATGCACAAGTTGTCTTCCTTGATACGATACCACCATTGGATGCACTCGAGTACCGCAATTTTGTAGACGATGCACTTCGTAAGGTTGCCATTTGGACCCGTGACGACGTAATCTCAACGTAGGAACATATATTGGTGAATGCTACTGTGTCGGTTGGACTAATGAGCTAGTAGTAGTTGTCGAAGAATCACCCAGGACGTTGGGAAGAGTAGGTGTGAGCGATGATCTTCTGGGGTGGGATTGGGTGCTGTTTCTTATAGGCTCAATAGAACTTTCTTCCAGTGATGCCGGACTGTGTAAATGCATGCATCATAATGGCTCCAGTAAGAAGATGCTGGGCAAGTCCGAGTCCGGACTTCGCCCCAGTATTGCTCATTTGCATTCATTTAGCCGGCTGTTACAGAGATGTGCCAATGATGTATCTTGATTGAATGCTATCAATTCGAGTTGCCCCCGGTCACAAGTGCGGCGCTGGACTGTTTTGGGTGGCTGCCGAGCTCACAGTGTGCAAAGCGGCGTGGTGATCATCGGAGCGCTTTTAACCACCGCAACGCCAGAATCAAGGCGTTCATAAAGCCGAACATACTTGATAGTCAAAGCCTTGAAGGGTATCAACTGCTATTTCCGGCTGCTTCGACTCCAACTTACGCATCCTCGATCGCGATTTTATTCAGAAATATCTACCATTTTCCAAGAAAATTCTCTAGCTTTACAGCCATGGCAAAACCAGAGTCACAATCGTGGAAGGAAGAGGGACGTATGGACGGATACACAGTCCAAAAGGCAAGTAATCGGTGTCCACGGGACTATAGGCGTTTTCTGACCTTAACCAGGGTCGTTCTTTTAGATTCCATCTACACACTATCTGGTTGATTACCTGTAACGACATGAAATCTATCGTCTTACCTGAAACGGCATTTGGAATCTTTAGCGCACTCGCCACTCCGCTTACTACAAACAACAACCCAAAAGTAGCTGAAGTGCTATCTCGTCTACCTCAAGTCATGACTTGGAACTGGCTCAACGTACTGTTGTTTGATGTCGCAAATCAGCGCCTTCCAGACTCTATTATTGAAGACAGAGTCAACAAGGCATGGCGCCCTATCCCCGCCGGTCGGCTCACTTCGCAAGAGGCTCGCCGACTTTTGTTAGTGATTATACCGGTAGTGTTCTCCGCCAGTCTTTACCTTGGAGGCGTTTGTGAGACTGTAGCTATGATGGTTCTTACTTGGATGTACAACGACCTTGGCGCCGCTGATGAGGTTTACGTTGTCCGAAACCTTATTAATGCTTTAGGCTTCATGTGCTACAGCTCAGGATCTACTAGTGTTGCTGCAGGAAACTATTCTTTAACACCATGGGCATATACCTGGATCACTATTGTTGGGGGAATCATATTCTCGACACTTTCGGTGCAAGACCTTCCTGATGTTGAAGGTGACGCTACTAGAGGGCGACGAACCAGCCCTTTAGTAATGGGAGACTCTTGGTGTCGGTGGGAGATTGCTATACCTATATTTCTATGGTCGATTATCTGCCCCTTTTTCTGGCAAACGAACTGGCTAGGGTACATTGTACCTCTTGCTGTTGGCATGTATCTGGCCTTTCGCATTTTACGCTACAGAACAGTAGCTGAGGATGCTATCTCCTTTCAAACTTGGTGCTTATGGACTGCGATCATTTATGCTTTACCTCTTTTTATCTTAGAATAGAGTAAGTAAATGTAGCTCTGTATGTTAATTAGATATAGATGTCCGTATGCAGCGGCGTTACGGGTATTGGTAAAGCACAAGCTCCTGTGATACAGTCACGTGATGCCCGTGCGCGTCTTAATGTATATATCTCTCATGGTAGTGATTTGTACTCCCAATACTTGCATAAAGGATATATATTTATCGAGGCTTTGCGTGGTTCATTGTTTTCTCAATTTCAGTTTGGCTTATTCATAGACGTGAACCTCAGTTCTATGAACCGTAGATGCTATAAATTTATATTTTGTAATCCGAGCAGCGGTTCGTCGATGACTCTAGTAATTAATAATTCGGGGTGTACCTATAGTAATTCGAAGAGTCTAGAGAAATAGGAATACAAAAGGCGCTTCTTGCCTCCGTGATACCATCATCAATTTATAACTTATTAAGATAATCTGAAAATGACTACATATAACAGCAACCTCGATATTCCAGCCCTCACTAACGCACGAACTTTCTATCAATGCGTAAACCTATGCGCGCTACCGAAGAAGCCTCTCTAAGAGGCTAGAGGCGATTTCACTCACGCTCAACGCATCCGTGAGCTAGATATGCGCAACCTCTACTTTATATTACTCTTGACTAAGATGATGCTATAGCACCTAGGCAAGGAACTTCTACTATTTTTATTAAATCTAGCTGACGCCTGTAGACGGCGGTACTAAGAAGTGCTAGATTTAGCGCGAATAAGAACATATCGTTGCCCTTCTTGCTAAGCTAGACAAGGAACCGTTAGAGAAAGTCTACCTTAACAAGCTCGTGGAGTATGACCCGGAAAACGTCCTCGAATCGAAGCTCTTTTTGGTATAGAGACCGGCTGGAGAGTCCTATAGACGAAGGTTGGTGGAGGGCAACGGTAGCACTAGCACCGATATCGAGTTAATCAGCTAGAGTAATGGCAAGGGTAAGGGCGATAGCGGGTGCAGGGTGGCGGCGCGTGGAAGGATATCCGTATCGAGTGCGCTAGTCTAATTTAGAGTCTTACCTGGTTCCACATCAAGTTTATCTCAAGCCCCTATGACAGGACCCGTATATTTCTCTCCTTTTTATCTCATAGTAGATGGGCAAGCAAGCACCATAAGTACCTGCTCACCCTATCAATCGTACGCTATATATACCGTACAAACCACTCTATCTTCTCTGCTATAATTGCTTACCCCACCGCTAGCTAGCTAACGGAGCCCACCCAACAATAGATATATTATAGCGGGACTGTTTTTTGCTACTTAAAATCTTAGACTAATGTTAATCTATTAGACTACATCTCACCATACCTAAATCTACGCGGAATCTTCGAGCGAATCACGACAAAGCATTCTATAGACGTCTTTAGCGACACTAGGGGACTTAATTTATGCTAGGTTTTATATGCTTCAAATGTAATAGAGCTAGTTATTTTGACTAAAGCAACTACTTATTAGATAGCCTTTTAGCTAACTGTACGTTTGAAGAGCTAGACGCCTTAGCCTTACTACACATAGGTAAGGCACTATCTAATAGATAATAACTTTAGAATAGCTAGCATTATGGTGAAGTAATCAGCACCTCCGGGCAAGAGAGCTCGGGGGTCGGAGAAACGTTTAGCCTTACTACCGATTGAGGTCGAACGTTATCGAAGGGTTCGTTTTGGAATCAACAAACAACGACGTCGTCTAACTCTTTGATTCTTGGAGTCATGAGATGAGATGAGCTGTTGATTAGTTGGCTTGATAGCAGATTGCGTCACCAACGTATCCTTTGTCATTCGACAAACGCGTTGGAACCTTAGTTAACCCTAGACGACAGCAGAAGCCGGCTCCTCATCGACGTCAGTGGCAGCATTGGCTACGAGTGCTTAGTTTGAAAGGAAAAAAAAGTAGAATACATAGAAGACCGATCGCATAGCTCTTGCGATCAATATGAGATTTCCTAGTTGAAGCACCTCAAACTGCAGTGATGGTGAGAACTGATACATTATGAACTATCTTAAGCGATAGAGCTCTATTCGTCTAGTACGCGCCTTGCGGCTTCGCAGATTTGGATGAGAGCTCTCAAAATCTCTCCACGAAACCTCAACGCGACACAAACACTAAGCCGTCGTCGATACGAATTAATTATTTTAAATCGCAATGCTATACACCGAGCTTGAAGCCGCCGAGCATCCCCTTCCAAAATATCCTAAACAGGTCGTATTTCCTGCTTGTGGCTTTCAGTTTCGCTATATTCTCCGGCCCGTACCCGCCAATCGGAACTTGCCACTTCGCCGCGTTGGAGGCCCATGATGACAGGAATCGGCAGCAAGAACACATAAATATCTATGAAGATGTTCATCGGGCCTTGAATTACTGACATGTTCACTTTGGCTTCGAGTGTCTTAGCTTTAATGCCACAATCAAAGTAGAGGCAGTCCCGCCGGCTCCAGCGGGCAAACGCCGTCGTTGCTGGGAGGGGCCGCGCATGGTTTCGGACAGCGAGAGCTGGCCCCCGCCTTCATTCTGCAGGCATTATTCTCAGAAGGCAACGAAAAACTTGCGCAACTCCCCTTCTCAAAAAAAGATGCCATGGAGAAGAGGAAGAAGCGCAGATACCAAGGATCCGTCAAGGTTCCAAGCACTAGTATCAGAATGGGCAAGGTCAATTACACTGCATATATGACCCACCACTCTGGTAAACTAATATTCCTCGCCGCAAACACCAAACACAACCCGAAGTTTGCGTGCACCTGCATCCTACCTGGTTTCTTGCGGTGCGTTGTGGGTGCGGGCTCACTTCAATATCAATACAAAGCTATTTGAGCAACGTCAACAGACAACAAGCTCAGCAGCCTCAGGCACAGATTGCCAGACCTCGGGATCGAAACTGGTAGCCTGAAACATTTGGGATGACGAAAACTGTGCTCGTTACAGGGTAATTGTATCTTCCCACCGCTTGGATGCGGAGCTGATGTGTTACGATAGTTGCAGCCCAGGTGGAATCGGCCATGCTCTCGCACTGGAGCTCAAACAGCGCGGATTGAGGGTCTTCGCTACTGGTCGCACATTGCAGAAGATTTCCGACCTGGAGAAATCCGGTATCGAATGTGTTGCCTTATCGGTTGATGATCCGAATTCCGTCGCGTCTTGCCACGAAGAGATAGTCAAGCTGTTGGATGGCAACGGGCTAGATTTTCTCTTCAACAACGCCGGCATGGGTATGCAGTAACAAATACGATTTATCTACCCAGTTGGTTCTGACTTGGTAGGGCAGCTTTATTCCGGCCAGCAACTGAAAGCGATATTGACGGCTGCAAGACCATGTTTGGCGCCAACGTCTTCGGGGTGATGCAGATGTGCCAAGTGTTTCTCCCCGAACTACTTGCGGTGAAAGGAACTATTATCAACATGGGATCGGTTGCAGGGCATTTACCTATTCCCTTCATGTCAGCCTACGCCGCCTCCAAGGCCGCAGTCCATGCATACTCAGGAAGCCTGCGTGTGGAACTGGCACCGCTAGGAGTCAAGGTCATTTACGTGATGACTGGAAATGTCAAAACCAACACCGTCAATCAGAGGTATCATCTGGAGGAAAAGAGCTTTTGGTACCCCGTCAAGGATAAATTCGACTTGGAACAAGAGAAGGCGGCTACCACCGGCATGGACTCAGGCGACTTTGCGAAGCGTCTTGCAGATAAAACGCTCATCAATCCCGCGAATACAATCTGGGTTGGAGAAGGGGCATTCATGTGTCGAGCCATTCTTGCCCTGGAGCGTTATCTGCCGTTTCAACTTTGGCCATCTGCATTCTCGCAAGGTTACGGCATGAAGCGTATCGGTAATCAACATAAAGATTAGTCCATTCGGGGCGCTCAGTCCGGTGTTTCCAGTCCGGTGCTTCCAAAATCTGAGCGGTATTCAATTACTAGAGTCATAGTGAAAATAACAATTAGAAAACTAAGGGTTTTCTATTAGCTATAAATAAGAATGAGCTATATAAGTAGGTGAGACCTAAGGTCATACAACCTAGGCCTGATGGCCGAAGTGCTTAGAACCTAACGGCCCGAGTGCTTAGGACCTAGTGGTCCCAACCACCGAATATCTCCAAAACTAATGGATATACCACATACCATGTATCTATATTCAGATTTTAGCATCAACTCCGCTCGTTCCCTTGGCGTATCGTCGCAGCAGTCGCCCATACCAATTTTTAATCATCCACTCTTATTCCCACCTGACTTTGGCGCACTTCCAGCACCGCTGCCGCTACTCGTCTTAGGACTTCCCTGCGACCCGCCTTCCTCATCGCCTCTCGCCTTGCTGACCTCGGGATTACCAGGGCTAACATTCAACGAGCCATGTTTACCGCTCTCCTGCTCGTTCTGCTTCTCAGCTCCCTCGGGGCTGGTGGTGCTCGGGTCAAAGGCGGCGCCGGAGCCAGAGGCGGCGTCGTCGTCGGCGGACTTGGAGTATTCGGACGATTGGGGGTTGAGCGAGTCTTTGTCTTGCGTGTCTTTGCGCGCTTGCACCGATGATGTGGAGGAGAGGAAGCGTGGGAGAGCGAGGGCCGTTGGGCGGTAGGTGGTTGGTCGCTGGATGGCGGTTCGCTGGAGGAAGCGGCGGGGGAATTGGCTGTGAAACATGATTGCGGTGACGTTTTGGGCTTTCCGGATGCAATTGACGGGGCGAGTGATGTGTCGAGGGTAGAGTAGTTGTAGAGAGTGAGGGATGGAATTATGGTTGACGTCGCACTAGAGCTTGTGCTCGTGCGCGATGGGTGACGTCATGTATGGCATTTCGAGCCGAGGCCCCATACTGTAGCTCACGTGACTCCGCTGAACATTACACATCATTGAATCTCGACAACAGATGATACTCCTTTTTTGTTCAGCATGTGGGGCTCCTTCAACACCAAAAGTTCTCAATACGAGTAATGTTTGGCAGAGCGAACTATGTCGTCCAAAAGCTGGAGGCATCTCCACAACCACCTTCCCAAACCAGCTTACCCTCGTATTGGTGCCTAAACTGCAAAACTGTAGCACTAACACCACACATTCTGATCAAGACTTCTCACGACGCTCTTCGCAATCCCGCTCATCGCCGCATCCCGTATGACAGAGAGACTTTAAAGCCATGGTAAGCAATACTTCATCTATATAACCAGTTAAAACAGCGTCGGATGTGCTCACGCCGTGGTTGGTTCAGGAACTACACGACATCTCAGGTGTCGCGCATAGGGCGCACCGCATCTTGAAAAGGCCTTGAGGACCAGCCATCTACTACACCCAAAGTCTTCCACTCCAAAAAAGAACCATCTCCGGCCTCGACAAAATGGCTATCTCTAAATGGACGCCTCCACCCCGCCCTGATCCCGAAACCCTCAAAAACCCCCCACCCTTCCTCCCCTTCCCCCTCCTGCACCTCCGCACGGGCAAGATCCGGCCCTTCCCAGGCAAACCCGCCGTGCTAAGCGGCATCCACAAAACGGCGCTACCATTCCCCGTCTCCATAACCGTCAACGGCATCCCAGGCGACGAACACGAATACTTACCGCACCGCTCGCAAGACAAGGCCGTGCACCACTACTCCTCGTCGCACTACCCGACATGGCGCGCCGAAATTCCCTCCTCGGCGCACCTGTTCAAGCCCGGCGCGTTTGGCGAGAATCTGTTTAGTGAGGAGGTGGACGAGAGAACGGTGTGTATCGGAGATCGGATTGCAATCGGCGAAGTAGTGCTTGAGCTGTCGGAACCAAGGGCCCCATGTATGAAGCTGAATTTGCGGTTCGAAGTGGCCAATATGGCGAGTCGAGTGCAGACGCTTCTTCGATCCGGATGGTTGTATCGCGTTCTTGAACCCGGGACGGTGCAAGCGGGGGATATGGTTCGGCTTTTGGAACGGCCGTGTCCGGAGTGGACAGTGGCGAGGGTCATGTACTATCTCTTCCTCGAAAAAGATAACGTGGAGATGATGAGGCAGATTGTCGCTCTGCCAGCCTTGGGGCGAGCGATCAGGGACAATTTCCAGGGTCGGTTGGATAAGGGGGAGGCGGAGAATCAGGACCTGAGGTTGTTTGGGACTGCGGAGTATAAGGTGGATACGTGGAATGAGTATCGTCTTGTGGAGAAGAGGCGAGAGACTAGCACCGTAACGTCGTTTGTGCTAGAGTCCGTAGAAGATATACCGGAGGCGGACGTCGTGCCTGTCGAACCGGGGAGCCACGTTCGCGTCAAGCTGGGAGGCAAATTGGTCCGCGCCTACTCGGTTGTGGGCGGTACATCGCGGCGCTTCGAGCTCGGCATCGCACTCGATCCCGAAAGTCGCGGAGGCTCGAAGTACATGCACGATGACACCAAAGAAGGCGACATTTTGACTTTCAGCCGCATAACCGCTTCCTTCCCACTCGCAGAAGAAGCCGACAAACACATCATCCTCGCCGGCGGCATCGGTATAACGGCCTTCCTCGCCGCAGCCCAGCACCTCCAAAGAACACGCCAGCAATTCGCCCTCCACTTCGGCGTATCCGACGAGATCCCATTCGCATCTCAAATCAGCGCCCTCGGCTCCAACGCATCCATCTACCGCAAGAGCCTGGGCCAGCGCATGGATCTCGACCGCATCGTTTCGCGCGCCGATTCAAACACGCACATCTACATCTGCGGGCCCGAGCGCCTCCTCTCCGCAGTCCAAGCCACAGCGAAGAAATACAACCTCCCCGAGTCGGCCGTCCACTTCGAGCAATTCACCGTCACGACGTCAGGCGATCCGTTTACAGCGGAGCTGAAACAGAGTGGGAGGACGGTGGAGGTGGGTGCTACGGAGACGCTGCTTGATGCGTTGAAGGCGGTGGGCATGGACATTGACAGTTCGTGTGAGGTGGGGAACTGTGGCACGTGTAGGGTGGAGGTGTGCGGGGGAAGGGTGGCGCATAAGGGGACGGGTTTGTTGGAGGAGGAGAAGGCGGGGGCGATGCTGAGTTGTGTCAGCCGGGGGGTGGGCAGGATTGTGTTGGATGTGTGAGTGGGTTGTGGGGTTTGTTTGGTTCGCGTTGGAGATCAGAATGTTGTTGAAGTTGATAATGAAATTGTTGTAAGCTAAACAGCCTAAGGAGGTATTGTACATCCCCTTCTCGTGCCGGCGAAAGCCGGACACTTCAAACCCAAACACCATGTCCATGCATGCTCGAACCGCAAGTATGTACTCGAAGCAAATCCCGCTCTTCAATCATCCCAACGCATACCCAACACCAAGTCCCTCACCTCATCCGGATCCAACTCATGCACCTGCCTCCTCACAACGGCGACCTCCCTCTCCCCCTCAAAGAGTCACATGCGGTGATTGAATAGGGCCTCGGCAGCGAGCGGCCATCCGAGTATGATGACAGACATGGGCAACATGCTGAGAACATGTTAGCGCGGATTCCAGTCAGAGTCTTGACGGAGTAGCGAGATACTTACAATTTGCTTGTCCGACCGATCTTCGTCATGTAGATGCCCCAAGGCACGGAATGGGGTTGTACCGTTACAGGGTTGCGCGCGAAGGGATGCGGCTCCGTCATGTAGCGGGAGACAGTGCGGAAGAAGGCGCGGGGAGCTGATGGGGAAGGCATGTTGATGTGATTTGCGTGCTTCTGATGTGCTTTGGATGGTTTTGATCGAGATGTCGTGGTAGTGTGGAATGTCGATCGATTGATTGAGTTTGGAATTTGTATAAACTTGGTTGAGTGGAGTTCAGATAGTCAACTGTAGAGATGATGAAGCCGATGATGATGTGAGTGGAGAATGAAGCCTATACCACGGCGCAGCGCAAGAGAATATATACGAGCGCCTGCAAACACTGCAAGCAGTGCCTCCAGAACGCGATCCATGGCGTCAGTCACTCCGGTCGCACCACCTCCATCTCACCTGAGACTGCCCTCACGCCTGTTCATCCCGAACATGCAGCCCTACGGCCCTGGCGTGACACGAAAACGCCACGGATCCATTCTCGTCCACAGTGTTAGCAGAATTACCATATGCGGTAAGTGCCTTGATTAATATGTGGGGTTGACACGGGTTCCGGCGGCGTGGTGCAGGGCTCAGTTGGCCGTCGTAAGACGGTGGTGTGATGTTGCTGGCGCGGGATTGCGCGCGTCGGCAGCGGCCGATGGCGTGAGTAAGCTAGTCGCGAACGAGTCGACGGCATTGGTGATGCTGCGTGGTGCGAGGGTGGTGTGATGGTTGCGCTGCTGGCTTGGGACGCATAGAGGAGTGACGGAGTTTTTTATCAGATTTTGCAGAGAATGGGAGAGTGGTGTGGTAATGTATAGACGGGGAAAGCGTGCGGTCATCTGTGATTGGCCAGCATTTTGGGAATGTGGAAATTCTGCGAACTGTGATTGGCTGATGTTTTAAGTATTCTCGAAAATCGGATTGGACAGAGAGGAACCTGTAGGTTGAAAGCCCTCAAAGAGTCAACATGGAAACCGAAACTTCCGAGAGCATCGTTCGGTAAGAGCGGTGCTCCTACCGGGCAACCAAACTCAAGCACAGGAAACAAAATCAAGCACAGAACCAAACTTAATGTCCGCAGAACAAGGGTATACTATCCAAAAGACAAGCAGACTAAACACAACAATCTCGAGCAACGCACCATGCGCTTACTCTGCTGTCCACGCAAAACGCCACTCCCCACCACACACTCCCCACCACTACTGTGCCTCATCCCCCAACGTCACAATCTCCCCCTGCCCCACCTCCCAACCCCCCGCGTCCCTCTTCCCCTCCAAACACCGCACCCCCGCCACAACAGCCGCCTTCCCAATACACTCCGCATCCTGGCCCCAGAAGTTGGTAAGACTAGGACTGACCTTCTTCAACAGGCCCGCAAACCCCCTCAACGCCGCCTCAGCCGGCCGACTCTCCCCCCGCGTCCCCATGATCAAGCCGGGCCGGATGATAACCGTATGCTTGAACCCCAGCGCCTTGACCTTGTCCTCGAGCTCGCCCTTCATCTTCGTGTACGCAAAGTTGCTCTGCGTATTCGCCGACGCCGCGGAGATCAACACGTAGCATTCTACGCCGGCGTCTTTGGCCGCGCGCGCAAGGTTGTAGTTCAGGTCGAGGTCGATCGCTTTCTGCGCTTCGAAGCCGCCGGCTTGGGCGCGCGTTGTGCCGAGCGCGGAGAGGAAGATTTTGGGGGAGAGCTCGCGCGGGAATTGCGCGGGCCACGAGGTCGTGTCGGGCGAGCTTAGGGGGAAGAGCTTGGGTGAGGCCGTGGGGTTGGGGAGGTCGCGCCGGGAGTAGGCGTACACGGCGGAGATGGAGGGGTGCGCGAGGAGGGCGGTGAGGATGTGGGTGCCCTGTGGGTGGTAAGTTTAGTTTGGGGGATCGGAGGGGGAGTAACGTACGACCATGCCGGTGCTTCCGGCGAGGGTTGCGGTGGTCATTGTGGTGTTGGGTAGGTTGTGTGCGGTCGTGATGCTGGTGTTGGCGAAGTGAATTGGGTTGCCTGTGAACTGTGATGTGGCTGCTATCCGACGGTAAGTGCGCAATGAAAAGGTTCTTGATCAAGAAACTGGCTGAGAACGGTGGTATTAAAAGAAAGCGTAGCTCTTATCGTTGGTCCGAAACGGACGACGTCACGTCATAGCCCCGTCGCAGTTTTGACCAGCCGAGGCACATCGCCAAGACTTACCCGTGCTGAGGCAAGATGAGAAAGTATTTCGGTCAAAGATGAGTATGCGTGGATTGAGTGGCTGGAGAGTAGTCTGGGGAGGTCAGGGTCAACGTTTGTGGGGAGTAGACGACGCGTTTACCAGCGTGCCGGAAGCTGTCACAGAAGCAAGGAAGATAATCAGCGCTTGACATGCACAGGCGGTAGCACAGCACATTGGACCCTGTAACAGTATCGCTGTCGGCGTTGAAGCCGATACACTGTCTATTTTGAACAGCAGCTAGATATCCGTCCCATAATGCAGGCGCTGAAAATGGCATCTACATCCAGTACCCACCAACGCCCCCCTCCTCACTTACAAAGTAACAACACTCGCCTCCAGTACGCCCTCCTTCCCAATCAACCCCTTCATAACATCCTCCCCGACCGGCCCATCGACCCCTAAAATCATGAGCGCCTCCTGACTGCTCTCCCCCTCCACATCATCATGCAGCGGCGCCACATTCATGAACTTGATATTCACGCCTGCCTTCCCGAGCAAACTGCCCACGAACCCAATCTTCCCGACCGAGTCAAAGTTGCGGCAGATGAGAAGTGTACCGCGCGGTACGAACTCGCCTTTGAAGCGGTCGAGTCGGGAGATGTAGGGTTTGTTGCCGGAGACGAAGCCCTGGATGACTTGGTCTTCTTCGGGCTGCGGTTGGGGGTTTAGGGTGCGGGCTGCGGAGGGGGAGGATGAGCGCGAGAGGTCGGAGCGCGCGTGTGAGGGGGATCGCGAGGCGCGGGCGCGGAGGGTGATGAAGGAGGAGTAGGGTTTGTCGTCGACGTTTTCGCGGCTACGCTGTTCGTTGATGAGGATGCCGCGCTCTTTGGCGAGCAGTTCCGCATTGACGATGTTGATGTTGAGGCCGTCCGTGGAAGTGATGGGCGTGAGGAGGCCCTTGACTAAGGCGGCGAAGAGCGGCTTTGTCGTGTTTAGATTCGTGAGGGCGCCTTCGTAGGTGATGTCGAAGGTGGTGCGGAATTGCTTTGCGTTGACGCGGCTGGAGTAGTGTTGTGTGTATAAGCTTCCCATTTTCTCGACCAGCGCGACAAACGGTTGCAGCGTGCGGTATTCTTCTGGAAGGATGATGGGTGCATTGACTGCTGAGCGGGGGAGCTCGCCAGAGAGGATGGACACGACTTGCTCGCAGACATCGATGGAAACGTTCTCTTGCGCCTCCTTCGTTGAGGCGCCGAGATGCGGTGTCGCTACCACCTTAGGATGGGCGATGAGCCGGGTTGCAGAGGAGTCCGCCTCCGGTGGTTCAGACGTCCAGACGTCGATGCCAGCACCCGCGATCTTACCAGCATCTAGCGCCTCTACGAGTGCATCCTCGTCAATCATGCCACCTCGAGCCACGTTGAGAATCCGAGCAGTCGGCTTCATGCTCTCAAGCTCTGCTTTGCCGATCATGCCCTTGGTAGATGCAATCAGGGGCGTATGAAGGGTAAGGAAGTCAGCTTCTTTGAGGAGCTCTGACAGGCTGGTCTTCAAAGTGACAGACGCTGCTGCTGCGAGACTGGGGTTGGCGTATGGATCGTAAGCGATGAGACGCATGCCGAGACCGTTGGCAATTCTCGCAACCGTGAGGCCAACTATCAGTTTGTTAGAAGTGTCATTTCACACGAATTCTCCGCATACCTTTGCCCAGACCCACAATAGCGAGCGTCTTCCCCTTCGCCTCAACACCCACCAGCCGACTCCGTTCCCACTTCCCATCCTTGATACTTGCACACGCATCTCCAACATTGCGAGCCACAGCCATCAACACTACACTGGTCAGCACCTTCCTTCAATGTCTCCCTTCAATTCACTCACGTGCAATTGTGTGCTCGGCGGCAGCATTGATATTCCCACTCGGACTATTCACCACAATAACACCCAAGCTCGTTGCAGTCTTAACATCCACATTGTCAACCCCCACGCCCGCCCTAGCAACTACCTTCAGCTTCTTAGCAGCCTGAAGCAGCTCGCCCGTGACCTTGGTCTCCGAGCGCACGATGAGCGCCTCATACTCGCCAATGATACTGTGCAGCTCCTCGGCACTCAATCCCTTCTTCTCGTCCACCTCGAAGTTTTCCCGCAGCAAAGCCAGGCCATCCGCAGACACCTTTTCAGGGATGAGGATCTTGGGCTTGGGGTCGTACGTCGGTATCGCCATGGTGGAGTCGTGTCTGCTGGGAATGTTCGAAGCGGTGGGTGATCGGGTAAGAAAAAGGGTGAGGTGGAAGAGACGTTTGACTCTTTACATGGCACTATTAATTAGTCCGCTATCGGCTTTCCACTTGCAGCACGATGCGTTAGTTGTTGCCCTTGGTAGGGTGGGGTCTTACTGCGAGAGGCTAGACCTACTACCCCGCCCCCGCGAACCCCACGAATTACGCCACCGCCTGTCAAACGTACACCAAACCTCTTGATGGAAGGTCGAAGCTCGAGGGCAAGTATACTGTTTAGCACCCAAACGAGGTATTGCAAGTCCAGCAATGTATAAGAGAATAGTCAACGTAGAAGCGTTTGCATTTTCTCATCGCAAATTGAGAATAACCGTCACATGCTAGCTCATATGGCTCCGTCTGTATGTATGCAGGCGCGTGCCGCCGGCGATGTGGTGTCAATCAATTGGGGCGGCTACTTGCTGTGGCCGCCGTCTCCGGGAAAAGTATACCACCAGTCACCGTCGCACTACCAGTTGGATCGCGGCTTGAGCTTCTCATTCTGCACGACCTCGATCCAGTAATCGTCGGGATCTGTTGTCTGTCAGCGTAACGCAACAAGACTAAGAGCGAAGCAAACTTACCCAATACAAACGCAATGTTCTTCATCCGGCCGTCTGTAAGCCTCTTCTTCCAGTTGACCTTCTTCTCCTCGAAGCGTGCGCACGCAGCATCAAGATCATCGACAGACACACAAATATGCCCGAAACCCTGGGGCTCGGCGTTGCCATTGTGGTACTTGAAGTCCGCGTCCTTCTCCGTGCCGTAGTTCCACGTAAGCTCCAACAAGCCCTCCTGGCCAGCCGTCGGGCTCACACCCTCTGCCGTTATCTCTGAATCCTCGCCGTAGCCCAGAAAGTACAGATTGAAGCCGCCGCCCTGGCTCTCGTGCGTGCGCTTGTGCTTCATACCCATGACGTCCTTGTAAAAGGCGAGCGACGCCTCGGCATCCTTGACACGGATCATGGTGTGGTTCATGCGGTACGTCTCCGTATCAGTCTCCTTGACGCTCTCCGTCTCCTCAATCGGCTTCTGCCCAACGACCTCGACCCAGTAGCCGTCGGGGTCCAGCGCAAACGCAATGTGCCGCATCTTGCCGTCCGTCAGCTTCTTCTGGAACTTGTACCCCGCATCCTCGATGCGCTGGCACGCGGCCTGGATGTTGTCGACCGAGATGCAAAGGTGGCCGAAGCCGCGCGGGTCGGTGTTGCCGTTTGCGATCTTGTAGTTGGGGTCATCTTCCGTGCCGTAGTTGTGTGTGAGCTCGACGATGCCCTCGCGGTCAGTCCAGTGGTTGCCGTGCGACACGGCCTTGGGGCTGTCGTAGGCGAGGAAATAGAGGTCGAACTTTGCGTCTGGGTTCTGAATCTTGTTGATGAGCTTGAGGCCGAGGAATTCGTAGAACTCGACTGATCGCTTGGGGTCCTTGACCCGGATCCTGGGCTGTCAGACTGCCATGTCTTCCGTAGTGCGATGATGCTTACTTACATGGAGTGGTTCAGCTTGTACTTAGCTGTATCGGTCGCCATGGTTGCGAGCGTTCGGAGGATGTTTGGACGGTAGGCTGCGCGGGATGTGAGTCTGGAGGAGAGCCTGGACGTGTTCAGTAGCGTGGAGCGGAAGAGAAGCATCAACTACAGCTGTTTGTGATCGTAGCGCGACGGCAATTGAGTGAGGGGGAAATATTGCAAGGATCCCTCAATGGGCGAACGATGACGATGACTGTCGAGAAAGCGCGTTGCCCCACCGGTCGGCCTTCGTTCGGATGCGGGCTGCCGATATCTGCACCTGCTTTAGTCGCGACATTAGCTGCAGCGCCACTCTGCTCTCATCGGTGGTCATCTCTTCGTCCGAGTGCGTCTCTACAAACGATTGATATGCGACGAAGTGAGAGTAAGAACGAGCCATCACGGTGCAAAGCTTAAGCATCCGTTCGACACGTGACACCAGCAGGGACACCCCTGTCCCGATAAGCGTCGGTCCCGTCTCCGCGTGTGACGGCTGGCCCGGCCTTTTGCCAACTACAACATCATGCTGCCATCCGCAATACAACCTCTCCCACCCTCTCTTTCCTTTGGTCTTGCTATGCGGTGTTCGGTCTGAGCTTCTCTTTGTCCTATAGGCAGGTATCCGCCGGTACAACGGGCGGGCAGGCGCACGGACAGCGACGTCTACGGGTGACCTCTGGGCAACAGGTGAGTATTCCTGAAACCTCACACGTGCACATATCTCTCGCCATGTTCGGTATCTTGTCCTCGACGGACAACCGCCAATCAAATGTTGGCGCTTTCTCCTCCAATACTCAGCAAAGCAGGACTATGGACAAGCCTAACGAACCCAGCCGTTCCCCAGGTCGCACAACTCCACCCATCAACATGTTAAACGCCGCGAAACTCAGCGAGCTCCTCGCCAAAAACATAGATCCCCACCTCTACCCGCGGATCTTGTAAGCCCTACCGCCTCCTCTCCACTCATCCCCACATACATCAGCAGCTCACGTGGCCCCCAGCGTAATGTCCCCCAACGGCACCCTAATGGCCTACTCGACCCCAGTCGACATCAAAGAACTCCGCGACCAAGCCGCCCTCGTATCCATGGCCTGGAAAGAGCAAGAGTCACACCTTGCCCAGCAGCGGTCCCAGCAAGACGTAGAAGATTCGCAGCCACCCCTTGAAACTCTCACGATTGAAACGCAGCACAACAACATTATTGTTCGCGCTATCCAGCGCAGTCTGCTGCTTGTCCTGGTCGGTGGTGTGCCGCCGGCGAGGAGGAAAGTTTTTAGGATTACGCCTGAGGTTAAGGGGAGTGGGAGGTGGCCTGTTGAGATTGGCGAAGGAGGGGAGGGGCGTGGCAAGTCTGCTACATTGAGTGGAGATTCGCCGGCGGCTGGCGGAAATGCGGGTACGACGTTGAAAGCACCGTCGATACTCAGCACCATGAGCCAGCGCGAGAAAGACGTCAAGACTGGCGCGCTGCATATTCAGCGGAAGAAACTCGACGCCCTGACCGATTTCATCCGCAAGGATTTCGAGGCGAAGGGGTTCGTCATGCCGGATGATTCGAATTTCCCTTGAGCGGCGAAGAGGCATTTGCTTTTGGTTCCTGCGCCCATCTTCTTTCAGTATGTGGATATGGCGTTCCAGTGGGGAGTTTGGACTTTGGGCGCGTAAGTCAAGATTCCCAATGTATATATTCTTTTGTGTGAGATAGGAAGGGTAGGGCTCGTAAAGTATTCTTATTCTTGGATATGTATCCAGACAATCGCATGACTATGGTCCAAAGTCGGCACTACCGTCACAATCTCCAAGCGCCTCGAAAACCTATCCAACATTTTTCGCATCGAGGCTAATCCCCATCACTCACGCCCATACTATCCATCGGCCAAGTCCAAACAAAGGCAGGGAAAAAAAAGCGAACTTCACCCAAATACTGTAAATCACCCACCCTGCAACGGTCTCCCCTACAACCCCACGCCAACCTCACCGGGAAAAGAAGCCCAAAACTCCTGCGTAGCATTCATCATAATCTCCTCCAGCTCCTCGTTGCTCAATTCAAAGTTCATAAACAACTCGTCTTCCTCGAGAGGCGGTATACTCTGATGCGCATTCCAGTTGAAGTTGGATGTGTAGCCGCTCGGAGTAGAGTTCGGCGGGGAGATGAGCGCGGTCATATTGGCGGTCTGCGTGGTATGCGACTGCTGGAGAAGAATCAGTGGGTGCTGGGTGCCGGAGTGGGGGGGACTTACCTCTTGTGGAGGATTACGGTTTATATCTGTACCTACAGGTGGTTTAACATCGACAGGCTTCTGCACTGGTGACGGCTGAAGTGCGCCGTAGTCCACCATGGCGTGTCGTAGCGCCTGTCGTTCGTCGGGAGAGACGGGTGGCTCTTGGCCGAGCACGGAGCGATAGTACGCTTGCATGCGCTTAATCGTCTCGAACCACGTTTCCGCCATAGGCCACTGCGACTTCATCTCTTTCAAGAACGTGCAACCCAGGATGACGCGTTCTCTCGCCTTTCCCGCAATTCGGGGATCGTCCCCGTCATGGGGATAATTGAAACTATACAGCATCACGCCTACAGCCGTGTAGACGGTGAAGCCGATCCAGGGCACGAGCCCTCGCAGAAAGTACACGCCAAAGGTGCGCATCTCGTCTAGCATTTCCAGGACGATGGACGCCTCGTTGAAGAGCTCTTTCCGCGATTGCTTCTGCCAGTTCTTCCAGGTGTCTCTGTGCTCGTTGTACGAGCCCGGCGTCTCTTCCGGGGAGCTCTGCGGCCCTAGCACGGGCAGATAAGCGCGGTGCAGAAACATGTTGCTCATAAAATATATGCTGTGCATATAGCAGTAGGCCTGGCCCTGTTCGACGGCATTGTGGCTGTGTAGCGAGAAGAGATCGTATCGCAGCCGGGCTGGCAGTTGCGTCTTCCAGGCCTGCAGCTCGAAGATGAGCTGGCGGAACTGCGACGTTGGCGACCAGGGAAGCTCCACTTTTAGCTCTTCCGAGCACGCCCACCGGGCGACCTTGCCCCAAATGTTTGCGGCGCGCATGCTGTACGCGATGATGCCCAGCTCGCCGATAGGCAGGGACAAGGGCGGCATATGCAGTCTGCTGTCGAGATGCTCGGTGCACACGGGCTCGCCAAAGACGAAGCTCTCGCGCTCGCAGGGCAGCTGGATGGCCATGTCATCGGCTGCCAGCGACCGCTTGCGTCCCTTGCCGCCGCTGAGCAGCGAGTCCATCAGGAAGCAGGTCCAGGCGGTCCTGCGCCGCACCTCGGCCTCGATGAACTCGTCGCGCGTCGGCTTGCGGCCGTCGGGCGTGTCCAGCTCGCGCGTCAGCTCCATGACCTCGACCAGCCGGATCGCCATGCCCAGGTATATCCACGCACGGCGTCCATTGCCGGCGCCCCAGTCGTGGCCCGTCAACATCAACAGGGCCTGCACGCGGCTGATGCTCGGCGTCTCGAGGTCCGTCTGCAGCATCTGGCGGGCGTAGGCGGCGAAGGCATTGCTGGCCTCGGTCTGCGTCTGGAAGGGCGCGGGGGGGTCTTTTACGAATCTGGAGATGTTAGAAGAGGCGCGGCATGGTGGTGCTTGTGGTGGTGGTCTTGGGCGCAGTCGCACCTGATGGAGAGGGCCAGAATCGCCCACACCATCCACACCTCGAGCGTGCGGTCGCGGATGCGCAGCAGCAGCGTCGGGGTGTGGTGGAAGGACCACTTGTACGAGCAGCGCAGGTAGCTGTTCTTGACCTCGTCGGTCAGCAGGTCGAAGGGGTCCAGGCTCTCGAGCAGAGATGCCGCTGAGGCCGGCGATGCAGGCGCGGCATGCGTCGCACTCGGCACGATCGGCGTGCCGCGGTGGCCTATCTGCTGGACGGACACAGCAGCCGTCGGCGGCGGCGGCGTGTTTGCAGCGTCATCCTCTTCGGGACGCGGTCGCTTTGGACGGCGATGGATGGCGCTTGTGCCTGGCGGAGGGAACTCGCACTGGCTCTCGCGGCCTGTCGCTTTGCAACGGTCGCACGGCGGGGCGTCTGGGGGGGCGTGTTAGCAGATCCGGCGCCGGTGAGCTTCGCAGGGAGAGGTGTGCAACCGTTGTGGATGCATTTCTGCTTTGCGCTCCTGCACGTCACGCAGGCCACGGGGTTCCGCATTGCAGACGTCGGAGTGGAGGCATGAGGGCGCTGCGGCCCGGTGTTCGCTGCCTCTGCCTCATCCTCACCCACCACCCCAACCGGGCAAGCCGCGCCGCCCACGCCGTGACCCCCCGACCCAGCATCTTCCTTGTACACACACCACACACGATTGACCTCATGTCTGGATCAAACATTGCAAATCGTCGCAAGTTCCAACAAGGATATGCAATTGCTAACGCCGACTGGCATATTCTCCACGCACATGTAAATACTACCAAATTCAAACACGACCTACCGAACGCCAATTGTGCAACTGTGCAACTGTGCAAAGCAAATGTGCGAACCCCCCGAGTATCCTCTACCAATGCCTCGCATGCCTAGAAGAGCAGCTGCTTGTGCTGTATCCGCCTGACCAGCTCCGGCGACACCATGGTGACCGCGCCGGCGACCCCGATAATCACGCAGAGAACGGCGACCAGAATGAGATGCAACGGCGTGATTTGGTGAGCCGTCCGAGGAGCCGTTGGCGCATACTTCCCAATCATCTTCTTCAGAGGAGCGACATTGTTCTTCTGCGCAAACTCGTATCCGCGCTTCATGCCGGGCAGCCCATCAATGCTGAGCTGAGACTTCCACGCCCAGTATCTACACAGTAAGCTTTTCAACTCGTTCCAAAAGCGTGGTACAACATACCTGTCCATGCTCTCCTCCTCGTTCCCCTCGACGAACTTCTTCTGCTTCTGCTCGAAAATCTCATTGAGCGTGTTCCGCCAGCCCTTCCACTCATACTTGGGCACCGAGAACCCACAGCTCGTAGCCACCTGATGCACATCCACCAAGACAATACTCCGCGTCCCCTGTATCGTCTTGACCTTGTGGTCCTCCACGAACGCCTCAAATTCCTTCGTCCCGTTCTCCACCACCCTCCCGGTCCCCCAGATCCTGAAGATCCTCGGCGCACCCTCAAACGCCATGAACATGACGCAGATGCGTCCGTTGCCCGGTTCGTGGAGATGTGCGGTCGTTTCCACGCCCGAGCCCGTGAGGTCCATGTACCAGAACGTAGTCGAGTTCAGGATGCCGAAGAAGTCTGGCCCGCCTTTGGGCGAGATGTTGATGTGGCCTTCGCCGGAGAGGGGCGCAGAGCCCACCCAGAGCATCTTCTGCGCTAGGATCCATGGCCTGAGCGAGTCGGGTATGGTTTCGTAAAAGACGCCCATGTTGATGAGTCAGATGTGATGATTATGTGAGGATAGTGGAATTCGAGAGGCTTCTCAGGGCTTTGACGGTGCCAAGGAAGCGGAGATATGAGACAGGTAGTGGAGTGATTAGAGCTTGAATGTTTATCTATCACAGATCTATCCTTCGATGTAGGCTCGCCGACATCGGCGCTTACGCACGTCGCTGTCTGTTTGTCGCTAGGTCTTGAACCTCCAAAAGGCAAAGCTCAAATCTGGATATGGTTGGAATATACGAACAAGCCTGGGATGAGAAGGGAGATGGTTCCGTGTGTTGATCAACGCAGCGTTGTTGGGCGTTGCAGCGAGCGTGGGGGAACGCGCTGAACCTCGGCTGCCCCGCCTACCCTCCGAATGCCCGCTGGACGACCAGCCGTCAACCTGCACTCCAACCTGGACCTCGACAACTCAGTATCTCGTTGTCACGTCTCCACTCTCCCAAGAAACTGGCGAAGCCGTTGGATGTCCTCGAATTGCCGGAAATCCTGGGAGCCGCGAGCGCACGTGATGGCGCGTCAAATGCGCCAGTGTTGTGCGACCGCATGAAACAAAATGATATAGCAAAGCCAAATCAAAAACGATACGTCTCTTTGTGTTTTTCCTTCTTCTTTTCTCCTGGCTACCTATTAAGCATCGACACAGCGCCGCAACTTCCACCTTCATCCCTCCTGCGCTTCACTCCCCGACATGGACGAAGCAGCACGACAAGCCCGGATGGAGGCAGCGAGTCATCTATTCATGTAAGTCAACCTTCCTTGTGTTTTCAAACACACGGCCCATAGCGAGGAGTGTCGTTGTCGACCAAAGAGTTCTATTTGCGATTGCTACTCTAGCTGGTGCCCCTAGCGGCTACTCACAGGCCTTGAAAGCAGGTTTTTGATACTTTCGCTAACTTTGCGCAGGTTCCGCTTCATGGATCTACCAAAAGAGCTACGTGACAACATCTACGACTACTCCATTGAACCGAAAGCCGATTTCCTCCACACGACGCTCAAAGAACCCAACCCCGACTACCACCTTCCTACGATCGCCCCTTACGACGCGGGTTCTACCGGCGAAACGGGGCACGAAATCGACAGTATCGACAATGACGACGTAGAAGACCAGGAACTACGACCGGTCGACCATTCGGACCTGAGGTACATCATCAAGATTTCAGATAACGGCCGAAAGATCAATGATTATACCCGGATCCTTGCCTTCAAGCTAAGAATGGTCCCAACTCCGAGGATGCTCCTTGTCTCCAAAAGCATCAATCACGAGTTTAGACAGCGCGCAAACGCTCTCCATCTCTACTATCGCGATCTCATCAAGTCGTGGATCCACCTCGACCGAATCATTTCACCATGTCCGCTCTTTCTCGATATCTGCGCGCGCAGTTCCTTCGTGTTCACCGGTGGCCGTGATGTCACACTTTATTATGTGACCACCCTCCCTTCTGCCATGAGGGATCGCGTACGCAGCATCTTGATCAAGCCAACGGGTGCCATCTGGTCTTTTCATGCACGGAATATATCATCAGTACTGTGCAGTCAGAGGATGCTTGGCGAGCTCCAAGCCGAGCTTAGGATTCTCTTTACGAAACAACTGCCTAGCCTCTGTCATTTTGCTCTCGATATGTCCGCGGCAGTCGAACTTAGTCCACTGCGTCGCGCGTTTTCTGACGCGGAATAATCCAGTTTCGATTCGCAGGAGTTTGCATTCACTCAAATCGCTCGGGTGATTGGAATATCGTGGGGTACATGGAATCGACAAAGGTCAAGACTCGCACAGCTTAGACCTGATGGGGTGATGTCAAGTTCACGGCGAGGATGCGCAATGCAGGGTGCTTGGTATGGCTTTCAAGATTGTCAGACTTGGTAGGGTGCTGGGCGATGGACAAAGTCATGTTTTTCTTAACATGTGACTTGAAAGTACAAGGTGTGTCACTTTTGCACCTCCTGTTTAGCTTGAACCAAAAAGTGTCTTCTTTCCGTCTTCCCAGCTGCTTCAGTTGTTGTGGAACTCACCTTCTGGGTGTCTCTCATTGAGCGTTAACGTGCAGCAGCCATCCAGTACATCATCTTCTGTAAGCCCCATTGTCTGATATCGTACATGTGACTGCAACCACGAGGGTGATGGTACATAGGGTGATTACGCGATCGAGAAAGTGCAAAACGACGGGAGGACTTGGCGTGACGTCGTGCAGTTTGCATCACGCCCCAAAGAGCCAAGTGCTGCGACACTTGTGGCCCATAGCTCCAGATTTCTAAACGTCATGCTACAAAGCGGAGCTCGCATCCTTCCCACCTCGTGTCAAATTCACTATCCGCCTGAGACCAAGTAACTACACAGCGCAACTCACCATTCACCACCACCGCGATAAACATGACCACAATGCGCGCCTGGCAGTTTACCACCGCCGCTGGTGGTCTTGAGAAGAACCTCTTCATGCCAGCGGCAGGCACTCCGAAGCCGCAGATCAACGACGATCAGGTCCTCGTCGAAGTTTACAGCGCGTCGATAAATCCTGCCGATCATAAAGTGCCCGAAATTGGTCTCCTCACCCGGGCTACGAGGCCTGCAACCTCCACGCCTGGCATGGACTTTTGTGGAAAAGTGGCCGAAGTTGGTTCAAAGGTCGACGGTTTCCACGTTGGAGAGATGGTGTTCGGCACCAACATGGGAGGTATGGGCCAAGGTTCGCTGGCTCAATTCATGCCGGTGACCAAGACCATGATTTCCAGTTTGCCGGATGGAGTGAAGGTTGACGATGCGGCTGGAGTGGGTGTTGTGGGTCTTACTGCATATCAGGCCATCCAGCCCAACGTCAAAGAGGGCGACAAGGTCTTCATCAACGGCGGCTCTGGAGGCACCGGGGTGTTCAGCATCCAAGTCGCAAAGGCGCTTGGGTGCCACGTGACGACTACCTGTTCAGGCGCCAACGTCGAGCTCTGCCGGAGCCTAGGCGCCGACGAAACCATCGACTACCGAGACACCGATATCATCTCTGCTCTCAAAGAGAAAGGCCCAGTCTTCAGCCTGGCGATGGACAACGTCGGCCGTCCTGGCAACCTCTACGCCAACTCGCACCACTTCCTCGTCCCCGACGGCAAATTCGAGCAAATCGGTGCTGAGTTCGACTACGCTAGTATCGTGAACGTTGCGAAAAGCAAGTTACTCCCTGGCTTCTTGGGCGGCGGCAAACGAAAGTACAATCTGTTCTTGGCGCACAACGATCCGGAAGCGATGGCGCAGATCGGAACGTGGATGAAAGAGGGAAAGGTCAAGACGGTGGTTGACTCGGTGTTTGATTTCGAGCAAGTGCCACAGGCTTTTGAGAAGTTGAAGACTCACCGGGCGAAGGGGAAGATCATTGTGCACGTCAAGAAGCAATAGGCACCGTCACTTCTGACTGCATGGACGATTCTATTACGAATCTCTCTATTGTCGCAGCACTCTTTCGATCCTTGCCTCAAATTGTTAGCTCCGCGGGGATCACTTGTGCTGCGGATTCCGCGCTTTTGCCGGGTACTAGGGGCACCATTTTTCCCCGCGAATCAGCCCTCTTTCTAATTACCTAATTTCCTTAAGGCCACCCACATGTCTTCCTACCGATGTCAGCTTGCAGTGACATTGACTTTCTCTTTATCATCCCGCTCGTTCACCTACGTCATCATCGTCCAAGCTCTAAAACGTCGAACCGGAGTGTCGGGAGAGGCGCTTGCACTAATGCATTAGAGTTGTTTTAGGCCGTCGATCTGCGCGCTTCGTCCCGTCTTCAAATTCAACGACCAATCCTACGCCGGGGCCCTCGCACGGGGATGCCAACCTTGCACTACCCTATAGCGACGATCAGGATCCGGCTTGACATGTTCCAATCATACCTCTCGTTATTGGCTCCTTTGTAGTGTGAAGGTTCGTCCGTAGTGAGCACGTTGTTGAACCATGCCCTTGCAGCATGCAGGTACAGGGATTGATGATTTCTATATGAACTGTATATAAAGCTTGTATTGCACGGCCAAGGAACGCCAGCACAACGACTGCACCTTATCTCAACTCACGATGGGCGCTTTCACAGTTGGCACACTGCTCTTCGCCTCCGCAGTAACGGCGACATTCGACGCTAATCTCAACTACGCTTCCCCATCTCGTCGACATGCCTCGCTGGGCATTGACGTACCGAAGCTTGCGAAGCGGAACCTCGCACCTCGGGCATGGGATGCCGCGGAGCTGAACTTCACACATGGCGTAGCATCCGGCGACCCATACCCGGACTCGGTTATTCTCTGGACGCGCGTGTCGCCTACACTCAAGAACGACGAATCTAATGTAACTGTCGAGGGGAATGTGCCGCTCTACAACCATGATACGGAAACGTACATCAAAGCTTCTCCAAACCCAATCTGCGTCGAGTACCAAGTCGGCAGTGATAAGAACTTTTCTTCCATCGTCGATCGCGGAACTGCGTACACGACGTCGGATATCGACTACACCGTCAAGGTAACCTCTACTCTTACTGCCTTGCTCAAACTGTCTTGTTGACTTTGCAAAGATCGAAGCAAAGAACCTCCAGCCTTTCACACAGTACTACTACCAGTTCTCCGTCTGCGGGTCCAGCAGCAACAAGAGTCCGCTTGGACGCACAAAGACTAGCCCGGCTCCGGATGATGATGTTTCAAAGGTTGGGCTTGCGGTGTACTCGTGCAGCAACTACCCCAATGGGTATTTCAACGCTTATGGGAACGCTGCGAGAAAAGATAACGTTGACTATGTGGTATATTGAACTTCTCAACCATTAGAACATGGCTAATTGCTGGAAGCTTCATCTCGGCGATTACATTTACGAGACCGGTAAGGGCACGCTCGGGAAGGATCCGAGGGCGACCGACCCAAGTGATGAGATCTTTACCCTCTACGGTGAGTACTCATGAACGCTTGGGATATTCTCAAAACTAAGGGGTACAGATTATCGGACAAGAATCGGCCAGTGTAAGTAGCCATCGACGTGACGTCAACTTTCTCTGACGCTCTCAGACCGAACGGACCTCGATTTGCTTCTGTCACATCGCCAGTATCCGTGGATCCCAGTATGGGACGATCACGGTATGCTTGTATGTCCATGCGGACGAATTTTGCTTATGTTAATCTAGAGGTATCTAACAACGGCTATCGCGATGGTTCGAGCGGCCTCAACAACACTGAAAGCTCCTTTATAAAGTCTGGTGGCGTGAGCGTCGACCAGCGCAAGATGAACGCCGTGCGTGCGTATTTTGAGTGGATGCCGTAAGCTCCATATCACTATCCTCTCCACTCTCGTCTAATACATATACACAGCATCCGTCAAGTCGATATGGACGATAACCTACGCATATGGCGCTCCTTCCAAATCGGCAAGCTCTTCGATCTGATCATGCTCGATACACGCAACTACGACCGCTCCATCACCACGTTGAATTGGAACGATGAATACGTCGCGCAGCTGAAAGACGACGCTGGAAGATCGCTGATGGGTAGCCACCAAGAGAACTGGTTCTACAACCAGCTCTCCAAGTCGAATGATAGAGGTGCTACGTGGAGGATCGTCGGAAACCAAATCATCTTCTCTCGGATCAACAATACAGCTCGAGACCCGGACTGGTTAAACGCGGATCAGTGGGATGTACGTCAATCGATCCACCTCCTGTCTACTATCAGCGACCATATGCTAACGAATCCAGGGCTACACCGCAAACCGCAACCGCACCCTACACCACCTCTACTCCAACAACATCCCCAACACCGTCTTCCTCGCCGGCGACTCGCACGCAAATTGGGTCTCGGACCTCGTCTGGCTCGACGACATGCCGTACGACCAGGTCACGGGTGAAGGCTCCGTCGGCGTGGAATTTGCGGGCACAGCGGTGTCGTCGAGTGGATTCAAGGGCACCTTCGCCGCGACGAACAAGGAGTCTCAGGGACTGGTACGAGACAACCGTGAGTTGCAGTGGAGCGAGGGACGGTATAGGGGATACTACGAGCTTCAGATCTCGCCTGCTGAGATTGAGGCGAATTATTTTGGTGAGTGCTACCGAAACTCCGGATCTACTTTACAGATCCTTCTCCGGGTATTGGTTTGAGTTGATGCTGATGAATGTGTAGGCTGTCCGACGGTCGCTACACGCAACCCTTTCGAAGTCAGTCTAGCCAACTTCACGGTAAAAGCGGGTGCGAATCATCTGCAGCGCAGTGTAGCAAATGGGAGCGTGGAAAATGGCGCATTGCAGAGGGGAAGTGTAAAGCAGACCAATCTCACTTTGAATACGGAGGTGGGGACTTGGAATGTTACGGCGTTTGAGGATATGTATATTACGTATTGAGCGGTGGGGAGGTTGATGGGGAGTTGGGTGAGAGCACACGTGTACACGAGAACACTACAGAAGTCGATTACAAGTAACACCGCACGTTAAATCGTCCGCCGGAGGCGTTAGAGACCTTCGGCGTGTATTGGCAGCCGTGCAACATTCTTCGCACATACGGAAATAACATTTCGCCTTAATGCGCGATTGTACCTGGTGTGTTCGTGGCTGGCATGTGGAGGACTGACTAATACTCTATCATATTTAGCAGTGTCTAGATAGCAGAAACGTCATCTATACCAAGGCACGAGTCCTTGAGTTTCGCGTTATTGGTGTTCTTTTAGCGAGCATGGAAGGCTCCAACAAGCAACGCATACTCGAGCACGAATGAATGACCAACTACAATTTGATTCAAATGACTGCGAGTTACATGACCTTACATCACTAGGTAGATTTCCGAGCTGCGCGGTAACGCATCCACTCCCGCCACGAAGCATGGCATCACATCACGAGTCGTGGTCGTCCAAAGGCTCTACACCTGGTTTCGGAACCGGAAGGACGTTCTCTTCTAGCAGAGATTGCCACTCTGGGAGAGGTGGAGCATTCTCGAAGTTGCGTGGGTTGTGTGATTGCCATGCCTTGTGCCAGTCGCTCGCACTCTATCCGCGATGGCGATGTTCCTCCAGTACATCATCGGCGTTTAAGAGCCCCCGCAATCGAAATTGCAGCTGATCAGCGGGATTGTCTCAGGCACCATCTCGTCGAGTAGCCGCGGAAAGGCTTCAAAATGGTAGCACTTGTTTCCTCTCCTCTCGAAGAAGGTTGGCGTAGGGAGAAGACCGGTGTTGTAAGCCGTGCCTAGTGCGACTTGCCAAGCAGCGTCGCGTCAAACGACATCACGAAAAACCTCTGCAGTTTTGTTGGGAGTCGGGTCGTCATCTATTACCAACCTGAACGAGTATGCTGGCATCCCAATGTGGCCTAAGACGTCAGCTTCCACCATCCACAGCGCTACAGACTTTGTGACCCGCTTTGAAGAAAGTCTACGTTGGCTCATAAACCGTTCTTCGAGACTGGGACACATGGGGTCTGACTGGAAGACGTTGCGCCATAGACTGACGCGGCGCTCGACTCGCAGGGATGTATTTTTCCGGCAAAAAGGTATTAGTCCTTGAGCGTGGCATTCCGGGAACGCAACATATACGTGATCTTCGAGCAGCACGATGCGACGCATCTGGCAGCGGTTGACGCTGGGGACGGACTGCAAGAAGTGGACAGCCACGGCTGCTGCGGAGAAACGCTACTTCGAAAGGTCGGTCGGGTACTAACCCCAGGATCGGGTCCGTTCTTTGCAACCCCTATGCCATCTACCATCTCATCCAGCTCTTTGAAAGTTGGGATCTTCCAGGGTATATGACAAGCTGCGAGTATGGCCTGGAGATCAGAAGAAGCCTTTGGAAGTCTGGTTGGGTAAGCGGCAGTCTCGAATTCGCGTACAGCTACACCAAGGTGCAGCGTATGGTGAACGAATCCACGGCAGAGGGATCCTCGACAGCGACGACTTCCTTGTATATCAAATCACGCAGCTCACGTGGTAAGCCTAGGAGATATGCGTCGGGGTATATCGACACCCTGTGTATCAAAGAGTAACTGGAACTTACAGGACGATCTCGTCGACCGCCCTCTTGTTCATCCGTACCCATCCACCATCAATGAGCTCCGCAAATGGATGAAGAAGACCCTGGAGAGCGCCATGTATAGCCGCCCTAACTGGTGGTACGCGCGCCGGGTCAAGCTCAGGCTGCTCGACGTAGGTAGGCAGCTGGCTGACAGGATTGCGTGATTTCCACTGTGGTACGGCTGGGATGTCTGGGTCGCATTGTACTGACCTGGTCCGTGTTGTGATTAATCTGTGGCTTAATCAAAGTGGTTGACAGCTTGCGAAAATCTACTCTTTGACTCACGAACGTCATGCAAACTGGTGGCGCAGAGCTAGGCAATCATTATAGTCCTGTTTCATTTTGCATTGGTTTGCGACGCATTAGACTTATCGAGGTGCTAGAAAGATCCAGAATCTTACAGCTTCCAAAGTCATCCACTACTTCACTCAATCTTGTACACAAGCTTCACGCCGCTAACCTTCCCGTCCTTGAGATCCTGCAGCCCCTGCGGAATGCCCTCCAAACCCCCCTCACGAACCTCCACCGGATGCGGCTTGATCTTGCCGCTGTTAATCAAGTCCTCGCTCACTGCCCAGAATCTGGCACCAAACTCATAATCGGCCTCGTTCGCCGGGTATTGGGCACTGAAGTGTTCGCCGAACGCCGTGTAGGCGAGGGTCCAAGTGTTGCTCACATCATCCCTTGGGAACTCCTTCACCAACAAGATACTCGCATACTTGCCGCCTTTGGAGCTAATGGCTGCGGCCGAGATACCGGGAGATGAGCCCTCGGCAATGGTGTCGAAGACTAGCTTCAGGCTGTCGCCGGTAGCCTCGCGGATCTTAGCGCCAACATCTGGCTCCTTGTAGTCGTAGACCTCGTCGGCTCCGAGTTTCTTGAGGAGATCGAAGTTGTGGGGCGAGGAAGTTGAGACGACTTTTAGACCGGAGAGCTTCGCGAACTGGATGGCTAGCGTGCCGGTTGCTGTTGAGCCGCCGTAGATGAGGATCCAGGCTGGTTCGGACACTTTGGCTGGGGGAAGCGGTAGACCGATGTTTTGGTATAAACCCTGCCCAACGGTGGTGATGCCGACGCCTAGCGTGGCGGCTTCCTCAAAGGAAATGTTGTCGGCGATCTTCATGGAAATGGCGCCTTTGGCGGTCACACGTTCGGCGAAGCCGCCATTGGCGTGGTTTCCCGGATCATCTTTGTAAATGTTATTCGCTTTTCACAAGGTCAAGCTCGGCTCACACTCACTTCCTCGCACGAAGCCAGCGACCTTGTCGCCGACCTTGTAAGACTTGGTGACCTTCTTTCCGACTTCTTCAACAATGCCGGCGTAGTCGCAGCCTACGATGGCACCCGGCGAGGTGCGCTGAAGGCCTTTCCAGTCAGTAGGGTTGAGGGCTACGGCTCTAGTCTTGACGATGATGTAGTCGTCGCGGAGCTTGGGAAGGGGGGCCTCGTTGACTTCGGCGGTGCCGTCGGACCGGCGGACTACGGCTCTGCGGGTGGACATGATGCGTCAGGTGGCGGTTGGAACGAAGCTTCTGTGGGGTCGGCGATGGTGATGAATGAAATGCTGCGGGTTGACCGATGGAGCTGGCGGAGAGAATGCGCATTGGAGTCGGCTTGTCTTATACATTTTCGCGAAGTCGTGATGCACATTCCACAACTGGAAAGGTGGATCTCCCCCTCTCTGCATTTGTCATCGATGCCTCCTTACAAATGGCGTTGCTGTGTCTCCGAAGAAAGTCCTGCTCGGACATATTTCTCATCCAATCTACACAGGGTCAGAAATCAAGGTCGAAGGGCGCCAAACAATGTCATAAAGGATACGCTAGCGAGAACTACCAGATTAAGACATTGGCTGTGTACCCGAAATGGTCATTGTAAGCCATGCCGTGCATGCGTGTGTGTTGGCTGGCCCGTGCGTACATGCCCGCGGGGGTGCCAAGCCGTGCATGTCGCTCATCTCATCGTTTAGACGCGTCGTCCTGCGATTACCACGCAACCCCGACCACGACCACACACGGGAAACGACTCCTCACGCTTCGACCGAGAGCCGCGCCATGGCACAGCCGCCTCCCCCGGGTGAGGAGGAGGGACAGCTGAGCTCCTTCTTCCCGTCCCCACCACCCTTCTTCAAGCACTTCACCGTCGAGAACATCAAGCTCCTCGACGAAGCCAAGGCGCACGCAGCCGCTGAATCCGATACCGCTGACACATCTTCCTCTCACACACCCGCGCACTCGGCCCATCCCCAGCTCTCGACCGCCCAGCTCCTCGCGCACTCGGCCCATCCCCAGCTCTCGACCGCCCAGCTCCTCGCGCTCCCCACCGAAGTCCGCTACCTCATCCCCCCCGAACCGCCCGCCGAGGATGAGGAGTACACCGTCTTCCAGCAGGCCACGAAAGTGCGCGCACAGGACGAGTTCGACCAGATTGTGGAATGGATCGGGACACAGCTATGGAATGAGGACATGGACTTTGGTCTACTCAAGGGCTGGAAATACGAGCAGCTGTACCCCTCACCCTCAACGTCCTGGTCCAGTCTCGACCGCCAGAACTACCTTTTTCGCTTCCTGCGCAGCATCATACTAGCTTTTGTCGAGCTCCTCGGCATCATGGCGGCGGATCCCATGTCTGAGCAGAAGGATGAGAAGATGCGGGATATCTTGACGCTGGTGCTTAATATGCACGCGCTGATCAACGAGTATCGGCCGCACCAAGCACGGGAGACGCTGATCAGGTTGATGGAGCAGCAGGTGGAGACGAAAAGGGCCGAGGTGGAGGGCGTGAAGAGGATGGCAGGGAAGGTGAAGGAGACGCTCGAGGGGTTCGAGCGGGAGGCGCCGAAACTGGCATCAGATGAGTTGGAGACGGCGCCTCTGGTGGATCCCCACTCAGATGCGAGTAGGAGTGAGAAGCAGAGGAACATGTGGATGACCATGGACGAAATACTAGGACATTGACTGTTTCACGTCTCAACTTTTCTTAACGAACGAACGCACTCCCGCCGTCACAATCGGCAGCGAGCAGCCACTTGCGCAGAATGATGCGGAATCGTTCGCAGGTGACACCTCCGTGATACGAACCCTTCGGCAATTCCCGCTTAAATTGATGGTGGGTGACACCAACTACGCTGTGTGGCCACCAAGACTTTCCGCCGCACCTGACGCATACCTCAAGCCACGCGTGGGATTTGCGACGCGTGCCATACGAGGCAACAACGACTCAGCTCTAGCTGAATGCACAATACATAGCCTGACATCCATCGTCTCCCTTTCCGCGCCCTCGTCCTCCTTCGCGTCGTTCCTATTCCTTTGCTTCCTACGATACCCACTCTTCCAATCCACTTGATTCCTACCATATGGCTCCTTCGAAACGTCTTGTCGTGTTTTGCGATGGGACGTGGGTCGGCAGGGAGACGGCGCAGGAAAGCGCACCGGACAGCAACAGTACGTAGCCTGAACCTGACAAGCATCTCGCCTTCCCTTCACCAGCTAACCGCGTTCCTCGCCCAGTCCGACTTCTCGCCAACATGGTCGGCACAGTAAAGTTTGCCAGCACAGGAGGAAAAGAGCCGACCATTGTGCATCCGATCACCACCCAGAGTCCCAATGTCGTAGCCGGCTATCAAGAAGGCGTCGGCACCAACCAAACATTCCTCGAGTACATATGGAACGGCGCGACTGCCTCCACCATCGGCGAAGAATGCACCAGCGTGTACAAGTTCATCGTCGAGCACTTTACCGCCGACCACGAGATATGGATGTTCGGCTTCAGTCGTGGCGCCTTCACCGTCCGCTGCGTGGCCGGCATGATCAATAACTGCGGCATAATTAACAGGGGTAATCTTGGCTCGGAAGTGAATGTCGACGCTCTGTGTCAAGAGGTATACAGTACGTATCGAAGCCCACTGGACGTTGATCATCCGCAGTCAGACCGCTGCAAGGACTTCCGAAAGTCGCCCTTGGTATGGCAAGTCGATCAGCCAGTCCGCTTCATGGGCCTCATCGACACAGTCGGCGGCCTCGGCATTCCGTATCTGAACGCCGGCGTTGGCTTCTCCTGGCCCGAGACAGAGTTTCACGATCAGTCTTGCTCGTCCGTTGTGCAAAATGTCTACCACGCCCCATGTCTCCACGACCGCCTCTGGATGTTCCAACCGTGTCTTATCTTCCCCAGCGACGAGAGCAGAGGCCGCACGAAGATCGTGCAGCAGTGGTTCCCAGGTTGCCACTACGACGTCGGTCGCCAGACCTTCCGCTTCTTGAGAAACCGGCCATGGAATCCCGTCGAGAAGTTCCTTGGTGTCCTGCCGAGTCTGCTTAGCAAGACAATTCGCCCGAACGAGGTCCTCGCTGATACAGTGCTCCGCTGGCTTCTCACCGGCGTGAAGGAACTATCCTCTCCCGGCACCGAAAACGCCATCTTCTCTAGCATCGATACCCGAATCGATCGTCTTACACAGCAGCTCGCCGCACCCTCCCCAAAGACCCTCGGCAGCGGCGACGTGTACTCCGACCTGCTCGTTAACGCGGGCCCATTGGGCTACATCACCGGACCGTTCAAGCAACTCGTTTCTGTCCCGTTCAAGGTGCTCGACTTTGTGTTTCCGCGCTTCGGAAGCAATGTCTCGGATCTGCTGGGGTTCAAGACGATTATCAGTGTTCTCACTGCGACGAGGGATCGGAGGGTTCCACGGGCGACGGAGAAAGAGAGTGTGTACGCATATCATGCTAGCGAGAGGGTGGTGGATGCAAAAGGTGTGGTAAAGAGGTTTAGTGTGGCAGAGAGTGCGGGGATTATGGCGGTGAATATGGAGGGGGAAACGAGGTATCCGAGCCACACATATGAGACGTTCGAGGCGAGAAAAGGGGTGTTTGGATGGTAGATCAGATATTTTGACTACTCCTTAGCTTACTCGACGAAAGCTCCTTTCGTTTGCTCTACCCAGATCTATCAAGTTCCCTTCAATCGACCACAATTCCGCAGTGCCTAGATCGGCCACTTTCCATCGCGCCAAGGACCACCGAGTTATGACTCGCCCACATCCTCTCCGCTACCATGTGGCGCCGGAGCTTCATCTTTAAGGATCCAGATCATGCAAGCCATCCGAAAAGAGCGCGTGTTCTCGCTGTTGCAGAGAAATACGTGAACGCCGATGATGCGGAGTTTTCCCATGTCCGCTTTGTGTTGGATTAGCACTGAACGCTCGTTAGTGTAGCTTCCAAAACGAGAGAGAAAAGCCCATACTGTACCCAAGCGACTGCGCAGTCGGAGATCCTTCGTACACGATCAGCAAACATCCCCACTCCAGAAACGCCGCAACCTACCCAAAAGCGCCAAAAACCTCTCATCGATATTCCCCTCTGTTCCCGCATATATCACATCGCCGGGCCACTCTTTGATAATCTTCCCAGAATCGGGATCCTCCACAGCCCTGACAATAATGCCCTTGGTATCCGCATTGGTAATCCCCACGACGCCGTAGTATCGCAGACTATCCGCAGCCTGGCCTTCAAGCATGGATTTCCACACGCCGTACATGATGTCGGAGCCGGAGTGGAGGCCCGGGAGCTCGGATTTGGGCCAGGAGACGACGGAGGCGGGGCCTTTGAGGTCAAGGGCCAGGATTACGCCTTCGAGGGTGTTGATGGCGTAGACGAAGTGCGCGTCTGTGAACTATATTGTGTTGGCGAGAGTACGGGGAGTTCAAGCAAGGTTAGCTGTTATTGGGCTTACCTTGTACTGCTGGCCTTGGTGAGTGTACGGCTTTCCTTTCACGTCGTTCCAGTGGTCGCCGTCGTAGGCGGGGCCGTGATGCTACGAACAAGATCAGATTCAGCCGAAATGACTGTGAGCGACGGGGTTGTACATACCATCCAAGCAACCAGCATTTTCCCGTCGTCATCGTCGACTACTTTGTCCGAAACTTGAAGTCCCTTCAGCGCATCTGCGATCCCCCATCCATGCCAGTCCATCCACCCGTATTTCTCGTCAACCACGTTGACGGCATCGTACTGGCTCCATCCCCAGTCCATAAACGCTTCTGCAGCACAAATCGTCAGCTGTCGTTCATTCCGCGGATAGTCTTCCGCCCTTCGCTCTCCACCCAGCCGACCAAGAAACCAAGATCACCATACGTGGAAACTCTTTGAAAGAGCTCTGCACCGTCATCCCTAGCGGCGGCGGCTTATACCTGCCCGCAGCCTGGCTATCCGTTTCCCTCACCGCCTCCAGGAGATTCCGCCCTTTGCATATAGCGCGCTGCCAGGTATCGTCGTTGGCCGGGGGAGGCGTGTCCCATCTACGGTTGTGGTGGTGCATTGGTGGGTCATGGTCGAAGGTGGAGAGGTGGTGGTCGAGGGAGAAAGAGACGTTGTGCCAATTGGAGGGGTCGCCGATGTAGATGGCGGTTGTGAGAGTGAGGGTGTGGAGGAGGAGGGTTAGTGTGAGGGGAACAGGGAGGAAAGGAGGAAGAATCATTGTTGACGAAGTTATTAGAGGGCGTAGAGGTTGAGGGGGTTGAGAAGGGCGCGGATTGTTACCGCTCGGACTCGAGCTCGGACTCGACGATGAGTCTGGGGATAGGGAATGGATAGCTGGAGTCAACGGTATGTTACTTGTGGTGCAATCTGGTGGTCAACGCGCAACATCACGGAAGCCAGGTCAGTGAAGATGAACGAACTCGGAGTGTGCCCAAATACATATGCTGAATGAAGTAAAGATTGAGTAAAACTTGAATTAAAAGTTAGTGCATTTCTCTGTCCCACTATCCGTCCGTTTGTATCACGACAAACACTGCACTGACGAAGCTTTCGAAAATTCGAGAAGGTGGGAAGTGAGGCACTTAAGGCGCAACACTACGATACCATGTCTGCTGTATTCATTACATTCACCATCTTTTTGTCCCGTTAGAAATCCCATAAATTTTGATCTTAGTGCACACCCGAATTTCAAGAGAGTACAAATTGTCTTCGCCAGTCGATCCCAATCGTCTACCACACACATAACGCAAAAATACTCGAAAATGTGTTAAAGATCGAATACTTCAAAAGAGAGGATTCGCATCAACACAACGACTGTTGAACTTTTGAAACATCTCGTTGTTCCTCGTCGTCCTGTTGCTGACTAATGGTCGCTCTTGAACTGTCCACGAGCGCAGCGACTGTGCACATCACAACAACATTGAGCATTGTTGGTCCCATCACGATTTCTCCTTTGTCGCTTTTTCATTACTCGCCTTCCAACATGCGATGTCCGCTTGATGGAAAATTGAGGCGCTGCACCGGAATTGCTGCCCTTCACGGAACATGTTCCGGCCTCACAACACTTACCTCTCGTGCAACATCATGTTGAGCCTGAAGAAACATTGTCGCTCACTCTCGAAGCCTGCATCAATGTCCATATTTCATAGTGCCACTCGCATCGACTCCTTTCGGACAGGTGAGTACGTTCACTGAACGTTATTAAATACATCGCTCATCGGAATAAGATTGGAATCAAAACGATGATTTTTTCCGATTCACACGTGGTCGCTTCGTCGTCAATGAAGCGGAGAATTTTCGAAAGCGAGAGGCTAGGTTCGACATGAATGAGCTCGCAAGAGCTGCTGCGGATGCAGTCGGTGCGTCGCTATGTCTTTCTGTCAAGAAATACCCCGACGGCATGTTCAACAAAGCATTCCTCATGATTATGGACGATGGCCAGGAAGTGGTAGCTAAGGTGCCTAATCCAAATGCTGGCATTCCGCACTTTACTACAGCTAGTGAGGTGGCAACAATGGACTTCGTACGTTCATCCTCCATACTAGTAAACTGGGTTTGCTGACTTGGCAACCTTCGCAGGCTAGAAATGTGCTGGACACGCCAGTGCCTCGTGTACATTCTTGGAACTCGCGAGCGACATCGCATCCAGTCGGGGCTGAATTTATTATTATGGACAAGGTCGATGGCGTTCCGCTGTCCCAGATCTGGCCAACGATGGCATTACCTCAGAAACTTCAAGTGCTCCTTGCCTTGACACGCCTCCAAAAGCAATGGTTAGGCATTTCACTTTCGCATTACGGAGGCTTGTACTACGCGAAGGACATCCTACCACGGACAGGCTACCACTACGTCAAGAACGGAAATACTGTTACCGACTCAATGTTTGCTGTTGGGCCAGCTACCGGCCGAGACTGGTCCGATGCGGGCCGATCAACCCTAAACATCGAGAGAGGGCCATGTATGTGATGACTACCACTAGATTGCTAAACCCACTAACTAGTTCGCAGGGGCTTCTTTGACAGAATACCTGCAAGCGGTGGAGACTCGGGAGACGAAAGCTGTCCATACCCTCGAACCTCCAAAACAGACGGCCCTATTCTGCGGCCCAAATCTCTACCAACCAAACGTGGACAAGAAACTCACTGCTTTAACATGGTACCGGCAGATAATCGACTCACTCGTCCCAACCGGCCCTTCCATCGCCACCCCACGTCTCTGGCATAATGACTTGCACGATGACAATATCTTTGTCGACCCGCAAAATTTCGATAAGATCACCGTGATTATCGACTGGCAATCTTGCCACATTTCCCCACTTTTTAATCACAATCCCGATCCGGCCTTCATCGACTGGGACGGCCTGGAACCCGAGACGCTGGACTTAGCTCCAAGGCCGAAGCTTGCTGGACTATCCCCGGAGGAACGGTCCGCAGCTGTACGCGAGTACACCGACCAGAATGTCTTCATCGGCTGGCGAAAGCTCATGCACGCAAAGAACCCAGAGCTGTATCAAGTGGTGGAGTTCCGGAAGACGCCGGCTTACGGACTCATATTCCTTGCCCACCGCATGTTCGAATATGGCGAGGCGCACTTTCGGTCACTCCTAGTCGATCTGAAGGATACATGGAAGGACTTACCGGCTGTCAACAACGACATTAAATACCCATTCAACTTTACTGACAAGGATATCGAACGTATCAAGTCGGACAGCGAAGGTGCAGTAGCGGGGACCGAGCTCGTTACAGCGGTGAAGGAGCGACTGGGAGACTTATGGCCGGACAAAGGCTTCATTGAGCACGAGCGGTACGACGAGTGCAGAGCTGCTCTTCGGGAGATGAAGGAGCAGATCTTGGAGCAGCTGGCGGAAACTGATGAGGAAAGAGCTACGTACGAACGCTATTGGCCGTTTGAATAAGACCCAAATCATTCAAAACCCACGTGGGAAAAGAACTTTCACCAGACCCAGATCTACTAGTGACAGCAGTACTGCAACATATTACCCAAGCATACCTGTAGGCGACCTTTTTATTTTGTTGGTGACTAGGTATAGAATCACTCAACAGACCATTGCAAGAGCAAATCCACCATGTTTGAGATTGCGCGTGGACTATCGCTGATCTTCGTACGAGTTGTCCCATGCGTCCATTGCGTCTACACTATCAAGGCAGCCTATCACAGTGTGAACCCCACTTGCAAAACTCATCCCCGCCTCTTAATAATCTGTTCCGACTACTGTCTCATGCGCTCAGACAACTTCATCGTATCATCGCCCTTTGCCAAGGTCGGTATCACTGTTGCGCTACCGTGCTGTACAAGCTAGAAGAAATACATTTGTACGCTTGAGGCTGGTAGTCGTCGTCAGTGAAATGGCAACGAACGAAGACCGATCGTAAGAGTTGAGATAAACTTGAAAATAAATTGGATGTTGTTATTGGCGAAGAGTGGATGAGAGATGCTGTGGGCACTAGTGGATGATATGTATAGCTGGGAGCTGTTTATGATTGCAAAGAGGTCTCTAGATATGTATTGCTGAGATTGACGGGCGAGGATAAGAATACACAGTCTATTCCAGTATCTCATTTGTAGAGCTTATCCAGAGAGCTCTTGGTACGTGCTATCCCATGATGGATCTTCCATCGTCTTGGCTCTCCGGCAATCTTGAATCCTCTTCCGCCTATTGCTGTGTCTTTGCGCCTGCGGTCTCATTCCCTTCAGCCTCCTTTTTCCACACGTCTTATCCGCCACCCACAACACTCCTTTCAACACACACAGTGCCTATCAAGCCCGGATTATTTCTAGTCTCGCTTCTCCTATATTCTGCGAACAATCCGGCAAACCTCCGACTCAGTGAGCATGTGGTCGGGCACGATGTTCGCTTGATGCTCAAAAAAGCCGGGCATGGCTTGTAAGAATGATGCTTCGACCGCAATAGTCCTGTCCTGCGAGCTGTGGGACGAGGATGGTGACATCATTGGACGGATCGGCGATGATTACGGCACGAGTCGAGGCGCCTCTGGACTAACAAAACACGCGACCGCGGAACAGTACGCTTCCACAAAGTAGGAGAAATCCGCTCGCCACGGTGTATCTGAGAGAACCTGCTTCATTTTCCCGGGCGTGTAGGCGGAGGCTATTGCGGACGCGGGCATGGTGGGAGGTTGGAAGGACGAGGCATGTCAAACCCGGGAGAAGTTAAGCTTTTCAATGTTGGTATTGTAGGCCAATATGTTAGACATCTTGGTGGGATGAAACGGAGTTTTCCATGTCGAGGGATTGAGTCGATCCCTAGTGGGGTGTGGGGATTTTGTGATATGTGCGCCTGTGTTGAGCGACTATAATAGGTCTTCATATGCTGTGGCTCGTGCACATCAGAGTGCCTGAAAATTGTCTTGCCGACCTTGAGTACATCGAGATTCGGCACTTTGTTGGTGAATTTACCACTGTTTCAGCGGAATATGTCGCATACTATTTACCGCCGGTCCGCAATTTCCTAAAACGCGCTGGATTTTAAGTTACATAGCGCCTGTTTGTCGTACCCAAGCTCGGAAGTTCCCTCAACTACATTGAACACAACATCATCCACCAATCTCGGGGGGCATCAAGTGTTCTAATAACTGGTTTCGAGCATGACCAGCACTTCCAACGACCAGAACATGGCGGCAACCCAAGCCGTGAAGAATGCGAAAGTCATCAGTCTCTACGAGCAAGCCTTACAACAGTACGTCACCCGCGGGCAAGTCTAGTCTAGACTTGTACTGCTTACTTTGATGTCGAACTAATGTTGCCCTAAGGTCCTACGAACAACTCCATAATACTATTACCGAGTACTCATACATCACCCTAAAGCTGAGCGATAACGGCGAATGCTAACGCGAAGAAGGAAACGCACTCTTATCAAGAGATCAATCGTACTGTCCAAGAAAATCAGCACCGTGCGAGGAACGGCGAAGCAAGTGAAATGGTAACTACTATGTCAAGACTGCGTTGCAGAGAACATGTGCATGCTGATGCTACCTCAGCAAAATCGACTCCCTCGCCATCTCCTATTCCCAGGCTTGGTGCCAGCAAATTTCACGCGCTGTGCTCCAATTGCTCCCACGCGAAATTCGAGACATCGTATACGAGTACCTCTGCAGTGGCGCCAATCTCAACCTGAAGGTCACCTCAGTTCAGTGCGTAGAACATTGGGTGTGGAATGATGACTTCTTCGAGCGTTCACAAGAAGGGAAATCGAAGCAGAAGAAGGTTCAAGAGAGGAGTAACCGGTATGTTGATCGTGTCAACAGTCCACTGCCACACTTCTGCTCGAGTGATTACGTCGACGGAAGCTTCGTTCAAGAGGTCGGCCCGATTTTCTACAAATACGCCGCATTCAGCTTGGAGTCGCACGACGATATGGAAGCGTTCCTTACCCAGGATATCTTGCGCATGGGATGTTGTCCAAAAGATCACGTTCGACGAGTAGATGTTGTCCTACCTAAGTACAGGGATGGTGGAATCTTTCCTCTGGGAATACCCTTAACGGCAGCGGAAGTGCAAGAGCAAATACAGAACCTGCATGCCATCCTCTCCACAGTCAAATACCAAAAGGACTTCCAACTAGATCTACGTCACGAAATTTGGAACGATGATGAGGGCTACGGCATCAACACTTATAGATTCCGCGAGCTATTAGTACCTTGTGTTCGAAAGCTCCAGAGCGAAGGTTTCGTCGTTAGACTTCGGAACGATTTTCGCGGCGGATGGAATCGGAACGGTCTGCTGGGTTTGGGCCCACATGGAGCTCCGAGGATCGTGGACAACGATGTCTTGCAGGCTTGGGAATCTCAGTCCATTGTATTTAATTAAATGTAAGTGCCAACACCACTATTACTGATGTCGCTTAACCATCTTGAAAAGGCCAATAAACACGGTGGGCCATCTTGGACTGAGAACGGTGGTGCCAATGGGACGGAACGAACAGAGGGATTGCTTGCAAGTAGCTAGATCTAGTAGCGTTACGATATGAGTGGTCAGTCGCATGAGCAATAACAGAGGAGAATGGTCACGCGCTTTGAAGATCTCTGACTCAGCTCCTCAAAACACAGGTATACAATGGACAGAGTTCACAGATAAGGCTCTTATTAGTGGTACTTGATGTAAAGCCATCAGAATCGTTATGTGTAGTTCCTCGTGCAGCTCGGAGCTCACAACAATAACCCAATTATCAAACCCAATGGGCCCTTAGCCGAAGGCCTTCAACGTACGATGTGATGTAAGGCTACATCAGGCTTTTGCTGCCAAAAGTCAAATGTCGTAAAACTCTTTCCAGATCGAAACGGGGCGAGCAACGCGAGTGCATCAAGTCCGAATCGTTACGAAATGCACTATCAAGAAAAAACCATCAATTTTGTAGCAGCCTGATGCCGCACGACAAGATCTATATCACAAACTACGCGTTCGGTGACACGAGACTGGAGATGTGTTATCATGCAAACGTATACAAGATACATCATCCTTAAGAGATATTAAGTCGAGCTCTTACCCCACAAACGCACCCGTAATTGCTCTTATCGACGCGATATCAGCTTCTTCTTACCCCATACTTTGCCCTCAGCAGCTGTCTTGCTCGAATCGCGAAGTGTTTTACCTTTACGCACAACCCTCTAATCTATCGAACATCGTCCTCCAGTTTACCGACAAGCTTCCTAGCAAGCAAATCAGCTAGAAATACAGTTTCTTGTTTAAACTAGCCCCAGAAGGAGGGAATCTAGCTATACGTCTTAAAGGGGCTTTCGAACGGCGTTCTCGTAACCATAGTGGCGTATGCTTTTATCGCTGTCAACGACAACGTCGCATATATAGTAGGAAGCTCCCGATTAATCAAACTAGAGGAGACTATATTCTTTTCCGGCCATGTCTGCAAGGCCTTGGAGGATGTTGTGGTTGTCGAGGTCGTTGTATTTGAGTTGAAGGTGGGGGATAGGAACTTTGCGATTTCGGACTCAAAAGGCGAGGATCAGCTCGTGAACACATGTCGACATGACTTGGCTCTATTAATGTGCGCAATTCTCAAGAGAGTAGCCAGTTGCGTATGTCTAAATAAATTTCGGGCTCTTGGTAGGGTTAGGGTCCTGCCCGCCCACCGCAAACCTGCTAACCTTAAAATACTCGTATCGCGCCAGTACACTGACAAATCCACCGCCTTCACAATAATATGAGAATAGTTGCGCCACCCAGCGAGTCACCAATCTCAAGACCCACCTAATTCAGCAACAACAACTCCACCAGCGATCTAGTAAGCCCCCTCATGTCCACCAAGTCAAGTCCGACTCTATTCAATCTTGTTCATCCCTCCTATCTCCACAGTAAAACCATGGGCTTAAGGCTTTCCTCCTCGACGCCCTTTTCCTCTTCGACGCCCTTTTCCTCCTCGACGCCCTTTTCCTCCTCGACGCCCATTTACTCCTCGATGCGCTCTTCCTCTTCGACGCCCCTTTCGTCCGCGACGCGCTTTCTTGCTCTTGCTCACCTTCGTCACGACCTTCCCACCACGCCAGGAGTCTAGAACAGCTTGAGTTTCTCGATGTGCACTGTTGATCGCTTTCGCATCTCGATGTTTTCCGTAAGTAGCGAGAGATTTGAATGGTGTGTATCGATCGCGAACAAACGTATAGATTGAGGTCGAGCCACGACGGAGAGCGGATTTTGTAACGATGGTAGGACACTCCGAGAGGATGAGGTCGAGGTATTCTTTCTTGTCGGCTGGGGGCATATTAGGAAATTCGTTATCAAGATCTCGCTGCATAATTTTACGAAGTCTTGTTCTTCTTGCCTCAAACTCGAACTGAACCTTCTCAAAAATATCCTTCGGGACAAAAAGGCCAATTGGCGCGCTGCGCCTATTCAGACTTTCGGAGCGATAGACAACAAGCAAATGCGGTGCGAACTTGCGGCACCATAGAGTGATAAAGTCAATTCCAGAGGGCACAAACACATATCCCAGAGGTGGATAGCACGGAGTGAATACAATCTCCTCTCCGTATCGATTTCTGTAGGTCTTGCGTACGGTCGAGCTCTTGGTGTCGTCGTGGAGGCGTCGTTTCTGCGTGCAAACACCATTCCACTTCGGTGATGGAAACGCCAAAACGCTCCGTTTTGTGACCGAAATGAAGCCATTGAATTTCGATTCCATTGGGCTTAGGGTTGGCCAGCGCCTTGCGTATATTGTTGCCTGAATCTCTCTCTACCGTCAGCCTTGCTCTGTACCTGATGTCCAGCGTTCATGTAGATCGCACCTTTTGCTGACCAGAGTGGTTCTGTGGTGGTATTCGAAGAGCCCTCGCAAGAAACACAGCCATGAAAGTCCTTCTCAACATATCGGTATTTTTGGTCTCTACCAAAGGTCGCAGTATTTTCAAGGCGCGCATTGTTGTGCTCGATGTTCGGCAAGAAGTTGAAGGGATAGCGATCTGTGCATGTCCTGATGTGACCCATCAGGCTGTAGATATATTCGTTACTACCATAGTTGGCTAAAGAGGAATTTCCAGCAGTTTCAAGGCCGCTCTTGTGTACTGTATGATTCGGCGACAGGCTTCGAGAGGGATCAAGGCTAAGGGAATCGTGCATGAAGGACAGACAGACATTATTCGTGGAGCGATTGCTGCACCTGCGCTTAGCTGCAGCTTCCACCCCAAAAAAAACATCGCGCCTGCAAGGCTGTGGGGCATAGCGAGCAAATCCCATCTACGCTGTGTTGCGTTAACACATTCCGCATGGCTTAGCGCAGAACCGATGCTGTGGCATACACGGTGGGATGCGCTACGCCAATGGACATGGTGCGGTCCCACGTCAAAGGAAGTGGGTTGCCAAAACAGTGCGCACGATAGCAGATCCTTCACCAATCGACAGAAGCCTACACAGGCTCTTCGTATTTGCTTATCGTAGTCTTCACCGTCATTTGCCAGTCCAGCACTCACATTTGCTTGAACGACGCTGGTTCATCTGGCAAGAGTATGCGTGTGGCTGGGCGAAGTCGGAAGCGTCCCTAGAAGGGCCAGCCCCAGTGTGTTGTTCTGCATAGGCGAAGGCAGTGTACACCAACAACACATGCGATGTCATCCTCGAACATCCGAACGAAAGTTTGTGGTTTTCGTATTCCTCCTCAGACCCTGCATTGACATTCGCGAATGGTGTCCAGAACCCGATGTCTTCTTCGCGCAGTGCAATCACATCCTTCAGGTAACCCAGTTGTGCGCGGGACTATATGCTTCTTGATTAGAATAGTTCGCAATGATCTCCGCGCATTAAAGAAGAATCCGTATCTTGGTCTGAACGAATCATTTGGCCCACGCGGAAGGTGTGACTATGCGACAAGACGTGCTGGACGTTGGCTGCTACAACTCGTGGTGTACTTGCGCCGGTCTATTGGCATGGAGTCCCATTCTATGCGTGTAAGATGTTTGGTGATCGCAAGTTGAACCATGATATAGACCGAAGCAATGCGTACTAAGACCCCTCCGGATCAGCTTCACGAACACACTGCTCCAAATTTGTGCTACGGTACAAGACCATCGCCAAACTCAGCTATGTTTACCACTGCAAGCCCACCGTGTATTGAGACCCAATACATAGTAGTCTCCATTCCCGTTTGGAGACGTGTACCCCATGAAAACAAAGTCAATCAGTGAAAGAAGTTGCAAATTTACCAGCGCAGAACTGATCCGGGCGCGCGCAGTGATCGAAAATCTACGGCATTACCGCTGCCAGAGAAGGAGAGGAAAGAGTACACTCGAGTCCGTGTTCACCTAGTGGGCCAAAGTCGAGACAAAGACGCACATCACCATGCGGGGAGACAAGTAGCTTGATCCAAACCATCCCCCTTCGAGTCTAGCGTTCTCGGTACCCAAACCTCAACTCCAACGTTGGCCGCTTGCGCATACATCATCGTTATTTCAGAATCCTTACCATAACTCACGCAGATCCAAATTCCAATTCTCGAGCATGCTTCAATCACGATGGGCGACCAAGCCCGAGGCCGCACCACCGCCCCCCGCCAAAGAGCCAGAAGCACCTGCGCCTCCAGCAGCAGACGTGAAAGTCGAGGCGCAGGTTGACCCGCCGCCCACGGAATCGCAGCCGCCTCCGCCCGTGGAAGCGTATGCGCCAAATGTATGCCTCTTATCTTGAACACTCTATTCCTACCACACACTCAACATCAACCCCACGTTGACCATTATCCCCAATCTCAATCGAAACCCTATCTCACAGTCCCACTCAGACCTCCAGCACGGCACCCGAATACTCCTACGCCGACGAGTACATCGACCCCTTCGCGCAAACCGCCTCAACAGACGACCTCTTCTTTGACGACGACTTCACCCCCGTAGCCGAACCAGTCGTCGAGCAGAACCCCATCGAGATTCCGCAAGAAGAGCATATTCCCGACGAAGCGCCGCCACAGCCTTCCGGTGGCCTCGGCCAGTCACAGCATGCGCAAAACATACCTCGCGGCCCTGCGAATGGCGACCGCGGTCGTGCAAGGGGTAGAGGAAGAGGCCGTGGCAGAGGACGAGGCGGGAATTTCGATGCAAATACGCAGCCACACGAGCCCAGGACAAGAGAACCAGTCAAAGATATCCGCATCGAAGAAGCCGCCGCCGCCGCTGCTGCAGCCGCCGCAGAAGCGCCCACTCCCTCCGACACCCCCTCCGACGCCGCAATCCCCACGGGCCCCAAAGACACAACCCCCAAACCGCCCACCTCCGTCCGCGGCGACCGCACCCTCACAGGCGGAACCCCGCGCGCCCGCCTCACCGAAGCCGAGCTCAGCGCCAAACTAGCCAACATGCGGTCCAAAAATGAGACCCTCGCCCTCGCACACGCGCGCGCCGAAGCCGACGCACAGAAATACCAAGCGCGCGAGGCGCAACTTGCGCAAAAAGATATCCTGAAGAAGAAAGAGACGAAAGAGAAGATGAAGAGGGAGCGCCAGGATAGACAGCAGATGATGGGCGAGAGGGAGAAGAATCGCCAGAGGAAGTTGCAGGCGCAGGGCGGGAGGGAGTGGGACTTTGAGAAGGAGGAGGGATTTGATGGGACGGGGGAGGAGAGGAGGCGGGGCGCTGCTCGGGGCGCGCATGGGGGTGTTGTGCCGAGCGCGAGACCTGCGCCGAGGGAAGATGAACAGCAGGAGGATGACGTGCCTAATGCCTTCGACGGTGGTCGTGGACGCGGTAGAGGTCGAGGACCACGTGGCGCACGCGGCGGCAGAGGAGGTGGCCGCGGAGACCACGCAGCTCCCTCGAGACAACCCGCATCTCAAGCCCCACCCCGCGCATCCGACTTCCCCGAACTCCCCACGACCACCAATCCCACCGGAGCCGTGAAGGCCCCGTCCACCGACGCACCCAAGAAACTCGACTTCCCCAACAAGTCCAAGACGACCGAAGCAGCAACACCCGACGACCAGTCCGCCGCGACCGACAATTCCGCAAGCAAGAAAGTCAGCGACATCAAGACCAATACGGAGGACAGACCTACGATCAAGACGGCTGAGTCGTTTGGGTTGTCGCCGTTGGGGCCCGGTGGTAGTTGGGCGGATCAGGTGGATGAGGCGTGAGGAGGGTTCGTTGGGCGATGCATTAGATAGCATCGGGTGTTTAGATCGTGTTGCTGTTGCGAGGAAGATTGTATATGTGCAATGTTTTTATGTTCGCGGTGCTAGAAACCCTGATAGCATAGGAACACAATCAAGGCTGCAAAGTGGGCGTGCACCAAGTGGAGCAGCAGAATCAATCCGTATATATAGCATAGAACATAGCCACGCTGGAACGCAATGAGACACGCATTCAGATACCCATCGACGTAGCGCCACGAACTAAAGCGGATGACCGATGCCGTCGTAACACAAAGAAAATCAATTCGTCAAACTAAGCCTATGTAAAGTAATATCTACACCTCCTCCACCCTCCATATCCTAATAATCACTATCGTACTCCTCGTCATCGTCGCCCAACAGCGCCGGATACTGTCTATTCCTCAAATCCTGCTCCAAACCGCCCTCACTCTCAGAGTCCACATACCCCCTGCCTCCGAACAGAGACAGGAGAACGGGAAGTAAGATGAGCGAGTGAGTAGAAGCCCACAGCACCAATGCGACCCAGACGCGGAAGTAGTAGATTTCGAAGATCTGATGAAGGAACTTAGTTAGTACAGAGGTTTTGCACTGAGAGGTGGGAGAGGGGGCCACGGGCTTACCTTGCTCCTAGTCCAAGCCAACACACCAACGCCCAAAATCTTCGTAATCGTGATACCAGTAATAACCGAGCTTGCCACATTGACCATAGCAGTCCAAGCGCGAGCATCGCGACCGCGGAATCTATGTCTCGGAGCCCGCTCCATAGTAGCCCGACTAGGGAACGTGAACGCACGAGCGATATGTGCCGTAAACTCCACGCTGATACCCACGCAGATTATCAGGTTCACGAGTGAAACAGCATTGAGCGACACGCCCATAAGCGCCATGGAGCCAATGATAGCGGACACAGTCATGCCGACCGTCAACGTGAGAATGAAGGCCGTCGCAAGTGAGCCTAGCAAGACTGTCGTAACGAGCAGCGTGGCGGCAAGTGCAGAGCCAATGAGTGCGACCGCAAGATTGACGATAGAGAGGTATTGATCGAAGAAGATGTAGTGCTTCGAGTACGGAAAGACTTCAGTATCAACGTCTTTGCTAATCTCGTCGGCGATGCGTCGCGCAGCCTTGTAGGAGGCGATAAAGTCTTCCTGGCTCCTCAGAGGGGTGTGAGAAGTGCGGAAATGCGATGCCGGAATAGTGAGACGTTCGCTGTCTATTACAAGCGCATTCGCGTACGCTGCTTTCCCTCCGATAGGGCAGTCCTCTGTAGAAGGGGCTTCGATCCAAAGATTGAGGTAATCAATGAACTCCTGGCCTTCCGGCATGCCGCCAAGAGTAATGTTCCATGGTGGATTGCGGTCCGCGAAGCACGGGTTTCCAGCATCGTTGACACAGCACTTCTCGTTTTCAGGGTTGAGCCATAGGAAGAAGTCGTCCAGCCAATTGGCTGCCGAGGCAGCTAGGAAAGAGACCTCTGGCCGTTTGCGTTCCGCTTCGATGATGTTAGCCATACTGTGTTGATGGCAGGTAGAAAAGCGGCCGCAAAGTTCTTTCTCGGCTTCGCGTTGGGTGACGTTTAGCTCCTTAGTAACAAAGTAGACGGGCGGCCCGGCGTTAAAGTAGTCGTATAGATCATTGAAGTAAGGGATCATGTAAGAGTCGCTTGGGATGGCGATGCGCTGATCGAGGCCGAGCTGTACTTCGGGGAAGAGGGCAAGCGCAGCAGTGAAGATGCCAAAGAACACGGCCAAGATGACCACCTTGGTCTTCTTGCCGAGCAGAGCTGGAGCATACGTCTTGCGAATGAAGCGCTGTAGACCACCCTCTTCGCCTGCGCCGTGACCCATCCCACCGTTGAGATAACTCGAATCGGCTCGTTGCACCTTAAGGATTGGGAAACAGTCGGCACGGTTGGCTTCCACGCGTTGCTGGTTGAGAGCGAGGACAGCGACGAACATGGTGACCTGCAAAATAGCGTTGATGAGGACAGCACCGGCAGCGTAGGCAGCAAAGTTGCGGACTGCAGGCATACCGACGGCGCATCCCAAAGCAAAAGCTGTCGTTTCGGTAAGGGCGGAGAGCAAGATCGATGGGCCCATGCGACCCAAAGCTCTCGACACGCGCTCAGGAATACTGCCCTCGGGATGGCTAATGTTGACACGCTCGAACTCGTGCACGATCAGGAAAATGTTGTCGACACCAATCGCTAGCACTAAGAAAGGAATGACCTCGGCGATGATCAAGGTAACCTTGACACCTGCTGCTGAGAAGAGACCGACGGAAGCAGATACCGACATGAGGACGATGAGAATACCGACGATGCCAAGCATGAACTTGGATTGAACGAGCGCGTTCGCAGGGTTGCGAAGAAGTGATCGGACGGTAAGTGTGGTGGACCCGAGGGCGAGCGAAGCATACAAAAACATGATAATGTAGCTCACGACGACGATTTTAGCATCCGTGTTCGTGCTCTTGTTCAGCTCCTGCTCGAGACTGACTTCAGTGTTGAAACTCAACCTCAGGCCTCGGTCTTTAGCCTCGCCCTGCACAGCAAGTAGAAGCTTCTTCAAGCTAATCTCCCAGTGTTTGGCGCGTTCAAGCTCCGGGGTACCGTCGGCATGGTTGTTGACGACCCATGTGACGACAAGTGCCTGGGCATCTAAAACGCTCTCGTTGACACCGCCAAAGAGCAAATGGGGATCGAGCGGCTGCTGGAAGGTTGGTAGGCAAGACGATGGATTGTCCACACACGCCAGCAAATCTTCTTCCCAGTATTTAGGGGAGACGGCGTTGATGTCTCCTCCAAAGTACCCCGACACCGACTGGACGACGCATGCATCGCCCACAGGCTTAAAGCAAACCTGGTCGAGTGTGCTACCATCCTGCCAAGATTTGGAGCGTTGGATGCGTCCCTCCACGTCGAACCACCAGCGGAGGATATCGTAGCTCAGCACTGGCCCTCCAGTGTCGTTGACCAAGAAAGCCTGCTCCGCACGAAAGAACGGGCCGAAGTTCTCATCGAAAAAGACCTTCTCTTGCGCAGCGGCAGAGTCCGGTGAGACCCAGAGTCGCACAGGATCGAGTTCAACTTCAAAACGCAACCAGCCCAAGCTGAGCAGTCCTATTGCTAGGACACTGGTAACGATGGTAATGGCTGGAAATTTTGCACATACATAACCCAATTTGCTGAACATGCGATCACACCAAGTGTTGATGAAGTAGTGCTTGGTAGGCCTATCGAGCATCCCAATATTGTGAACAATGTCACCCTCGTCTTCGTCATCGCTGGGTTCAAGGTCCTGGAGGAGCCGCATGCGCTCATGCTTGTGCTTCGAGTGTTTCTGGTAAGCGACGTGGCCAGCGACAGCGAGGCACAGCAGGCCGAGGAAGACGGAGTAGATGATAATGACGGCGAATGACAGACACGGCAGCAGGCCAACATAGCACTGCTTCATCTCAGTCACCTCGGGAAGCTCAGCGCAGGAACCTGCACAGTCTAAGCACGCGCATTTGTACTTCTCGTCCGTGGAGTTGCACGGGTGGGCTTCCTTGTTCATGGCTACCATGTCGGGGAACTCGTCCTGGCTCGGGCGTGGGAAGTTCATCTGGAATGGGCTGCCGAGGAACTTCTTGTCACCCAGAAACTTGAGGAACAGAGTGTAATTCTTCGCACCACCACCGATGAAGTCCATGGCCTTGCCGTTCGTCGCGCCGAACTTGACATCCTTGCAGCTGTCGTAAAACTGCGAGCCATACTCGTCCGCCACCAGATGGTTCAGCTCTGTGACTATGAATTTGTCCCCCTTTGCTTCTGTCTGGGTGACGTTTATGAACAAGGATTGGTCAGGCGAGCATGTGAATGTGCAGAACATGTTGAAGAAGTTTGCTTTGCAGGCGGGGCAGGCGTTGATAATGGGCGTTGCGCGGTCGAGGTTCGTCTTGAGCGCATCGAGCTGCTCGGACTCGCAGCAGACGTCCGTGTCGGACCAGCTGTCGCCGCATATATCCACCAGCCTCTTCTTGACATCCTCATCTGGCGTCTTTGCCAGCCCGTTGTCGGGGCAGGGCAGCTGCGACCCGAAGAAGCCCTGCTTCCCACACTCTCCTCGTATCGCACATCGACCCTTCTCATGCTTCGTGGTCAGGTCAGGCCCTGCGAGGGTTGATCCGACGAAGATGGAGAACAGGCCCGCTGTTATGGTCCCCCATCCGCCCCTTGCGCACCGCTGCACCATGCTGCGTGTCGCGCCGGAGGGCGCTCAACTCAACGACGAGCCGTCACCGCACTTGCAAGAAATTTGTCCGAGGAGCGTTCGACGGGTCGACCGTGGGATAGGCAGCTATCGTCACACAAGAGGGCAGTTGGGAGGCTTGACGGGAGCCGAGGTGGAGCTGTCGAGCTCTGGTGGCTGAATGTGGCGAGAGCTTCTGATGCGCGAGTGAGCGTTATGGGATGTGATCAAATGTAGGGAAGCACAATCGTAGCGAACAGCAGCAGGCTGCAGCGTCAAGCTGTAGCAGTAGTATTGCGTGTTGTGGTGGAGTCCGAGTGACGGTCCAGTTTGCTTGTGTCGTCACCGAGAACGCCACACGCTCGGTTCGCCAAGAGGCTGCCGCTGCCAGGCACCGCTCAATAGGACGTCACGCGCTGATGTACATCATGTGCCAAGCACTAAGGCGTTCCATGAGGATCCAGCCTAACAACTCTGGATGACAGGTAAAAGTGTGAGCAATTCAGATTGGTGTGCCCTAAGTATTCTATCGAGCAGATTTCCCAACGCCGTTTTCTTTCGTCAGTGGTATCAACGTGCCATCCCATCCTTGTCCGTCAAATTACAATCATCCGTCATCAACGTTTCCCGGGTATTCATATTCCAGCCACTAGCATCTATTTCTGCAAATACTTCACGAGCTCAACGAGCTGCGATCGCGTCTCGTCCTCTAGCTGCTCCTCAGGCGGTCCGAGGACCTTCTCGAACACCGACATCAGCTGGTGAGTGAGCTGCTGGATCGTGGGCTCGTTCGCTTGGTCTGACAGACAATTAGCATGTAAAGTAATAGACTGCAACAGCGAAAACTTACAGAGCTTAACGATCATGCTGAAGATGGGCTTGTTCTCTTCGAAGTCTTCTCTCAGCGGCAGAAGCCCCACCACGCGTGGCAGAACCTCTGCGATCGGGATCTTGTCACCGTGCTTGGAGATGAATCGGCTCACGCAGCCCGCCGTGTTGTCGAGCAAGCGCGCCTGGTCTTGGGCACCTAGCAACGGCTCCAGCTTGTTGAAGATGGTTGGCAGTGCGTTCAAGATCTCGCTATCGTTGGTCGTCATCTCGCAAAGCAACCCCATGCCATAGACAGCATTGGACTTGGTCTCGGGGTCCTCGTCCGACAAACGGTGCAGAAGCAGCTTCTGGAGGTTGCTCGCATAAGTAGTGCAAGCAGGGCCCATGTTGCCAATGCATTCGGCAATTGCACCCACAGCTGCGCTGCGCTCCACCGACTCCTGGCTGCTAGCGTACTTGACGATAGGCTTCTCGAAAGCCTTCCAAAGCTCACCAAAGCTTGGTCCGAGCGCGACCGAAAGACACGTGACGACTTCCAGGGCAGTCTCAATGAGGAGCCAGTCATACTCGGAGGACTCATCGAGAACATCGCCGTCCTCTTCCTCGTCGCCAAGATCCTGTTGGCACACATGACGCTTGGTGATGATGGACAATAGCTGCTGCACAATCTCGGGTACAACAGTCTTGCCGGTTTCGAGCATAAGGATTGAAGGTCCGCATAGCTTCAGCGTGGCTGCGACATCACGGTTGATGTCGGTGACAGTTCCACTATAAATCTGTCAGTAAGAATAACCAAAGAGGTGATGCTATCGACGGATTGATGTGAGATTAACTCAGAAACAGATTCGCTTTCGCTTCATTCGCAACTTGTGCGTAAGAGTGAGCTGGGATTAACGATAATTGTTGTCATCTTTGGAAATCATTGGGCAGAGCATAAAAAAGGCGTCGCAACTTACCGGTCCATCTCATCTTGCCACACACTCATTGTGGCCATCATTACCAGATTGCCAAGCTTCTTGATCTCGATAGGAGGGTCGACAGAAGGGGGCAGGCCAGGCGACCACTTGTCCATCCCATCGCCCTCTGCCATGCCCCAAACGCAGGCATAGGTTCGCCACAGCGTTCCGATCGCGGACTTGCGGACTCCCTCGTAGCTGTGTTCAACGAGCTCAAGGAGTCTTGTGACGGTGTCTTCGAGGTAAGGTAGGTATTGCTGACGGGTGTGGGTAATAATGTCGCCGTACACTTCGGCAGCAATTTCCTTCTCCATAGCGACAGCGCTAACGCCGGCGAGGTCATCCCACTCGTCATCGTCCATAGCAGCCTCGTTGAGGTCGCTGTCGTCGTCGTCGTCATCGTCATCCGTTGCGTTCGCCACCTTGATCTTGCGGCCGTCAATGATGACCTCGGCACCAACAAGGTCCGCGGCATGTTCGCCAAGTTCGACATCCAAGCCTGTCTCGTCCTGCTCAAGACACTCTTGCAGGCCCTTGACAGCGCCAGGAAGGTACTTGGAGAATTGCTCCTCATATACCTTGGCCATGGTACTCCACAGGATGTAGCTGGTCTCGCGAAGCCGGGGGTGGTCAAGATGCAAGGCTTCTTCGGAGGCCTCCATCAAGGGGAGAACATAAGGCTCGAATGGCTCCGCGCCGACGGCCGAAGCAATCTTACCCATGGAGTCGCAGACGACGCCGCGAAGGTCCAGTTCCTCAGGGCTGTCTTTGATGCGCACATATGAGGAGAGGCTTTCCATGATTTGCGGGAAGAAGGGAAGGAAAGCTTTCTCGGAAGCTGCCGCTATGGACCCTACTGCGCCGATAGCAGCGCTCTTGCACCTCAGGTCCTCGTGGTGGAAGAACTTGCTGAAGCGAGGAACTAGCTCGGAGACGTACTTGGCCGCATCCTCAGGGTCAAGACCCTCAATGAGTGAGTCGATGGCGTGGCAAGTTCCCCTCACAATCTGTAGACTCCGCTCGTCACTCAAGTTGCCGGTAGCCAGGTCGAAGTTCTTGAGCATGGCAGGAATTAGAGTTGCGTGTTCCTTGCCGACATCCTCGGCCAGGTCATCCGCCAGTCGGGCTACACCATTCAGTGCAGCGCCGCGAACTTTGAGGTCAGGGTCTTCGAGCAAAGAGAGGACAGCGGGAAGGATCTCGTGAAGCTGAGTGGCAATGAAATCGGGAGCACCCTCCACACACATGCCTAGGGCGAGAACGCCGGCCTGGCGGTAGTCGGGGTCCTGGGAACTGAAGTACCCGCCGAGCGCCTTGAGAAGAGGTATCACAACCTGGCTAGGCGGAAGGCTGGAAGCAAGAATATCGAGCAGGCCAAGAGCGGAGCGTGCAGGGGAGACGTCTTCGTCTTCGCTAGACAAATCACCAAGCTCGGTGACAATCTTCAGGGCCTGTAGGGTAAGCTCCTCGCCGATTCTCAAGCCCTGGATCTTCAGCTTGCGGTAGCGCACGCACTGCATGAGGAATGCAAGTGCCTGTGACCGGTAGTCCTCGTCAATGGACGTTGTCGAGGCAAGCTCGATCATGAATTTGATAAGGTCGCCAAAGTGCTTCTGCAAAAGGGCAGAGTCGCAACCAAGTAGTGTTTGGAAGCACTCGAAGGCTTGGAGAGCATGGTTCTCGTCGCCCTCATCGACCGTGGCCTTGAGGACGGACACCATGGCTGGGATGGCATCCTGGAACATGGCAAGCTCCTTGGGCTCCTCTTCAGGTTCAAGAAGCATGGCAAGACGGCTAAGACACATTAGCAAGGATTGTTCCACATTGACATGTGCATCGGGGGCGGAATGTACGTACCTAAGCGCAAGCATCGTGTTGACCCTGACCTCGGCACTCTCGGGGTCCTGGAGGGTCGAGCTGCATAGTTTGTACAGGTCGGCCTTCTTGCCGGGAAACGAATCGCCGACAGCCTCTAGAGTAGTCCAGATGATGTACGTGCCAACCTCTCTGTGCCTCACCTGCGAACTGGTCGCGGCTTGTTGGAGGAAGCCGGGGAGCTCGGCCCATTCTCCATCCTCGAAGTCTTGGGTGGCGATGGCGGCGATGACGCGGGCAGCCGAGTGCCGCGGAAGCGTCGCCTCCTCCTTCAAGGTGTACTCGCAGATCTGGTTGCGGAGAGACGCTTTCTGGTCGGCAGGCAGCTTCTGCCAGTGCTTGCCGACAAGTTTGCGAGCCTCGACGGCACCCAGCTGGCGGAGTTCCGGCCTGGGGTGCTTGCAGACGACCTGGAGAAGGGCGTTGAGGGAGGCAGGCGATGTGTAGTAGGTCTTGTTCAGCGTCGCTGTCGAAGACTTGACACGCTCGGTATCGGCTGTGTGATGTGAGAAAGGGTACGAGGCAGGTGCGACGGTGGGGCCGTCAAAGGGTGGACTTACGGAGCAGCAACGCCTCGAGGAGGCCAACAAACTGCTGCTCGTCCATGGCTGCTGTTCTAGACTTGCAGGAGGAAGCGGCCTGGAAAAGTCAATCGCAGCACGCAAAAGACAGAAGAAGGGTGCGGAAATTTGCAGTGAGAGTGTCTGAGGGGAAGGTGGGATTGCCCGGCCGAAAAAAAAGTTGCTCGCACAGCAGGGTCTCGGCGCAAAATACAAAAATTGCGGGGCGGCAGACGATCCCTGCCCTTGGACGCGTCGCTTCACTCAGCGAGCCCAACGGCGCTGGATTGGCAACAGTGGCCAGGGGGCGAGGAGGAGGACAGCGCTGGGGTAGAAATGTGCAGAGGAGCTGGGCGATGCGAGTGAGAGCGTGTGGGGGAACGTACTGGTGCATGGGGACGGCGCAGCTGCATGTGAAGCCCGGGCCTGCGAGGAGCAAATTTGCGTGTCTGTGGCCTTCTGACAGCTCCTGTGGCCTATGGCTCACCGGCGTTCAGGCGATTCCATCCATCGTCTCGGGTGTTCGTCTACTCGTCCCTCTGCTCGTTGGAGGGAGGCTGGCGTTCTAGGGTGGCCGGCTGTGGACGCGGTGACCGCGATGACCGGCGACGCGGAACATGATGTCGCGTGCTGGCGTAGAGACCAACTGTGGACGCTTCTGAGTAGCCGGCGGCTACCGCGGAGGATGAATTGAATCGGCTCTGAGGCTTCACCGAGGAGAAATGGATGCGGCGGACTGTTCTGCCAGAATCGCAGTGAGAGGAGGAGACCTGGAGGTGAAGGCGGAAGCGACGCGTGATAGGCCGGAGGGTCGCGCGCTAAGGGCTCTCTGCGGCAGGTGCGTTGGAGCTGCAGTTTTGCAAAAACAGCAACCACGAAATCGAGCAGTCCACTCGCCCTTGCCATCAACACCCTCGACCTCATCACGGCCGGCATCCCATCTCCCCTCCTCGGCGCCTAATCAACGAGCCCCACACACCCTTCGCCCGCGCCTCAGACGCTCCACCGTAGTTCTCTACCCTTGGACACCTCCGTGACATTCACCGTCCCCGAATCGATGGCTTCGGTACGTGTAGACTCGCCCGTCTCGCGTCCGACCACATCGCATACTGACTCCGCCCAGCAAGCTCCCAACCAGCCGCGCCCCTACCCCGGCTCTTACCTCCCAAATGGCGGCCCTGCGTCAGGCCCCGCGCCCGGAGCTGTCCCGCTGCTCCCCAACCAGGGCCGCGTGATACAGCAAGGCAGCGCTAGGGTGCTCTGCATCGCAGATGTGCGAGGTAGGCAGGCCCAGAGGACACCAAGTCTCGAGCTCACTACTGACCATGTGCAGGCAACCTCCAGTCGCTGAATCAGCTCGCCGCCGATGCACGAGCAAACTACATCATCCACACGGGCGACTTTGGCTTCTACGACGACCGCTCGCTCGACCGCATCGCAGACAAGTACGTACAATCACAGTCGCTGTGGCATCATACGGAGAGGTGCTAAACTACGCAGGACTCTAAAGCACGTCGCCCAATACTCGCCCTTATTGTCCGAGTCCGTCAAGCGCTCCATCGCCCAGGCCCCGCCACAGCCCCCGATCAAGGAGCGGTTCGCGCGGGATCACCTCCCCCTCTCTGAGCTTCCGCTCTTCCTCAACAAGACATACACACTCAACGTACCCGTCTACACGGTATGGGGAGCCTGCGAGGACGTCCAGGTGCTCGAGAAGCTACGGTCCGGCGAGTACAAGATCGACAACCTTCACATCATCGATGAGGCGCACTCACGGCTGCTGGACGTCGGCGGCGTGAAGCTGCGTCTGCTAGGCCTTGGCGGCGCCGTGGTCATGCACAAGCTCTTCGACAACGGCGAGGGCAGGACGACGATTGCAGGCGGTCAGGGTACCATGTGGACGACGCTATTGCAGATGGGCGAACTTGTGGACACGGCGAACCGCGTATACGACCCGACTGAGACCCGCATATTCGTCACTCACGCTTCGCCGGCTCGTGAGGGTCTGCTAAACCAGCTGTCCGTCACACTCAAGGCCGACTTCTCTATCTCGGCCGGTCTGCATTTCCGATACGGCAGCTCCTACAACGAGTTCAGCGTCAACCCTACGCTAGACCATTACCGGGGCAAGCTTGCGGCGTCCAAGGCCTCGTTCAACGATGTCTGGGACACTGTGAAGACAGAAGTGGAACCGGCTGTCGCGGATAGCGAGTCTCAGCAGCGGCTCTTGAACCTAGCCCTAGAGATCGTTGGCAAGATGCCCACTGTTGCCAACGGCGGAAACCCCTTCGGCGGTCCTGCCCCTGGCCCCCAGAGCGGCGTCATCGACGAGAGTGCTTTCAAGAACATGTGGAACTTCAACCTGGCGGACGCTGCTTACGGCTGGCTTGTTCTCGACGTTGATAACGGTAGAATTGGTACGGAGATGCGAGCACAGGGCTTCAACTTCGCCCACCGCGGCGGTAAAGCTGCCCCGCAGGGCCAGGGCGCACAGCCTGTGGCAGCTACGACAACTTCTGCTCCCCCGGCTGCCGCTCCTAGCCCTGCTCAGACAACCCCGGCGCAGGTACGACCATCGGGTCCTCCGTCTGGTCCCCAGCAGGGCCGCCAGGCTTCAGGCACTCCCCCGGTTTCGCAGCAGCAGCAGCAAACCAAGCCTAACCAGCCCACGCGCACTGGTCCGTCACCCGTCGTAGTAACGCCCAAGGATCCCGCCAAACCTGCGACACCCCAGCCCGGCGCTTCAACCGGAAACGCACCCGCAAATGCCGCCGCGGAGAAAGCTATCCCAAGCGAAGTGAAGCCGAATGGCACAGCTGCTCCAGAGAAGTCTTCGGCCTCGCCGGCACCGAAAGAGCAACAGGAACCGAAGCAGAGCAAAGCTCTCTTCATCATCAATGTGAAGGATGAGGAAGAGGCCAAGAACCTTCTTGCTGAACAGGACAGGCCCAAGTGCGAGAAGGTCGAGAAGATCAAGCACTTCTACGTTGCTCACTTCGCGACCCCAGCCGATATGTCCGCGGCTCTCAACCGTGTCAACCCTGAGTTCCGCGGCAACAAGGGCCCCCCGAACCCAGACAAGCCCAGCGTCAAGATCTACCGTGAGCCCGCGACTGGCCCCAGGTATGGAGCTGGCAGCTGGCAGAGCAGCGGTCGCGGTGGAGTCCAGGGTGGCTACCGCAGCGGAGGCGCATCAGACAGCGAGGGTGGCCGTGGAGGCCGTGGCCGAGGCGGATCCTACAGGGGCGGCGACCGTGGCGATCGTGGCGGTGACCGTGGCGGCGACCGTGGTGACCGTGGCGATCGTGGCGATCGTGGCGACCGTGGCGACCGTAGTGAACGCGGGGACCGTGGTGACCGTGGTGACCGCGGAGGCCGGGGTGGACGGGGTGGTGGTGGACGTGGAAGGGGATTCAACCGTGGTGGACAGGGCGAGGGTGCACCAGCCACGACGGGAGGCGAGTCTTGAGACTCTTGACTCCTTTCCTATACCTGTGTTCTCTGATACCCTTTCTTTCCCGCAGCTAATAGGAAGCAAGTAGACCGGCCAGTATAACGTCGCCAGCCGCGTCCATCGCCTTCTTAGCGTCCTCGCTTCGACTGATTGTTCCGAGTCTTCCTTTTGTGGCGCGATTCTCTGCCTCGTCATAGCAAACACGGGTCGTGTCTTCGTCTTCCTTTTGGCTGGGTTGTATTAGTGTTGAGGCGAGGCGCTGGAGGGGTTTCCTTTGACGCGGGTGCACTCTTTGCTCCGTGTTTCTCGGCGCTTTCATGGGTGCCTCCTTTTGCTTCGGCCCGAGGCGGTGCTTCCTGTTTAGACTTGCACAGCATATACATCGCTGGCGTGGGTGAGCGTGAGAGATGGGGTGGGTAGGATACCGACTGCGATTTTCCTTACTTTCTGGAGACGAGAGGACGGGAGGCTGCGATTGTTAGAGTATGTATTGTAATTCATGGAAATACGAAAAGTCTTGGTAATGCTTTGTGGCTTGGTTTTGATGCTTGTTATCGGTGGGTTTGGAAGTCTTACCATTGCTAAGTGGGTCGTTCGTTCCTTGGACCTGGATGTTGGGAATGTGGGGTCGGTGATTTAGCCTTAGCTACTTGAGGCTTTGGTGCTCACCTCTGTCGTTCCTGTTCGTACATTGTGGCCTGTACTCGCCACGCCACGGAGCGCAGACGAGGACTGGCTGACGGTGGTGGCTACTCAGAGTTGAACTCACCGGGGCCGTGCCTTGCGCAGCTGGAAGAACTGAGAGAGTAGATCAGCAGCAGAAGACTTGAGAGGGGTGGTTACTCGCCACGCTAATCATGCCCTTCATCACAGTACTCAGTCACTGTACATTTCTTCCCTCGTCAACTTTCTCAAACATTAGCATTGTAGAGGGAGCGCTGATCACGCAAATCGTCGTAATAAGCGTACTATAATACATTGCTCTACTATACAAGAAACACCTCAGCAGCCTTCGGTCAAAAGCTAGAGCTCGACTCTAGTTGCACGCATACGGAAGGAGCGCTAGGCACTTCCCCGTCTGGTTAGCGCGAATGCTTCTACGGGACTTTATGACTCGACCGTACTCTCACAACCAAGTCTCTTCCAACCTTCGAGTCAACGATCTCCATTGCGAAACCGGTAAACACGAGAGCGATGTAACGAAAAGCGATGGCGCGAACGAAGTGCAGCACAAGAAAGCCCTCTCAATGGGGAAAAGTCTGGTCGGTTGGAGGGACAGTATCACACATTTTGTCAGACCATGAGGATATAAAGAGTGTTCGATCGAGATTCCCTAACATGAAGGAGGTCACTATTACCCATTCAGTTCTCAAAAAATCTAGATCCCCACATTATCCGTTTGGGAGCAAAGCTGAGCGGAACGGCTTTTTGCAAGCTTTGTACGAGACGTTACCGCGAGAGATCAGGGACCTGGTGTATAGCGAAATGCTGGGCGACAAAGACATTCTGTACTGTCTACTGCTGCCACGCATTGAGTATAAAGACAAGAGGAGGCAACCAGCATTGATGAGTGGTTGGAAACCGCTTGCCCAGATTGGTTCGCTGGGAGGCATGTTGAGAGAAGAGTTGGCGCAGATCTTCTACGAGCGGAATCGCTTCTGCATTGTGGAACCGCATATCGGCAGCATGGACGCGTTTCTCAATTCTGATCTTTTCTTCGGCACCAACGTTGTCCCCAGCCGTCATGTCCGCAATCTTACCCTCGAACTCGGTCCCTTGGGCACACCAGATTCGGAAGGAAATCGCTGGCCCAGCATGCTGATCAACACTTATCGACCGACTCGCTACGACAACATGCGGAAATTTCCCGATCGCCTACATTCTCTCCTTTGTTCGTTGGCTGCTCCGCCTGAGATATGCACGATCAAGATATGGTTGGCGGTGGATGACGGCAAGTGGGAGAATAGGTATGGCATCAGAGGCCTATTCATGGAGTTTCTGCGAGAAGCGGTGCTGAGGGAGGGGATGGAGAAGTGGCGGGATGTGTTGGTAGTGGAAAGATGGCGGGCGCAGTTTGAGACTCCTGAAAGGGAGAGGGAGGAATGGGGCGAAGATGATGGCGGGGAGTTATCTAGGTACGTTGCCAGGCTCCGAGACGTACAGTTGGGATGGTTTGAGGAGTCTAGTGATGCACTGCGGTGGTTAGGGCTGTGAGGGCTGGGAGAACGGGTGAGTGGGAAGGCCATAGGAGGATATTCGCTCGTGGTATCCATCGGATATGTTGACCTTCTTCTTTATCTTTCCCGCCCGCTTCTCTCATCTTCCAATAGCCTCGTTCATCCTCAGAAAAGCTCATTCGAGCACAATGCCTCACTATGGAGCTTCTTTCCCACGTCACTTCACCACAATAAGCTGCCACCCTTTGAAGTGGAGCCTGCTGTCAAAAGCAAATCGCACACGATCTACCTTTAGTCGAGGGCATGGGCCACGAAGCGCTCCCACAATACCTTCACGACTGTTCAAAGAGTATAGTGCGTCGCCACAAAACCTCATCACTTTACGACGACCAAATGTCAACCGAGTTTTGCAAGCATCGAACCCCTTCGCACCTGCCGGTCCTTCTCAGGACTATGGGTAATCTCATGCGACCTAGGAGAGGAGTGCTAGAGTAACCTTCACCGGTTCATCGTTCATCGTTCATCGTCCACTGTTTCATCCTCACCGCTTCCCTCTCCGCGCCAGCGATCAAGCTGCCGGCCAGGCATATAAACCACTTGCTCTCAACCTCCAACCTACGCTATCAAGTTGAAGCCACACAACACCTCTTTTGGCCGGATCGCGACAATATCTAATCGAGAAAACGACCATGGACACCTTCCGCGAGCATTTGGCTGATTCGTGCAAGCACACGCGTTCGGAAGCTCCAGTCCAGGACTCCCCGAAGTAGGTCACTGAAACATTCTCGTCGACTGGCACTGATCAAAATACAGAATTCAGGACGAGCATTATGTCAAGGCGTTTCAGTCTTGGAGACTTCAATTCTGTGAGGAATTGGTCGCTTGCATGCCACGTGAGCTTCGAGACATGGTCTATGGCAATTCAGTCGGGCATGAGTATGTTGTTCGTCTTCATCCTAGAAAGACTGTGCTTGGTCTTCCTCCCGTTGAGTGGTTCCCGCCTCTCAGTCAAGACGTCGCACCTCTCTTCAGCTCCAGGAATGTCGGGGCCCAATTTGCCGCCGAGATCTCGAGCTTTATCGACAGCCGAAAGTCACTCGATGTCCTGGGTCGGTCTCAATTGAAGTCTGTAATCAAGTCACCCAACCTACCTCGGGGGCTTCGAATTCACTGGTGGCGAAGAGACGAGTCTTATTCACCTTGGTATAATATATCTGGAAATACGCCCGGCTGGTACACCCTGCTCGAGACGTTGCTCATGTGTCACCCTCGAGGACTAGCTGCCATGGAAATCGTCCTCCACTTCAGCGAGCCTACTAGGTGCACGAGACTCCTGCGCCGGATCGCTCCTGCAGTATTCCAGTTCAAAGATATGGGAGTGGGCATTAGCGTTGTGCGATCATGTGTCTCCAAGAAGAACAACTTCCCGGGTTTGCCTGCGGCCTATCCTCGTACGGAGTACGACCTGACCTGGCTGTTCGATGGCACCCTCAAGGACTTCAAAGAGAAGATCTTCATTTGCGGTCGGACGAGGAATCTCGTAAGTACCTTTGTTCCTACCATGACGGGGCCTGTGCTGACAAGATCTAATATAGCGCGAGCTGGGAAGGCTATACAAGAGGGTCGGTCCCCGCGATGGCTTCGTCCGACCTCGCACTGTCGCTCTGGAGGTTCCTAAGTAGCATGCACACATGGCTCTAAAGACCATACTATGTGAGGTCAAATCGATGGGGGTTTCTTGGGCTGGGAATAGCGAAGACACTGGTGCAGCCACCGACGTTTGGCGAGCGCGCTTTTGGGATTGTACTTGCGACCTTGCCGGTGTGCAGGTCTGGAATATATGATATCTTATGAGTCATGCGTTTGGGGTCTTGTGGAAACCTAGACGTTCTGCATCACTTGGAGAAACATGCCATCTAGCCAACCGCTAGGCCACGACTGTCTTGGATAGATGTTCAAGCAGCTATGAATTGATACATTGGTTACTCAACTGCTGGACCCGACAATTAGAGTGACAATCTTTGGGCTGATCACAATACCCCACAAAGAGCTCTCTATCGGCCATTCTAGTGCCAACCTACACCTCGTCAATCAACCCAGGTATACCGCGAAAAGCCGTAATAGCAGGGCATACCACCATAAGCAAATTCTCCCTCCACTATCAATAACCCATGCTCCACTCAAACGCCAGTCCTATGCACATCCACCAGCTGACACCACATCTCCCACCACTCAATCCACCAACCTACCAACCAGACTCAAAGCCCGCAGCGACTCCCGGCTCGGCGATTCCTTCGCCAACTGTGCCGCCTTTGGATCCGCAAACCACTTCCCCATACGCTGACACAGTGTACAGCGACACACATGCTGCGCCTTCGTCCGATCAAAACGCGCATCATAGGCCCAAGTTTCTGACGTTGGACGCAAAGTACGCTCCCAGTAGGTATCGCGGAAGTTGCGGTCGCCGGAGTCGCGGATACGGGTGTGTGCGTCTGAGGACTGGGTGTGTTGTTGGCCGAAAGCTGCAATCGTTCCGTTCCAATTTCCAGTTCCAATCCCGCCTGCTCCTGTGGGTCCGCGCACACTACCCGTCGTACGCAACTCATCCTCTGCCCTCCTTAGCGCCACAAGCTCCTCCCACGTCATTGGATTCGCTGGAACGCCCGCCTGCAGATCGCGCGACTCCGGCCATACACCATGGACGTAAGGAGGCGGCTTTGGGGTCTCCTCGCGTAGAACGAGCTGACTCCTGCGTTGTTTCTGTATGGTCTGGGGCGTGAGGTACCTGGGAGTCGATCCGGGGAGCGGCTCTGAGATCGAGTGATAGCCGGGCGGCGGCATGGGAGTTACCATCTGAGAGATGGAAGGGCGGTTGGCGGTTTCCTGCATGTTGGTGGGTTTGTTTGGGGCGTACTGTGTCTGGGTGGTACATGGCAGTTGGGCGTCGCTCTGCTGATATGGAGAGTGCATTGTAGACACAGGTGCAGCGCGTGTTCGGGGAGGGTTTGATGGACCAGAGCTGCTGTGCAGGCCGATGTTCTGATGACAGTGTGTATTTGACGGGCCGGGGCTGCTATACAGATTAAGGTCTTGCTGAAGATAAGTACTGGCGGGAGGGGGACTGCCGTATAGAGTCCTGGTCTGCATTTCCTCGACGTGCGACTGGTTGCTATGGTTTCCGCGGTCGCTCACCCGCTGGTGCTTTGCGTGGTATTCGCCGTGCTCTCTGTCGTCAAAGAAACCGGGTTCGTCCTCTGCTGTGTACAATGTTCGAATGGCGTCATCGTACGGAGTGAAAGAAGGGTCGGCGGAGCGGCCTTGCTCGTATTTCAGATGAGTGAGATACGCCTTCATCTGAGTGGATGTCCATGCCTCTGGCTCTCCCTTGTTGGCGACGTTTTGGTCAAAGATGTTGGCGTCCATGTCGGCGGCCTTGGATGAGCTAGACGTTGGGTCGTTGAAAGCGTTGTTGGCGTCGTTGTGGGCAGTGGTGCTGTGAGCCTTTCCGTGGATAGCTATGCCGCCACCTTCAAGCGTGTCCTCGATCAAGTGCTTGAGTGGTCCGGAGAAGTCGCGTGGCGGGCGTTTTTCAGCGTCGCAGCCTTTCGTGAGAGAAGGGAGATCCGCTCTCCAGCTCGCGATGCGCTGACGCTTCTCCTCCTTCGAAACCGGACGCTTGATCTCAGCGTCGAGATCCCCACTCTCACCGCCGTTCCCCATCCCCTGCTCCTTCTTCGACTTCGCTTTACCCTTTTGATTCAAATTGACCTCCACCCTGGTATTGGAGAAGGCTTCACTCGCCTTCTTCGTCTTCGGTGCCGATTCCGCACGGGCGTGCGGGTCCATCTCGAAGGTGAAGAGGGATTTGGGCGGGTTGAGGATAGCCGTGGTAGGGGCAGGGGGGGTAGAGCAGGGAGGTTCCTTCATGAAGGCGGACAAACTTACTCTGCCATGGGTGGTCAGTGGGGGGAGGTAATTACGGCGCGATGCCATTGTGGAGTGGGGTTACGGGCGATGGGCGGTGTTGCGGGTGGGAATGAACGCCACAAAAGTAGCGTTTTAGAAGGGAGCCGTGTTTGGTGCGGAAGCGGTGTGATAGCGGGAGAGCGTGAAATGGTGAAAAGTTGGGCTGTGAAGGCTAAAGTGGTGTAGGTTTTCCGAAAGATAAATCAAGGAGTACTTCACTACTCGTATTATCAAGATGGTAGATTCTCTCCAGTAGTATTATATTGGACCTGCGTGGCTGGTGAGACGTAACGAGAATATGTCTGAGACAGAATTGCAGGTAGCGACATCCATCCTCACGCCCTTTGTGCGTTCTTCTTTGTGGCCCAAGTTGCTTGCTGATGTTTGACTCTGCTTGATTCGTGGCAAACTTTTCCACCCCTAACCTGTGGTCGTATGGGTTATTTACTGTGCTCGTGTCCATGGGCTCCTTCACCTCGGCGCAATGTTGAGCGAAGTTTGAACGTAGACCGCAACTTGAGGTCGGAACCACTTAAATCGACTGCAATCTGCTATGGGTCGGGCTCTCATCATTCATTAGTTTAAAGATGTTAGCCATCTTCGAGCAATATTATAACTCTCTTCGCGAGCCATCCTTGGTCAGTTGTAGATAAAGCATGGTTGGTTCCGTTCTTCGCAACCATTCCAACAATTTGAGGATTTCGCCGGCTCAAACAATAAGTGCAAGGAGTAGGACCATCCTGTGAGCTTTTAGTTGCGGTAGAAACAATGGCTACAAGACAGGAGTCAAGGTGTCTGATCTTTTGCAGAGTCAAAGCGAGGTGAGTACGAGCAGGGGGATGACGTCATTGATTCAAGATGACCGAGACGTCGTTTCTCGCTTCCTCAAACCCTTCAGCTTCTCTGTTGCAGCCCCAGAGAATATATGCAGAGCCAATCACATCTCTGAAAGAAGCGCGATACAGTTGTTAGACTTTCGGTTTCGGTTTCCATCCGCGTCTACATCAAACCCGACGACGTCCCTCAAACCACATTACATGAGCGCACAAAGCCTTCATTATTCGCCATAGAGGATACATTTCACTTCGCGGGAAAATATTACTAAAATAATAAGATATACTAGTGTACCACTTCTTACCGTGTCCTACGCCATCCGTGGTATACCCCGCTGACCAAGCCTCGTACACACGAGGGCATTATGCGCAGGGAAAGGGAAGTGTGGTGAAAAGAGCTATCGGAGCGCACGAGCGCGAGTTCAAGGTACCGCTTCGACTTGTTCTACCATGACAAACCTTCTGCGGCGGATCGTGCAATCGGACTGAAGGAACAACCTCATCGACGTACGTCGAGTCTGAACCCCACTCGCATCTCTATCGCAACAAAAACACAGTATTGCCCGGAGCTAGAAGCTGCGACCAATAGCTCGGTGATATAGGCGAGGTAGAGACGTGGGGGGATAAGTGCCTTAGTGAAAAGTGTGGGTCGGCTCATTGGGAAGCCGGCATCGAAAGATTCTAGCCGCTGCCATCCTTATTGCCAACTTTGTTGCTGCTGTCGCAAGGTAGTCGTCGAGCTTTCCCAGGCGCAGGTAGGTGGAAGATCGGAATCAGCGTCTGCTGGTATGGGAACTGATAGCCCCCATAGTGCTGAGAAGCGTACTGCTGCTGCTGCTGCTGCTGCTGCATATGCCCCTCAAAATGCGGATAGTGGAAGCCCGCAGGCGGCTGAGGTACCGGAAAGCTTTGCGAAACTTCGATCGGCAGCGGGCCGCCGGGCACCGTCGACTCCACGAACGCGTGACCAGTACCCATCGAAGTCGACATGGGCGCTAAGGGGAACGCTGGAACCAGCGAGAGCGCCGGCGATGGTGGGCACGGTGTATGAAGAGTGGTTGGGGAGTACTGACGGTTGCCCGCATATATCCCGTGTGAACCTACAGTGGACGAGCGGCTCCGATGCGAATCTGCGATGGTAAAGCGGTCCCGATTGTCCGGGACTGAAGTCTCGACAGGAGTGCCCAATGGAGATGTATGTATGCGAGGGATGGGGACCAGAGGCTTTGGTTTCTGCTTCTTCACCTTGTCGGCGCGCAACACGGCCTGGTCAACTTCGGGTGTAAAGTCCTCGAACTTGGTGACCTTCGGTGGCCCCATGGCCGGTGTCCATGCTGGATCGACCGGACAGCTCACCATCTTTGACGGCTCGGTAATCAGCTTCTTTAAGCTGACCTCGAGTTCAGAAGGAGGCTGCCGCTTTGCCGCTTTCCGAGCCTCGATGCCCCCTGAGATTTTCCACGCTGCAGTGGCGCTCGTCAGATCCAAGTCCGTGTTTGGCGTCTGCCGGAGCATAGCCGGTTGTAACTTGTCTGCCTTTTTGCGCGTCAGTCGCTCCCAAGGAGGCGAGAGATCCATGCTCGCGAAGAGATCTGCCTCGAGCTTCTCTCGAACGGCAACGGCGGTTGCTCCAGTGTAGTACTCGCGGAATGTGAGGTTTTCGAATCCGGGCGGAACTGGGAGGATGTCGTTCAGTTCAGAGATGCGCGTGTCGTACGTAACTACTGGAATATGTGAGCAAGGACGCAGAGAGGGGCGCGAGATTCTGATATACCTTGATTCGAGGGGCCATTGGCGACGATTGGAGTCGAGATCGGAGCGGCAGGCTTCGTGGTTTTGACCGTTAGGTCTATTTGCTCCATGGTAGACATGGTGTCCTCGACGGCGATATCATGAACCTCTGCGGGAGCGACCAGATCAGCACCCTCTACTGCGACAGGAGAACACTTCGACTCATTAGCGGCCACGTCTGCTTTGATCGTCTGGATAGCGGCAACTACCGAATCGTTGCAATCCTCCACAGCCTCTTTCGATTTGTCGTTGCTTGACACAGCTGGTTCAGGAGCCTTCACGTCTGCCTTTTTAATGGCTCCTTTGGCCTTGGCCGCAGCCTGCCGCCGCTCCATGGCCTTCTTGCTCTTCTCCGCTTTCTTGCGCTCGTCAAGGCCGCTCACCTTCTTGGTAGAAGTGACGTTCGGCATAGTGGAAGAGAATAGAGGTTTAGGCGATAAATCGAGCTGGGAGCACATTTAGATGCTGTGTACTGTCAATTTCAGGTTTTGTAATGCTTCAGCAGCTCGGTAAAGATGAGGGAGTTGGCGATGTGCGAATCGAGTTGCAATTGATTCTTGGGAATGCGGTTGCGATTTTAGACGCGCTGTGCCGTGAAGGACAAGGTACGTCACGACAAAGAGAGTTTCTATGAAAGACCCGACATGTGGCAGCACTATGTACGATCATAACTGTGAATACTCGATATATAATATACATGGTTGTGAACATACAATGCAATTTTTCTGGGCAGGGTGACGGGTGAACAGAAAAAGGTAAGGAAGCAGGGCACCATCGTGCACGCGAAGTGGGTGGGAAAGTTCGGTACGGTACTGCTTGGGAGTCATATCCAGCGAGTCCAGCGGTAGCGAAAGCTCCACGACAACCAACGCACATAATTCTCTTCGCACCATGACCTCCTTCCTTTCGCCATCCAAAAATTCACCCATATCTTTCCGTCAAGGGGGCGCTTCGGACGCCAACATGCCAACAACAAGATCAGTCGTATTGGCCGCTTTGATCCTCTTCCTCCACATCATCGTCTACGTTTTCACACAGCACCACGATTCCATCCTTCTCCCAACCGCCTATCGGCTTGCACATCTCGAGTCTGCAGTTCTACACGTACCGCCGAATCTTCGCTTCTTCAGCGAACACGATCCAGACGACATACACGGCGCGAAGGCTGCTACACTCATAGCAATCGTACTGCACTCTTTCATCACAATGCCCGTCATGGATTATGCCCTAGAGAGGGAGCGCAGAGAGGAGGGTGGTGGGCGTTTGAGAATGTGGATGGTATGGTCATCGGTGGCTTGGACTGTGTCTATTGCTGTAAGTGGCTCAAAGTCATGCATTCTGAGAGACAAATTGGGCTGACGTTCTCGTAGTGGAGGTTTCTCCAAGTCTAGACTAAGATCAAAATCACTGAATAGTTCATCATGCTGCTCTTCATGCGTCGAATCAAACCAGGCTCGAGGAGCTTTGAGTTCAGACAAATTCAAGCTTCAGACTTGAGAGTACTACCAATGGCAACAGACTTCCTATCTTCCTCGTCTCCCCTCCTTTGTTTGAAGGTGCTTCTTCCGCCAATACAGATACTCTTTGGAAACTGCGGGCTCGCACGCACGGAGCTAATCCTTCGAGAACATTTTTCACTTCTTAAGCGTAGACATTGAATGTCGCCTCTGCATTTCAAAAGCGAAGACTCTCAAGTACATGACGGCCGTATTTCGGAGCAATGCGCGCAGATGCAGCGGAGGTCTTCACTTCCCACTTCTTGAGATACCGAGTGAGATGTCACGGGTCAGTCACATTTCCACAGCAAGAACAGCCCGCCACATCCTCCTCGCACAACCTTACACCAAAGGCCCCGAGGTCTTGCTTTCGTAACACCCCAGCATGTCCAACACCGAACAAGGCCAAGACTTCCAGACGAGTGACCATCATGAAGCCGTGCTCGAGACCTTGGGCACAGAGCGACATGCCACCTCAAAGACGGGAAGGAAGGAGCAGAGTTCTCGTCAACGCAAGTGTTTCGCATGATGTCCGAGCAAGAGAAAACAAAAAGCAAGCAGAAGAGTAAAGAACGGACCGAGACTAACGGGATGGAAGATGCCACTTGCGGGACGGGTCGGCAAGATGGCCAGTTTGAAGGCGGGCAGCGCATAGGCGGTGTTTGATCATACGGGCGGAACGGAATCACTCAGGTTGTGCAGAGATGGAGACTCCACGATTCACAGAGTGGATCCGAAATGATGCCGGATGTTGGATGGAACTTGCAGAATGTCCACAAACTCCCAGAAGGCCTTGAATCAGCAAGGTACAGACAACGTACGGAAATGGTGGCCTGAAGTCGACGCCAGCTAGACCAACACACCGCCAAACCATTCCCACAACATCCGCCAAAACAACTCACCCGCCTCGAAACACACCACCTCAGGCCACCCAAAGAAACCCACATCCTCCCCGCTAAACCAACACTCGAGCCCCCCCTCCGCAAAAGACGAAGCAGCGGACTCCGCCCGTTTCGAAACAAACTGTGGCGCGTGCACCACCCGCCCGCACCAGCGCGAACGACCGTTCCTCGGAAACGCAAACACAGGTCTCGGGTGCGGTCTGTAGCAAGGCACGAAACACGCAGACGTCGTACAGCAGCATTAGCATCGAGCTCGACGCGGCACAACTTTCAGAGACGACGTGGGCACCACCATAACCCCCCCATCAGAATCACGCACCAAGTCAGCATCCCTCCAACCCCAAAATAGCCGTGGGGAAATGAAATGCGCAGAGCCGCAACCGCAAATAACCCACAGGCAAGATCGTCACGACCTCCCATAATCACATCAAAATAGCCACATTACCACTAATTGCCAAAGTAAGAAGCCCTCTACGCGAGGTCGCACAACCGACGCTCCTGCGTAAAAACAGATCACCCACGCAGCAAACCACACAAAGAAGCGCCCCGCTGACCGTACCCGCCATCACAGCCGCGAGTACAGTACGACAGCAGCAACGCACCGCCAGGGACGGAGTGAGGGGAGCATGTGCGACCGCCGCCGCGGGCTGCCCATTTGCGGGTTTGACTCGCCGTAACGCGGCTGCTATAGTATAGGTGCGTCCGCATGCCGCCGTACACTATACCCCCAGCAAGATGGAGTCAGAAAACCGGTCCCTCGATCTGCACTCCCACTCCGGGAGGTAATCTCAGGCCCGCAGGCCGGACCGTCGGAAGATCAGGCAATCGGGGGCCCATCTCCATGTCATGTCGCCGCATGCGCGGACACGACGCACGCTCACAGTCAGTCGCCCGTTCGAGCGCGCCCCGACGCCAGCCCAGCGTGCATGATTCACTGCCGCGCACTTTGCGACTTGGGGGCACTCGACAGGGCCGCGACTCGTCATGAGGAGACCGGTACCGGTAGTAGCATCGTACCTGCGTATCGATAAGAGCGGGTGATCGCAACGGCGCGCGATCTGCGCGGCAAATCTTGCTGGCCCGGTGGTGGCGTTCGGCTTGGAGGAGTGTGCCTATGCATGTTGTTCGGCTGATGCTCGCTGAGCTGAGCTGACGGTGCGGTGCAGAGACGCTGAAACGCGAGGTATGCCGTGCTGCTGTTTGGGCAAATGGGCAGCCTCAACATGAGTCTCGTCAGAGCCAGAGCGCGTGAGACGACAGCGTCGAGTTAGCGGCGGGTTGTCCAAGGTGTACCCTTTGTGGGATGCTGCACCGCGCAAACAATGTGGAGCAGAGTCGTGGTCTGAAGGACAGAACAATGCATGTGATGTGAAAGGAACCAGGATAATTAAAAAGACTTTTTGCAAATTCTTTCACCTTTCCTCCCAGTGGTGGCAAGCCACGCAAGAAAGCCCCCAATCCACCCAATCACCCCCCAGCACCAGCGAGCCGTCCTCACCCTCACGATGCGCGACCAACGCCTGCGCTCCACGCCTACTCCACCGCGGTCTGCACCTTTCTCGACCCAGACGATGCCCACAACTCGGGCGCTGCCACGTTGCGATAGGCGATAAGCTGCCGTGCCTTGCAGCAGGGCTGCAGTGCCGCGCTCTCGCAAGTGGAGAGAGCTTGCGCGTCTCTGCAGCGGCGGGCGAAGAAAATGTTGAGTGGCATTTCGCCTGCGACAAGGACAGAAGAGGAAAAAGCGTGCGTCACTGTGCAGTGCGGTGCAGTGCAAAGTGACTGCGCAGTGTGCCGTTGTGTGTGCGGGATCGCCAGGCACAATCCAGGCAAGCCACCGTCTCAGTCACTTCCCCTGTGCCCGGCACCACCCTCGTCGTCACTGAAGCGCGCGCCCGTGAAAAAAGACCGTCGCAGTCGTCTTCGAGTCGTGATGCGACCGGAGTGAACCTTGATGAAAAAGGCCAGATGAATCCGCATGCTGATCCTCCACGCGGTCCATTGTGTCGTTCTAGAAAGCCCCACTTTGGTTTCGCGGCGAGCAGAGTAGCACCAGGTACTCGGCCAATGGTGCGCACATACTGTGCACATCGTAATTACTCGGCACGCGGCGCGCTAGCTGGCGCAACAGGAGCGAGCGCATCGAGTGCAGTCTGCAGAGCCGGGGCGAAAGCCAGCGTGGTGGAGGACAGGTCGCGGAAGCCATCTTCAGGACAGGCGTGCGCGTCGACGTGCCCGCGCTGGCAGTGGAAGGGGAATCGCACGCCCATGGCGATTCCAACAAGCGAACGAGCGCGCCGGCCAGCTGGGCAAATGGGTGGCCCACACGTGCAAGTGTGCGACCAACATGTTTAGCCAGGGCGACGGGGGGGCCCAGCAACGGGAAGTGAGACGTCGGAGCCGCGCCTGGTGCTGGCCAATGACCCCAGCCGACTCTCTCCTTAAGCCCAGGCACGGGGCGCCCATTGGCTTCACGGAGATTACCTTGCCAATCTAGTCCATTCAGGCACACAGCGAGTCCGCGCGCCATCATGTCCGCTGCTGTTGAACGGGGCCGCCGCACTGGCCAGTCCGGGCGCTGGTCGAGCTATTCATATGGGCGTTGCGCCGCCGCCTTCCCTCCTCTTCACCGTCAGATCGTCCTTTGAAAGAAAGTCGTTTGCTCTCGTCTATAGCACTTGTGCATATTCATTCCTTTGGCTTCACGCCTAGTCACTCTTTTAACACCACGCCCGTCCACTCCTTCGCTCCAGCAATACCCTTCCCCCAACGACCCTTACGACCCGCAACTCGCACCTACACACATTTTAGCAAACACCAACAACACACCCACCCTTCGACATGCGTTATCAATCTGCGCTGGTGCTGAGCACCTTGGCCGTCGGCCAGGCCGCCGCTGTCAACCACCGTCACGCCAGCATCCACGCTCGCCGCAGCGCGTAAGTCTGTCCGCGTCCAAAGTCGACCCTTCGTGTACTGATCCCTTTGCAGGAACGCCGCCGGCGCCGAGACCATCGACTGGACCAAGGTCGTTCGCGACACCGTCGACTACGATGCCGCCATCAAGGCCGCGAACATCCCGCAGTCCGAGTGGGACGCCATCTTCGCCTCCAAGAACGGCCAGCCTGCACCCGCTGCCACGTCGGCTGCGCCCTATGTGCCCGCTGCTCCCGAGGTGAAGCCTTCGACCACCGCCGCCGCTGAGGCGCCCAAGCCCACCGTCGAGGACAAGCCCAAGCCCAGCGCCCCTGCTACCTCCGAGCCAGCCGCACCAAGCACCGGTGGAAGCGGCGAGTCCGACGTCCTCAAGGCCATCGGGTGCAAGGAAGGCTTGAACGCAAAGGCGCCCAACGGCAAGATCTGGATCGGCGACAGCGGCAGCAAGACCCAGTTCACCTTCACCAACGATGCGGATGAGGACTCTGCCGTCCTTTGCTGGGACTTCTCCACCATGTTCGACGTCAAGAACAAGGCCATCATCTCCGTGCCCGTTGGCGCCGGCAAGTCCATCACGCTGTCCGTCGCGCCGGGCTTCTCTGGCGGCTGCGGCCCCGCGTACAAGGACTCTGGCTTTCACAACCCGTCCGGTGTCCTGAACGAGAGCATCCTCGAGTTCACCACCGCCCCGGAGACCCCCAGCATGTACGTCACCGGTGTCTACGACATCTCCAAGGAGATCAACATGGACGGTGTGGTCATCTCGGCCACGGGTAACCGCCAGTGCACCTCTGGTGTCAAGGACGGCGCCGTGTCCTGCCTTTTCGGATGTGTCGGTGGCGCAAAGACCTGCGAGAAGACCGGTACCTACGGAATCACTGCCGGTAACGACGCGTCTGGCATGTGCAACATCGGTGTCGACACCGCCGGCAACGGCGGAGCGTCCGGCGGATGCCAGTTCGACCCCGAAGGCGACCACCTCAAGGTCACCTACTCGAACAGCCGCAGCTGGCCTTCTGCCACCTACTAAACGTAGCGTGCTTCCGCCGTGGTGTTCGTTTGTCATGATCTCAGCCAACTTCTGTCTCTTGTTGTTCTTCCCCAGATACCCCATGCGCAAATCTCCCGGGTATGTCTTAGCATAGGCAAAAATCAGGACAACGGGGTCCGTATTTATTTCCGTCTATTTGGGTCCGTGTATATTTTGTTTAACTGTTTAAACTTTTAGTCTCTCTTCGCACATAGCTGAAATGATGTTGCTCATGATCCCGTGTACCTGAATTCTCGACTGTTGATTGCTCGCTTCGTGAGATTGCCGCTCGCTTCCGTCGGTTGCTGAGGATTGGTCCGCCGCGCCGTCGTATATTGGTGCCGTAATTCGACCTAGGCACCAAGCTGCCAATCAACCGAAATTCCCGCTTGCGACCAGCGCCTGCAGATTGCAAACAAACACTGCCAGATTGTTCGACCGTGTGTTCTCCCGAGTTGCCACCATTGTGATGCCAAACCACGCTCTTGCTCGTTTCTTCCTCGACCAACCGCAACCCTGAAGGCACCGCACGAGCAAATCAACATAGCACTCCAGAGTACTGACTCTGGTGGCACCCGACGTAATGCTGCCGATTCGAAGGCGTGAAGCGCGCCGCCGCCCGATGTTTGGCATCCATCTCATCCCCCGTCCCTGCGCCGCTGCCTGTCTCGGGGAACTCATCTTACGGCGAGACTGCGCCGTCACCCAGATGTCTGGACCATCTCCGACGGAATTCGGGACGCCGCACCGCTGTGAGGCGTGCCATCTCGCGGAGGCTCTGCGGACGTCATCTCGTCGTCCATTCGCTGGCAACGACAAAGAAGGGGGCGAGGCGACTGGCTAGGCCTCAGCAAGAACAAGGCCCGCGAAACAAGGCTCTGCATCGAAGCGAGATATGAGACGATGTGAAGATGAAAGGCAAGGTGCTGAAAGAGAGCAGTCGACATTTGATCGTTCGCACCAAGCGTTAGCGTGTACCGTACATGTAAGGAAAGCGCAAGTCTACCTGGCCATTCCTCCCAGCAAGAAGGCACGCGAGATGAACGACCAACAACAGCACCACCAGCGGCCAAGAGGCGAACGAATCGACGACTTCTCACGCTCGCAGATCAAGGCCGGAGTAACTTCACGTGCATCCATGTCACCCTCGAAGAACAAAGGTTGAAGTTATTTGGCGTAATATTCATACCCGAACCTAAGATACTCCGCAAAACCCCATACGTCTAAGACGGACGACTATAAGCATATGCTACTCATACACAGCCAATCACACCGGTGGATGCAAATCAAGCTACCAACTTTTCTGTCCTGCGTTCCATCTACAACTCCTCGTGGTCAGGTGCCGCGTCATCGTCACCTCCGCCCTCGCCTCCGCCGTAGAGCTTGGAGGTGATGGGGTAAGCGACGCCAGAAAGCTTCTCGAACTGCTCATCAAAGTCCTCGGAGACGGCCGTAGCGGCGTTCTCCTCAAGCCAGTCCTGAGTCTCCTTGACGGCCTCCAAGAGCGTCTCCTTGTCGTCATCCTCAATCTTGCCGCCGAGACCTTCGTCGTCGTTGACCTGGTTCTTGAGGTTGTAGGCGTAGTTCTCAAGCTTGTTGCGGGACTCGACGCGCTCACGAGTGGCCTTGTCCTCATCGGCGTACTTCTCGGCCTCCTCAACCATGCGCTCAATTTCCTCGGCCGAAAGACGGCCCTTGTCGTTGGTGATGGTGATGGACTCGCTCTTGCCAGTGCCCTTGTCAACGGCAGATACCTTGAGGATACCGTTGGCGTCGAGCTCAAAGGTGACCTCAATCTGGGGAACACCACGCGGCGCCGGGCTGAGGTGTGTTAGCATTTGGTCCAGACTTATGGGATGATGCGACGACTTACGGAATGTTGGTCAGCTCGAACTTGCCGAGGTTGTTGTTGTCCTTTGTCATGGATCTTTCGCCCTCATAGACCTGGATGAGGACCACGGGCTGGTTGTCGGCGGCCGTGGAGAAGATCTGGCTCTTCTTGGTGGGGATCGTGGTACCGCGCTTGATGAGGTGGGTCATGACACCACCAGTGGTCTCAATACCGAGAGTGAGCGGGTTCACATCCATGAGGATGATGCCGTCGGTCGCCTCGTTACCACTGAGGACACCACCCTGAACGGCGGCGCCGAAAGCGACAGCCTCATCGGGGTTGACATCCTTGCGGGCCTTCTTTCCGAAGAACTCCTCAAGCATGGCCTGAACCTTGGGGATACGGGTAGAACCACCGACCAGGACAATGTCGTCGATGTCGCTCTTCTTGAGCTTAGCGTCCTTGAGCACCTGCTCAACGGGCTTGAGCGTCTTCTTGAACAGATCGGCGTTGAGCTCTTCGAACTTGGCGCGAGTGAGGGTCTCGGAGAAGTCCTCGCCCTTGAAGAAAGACTCGATTTCGATCTTGGTGGTCTTCTGCGACGAGAGAGTGCGCTTGGCCTTCTCCACCTCGCGCTTCAGCTTACCCATCGTCTTGGCGTCCTTGCTAATGTCCACGCTCTTGTCCTTGTTGTACTTCTTGGTGAAGTAGTTGATGACACGGTTGTCGAAATCTTCACCACCAAGATGGGTGTCACCAGCAGTCGACTGGACCTCGAACACGCCCTCCTCGATGGTGAGGATGGAGACATCGAAGGTACCACCACCGAGATCGTAGACGAGGACCTGGCGCTCGGCCTGGTCGGTC
>Ga0247733_1000067_pt1 | contig 170503 bp, 153 predicted proteins | sample UWRJL043104R2_FD_180932 | JGI IMG/M metagenome (GOLD analysis project Ga0247733, IMG submission 180932) | Plant litter microbial communities from Arlington Agricultural Research Station in Wisconsin, United States - UWRJ-L043-104R-2 | ecosystem: Environmental > Terrestrial > Plant litter >... | reverse complement strand
CGGTGCTGCATAATCAGGGGAAGTACGGCGAAGCAGAGAAGCTCAACCGACGAGCGCTGGAAGGGAGAGAGAAGGAGCTTGGGGTGCAGCACCCAGATACGCTGACTTCGGTGTACTGCCTCGCCTACCTCCTGTACATGACTAAACGCTATGCTGAGGCAGCAGAGCTATACCAGCAAGCATACGAAGGATACATACAAGCGCTCGGTCCCCAGCACCCACATACTATCGCTTGCGGGCAACACTTCTTAGCCCTAGAGCGAGAGCAAAAGTACGCGCAGCTAGCAGAAGATCAGGAGATAGCTATGCACTCCAAAGCAGCTGTTAGCGATTCCAGCCATGCAGTAGATAGGGAGAATGCGATCGTATCATCAAGTAGTAGGCAAAAAGGCAAGCAAGGCTCGTTCATAGCTCGCATGAAAGGAAGAGTGCGTAGGAGAGAGATATAGTAGTGAATTATATTTCCTAGTTGTACTACCTATAAATGTAGCCTTGTTAGATTTAAACACGTTTGACTTAATTGTAGTAAAATGGTCCTAAAGGGAGAGTAAAGAATTTGTTCTATTCTATCTGCCTTAGAACTTGACGCCCTTCTATCACATTATTCGCTAAAACGCTGAGCTATCTCCGTTAATTAAGGATACACGTCGTCCTTTCTTATCAATAGTAGGGCTGTTTAGGTCTATCACTGTTCTTATAACATCTTTCTTTATCTTTAATCTATCCATAGTAATGTACATATCTACCAAATGTCATCTTATTGCATAACGTGTTTTATAAGCGAGCCGTCCTTACAAGCGAGCCGTCCACCTAACTAACTTTCTACAACCTTCTACTCAAATCAATCATGCCTCAACCACAACCACGCCTATTGCGCTTAAACGAAGCTGATATATAGCTTAGTATTCTATCCCTTAATAGAAACTAAATTAGAACTGAGAGAGCTGCTATTTATACTTTTAATATCCCTCGATCGACGCTACGTAACCGACGCGCCGGCAAGCCTTCCTAACGCGATTGCCAGCCTAACTCGAAGAAGCTCACCTAGGTGGAGGAGGAGGTGGTGGTCTATTATATACTCGACCTAGACTAACGTAGATTTGCGCCTACGTACGCGCTTATATATAATATAGTGAATAAGCTGCTAGCTACGTATAGCGTAGGCTAAGTTAGCGTCTAATAGCCGCGTAACTTTATTAAGCGCACCGATAGTCTTAAGACGGGATTTAATTAAGCCTATAATAGGTAGAGAGCTCTATACGAGGATACAATATTAATAAGAAGCTAGTTTAAGCTTATAGAGTAGATAAAGGCTAAGTATAGTATCTATAATAAGGACGTCTATAACTTTAACGAAGCTAGCTTTATAATAGGTAAGATTATAACCTAGCTTATTATAATAGAGTTAGAGAGAAGAGGTAGGCTAAAAGCTATTTAGCCAGGTAGTTATTATAGGCGAAGGTTAGCTATAGGAAAGTAAAAAGGTGGTTAGCGAGGGAGCGTATAGCGAGACCCCGAAGGTTAAGCTAACGCGTAGGGTAGAATTAGATTAGTAGTTACGTAACCTTAATCCTGCTAAGATTAATAAATCCTAGGAGTAAGTAGTAATCCTAGGAATAGATAGTAATCCTAGGAGTAAGTAGACTTAGCGGGATTAAGATTATAAGGAATAAACTATATAAATCTAAAGAATCTTATTTATATTTCGGCTCTTTATAGTTAACTTACTTATTTAGTCTATACTTTTAGAATTACTTTACTAGATTAATAGTCACGAATAGTTATTTAAGTTATTAAATTAGTTAATATTAGAATTACCTATACTTAGGTAGTTAACTCCTATACTTAAATCTCCTAAATACTACTTTAAAGGCTATTACCGTAACGCTACTCTACCCTTACCTAGATTAGACTTAGTAAGTAATAACCTCTATAATACTTTAACTACCTAATAGGTTTTAAGAAAATATTATTAATAATAGTAATATTATCTACCCTACGTATCTTAAGAAGTAGCGCTAGTACGCCGGCTTCTAGCCTAGTAACCGTTCTAGCCTAATAGGCTAACGAAATCTAATAGTTAAGACTTTAGATAGCGGAATTTCTAAATAAGTATAGGTAGGATAATAAATAGGTTAGGGTTAAGTTAGGGTTAGGTTATATTACGTTAGACTCTAGCCTAATTCTAACCTTAACCTAAAGATTTAACGCTAAGATTGAGTTATAGTTAGGGTAGAGTCGTACGATTTAGAGATTAGGTTCGGGATAGAGTCGTATAGACTAGGGTTAAGATTAGATTACTTAAATAGGTAATTATATATTATAGATAATTATTATAGAAAATACGTATTTAGAGTAGATAGCTTTATTAAAGATAGAGCCTACCTATTCTAGTCTTAAGGCGAAGTAACTAGCTACTAAGAAAATCCTATATATAAAAACTTAGAGTAGTACCGTCTAGCTAGCTACGAATCCTTCTACTAAATTATAACCCTTTTCGCGTAAATAGTATTTATATTATAGTCTAAAGAAGTTAGTATATAATAAATAGTATAAAAGTAAAAAACTATACCCTTAAGATATCTAACTAGAAAGGCTTCTACACTCTCTTAAAGGGCCTTAATTACACTTCGTTGCCAGCGGTGTCTAGCGCGGTGAGCTTTAGTAACTTTATAGATAAGATAACTAAACGGAAGCTTATAAATAAGAAGGTTAGTACTCTTCTAATATTATTTAATCTCTTAGAGCGCCATAGCTGCGTATTATTAGTATTAAACTATAATAAATAGCTATAATAATATACTGCCTGGCTTATAATATCGCTTTTTAGGCGTAGGCGTAGGCGTAGGCGTAGGTATAGGCGTAGGTATAGGCGTAGGTATAGGTATAGATATAGATAGAGTCTTACCACCTTTCTTAGAATAACGTTTCTTAGGGCGAGCTATTAGGATAGAATTAGAAGCTAGTTACTTATAAGCTACTTTTATTATAATATTCTTTCTAGGTACTTTTCCGCTAGTGGCCGCGCTCGGTCTTAGCTTAGTATAAGCTATTACGTTAAGTATAATAATTATATATAATAATTAAGCTATATAAAGTAATAGTAGTATATATATATAAGATTTTAATAGTAGCAATTTTAAGTATTAAAAAGAGCGGTAAGCGTAAGTAGTAAATATAAGTAGTAAAAGTATATAAGAGGTCGCTAGATAGTAGTATACGGACTAGGCTACTTATATTATTACGCTTATATTACCACGCTTATATTATCTAGTATAGTAATAATCTTATACTAACTCTACTACTAAGCGTTATAACTTCAGATAATTACTTAACTCTTCTAAATAATTATATTTAATTATTATACTTAATATAATAGCTTTAATTAAGTAGAAGTTCGATAACTTCCTATAAGGCTTACTACTAGCTTAGAAAATTAAAATCCCGCCTAATTTTAAGCGTAAGGAATGGGAGTAGCTTATAGAAGTAATTATTATATCTATTTATAATAGTAAATACTAATTAAGGTAGGGCTACGTATGTAAAGAGTATAAAGTCGACGATATTATTATATAGTATAGTTAAAGAAGTTCTTATAAAGATTATCCTATAAACTTTTAAGTACCTTTTAAAGGCTAGCTAAGTAATAGTTCTCGCGCTGTAACGTAAAGAGATTAATTAGCTCTACTTAATAGTAAAGAGAAAGTAATTATAAGTACTAAGGTAGTAGATTACGCTATAAAATACTAGCTTACTACTAAGCTTACTTCTAAAGATAAGAAGTATAAAGCTATAGGTGAAGCCGATAAGAAGGAATATCTAAGAGTTAAGGTTAAAGAGTTAGAAGAGAAGCGATTTAATAAGTAAAAGAGTAGTAAGTTATTATAGCTACTTATTATAGGTTTATACTTACTATCTATAGATAAGTGGCTATAGACCCGCCTCAATCGTATTTATAAGAAGTAGAAGAGTATTAATTATAAAGTTAATATAAGGTACTACTAGATAGCCTTAAGTAAAATTCTAGAAAGTTAGTAATATAACTATAATAAACCGCGCTAGAGCTATATAGTTTAACGCCTATATTAGTTAGATAGTACTCTTAAGAAGATTATACGAAAGACGTATTAAGAAGAACTAGTAAAGCTTAATAATAATTTCTTTAAGAGTATAGAGGCTAAGAAAGAATAGTAGTAATTTATCGATACTCTTTCCCTAGAAGAGCTAGCTATAATAATAAATAAGCTCTAGACATAAGTTTATTATATTATTTTATTATAGAGACTTACTAATAGAGCTAGATAACGCGAGCCGACCCCTATATATAAGCTTTTAGGTAAGTAGAATAATCTAGTTCTATAAAGCGATAAGCTATATATTATAGAAAATAATAATAATAAATATAAGAAGGAAGTTAATATAAATTTAGAGATTAATAATTACTATAATTAAGAAGAAAATAAGTATAAGACTTAGGATAAATTAGAGATAAAGGAGTTATAGATAGAGATAGCTAAGGAGTTATAGATAGAGATAGCTAATAAAGATAAGACTAACTTTAAGGGCTTCTTAGACTAAATAAGTATAAGGCCTAAGCGGAGATTAGAGGATAGCTAGCGTTTATTATAGCTAATAATTACGCTTCGTTAATATATTAATCTCGCTAATCGCCCTACGCTTATAATATACTAATCTTATTATCTAATAATACCTAGCGCTAACTATAAGATATTTATTTTAGTACTTAGCTAGTAGTCTTTAGTGTATAATTTTATATATACTTTATTAGAATAATTTACGCTATAGCTAAGTAACTCTATTCTCTTTTTACTCTATCTAAAAACTATTAATAACTCTTTTATAGTTTTTTTATTATATTTTTTTATCGCATACTACGTATAGCTAAACCTATTCTTAAACTTCTATAAGTTCTTTATCTATTTAAGATTATTACTCCTTAACTTATCTAAGGTATAGAAAAGAAAACTCTATATATAGTTAAATATCCGTTAGGATTTTTTAAATAAGAGATAGATAAAGTAGAAATTTAGTTAATATAGCGTTAGTAGTAGATTAGAACTATATAGACTAAGGACTCTATAGGTAGTTACCCGCGTTAAAACTTAACTAGTTAATTTAGCTAGATCTAGCTATACTTTAGCGAAGCTATAGATTTTATAACTAGCTATCTATATATATTTTACCTTAACTATAGCCTTATATTATAATACCCTTTAACTAAGAATATTAAAACTAAGTATCTTATAAATTACCTTAATACCTAGAGCTACCGGAATATCTAAATTCTAATTTATAATCTACTACTCGCGCTTGCTACTTAGGATAGAAGTTTACCTATTTTAATTCTAAACTACTCTATCTTAGCTTTCGATAAAGAGCTTATATAAGTAGTAATTAATAATAACTAGTCTTTTTAGATAATTAAGCGACTATCTTTCCAGCGCTTTATTTACTTTCTACAACTAGACGCTCTAAGTATTAGCTAATATAAGTTCTAACTTATATTTAAAAGTTAATTTTAGGAAGCTCGCGCAGCCCTTCTTAATAATCTTAATAAGAAGACGAAAATCTCTATTATACTAGACGCATAGTCTATAGCTAACTACCTTAGCTTCCTCATAATAAAAGAATACTATATTAATTACCGCTGGTAACTCTAAGAGAAACTACTTAATTTTATTCTAATACGCGGAAGATATACTAGACCTTTAATAGCTTTAGAAGTACTTAAAGTACTTTTAGATATAAGTACTAAGCGATAGCTCTTAGTTATTATACGTAATAATACTAGTAATAACTCTACGCTTCTCCGTGCTATTTAGATAGAACTAGAGAATAAGCTTATTAACTAGAGCGCAGTGGAAAATAGAATCTCTTACCTAGTCTATATTATTAACCTTATAGTATAAGATATTATATAGTACCTAAAGCTTATAGCTTCTACTAAGGTAAAAACTAGAGAGACTCTATAGAGATACTATATCTAGAAAATTAGAACCTAAACGTCTATCCCAAATTCCCTTCGTAAGGTAAGCGCCTTTTATTATAGAGATTTATTATAGACTAAGTATCTACTAGCTTAGAGCTATATATATTATAATTAATACGTTACTATAGCGATATAAGCGATTTATTACTACCTAGTAATACTTTCTAGTAAAAGATTAGAAATCCGTAATCTACGACGTTAAAATATAATAGAATTTAACTTTTAATATATATAAGTATATAATTAAACTTTAAAAGTATATTAATAAATAGCTAAAACTAGAAATTATATTAAAGTTAAGTATTTATCTTAAGAGCCTTCCTAACAACGACAAGATAGCTAAGATAGACTTTTATAATCTTAAATAACTTTAACTATCTTTAATAGAGTAGTACCACCTTAAGCTAGTCACTAAGGTGCTTAAACGGTTTAAAGATATAACTAACTTTCTAAGCGAAATCTATAAACCTTAGATATAGTATATCTAGCTTATATATAACTAACTCTTTAACTTCCTAGATTAAATACTAGAAGACTTAGACGAAGAATTAGAAAACTATAATAATTTAGAGTAGCTAGTAGTAGTATAGGCAGTAGTAGAAAAAGAATAGTTAAAATTAATAAAGTATTACTTAAAGATAGATACTAAATAGGGCTTCTTATTTAACTATACTACTATTCTTAATCTAACTTAAAAACTTACGGCCTATAAGGTATAATTATTATAGTTATTTATTATACTCCTACTCTAACCGCGTATTTAGAACCCTATCTAGGATATTTAAGATAAGTATAAATATCGCTACGAGTTTCTTAACTACCTTAATCGCTACGACTACTAGGGACGTATAGATTCTACTCTAGAACTAAGCCTATACTTAAGAAGGGTATAGAGTAGTAAGTAATTTTAGAAACTTACTCTCCTACCCTAATTATAGTTAAGTACTTCTACTACTCTAAGTTCAATTCCTTCTACGTAAGAACGTAAAGATACAAACGGTCTTACTTATTAAGAAGAAGAATCTTACCTTAGCACTACTTATATAATACTAGGGAATTCTTTTAATATTCTATAGTAGTAGTAAGTAAACGAAATTATATTTCTAAAGCTAGCTTAGGTTATAAAGGATATTCTATTAATACTAATTACTAGAGTTAGAGTCGAGCGCGTTTTTAATATAGCTAAAGATATAATTAGTAATTATAGGTACTAACTATCTACTAAGATAATATAGAAAATTATAATTCTTAAGAATACTATCCCTTAAGAAGTTTAAGAGGGAGAATAGTAAGAGACTATAGAGGTAGAACTATATATCTCTCTTTTATCTATAGAGACTAGTAATATAGATACTACTCTTAATAAGGTTAATAACCTCTATGAACTTATAGCACCTATTAAGTATATAAGTAGCGAAGAGCGGGACGATATAGATAATAAGAAGCTAGAGCTACTAGAGGATATATTTATAGAAGAGCTACTACTATAGAAGCGCGCCCGTCCCTTATAATACCATAATAATAAGTAGCTTTAATATATTATATATATTATATATATTTTAGTCGTTCTATAAGTAACTCTATACTTATTATTTATAGTACTATAATTAATAGCTATAATTAATTTATAAGTATCTTTATATAATTTACCCTATACTACCTATAACTTAATCTAACGTAAGCTTTATTAACCCTAGTCTAATCTTAACCCTTAGTCCGTACGATCTAACCCTAACTCTAGCCTTTAATCTATACGATCTAACCCTAACCCTATTATATAGTCCGTATAGCTCTAACTTAACCTTAACTTAAGGTCTATACGACCCCGACCTAACTCTAACCTAACCTTAGGGTAGGCCTAATCCGTTTACTACCCTAAGTATAGGTATAATCTAGCCCCGGCTTAGAATACTATAGTAAAGCTCTTAATCCCGGAGAAATAGAACGGAAGTAGAAAAGAACTTAAGATCTTTCTTACTAATATAGACCTCTACTATAGGTTTAATACTTTCTCCTTTCTAGTTAAATAAGATAAGATTCTAGCGGTAGGACTACTTACGAAGAAAGATATAGTAGATTAGCTCTAACCCCTTATTAACGACTATATTAAGAATAATACTATCCTAGATAAATATAGAGCGGATACTTAGAAAGTATTTAAGAATTAAGAGGCTTTTAAAGATAAAGTTACTAAGATATTTAGAGAGATAGACAAAGAATAATAAGCTAAGTAAGATATTATTATAGTTAAATAGAAGGGATTAGCCAGTACGTATACGGCAGCCTTTAAGAAACTTTAGACTAAAGTAGATTAGAATAACGCCCCTTTAAAGACGGTATACTACGCCGGCCTTAAAGATATAGTTAAGAACTAGATAGTCTACTATAATAAGCTTAATACTCTCTAAGAAATAATTAAACTTATAGTCTATATTAATAATCGTCTCTATAACTAATAATAAGAGAAACGTTACGAACCCTAATACGTATTTACTAATTTAAGTAAAACCTATAGAAAGGCTACTATTAGATACGACCAAGACAGGGATATAATAATAGAAGTAGATATAATTTAAGAGAATAACCATAAATCCTATAAGAATAGTACGGGGTATAATAAGAAAAAGAATAATAGTATTAGCGTAAAATAACGCTAAGAATAGTTTAATACTAAAGCCTATCTATAATACGGAAAGTAAGAACACTTCTATAAAGATTACCTAGAGATAACTAAGAAAGTAGTATATACTAATATAGCCCGTACTATAATAATCTAGTTTAAAGAACCTCTACCTACGAAGGAAATAGTTTAGAAAGAATAGATAGAGGAAGATTCGCCTAAACTCTTAGAGAAAGAGAATAAGGAAAAAGACTTTCGCAGCCTAAAGAGGCGTTAAAGTAAGAAGACTAGAAGAGAAGAAGAACTACTACCTCTTAAGGATACTCTAGTCCTCTAGCGGGTAAAATCCTTCTAGTATTAGATATATAGCGTGGACGACTATATTACCTAAAACTACTATCTTAGAATAAAGAAATAGTTAATCTTAGAACTAAACGCTCTAAGCGCTATATAGGTAGTAATAGATATATAAGAACCCTTATAGTAGAATATAACTATAATCTAAGGTAACTATAATAGCTTACCTTAGGACTATTACTATAACTTCGCTATCTATAAACTATATTAATATATAAAGTTAAGAGTATAGTAGAAATCTAGCGACTCTACGTATAAGCGATTAGAAAGAATTAAATATAGAGTCGGAAACTACTATATCTACTAAGCTAAAGTATAGAAACGCACCTACGCAACTATAGAATAGAGTAAATATTACTAGAGGGATTATAATCTTTATTATAACCTTAAGTATACGCTAGAGATATACCCTATAGGCCTATACTTCTTATAATAAAAGATCTATAGAGACTCGGAACTCTATAGGAACTAGTATATAGAACCTAAGTATACTTATATTAAATAGTTCGATTATAAAGGATTAGAGCCTAGAATAGAATATATCTACCTCTACTACTTAGCTTTAAGAGAACTTATAGTAAGGTCTATCCGAAGACTAAATTACGACGAACTTAACTTTAACGAATACCTTAATAAGGAATATATACTCTACTAAATTAGTTATTATAATAAAATAGAGAAGCCGTAAATAGGACTAGACTAGACTAGCCGGAATAATAAATCCTAGCTTAAATATTATAGCCTATAGGCTGTATAGGACCTATAGAGTTAGTTAGATTAAGCCTAACTACGCCTTACTCTAGAACTAGAGGTCTTACTAGAAGAAGTAAGTTATCTATAGAAAGAGTAAAATAAGGACTCTAAAGAATAAGGAGATTAGATAAGTACGGACGAGAACTTCTAGAAAGCTAAGATTATCGCCGTAGGAGCTTATCTCTTACTAGTAGACTCTATAAAGGATGCCTACTACTATACTAAAGTATTAGAATACGTAAGGTTAGACTAGATAATCTATTATAACGACGATTACCTAGTATACCTTACTAAAAAAGAAACTAATAAACGTTACCTTAGTAAAGGTAAGAGGAAGGTAAAAAACTAAGAGCTTACTAGAGATAGGGTCTTACTAGTAAAAGACGCCCGCTAGAGACCTACTAAGTACGTAACGTTAGATAATAAGAACTACTTATTAACGTATACGTATAAGGATATAAGCTTAGAGTACTATTAAATAGTAGAGCTATATTCTCGGTTATCTTACTCTAAATAGTTAAGAAATATAAGATACCTTATAGAGTAAAAAAGACGCCTATAGAAATATTCTTAGTAGATAGAGAACCTATCGATTATAGTAACGGCGTAATATACCTTAAAACTACTAATATACTAATATATATAGGCGATATATAGAATACCTAAAATATTAATATTATAGATATTAGCGATAGCGATATATTTATTAGATATAATTAACTTTAGAAGTATAATCCCGCTATAGACTAGTAAAACTAAATAGTAAATAGCTAAAAACCTGCGGTTAAGGTTACTAGAATTAAGAAATTAAGCTTAAGAATCTAGTATATACTCTAGATAGGACGGATTAGCTAGATTTTATTTATAAAGATCTTAAGGATCGCAGCAAAAGACCCTTTATAGATAGAAATTATTTAGATATAGAAGGTTATAAGGTTAAGCTCTAACTATATTAGCCCGTATCTAGCTAAGGAAGGTAAGTTAGAGAAAGAAACTAAAACCTAGCTATAGATACCCCTAGAATATTATAAGTTTAGAGAGTTATTTAAGAAAAATAATAAGACTAATTTACCCGAATACTAGAAATAGGACTATAAGATCTACTTAGAAGAAGGAGTAAAGCTTATATCTAGACGAAACTACCCGTTAAATATAATTTAAATAGAAGAACTTTAATAGTATATTAATAAGAATATTAGCCGAAAGTATATCTAAGAAAGTAAGAGTAAATTTATAGTACCTATACTCTTTATACTAAAGAAGAATAGTAAACTCTAACTATACGTCGATTACTATATACTTAATAACATAATAAAGAAAAACTAATACCTACTACTCTTAATATAAGAACTTATAGAAAAGTTATAAAGTAGTAAATAGTTTACTAAATTTAATATACGCGAAGGCTTTTACTAAATATAAATAGCTAAGGGATATAAATAGAAAATTATATTCTAAATATACTTTAGACTATATAAATATATAGTTATACTATTTAGCCTAACGAACGTACCCGCTACTTTTTAAGTAGTAATTAATAATATTCTATATAAATACTTAGATATATTCTATACTACCTATATCGATAATATATTAATCTACTCCTTAGAATTAAAAGAGGAATATATAGAATATATAAAAAAGGTACTTAGTAAACTATAATAGTATAAACTACTACTATACCTAGATAAATACGAATTCTACGTTACAAAAACTAATTATCTAGACTTTATTATTTCTTAAGAAGGTATATCTATAGATCTAAAGAAACTTAATACTATATAGGACTAGCTAGTACCTAAAATAGTTAAAGAAGTATAATTCTTCTTAGGATTTACTAACTTCTACCGTAAGTTTATAAAAGGATATTCGAAAACTACGACACCTCTTATAAAAATAATAAAAAAGAAAATAGATTTCTATTAGGGCAGCGAATAAAAGGAATTATTTAAGAAACTTAAGAAATTATTTACTACTACCCTAATACTATAGATATACGACCTAAGACTTCTAATAAGAGTTAAGACCGATGCCTTAGACTACGTACTAGGATTAGTACTATTATAGTAAAGAGAAGATAAGAAATAGAGACTAGTATTCTACTATTCTAGAAAGTTCTCTAGAGCTAAGCTAAACTACGATATTTATAATAAAGAACTTTTAGCCGTTATTAGCTCCTTCGAATAATAGGAAGCGTAACTTATAGGCGCTAAGTACTAAGTAGAAGTCTACTTAGATTACTAGAATCTTATAAGCTTTACTACTATAAAGAAACTAAATTAAAGATAAATTAGATAGGCCGAAACTATAGCTAACTTTAACTTTAAAATCTACTACCGAGTCGGTATACTTAATAGAGCTGCGGATGCCCTTAGTAGAAGAGTAGACCTTTAAGAAATAGATAGATCTCTATTCTATAATATAGTACTAAAATAAGAACCGGATAGTTCTATCTATTATAACTAACTCTAGCTTATAAAAATAGCCTTAATAATAGAATTAAAAGATTTATAGGAAATAAGAATAAAGGAGAAAATAAGGAAACTTATAGAAATAAAGACCCTTAAGGAAATACTTATCTAAGGTAAGGAATATAATTACTATATAAAGGCTACTAAGAAACGCCCTTATATACTACTAGAGCTTCGAATAGAACTTATCTCTACCCTATACGAATTAAGACTCTACGGATACCTAGGTCTAGAGGAAATAGTTAGATAAATCTCTAACTAATACTCTATACTATAAGTACGGTATATAGTGTAAGCTACTATAAGTAACTATTTAGATTATTCTAAGAATAAACCTAAGAGATATAAGCCTTACGGACTATTATAGGCGCTAAAACTATCTATATACCTATAGATTAGCGTTATAATAAACTTTATCGTTAAACTCTTAAAATTATTAGAACCCGGATTAGTAAGGCTATACGACTTAATATTAGTAATTATAGATTAATTAACTAAGTCTACTTACTTTATACCTACGGAAGAATCTATTATAGTAAAAGAAATAGCTTACGAAGTTACTAGAGCTTTAGTAGTAGACTACGGCCTACCTAAATAGTTTATTATAGATTAAGATAAACTATTTATCTCTAAGTATTAGAGTACGCTCCTAGCTAAACTTAGGGTTAATAAAAAACTATTAACGAGCTTTCACCCTTAGATAGATAGCTAAACGGAATGAACTAACTAGATACTAAAATAGTATCTAAGAATATACGTTAATAAGCTATAGAATAACTAAGTTAAACTTCTACTAATAGTATAATTAGCTTATAATAGCTTAATATTATCTACTACTAGACACTCCCTATACTACGCTAATTATAGATATAAGCCCTTAGCTTACTAAGATCTAAAGGATATAAAAAGTATATTAGTTAGCGTAGATAATAAATCGCGACTAATAAAGGAACTTTATATCTAGTTAAGTAATAATATAGCTTATAGGAACCTTATTATAATAAAATTAGTAAATAAGAAAAGACTTAAGGGACTAACCCTTAAAGAGGGGGATAAAGTTTTCCTTTCTTATAAAAATCTAAAAATAAAATAACTATATAGAAAACTCGATAACCTCTAAATAGAACTATTTAAGATTCTAGAGAAATAGGAACTAGTAAACTTTAAACTCTAACTCTCTAAAGATATACGCGTATACTTAGTATTTTATAAAAAACTTCTAAAACTAGTACTATTAGACGCCGAAGTAGTCTCTAATGTTAAACTTAAAGATAATAACTATAAGGTCGAGGAAATTAAGAACCTATAGAAATATAGTTATTAGTAGAAGTACCTAGTAAAATAGAAAGATTAGCTAGAGAGCTAGAATACTTAGGAACTAATAGAAAACCTTACGAACTATAAGAAATTAGTAAACGCTTATTACTAGTAATATCTAGAGGTAGAGGATCTACGGGAAAAAGAGATAAGTCTAGAAACTTAGAATTAAAGAAGGAAGAAAACCTACTATTAGCCTATAACTATCCTAAGTTAGCTAAGGAAGGTTTAGATTACTACGGTAAGATTAAATCGTTAGTTACTATACTCTATAGTCTAATCTTCTCTTAAATATAGTCTATTACTACTAGAGTCTAGTAATTCTAGTTAGTATAGGAATACTTACGCTTCTTAATCTTAATAAGCTCTATACGGAGCCGAGCAGCGTCCGCCTCTATCTAGAGAAGCGCTAGGCGCTTCTTACGCTTCTTACGCTAAATAACCTCCTAGTCTTTCTCTAAGATAAATAAGCTATACTCTACGTAAATATATATATAAGTAGCGTAATACCTAGAGCTTATATCTATAAAATAGCGAAGCTTTAGCTTCTAATAGCGACTATACCTAGATAGTATCTCTAAACCTTAAGATTAAATTTCGGCGGCTCGGGATTAATAATAATTAGTTAAAGTTAGCTTTAGCGCCTTTAGTATATTAGCTTAAAAGATAGAATAGAAAGGGCTATAACCTAATAGATTAAGCGAGGGCACTTATCTTTATACTCTAAATTAACTATACCGCGTTATAATAATAAGGGTTAAGAGATTATTAGAATAATAATCTTAAAGAGGGGAATAATATTATAGGCGAAGATTAGCTATAGAAAAGTAAAAAGGTAGTTAGTAAGAAAGCGTATAGCGAGACCCTAAAGGTTAAGCTAACGCGCGGGGTAGAATTAGATTAGTAATTATATAATCTTAATTCTACTAAGATTAATAGATCCCGGGAGTAAGTAGTAATTCTAGAAATAAATAGTAATCCCGGGAGTAAGTAGGCTTAGTAGAATTAGAATTATAAGAAATAAACTATATAAATCTAAAGAATCTTATTTATATTTTAGCTCTTTATAGTTAACTTACTTATTTAGTCTATACTTTTAGAATTACTTTACTAGATTAATAGTTACGAATAGTTATTTAAGTTATTAAATTAGTTAATATTAGAACTATCTATACTTAGGCAGTTAACTTCTATACTTAAATCTTCTAAATACTACTTTAAAGGCCACTACTATAACGCTATCCTACCCTTACTCGAATTAGACTTAGTAAGTAATAACCTCCGTAATACTAGTACGAAGAGGATATTCTATACGACTAGGCTATTATAGTTAGCGATAACGGCTAGATAACTAATAAGATAGAAGCTAAGTAGCTAAAGTACTTTATTAAGTATATAGATAGTAAGGTAGTAGAGACGTATTAGCTACTTATCTTTAATAGTTATATAAGCTACTACTCTCTATAGTTTTAAGAGCTTTATAAAGAGAATAATATCTATATACTCTATATACCGCTTTATTTATTCTACCTACTATAGCCGCTTAACGTTAGCTACTTCTCGCTATTAAAGCGCGCGTATAGCTATAAGATTAAGAGTCTAATCTATAACTATATTAACTATATTACGAAGCTTAAGTTTCTACTAGCCTTTAAAGTAGCCTTTATACGCTTATTTATAGTAGCTAATATCTACTTAGCCTTTTAAGGCGTAGGCCTTATTCCTCTCTAGCTAGACGTTATTCTTTTAAAGCTAGATATATAGCTCTGCACGCCTACTTCTCTATCTACTATAGAGGCTATCTAGAAAGCTTAAATACTAAGTAACGTATATAAGCTTAAGGCTTAATTAATATTAATATATAAGCGCGTGCGGCGGTATAAGAGCTTATTACTAGCTTTAATTATTAAAGTAATTAGCTAGCTTAAGAAGGGGGTAGAAGTAATAATACTCTTAGCTAAGCTAATACGCGATCGGATTACTAGCCTTAAGAAGGCTAATAAGGTAGTAATAAAGCGTAAGCAGCGTAAAAAGAAGTAGATATAGAAGTAAGGGACGTTAATAAGAGGAGAAGAAGAGGATATACTCGCTTAAAAGGAGGCTAATAAGTAGATTTAGCGTAAATAGCGTTAAAGTGGTATATAATTAGGTATTAGCTGATAGGCTCTAGCGCGCTATATAAGGTATAGAGAGCCTAGCTATAACTCACGTACGTGTAAAAAAGATACTTTAGGTACTACTTAGTCTATTATATTAATATCTTTCTATTATATTATAACGTGGTTGAGTTACGCAGCTTTGAATTATAGAAAGTTAGTTAGGTGGACAGCTCGCTTATAAGGACGGCTCGCTTATAAAACACGTTAGTATGTAAGAAGAATAAGACGTATTTTAGAAGCTAACTAATACTATTAGCAGTAATTTATTTTAGGACCCCTGCTTGAATTTAATGCTCAATAGGCAAGCGCCATGTGTCGCAACAGTGTGCTAAGAATAATCAGTGTGCAAGAACCGGAAAACGATACAGGTCAGCACTGTACTGACAATCCGTCGTCGATATCATGCTGTACACTGTAGAATTCGTATAAGAGTACGCTCATATTAGGACTGACAATCGAGCCTCTAAACATATCAAGTATGATATGGAAGTATTTAAATGAAGCGAGACAATTATGCCATACATGCTACTTCTAGCTGCACAATGTAGCTATCAGATGGCCACCAAAGTAGCAAGTCACGTCGTTCATGGTGATTGCCTACAAAGGCCCTACTCAAACCTAACAACCCACCCATCCCCACACCTCTCCCCCTCAGCATCCTCTCCACCCCAAAACACAACCCCATCCCCTCCACCCATAACATCAGCCCCAAACCACGCCCTCGGCCCCGGGTGCAATTTCCCCTCATCTAACCCACCGATGCCCAAATTATTAGGAACCTTGACATCGACCTCGGCCCACTCCCATTTACCGTTCTCGGCACCGATACCATGCCGAATCGCGTCTTTAATCTTAGCAGGTTTGATAGCCTCGCTGATACTCCACGCGGGCTTGGGCTGCAAGGAGCTAGAGGGAAGCTGGAGGACCCATGAGTCGCTACATTCTGTAATGTCTTGCTCGGACATGTTCGGCGTCGTGGTAGAGGTGTTGTGGGTGGAGGATGTGGGTTTGTCGCGTGCGCCGAGGAGGTATGTGAGGTAGTTGCGGCCGTAGCCTGTTGTTATGGGGAGGAGGGCGCCGGCGTGGCGAGCAAGCGGGCCGGGAGCGAGAGGGTTGGTAGGGAAGGTTAGAGTTGTCCATTTTTGGCCTTCCCCTTCATTCTTGTCTTTGCCGCCTGGCGTGGGGGTGTGGAGCGGGAGTATATGCAGTTGGCTACTTAGTGGGTCACTGGAGGTTATGAGGTATATGTGGTTGTCTAAGAGAGCGGCATTTGTGGGGGATGCGGGAACTGGCGGGGTGGGGAGGGGGAACCAGGTTATGGTTTTGGTGTTGAAACGCCATAGAGAGGTCGAAGCGGAGGTGTAGAGGATCAATTCGTCCCCGTTTGCGAAGAGTTTTGAACTTGTTGAAGATTGCAGCGTCTTGCCATTAGCATCCATGCTGGATCGTAGTGCGCTCCACGTCTTCTCCTCGGGATTCAGTAGCCATATCGTAGCATTGTCATCGACAGGTCGGCCGTGCGCATCCACGCCACCATATATGGCTAGTTGGTTGCCGAAGGCACACGCAGCGTGCTTCTCCCGCGGTTTGGGCACAGGACCGTTTTTTCCGGCAGGGATAGTGGGGATGAGTTGGTAATCTGGATCCTTGTTCTTCTCTGGCGCAAGATTGATGACATGGGTGTCGGCGCTAGCGAGGCCGTCTTTTGTAGTGCCGCCGAAGATGAAAGCTTTGTTGTTGAGGATGGTCAGAGTGTGGTTTGATCGGGCGAGCGAGCGTCTGGGAACTACTGATTAGTCGTTTGATGAGTTTGGTGGCAGGGAGAGCTTAGTACCGGTGTAGATCGTCGTCATTAGCTACAGCAACGCGAGTGAATGCTGCTTTGAGAGGAAGTGTAGGTTTTGCGAGGAAATAACCTGCTACGCCTGCTTGGGCAGTGGTTGAGAGGACTTCTTCAACGGCGAGGACGATGCCGGCGCCGGCTGCTATTTCGGCCATTTGATTTACGTCTTTGTAGACCCGGAAAGCTTCTAGGGTACGAGTTATATGATCGAGATTATGAGTGTCGCGTGCGTGATGTTGTTGAAGGCGCGGGGTTTGCCCTGAATTGTAGTCCAGGTAGGTGCGAGTCAATGATGACGTCAGGGTCTGAGACTTGCGGAGCGACCTTCAGCGTGCGTAATACTGTTTCACAATCTGTGATACGTTTGGATAAGCGATGGCGAGGGCTAAATACAGAGATTGAGGCGTGTGTCTGAGTGCAGGAATCGAATCTTTGGCGGTTGTTCGGCGCTCTGTCATAGTGAGCAGGTACCCTTCCCTTGTACAGGTGATGCACACGAACACTGGGATTGAGGACTTGCATCGCTGTTGGCAACGACGAACATTCGGAGACGAAATGTTACTACAATGCAGCGAATTCTTTCATTCAAATATCGAACTTGAAGACTGGTGCGATGGCTAGCCACGTCGCGACTGGTTGGATTTGAGACGAACGAATTTCTACATCGATAGCTTATCGTCTCATGTTCATCAATATATATTACTTGACGTCTTTTGGATGTAGTTGGCATATTTGGTTTGCTCCCGAAAACACACAAGTAGCAGAGCACACGAAATGCAGTAGTATACCTCACATTAAGAGTGAAAAGTCAAAAGTTGTCTCTTTGAAGAACAGGCTGGGTGTGGGAGCGTGGGCTGTGATCAAATCTGGTACAATTCACAGGCCAAGGTAGTTCCTAAACAGACTTCGTTTGAAGTGGAAGAGATACATTGAACGAGCTTCTACCATTGCGTTCGATTTCCTAAAAAGACAAAAGAAAAAATATTGACCCGTAAGGCTATGTAGGTATGCCACAGGTGCAACGTTGCCAGTACAATAAAGGGACATCGAGTGTTTAAGCTACGCCGCTTCACAAGAGACGTTCAAGACCACCTCCGGTTCTCCGACGACCAAGGATCTTCGGAGCTGGAAAGCCATATTTCAACGGCGCTTTCTTGGTATTGTTGGGTTGTGGGTCGCTCGTTGAGCTTAGATGCCATGGGTGGGCCTGCTGTCGATGAAGTTCGAAAGGCATCGGTCGAAATGGATGGAGTAGCCGTAGTTCCGGTGTCTTTCTTGTGGTCACCGACCGTGACTGTGACTGTGACCGGGTGGATTGGGCCCGATGGCGTACGTGGTTGATTATCGGCCCTGATGTGTGTGTTATAAAGGCATTATTTGGATGTTCTGCGGCTGAAGCGCACATTGGAAGGAATCAAAGGGACTCGGAAGTTGCTGGTACGTTTTCAAGACTCCGAGAAAGGGTAGATCTAGGAGAATCAGTGAAAAGTTTCGAGTCCGAGTGAGCACCGACGTACACGTGTCGTGGATTGGAGAACAAATGACAGAGGTGGTATGCTTGAGAAACTGTTCAGTGCTTAGAGTGAGGATATTACTATGGGTATACAAGATGATGGATCTACCTTTATACCTACGGTACCGTAACGTCGTACAAGAACCGGACCAAATCCTTACGATGAAATACTGCCAAGATTAGGCCTAACTTCCCAAGCGCTGTGTTTTTATTCTACTGCAAGGCAAACAGTGCTGAACGGGATGTATGCGGCGTATGCAGCCAGTGGCTTTCGGTGAAGAGCCAGTTCACTGTCCCTCGGCAGCCGAGTGGTATGGCAAGGTCCGCGGTCTTTAGTATCTGTCTGCATGCAACCTCGTAAAGTATTAGAGATTAGACCGCTAAACATAGCTACTCTTCTGGTACCACGCTGTTCAGACTGAAAGAAGAGAGCGCAGTCGGGTTTCTTGGGTTGTACATGTAGATTAGTGCAGAGGAGAGAGAAATCGACACAAGCTCTTGCAACGAGGATCCCAGGACCTAGTGTTACAGCCAGCCTAAACACCTTTATCTTCAACGAGATGCTTGTATGCACCATATACTCGTGAACGGGCTTCTCTAAGCGGATTGTTGTGGAAAGGAACCACAGATCGGTGAATAGGGAGTTAACGATCGGATATAAATTTCAGGCGATTCCCGCCGCGGGCGTGTCGGAATTCGCACACCTCATCTTAAGGCGGCAAAGTATGTGAGCCGGCGGCGGTGGTCGCGTGGCTTACCAGGGGTGTAGCCCGGCGCGCTGGGTATGGGCCTTGCCGCCTTCACCCGACTAGCCCGGCGACGACAACGACCGCAAATGCCCCAGCGCCACCCGTCCGTGTTGAACAGCGGAATGACCAACGTGACGAATAATCGCAAGCTATACGCGCCGACTAAACTCACATAATCGCGAGTCGGACCACCTTATTAAGCCCTTCGGTGAGTTTGAACGCTTACACTACCTCCCTAACTCGCTGTGCAGCTTCTTGTTTCCGTTTTAAACTTGCCTATCGCAGCGGGAATCCAATGCGATAATCGCACCGCCAGGCGAAGGTAAATGCAACGTATTAACGTTAGACAGCTACTATAATTCGCCGGGGCAACTCACTGCACCGAATTACCCTAATGGTAAAGTCTAATCAGCCAGAAACGACGAGACACGGAGAGGTCGAGACGGTGCGGAGGGCACCTACCATGTTGATGTTGCGCTTTTAGGCTTGCATTAATGGGTTTACGTCTTTGGGTATTCCGTTGTGAGATCTGGGTGTAGGAGCGACGTGCATACGTCTGTGCAATCTGTAGTTAGCGACGAGCGAACATGGGCAAAGGCTAAGACCGCCGATGGTGCATGATGTCGACATGGCAATGGCTAGACAGACTTTGTGCTTAGGTAGTACTTTCATGATGTGCATGTCCTCACCGCGTGAGTGTATGGGCAGTGGTGCTGTTGCTGATGGAAAAAGGTGGGGTAGGATGGTGGGAATGTGCCGAGGCACGCGTCACGTCATCTGGGGATGCTTCCCTTCGCCTCGAGAGCCGCTGATCGCTTCAGATACATTCTGTGGCATGTTACTTGAGGTTGCACAGACGCAGGAATTAAACTTGTGGCAGTTTGTTTGGCATTCTATGGGGAGCTAATGCACGTACTGCCTACACCTCTTCTGTTGGGACCGAACGCCGATGTGATGCACGCCAATTTCGCTGTTTCACCACATGCAAAGCGCTGTGGAATGCGACAGAGGCCCGCTTAAGGCGATCTGAAGATTGCACAAAGACTCCGCGGTTTCTGATCGCATTTACCTCGTTACTGACCGGCCAAAGGACCTCGCTATCTTTCAGCTTGATGAAAGCCCCTGTCTTTGACTGATGGCGGTCCGTAGGAAGAGTTGCTAGGTCTTTTTGATATCTGAATATCAGCCACAACTTGGCCTTGGAATACCTTCGCAGGTGCTGACGTTTATGACCAATTTGTCGATCACTTCATTCGAGCGTTGCTCTTTGCAGGGAAAACCATCTGGTCTTCTTCGATACGATAGAGATATTGAGTCCCAAGCTTTGTCAAATATATGTAGTCACTGTCACCATCACGCTTGCGTTTCGTGTTGCCATCTACGAAAGATGTCCAGATACTCCAAAGCTTTCATATACTAACAGAGGCTAAGCTAGACACATAGTGATAGAGAGCACGGCCGCAAAAGAGATAACTGAGAAGCGACAATTAATCCCTCAAGCCACGATACACAGGCACTTCGTTGTACCATCAAGTCTTGGTGCCTCTAGGATTGCTTGTCGACCAAGAATCTTCGGAGTTGGAAAGCCACATACTAATAGCATTGCTTTGATGTTGCTGAGATGAATATCCCTTGCCATTCGCATCATTGGGAGCGGGCACCTGGGCTGCTGGGCCAGATGCGACCACCGACGTAGAACGTTGCTGCCCTGTAGCTTTGGATTGCTTGTCGTCTTGTGCAACCACTACTGCAGTGGCGTCGTTTGATTTCTCAGGAGCCCTGAAGATGACACGTCAACAGTAGCGCGGTTAAATGGAAATTCTATGGCTTACATGAGGAAGTTGGGGATATGAAGATAGTGTAGAGTGATTTTCGAAGATGCTTGGGGGTTTGGAGCTGATCATGTCAGTGAGTGACTTCGGATTCTCGAGCGCTCGAAGAGGACTTTGCATACCAAATGAGCAAAGACTATCCCACGAGCAATGGAAGAGCGCGGTGAGGACGGTTGTCGATGTCTGTCAGAGTTTGAAGCATCTTTCTGACTGCTCGAGCTTCCTTTATACCCCTTAGGTGAAAAAACCGTAACATAATACAATCAAGCCATAGTCCTCCTGGTGAGACCTCGCTTCGCCTGGCGATTCGAAACCCCTGACAGCGTGTATCACAGACTGTGTGTCTAGACTGAAGGCGGCCAATGTCAGTTGAACCGCGCGTTCCACCAACATCAGAGGATGTGGAGTAACCACGACCGCATCCGCGCGGGATGAACGGAGGGAGGGCAAGCTCGCCGCCAACCGGCCCGGCCAGAATGAGACGGAATGATATTGGCGGTGTTCGATGGTTTTAGGTCCCGAAAGATTTGGCACGCTGTTCCATCCAGTTCGAAGATACAACGCAGCTCACACGGCGCATACTGCCGCGTGAAATTCGAAGTGCCGGAGGCGAGAGCTCACGCGAACAAGCTGGATCTGTTGGCTGATGAATATCGAGCCGTAGTAGCCGAAGTGACATGCAAAGTCCTTCGACTTTACCCCCAGTCTCACAAGCAAGCTGTGCGCCCTTCATGCATCCTCAGATGACAAAGAGACTGGAGCACAGCATTGGAGGCGTCGTTGCTATCCTTGGACTGTACATGAAAGGGCGTTGAGATGTCTGCGGAATAGGTATACTTGGCGGTGTGGTGATAAGGCGGCCCGACTGTATTTCGGTTATGATAAGATTACCGTAAAAGCTCGTTCAATTGGCCAAACGCTAGCAGGGGGGCTTGGTTGCAACTCGCCTGGGGTCACGGAGAGTTTCTCATTCACGAAAAAATCTTTCAGATCTACTTTAACCCGACCACAGCTAGCAATATAGCTGAGTTGCGCTAAGATCGCGATGTTGAGAGTTGAAAAAAAAAGTGGAAGTCAAGATAATTCGACCTATATTACATCTAGGGCTAGTGATTGGCTAGGGGGAGTGTATCATAGAGTGATACAGTACATGCATTGGAGTGGGGTGCTACGCCGGCGTGGCTGGGAAGCACATGCTGACCAAAACACAACCATAAGGACCATTCGCCCGTTCACGCGCCGTGTCGAATCCGGCCGATCATCATTAGAACAGCAGCAGCCGCCAGCAAGCCCGAATCGTCTCAGTCTCCTCTTTCGCAGCCACTCACAATTGCAGAGATGTCTGGAGAATATATCCAATTTCAGTGAACTGCACATGCGGCCCTGCATACCCCCATGCATGGAGTAAGTCAGAGCCTAGCGGCTGCGTCGGGTCAAAGCCGGGAACTGATGTGACACCACAGAGGGCGCAGGGGCGTTGTGTTCATCGGATAGCCGCATGCCATCTCTCGTCTTGGCTGAGTGTTGGGCCGACTGGCAGCTTTGTTTCACCAAACCTCGAGAAGCCCAACAGCACGGACCGAAATTAGCGAAGACGGGTCCTCGCGTCGGCGACTTTGCACGGCCCAGCTCTCCCATCTCGACCACAGCCGGTGAAAAAGCACCGAACATGAGACCGATCCCGTACGCTGCCGTATCGCTCGTGGACTCGTCACACCAATCATCATCCGCAGCATGTCGTGTCGCTTCTCCTGCCATTGTCACTCTCCAGCTACCAGGCGACCTCACTGATCAAAGACTCCCGAGTGACGGGCGCCCGGACAGCGCGCAAGCTGTAACTGAACTTGCGTTAGCGAAATGTGTACAGTGTCGACGTCGTCTCCCGCCCTACACCTACCGCTCTAGACTCATCTCGCGCACTCAGCTCGCACAAACCCTTGTTCGCTTCCGCCCGCGAACCCATAGCGTGGGGGCACAAAACGGCAACACACCGCGGAATTTTGACTGCATGCCCCCATATAGCCGTCCGGAGTCGTTCGACCGGTCCAAACGTCAAGATGAGCATGTCGACGTCACACTGCGCTCGCCAAGGAAGGATGATCGTTGGGATCTGGCCATGCAAGGAGCAACGAGCGAAACGGCCAGGTTGGAAGCTGCATAAGCTGGTCGGAACGTAGAAGATTTTGTTTGACTAGATCATGTGAGCCTCCAGTCCGGGTCGGGGTTTGCAGATACTTGCCTCGTTTCGACAAGATGTAAAGAATCCGCTAGATTCCCACAACCCACCCAGGGGAGCAACATAATCGCTGTCGTGGCGTAATGGCGCCGTCGACCAAACAAACGCCCAAACGCCATCCGGTCCATCCGCCCTCCACCCGCCCTCGTTCACGACCCTTTCCCCCCACAAAACCGCCGTCTACAACCTCCCTCCCTCCCAACCAGACAACCCCTCGAATGCTCATGCTCAACCCTATGCCTCCCCACCTCCACCGCAGTTAACAAATTCCCACCCCCACAGTCCGGGCATGTATATTTCAGCACCGCCTCCTTCGCCTTCCTGATATGCGTTTGGCGTGTTGGATCACCGATGTCAGGCCAGCGGAGCAATGTGGTGGTGGGAATGAGAGAGGCGGTGGACTGGGTGGAGGATGAGGAGGATGTGGAGTTGGTGGAAGATACGGATACGGCACGGGGGCGGGCGGATCGTTCGCGTCCTATGTCTTGGCTGGGTTCGGGGTTGTGGCGGTGGATACGTGCTTCTGGCGGGGGCGAGTCGGTGAAGTGGGTGTCTGAAGGGAAGGCAGATGTACTGGAGCGACCAGCGCTCGTAGCAAGGCTCGAAAACGCCGGTGGAACCAAAGAAGAAATAGGCGTCTGATGCGGCCCCAAAATCTCGTCACTCTCGCTCCGCTCCGTCCCTAGCTTCTCTGTCAGTCCCGCCAATACCGGCGCCATACTCGGCTTCAACAACCCCAGAACAAAGTCCTGCTCAAAACGGTACTCAGGCAAATTAGCAAGCTGTCTTTGCATCACCACCTGGAACATCTCATCTTTCTCGCTTCCCAACATCTGCAACGGCCGCTGCAAAGTCGCGCGCGTCGTAGCCGCGTTAAGGTAATTCATACTCACGACGCTAAAGCAAGCGCGTTGGAAGGCGCGTCGCACATCCTCGGGAACCATGCGCTCGACATTCGCGTTGAAGTCCCCGTTGGAGCCGTTGTACCATTGGACTTGGGTGTAGGATGGGGAGGTGGGTATGGGGAAGTAGCCCTCGCTCCAATTGAAGGTGTCGTCGTAGACGACACGGCGTTGACGGCCGTGGATCTTGGCGACGAGGAAGTCCATTACTTGGGAGAGAAGGGGTTCCTCGAAATTGCGGGCGGCAAGGACGAAAGGGGGGAGGCGGTTGGCGTGTTTGAGTTCGGGGTCTGCGCCATTGTCGAGGAGGAGACGGAGGCGGGGCACGATGTCGACGGCGGGACAGCGCTCGATGCAGCGGCGGAGGGGGGTGAAGCTCGAGCTGTCGACGAGATTGGGGTCTGCGCCGCCTTTGAAGAGGACTTCGATGTCGCGGAGGGTGTCAGATGGATGGCGCTTTGCGTCGGGGCAGCTACCGACGATCTCGTGGAGGAGACTTGCGCCGTTCCCGTCTGGGTTTGGGGCAGCGTGATCGATGAGAAGGCGGGCTGCTACTGGGGTCGAGTGCCACAGCATCTGGTGCTCGAAGGTCCCACTTGACGGCGCTGTACACACGAAGCCGTCAAAGGGAGTCTTGAGATCAGCTCCCTTTCTGACGAAAGCCTCGAGGCACTCCATGTCGATGTCGCTGAGCTTCCCGATCCAATGCGGGTCGCCCTGCCACGGCTTAAGAAACGTTTCAAAGGCTGCTGGTGTACTGCCCTCGGTTGGCGCAAGTAACACGTCCGCACCAGCATTGAGCAGCATCTTGAGGATTTTCTCGCACTTCTCCCGCACAAGTACGTCGCGATAGTCCTGGAACCTCCGGTCCAAACAGAACTGTAGCGAACTCTGCATCAGGCCGTCGAGCCCTGGCGACGTATCATTCACGCTGGCGCCCCTGTCGACGAGCAGCCGCACGATCTCAGGTTTATTCCAAAACACCGCTTGAAGTAGTGGCTTCCAAGACACGCCTGGCTCCCCATTGATCTTCGATCGACCGGGCATAAGAAGCGCCTGCACCGTATACGTCCGCCCATTCTTGATCGCGTTGTGAAACGCGAGGTCCATACCAAAGGGGTGTCTAGATCCCTTCGCTCCATGCGCAACTAATATCCAGATAACCGGCCCCGAAGGTAGGGCGCACGCAATATCAAAGATGGTCTGATCGGGATGCTGCAGTAGCATGCACTGAGCAACAGCGGCATGGTTGAAGAAGCGGCTGCCTGGAGTTTCGAAAGGCATGCCGATGGGGAAGTTGATGTGGTTAGGGTGCTTCATGATGAGGGACTCGAGTTTCTGCGAGTCCATCTCCAGGATGGCGTTTAGCATCGACATTACGATGCCAGTTGCTATTGTGCGACCTTGTGACCAAGGATCTAGGGCCGGACGCGTTGTGCTGGCTTCGAACGCGGCGGGGATGAAGCTGATGATGTTAGCTGTACGTCTTGAGCTTGCTATACATCACCACGACTCACTCTCCATTTTCGTCGAAGAGGGTCAGATTCGGATCGATAGGCGCCGAGTTCATAGAATCACCTTGAACAGTCGCCCGACTCAACAACATAGTCTCCAAATTCTCCGGATCCCCAGGGCTCAGATGTTCCTGCTGGCCCCGCTCTCCCCCTACCGTCGAGTCACTATCATCTCCCTCCGCATCATTATCGCCCTCCTCTTCCACACGACGCCTCCGCCTCTTATCATTCTTTATTGCACTACGCTTTTTCGTCGTCTGGCTAGGTGCTTTCCTCGTAAGACCCCACTCAGCCAATTTCATCCGATACGCTCGCGTTCTGCATCGCCATCAGCACGAGCGAAGTCTATACATCCTGCTATGGACCAGAGCCCAAAACGTGACTTACGAAGCCTTAAACCCATGTCTACTCTCCATAATCTTCTTCACCTCGTCCAGCCTCTTCTTCTGCGCCCAGGATAGATTCTTGATCTCATCCTCCACCGAGTCCCAATCTTTTGTCATCTCGCCGGCTCACGCGCTGACGGATCAAATACACCCTACGGTCCAACAAAGCTTAGCTACTGATAGTTCCACCGAGGTGCAAAAGGACGGTCGCGTATGGGAGATGCAAACAACGACCAAGGTGCAAAAGTGACAAATGCACACTTGGGCAACGCTTTCGTGCCGACGCGCGCAATCAGGCTTCGATCGATCGTTCTTCGACAAAGATAATTCAGCTCAACTGCTCTTCAATCGAAGACGAACGGTAAGAGCAGCGAGAGAAACGAGTCCGGAAGTGCACCGGACGCTGTCCACTCTTTATTGCACAGCGACCCAGCTGCCTGGGAGTTTTGCAGGGTGCAAGAGTGCAAAACTGGGAGGCGGGATTACGAGAGTGCAAAACGCCCGATCGCTGCGCTAGCCCGTTGCGATGAGCCAACAGCCATGGCACCCCAATTGCGTATAGCGACTAAGCCTAAGAATTGCACTTGCGCACGCTCAACCATACATGCTGCAAGAAGAGAATGCACATTGCCGCCTTCATAGCTGCTTGTGGCGCCGAAGTATCTAACTCGTGTGCATGAAAAACGTACTCCCTTTTCTCTTTCCAACCCTACTTAGCACTCCCAGTACTCCCAACACTCCCACCACTCCTAACACTACCTCCACTCCTAGCACTCCCACCACTCCCTATACTGCCATCCATCTCATCCACCCTCCCCACATCTGCCTCACCTCCCTCTCGCAACCTCGCTACCATCCCTCCAAGCATATCTTTCCCCAAATGCCCTTCCGTATCCACAATGAAAACCGGATACTGACTGCGCGCATGCTCCGCCCTCAACCCGCTAACCGCTGTACTCTCCGGCTTGGTATTCGCATACCGATGCATCATGTCCGCATCTTCAGGCCGCATGCTCTGCACGACGTGGAAGAGTGTGAGCGGGAGTTGGTAGCTTTTGCCTTGAAGATGGAGGCCTTTGGCGGCAAGAAACAGAGTTGCGCGGATATCGTCGAGGTCGGAGAGTGGACGGTTGATCGTTGGGTTGGTCGTTGTTGGGAGTGTATCACTGGCGGAGGATGGTTCAGAGTTGGAATCGGTGGATGTGGGAGTTGGAGTAGGGAGGGCTTTGAGATTGGCTTGAGCGATAAAGGCTAGGACTGCGAGATCGTGCGTGAAGTAGGAATCTGCGCCCTCGAAGCCGTGCCGGAGGTAATAGAGTCGCATTATGGTTTCGAAGCAGACTCTTGAATGAGTCACCAGAGACATGATGTCTTCTCGCGATTGAAGCGTGTCGGCGGACTCGGATTTCGCCGACTCGGTGTCGGCTTGGATGAGCTCGCAGAGTTGGATCATGGCTTCGTGATATAAGAGACTATCGCAATACTGTTATTGAGAGCCCAATGATGTAGCTTATCGACAAGCGCAGAAAAGCTGCAATTATGGACGGGAAGTACTCACTGCGACTTGAGCTGGCAAGGAAACACAATGTTCCTCGGCAACATACACACCGGCAAAGAGTTAGTCCAAGCGGACAATTCCTCGACTAATCCAGACGCAGTATAAGGACTTTTCCCGTGTGCCTTGTGGTACAGATGACTAGATACACGATTGACAATCGTGGCAAGCTCGCACTTGGCCTTGAAGCTCTGGCCGAAATGGACAGGGAGTGGTGAATCGTTCAAGGGGTATTTGACCCAGAATTCACCATACCTGTTCCGCCACAGCATAATTAACAGACGTTTCAGAGTGACAGCAAAACTACTTACCAATCGCAATACCGATCCGGATCAGGGAGCGCAGGACCAGAATGATGCGAGATCAATGGCTGTAGGGAAAATTGGTAGTCCTGTATGCTGCGATTGATGTATGGTTAACGGAGTCCACGGATCGGTTCATCGACTCATACGCCAAGGACTTGCCTTGACCAGAACTGGAGACACCACCGTGTGAACTCGCGTGAATCACGTCCCGAAGAGGAATCGGCTTGCTCCGACGGTCGGAACAGATCCAGCTCGTGCGCCATGGCCAAGGCTTGCTTGACGTACGACTGCCCAATTTTGTCCTGGAGCTGCATATTGTAAAGGATGTTGATGAGTAGAGCAGCTTGGATGGTTGGAAGCGACTTCTCCATCTCAACCTCTAGTTCCCAAAGCCTCTTTGCCTCCGCAAAAAACTGGTACCCTAAAGTCTGCGGTTCCTCGTCAGTGGCTTGAGATCAGCAAAGATGAGAGTGTACTACCTGTGGGTTCCAGTATTCCGACCGGTCCGTAAATGGGCGATAGCAGTGCTATCGTGAGTGAGCCAATGGCAGTTATCCTAAACCGCTCTTCCGAATCGATGACTGAAGCCAGACTTACACAAGCAAACGCGAGCACCGCATTGACAAGGAGCGAGGAGCAGTGCCGCGTGGATCCAGACTTCATGTCGTCGAGGAAATCGTCCTTATGAAAACACGGTAACCACTGATACTCGTTGAGGAAATATGTGCTCATCAGAGCCTTCATCAGATCGTCGTCTTTGGACACCTCAGTCCATCTGGACGGTTTCACAGCGTCCAGTCTGGGCTCCACGAGCGTGGCTGCAAGATAGGGCTTCAGATACTGCGGAGCATATCGGTCCTCTGCAAGAGCGCCAGGGCCGCGAGACGCTTCACCAGGTTCCGATGAGGCTGCCGAGCTGAGCGCAACTTCGTACACCAAAGACCGTAGGTAGGGATTCGCCGGCGTCTGCAACGATTTCGGCATCTCCCTTCTAAACGGAAAGTCGAAGCGATACCTGGTCTCTGGCGACACTTGAAGCTGAAGAAGTAAATCCCCAGTCTGAACATGGCGTAGGACCGAGCCCACATCCGCGCCCGAACGGATCCTCCGAAAAATGGTATCCGCATCACCTTCCGGTCTCGAGCGCATGGCGTGGAATAGTTGTTGCAACGTCGTATGCGACTCTTTGAGCTGCTCGTTTTCCCGCACCAACTCGTCGTGCTTTCTCTTCAGCGTGCCCAGTTTCGAATTCTCGGACGGTCCACTGCGGTACTCGCAGTCTTGCCCGAGAGAGACACAAGCAGCACATGATGGCCGCACCGAATCGCACTGTCGATATTAATCCATAGACGTGGACGTGTCTGGGAAAAAACGCACCTTGACCTTCCGCAGTCTACAGTTGTCGCAGGCGACTGAGGTCCTGACTGGTCCGCGCACGCGAGTGCTGGTCATCGGTGGGGGCGGCGCGTCACCCTTTCGCGGCAATATGGCGCGAAAGCCTTGTGCGTGAGATTGGTCCTCCATTTACCATGCATGCAGGGCAATCGTCGTAGTCCACTTGCTCGAGAAGTGAACGACACACGTGCTCAAGGGGAGGACGACGTTAAGAGGGACATTGGGATTTGTTTGTGATCGATGCATGACGAGAAGCGAAGGGCGAAGTTGAGATGGGGTTCAATGCGCCGCGGCCCTCATCTGATTGGCCGGGCGGCTGGCGGAGGTAACCTCCGAGCGGCGGAGCCAACATGACGTCGCGACAATAATTCATGGAAAGAGTGTAATCATTACAATGTGGTATCATCCTGAATCTAACTAACGCCCATGCAGCAAGAAAGCGCTACATTGAATACAAGCCGAGGCACCGGTCGGGCCTTAGCGACCACCAATTTGGCCCTTTGGAATAGGCCTGACCCAAACAAACAGCAAATTGAGCGCGATGATTATTATGCCCATGAGCCAGAAGACGCGATCATAGTGCGTGCCGTTGTAGCGGAATATAATAGCAAAGATGATGCCGCCAAGGTTGCCTGCGGCGCCGACGAAGCCAGACACGATACCTAATTGTTGTCAGAACACTGCGCGTTGTCGTTGGGTGCGGTTGGGAGGACTTACCGTTTGCATGAGGATGCACATGCGGCACGAGCGCAAAGTTAGCGCCATTGCCAGCCTCTAAGAACATGGCCATGAGCGCGATAAGGCCAATCATGGTATTTAGGTCATGCGGATCTAGCTGGCCGATGACGATAAGGAAGATACCGCTCATAACGCCAAGGAAGTGAATCCAGATCTTTTTCGCCCACAAGTTGTGGTTTGTAGCTTTGAAAATGATGTCCGCAATGAAGCCACCTGCCGGGCGAGACACGATGTTGAGTAGGCCGAACATGGCTGCCCAGCGACCGGAAAGCGTCTGGCCGAGGGTCGGGAAGTTTTTCAGGTAGTATGATCCGAGGATGGAGTTGATGGCAAGTTCGCCGCCGAAGGAGCAAATGTACGAAGACATGAGTGTGAGGGTCTGGAGCGAGCAGAGGACCTTGATGACCTCTTTGCCGGACGGTGCTTGCACAACTTCGTGTCGGACCTCGTCGAGGACTTGCACTTCGCCGGTAGCAGTCTCGATATCAGCTTGCGGGCCAACGGGGAGCTTCTTGTCATCGTTGGAAGAAATAGACCCTGCGACGGTAGGCTTCTCGGTAAGATCGCCGGTAGCTGCGACGACGTGAGGGCTGGGAGCAACCTTGTTGCGGTCGGCCCATTTTCCAGTCGGGGTATCTTCGGTAAGAAGCAGCATGGCAATGGCGGTCGCGGTGATGAGGATGAACGGGACGATGAAAGAGACACGCCACGCGGTATGCGATGTTAGTCCTTGTTGTTTAATAAGGGAATCATAGATGGCGGGCATGACGAAGCTGCGCACTCGTTAGTGACGAAACCATAGCGAATCACAATGGAACCTACTATGTGATGCCACCGCCAGAATTGCCCCAGCCTCCGACCAACGCATTCGCAGTGCCAACGACGTTCCTGTCGAAGAATCCAGTGGTCCACACTTGGCAGGGAACAAACGTGCTGCCCAAGATACCGACGAAAAATCGAATAGTGTAGAGACTAGCGGCGTTGTGTGCAGTTCCTGCGAGCGCCGACGGGATGGCACCAAGTAGGAGGCAACCGACGAAAGTGAGGCGGGGTCCAAAACGGTCGCAAAGGGGTCCAGCAATGGCTCGCATGACGAGCGTGGCCGTTAAAGAGATGATGTTCGAGTTGGCGACCTCATTTTGCGAAAGATGAAGATCCTTTTTGATGCTCACACTCAGCTATAGAGGCGTTAGACAAACGACTGTGGAAAAAGTGGAGGGTCACCATACCAGAGGCGGGAACGCGTACCACGACCAAAACCTGCAGATGTAAGCGCATTGCGGGGAACGCGAGTTGCGGAGAACTTACGCGATAAAGAAGCCCAGGTAGGAGAAGAAAAAAACCCGTCCATATTTGTCGACGGGGTTGAAGACGGGTATCGACTTGGCCTTCTTGTTGTAAGGGTTGACCTCTGGCGCACTCCAGAGCTGTCTGAATTCGAAACCCATGATGTCTGCTGTGGATCCGACTGTTGTAGGACTGGATGGCAGAGCAGGGCTTAAGCGCGGGGAAGAGCGTTCTGGGGAGAATTGGGCAGCTGATTGCGGGACCAGGAGCTGTCGTACCGCGGAGTGTTATATAGATAGCAGGCGGGAGCTGCAATCAGGCATACAATGTGTGATACTTCCGCGGTGTAGATCACTTACGCATGTTGAGCTGGATCTAAGACGTGTAGCGCGATCGATGTGGCCGCCAAGTATGATGTCGGTTCTCCGGAGTGCACTTCAAGCCCTCGAGTGCTCTGGATGGGCTGCAGGCCTTATCTTTCCGCGTGTTTTGAGATCCCAGACCGGGAGCGTGGATCAAAAGCCACTGCGGCCTGCGGTTGGGGCAAGTCTTCCGATCAGCGCTGTGGCGTCTGCAGATGCATCCAGGCGGCATCCCTGGCTAGGCGGCATTGGATTGCATCGCGCCTGATTAAGGGCTGGACGGCGCGGCGGAACATTGGGACCGCTGTCCTGAGGGGTGGTGAAAGGCGTCGCACGTGGGATAGTGGGGGCAAAAACGGCCTAGCCTAGCGGGACGGCGCTCTCTTATCTCTTGGCGGGCCCGGTGAGATATCTAGGGGTCGCGACGGTAGTCCCGAAACAGAAGACCTTATCTTCGCGACAGCATACAAAAAGTATGCTGCTTCTCCGCGGTCGTCGTCGTCGTCAAATTGATTGTGTCGCCCAGATTCGACTTCGACTGAGTCGTCCGTGGCGGTACCGGACCGATCTAGCCATGGTGCTGCCGGCAGAACTATTCGAAGGTGCCGGATTGCGGATATTTTAGGGTTGCCGGGGCTGAAGAGGAGCAAGGTGCAGTCTTGCTTTTTGCGGTCTGGAGATGAAGGGTCGGGCGGATCGACGCTGTGATTCCACCACCTGTACGGCTCAAGCTTGCAAACTAGCCCCTTGGTCCATCCGCGCAGTTGACACGAAGGTTGATACGAAGTTGAGACTGAACATTATTTAGATGCTTAGAGTTCAACTGACGTCGTCGCTCCGCGCTGACGCAAGGATCAATTATCCAGGAGAGAGGGAGGGTTTGCGTGACATTGCATCAGGCCAATCAAAGGGCCGGTCAGTGCCTTATCTCTCCCTACACCCAAGAGCTGCACCTACTCAGTAGCCTCGCGACGAGCCTCCGAGCCATAGAGATGGTCATCCATGTGTGCTTTGTCGGCTTGTGAAAGTTCGTACTTGACGAGCGCCTTCGGACTGCACGTCTTCATCCGGGGGACGCGCAGAAATCTTGCTTGACAGCTCTTTTGTGGAGAGCAGCTCTCTTGTTGTTTCATTTCCGCGGCATCGAGTCGAAGGATGTGGCGGGTACGTGCCGCGGCACCTGAAATCAGGTTGGGCGTCGACCCTCTGTTGCAGTCGCGAGATCGGAGCGCTGACACCGGAGAAACACATCTTGGAAGGATGAGAAAAACTTCACGACCCACACGGAGCATCCTTGATGGCGAGCGTTGTCTAGACCCGGGCTTGGATGTCCTAGTTGGCGAACTGTGGGACTCATAACACTCAACAGCTTTTCCGAGGACACGAGAAAGAGAAGGAGAGACGGTGGAGAGCCACGTGTACCGGAGATGGAAGAAACGAAAGTCGTGCCTACCTCGAGGTAGGTTTCAAGCCCGATGCCATCCCACGCGCCCATCAGCAACAGACCAGACTGGCTCGGTCACTCGACATGGCGTGTTGACCTCCCTCTCCGGTGCCGGGGCCTACCTGGACTTACTTCACTGCTTGGCCGAGAACACACTGGTTGCAGTCTCGTACAGGATTTTCCACTGAGCTGAGATCGATCCTCTGGCTTTCCAGCTGCGCAAAGAATAACCCATAGTTGGTGTGTCGTAGATGACCATCCAGCTCGATCGCGCCGTGTCACTTGGCCACGCAGTGCGTCTGGGAACTCTCAACGACGCCAACAGCTGCGTACATCGCCCGGAGATGTCGATATCAGACTGGCTTCACGGCCCCGGTATCGGTCTTGGTCATGGTGAGCCAGCGCTCGAGCTCGGAGCTGAAGTCGACGACTAGAATTCACTCCGCGCCGGCGTGGCCGTGATACCATTTACTCCTACAGCACTCGTCAATACCATACAAGTCCGCAATGAGTTCACCTACAGCACTGGCCAGTACCATACTACCATACAAACTCGCAATCCATTTGCCTCCAGCATACCAAACAACCGCACCGAGCAAGCCACACCCGGACGACACATCGTGTCCGCAACCGCTCGCTCGACTATACATCGCCCCCGATATTCGCATCTCGATTCTTATCTTTACAGATAGAAGAAGTGGTTCCCTGCTCTCGCGACGGTGGTGCGGAGGCGCGATGTTCTCCTTTCGACGTCGGTGTGTCCCGCGGAGATGACCTCGACTCTTGGCTTTCGACTCCGCACCCCAACATATCGTCATCGCGCCCATGCGAACCGCAGAGCCGCACGAGCTTATGCATGTGTTTCGGTAATCGGACGCAAGTAAGAGTTTCGATTGATTGGCGCTGCTTAATCGATAGTCTAGGCTGTGACTTTTGGTCATTCGTTGGTAGGTTTCATGTCGAGAGGTAAGATGTAGCTATCACAGTCTGGGTGGGAGATTAGTTGATGCCGCAAGGCTGCGCCACCGTAATGCATTCCTCTATAGATACCGACAAGTGCATGTGGATGCGCAAATTGTGATTATACAGCAAACACCCAAGTGCTCCGTTCGTAGGAGACACAGTATACATACAAGAATGCCGACTCGACTTCCGCACTCGCACCGCAATCTCGAATGGTGTGCAAGTTCTGCATACGTGCTTATTCCGCCAGACTGAGCTCGTCTTGCATACCGGCTACTCCACCCACGAGAATGTCGTCCTGCGTGCTCATGGTGTGCTTGCTCAAACTACTCTGTACCCCTTTCAGATGGTTCGCTGGACGGCGGATGTCCGTGATCTGGGAGCGCTTGTTGGAGGCATAGAGCCCGTAGCGGTGAGTGGCTTTCCCGCTAGATCTTTGCTCGGTATACAGATGTGGATAATAGGGAGCGCTTTCGTATCGTCTTTCGTCTATCATATACCTTCATCGACCATTGCGACTCTGAGCACTTGCACTCCTCCTGTAGTCTTCACTCCTAGTCCGGCTCCTACTCCTACTCCTCGTAGGGCTGCGACTCCTCGATCTCGTCCAATTCCTCTCCCGATTCCCACTTCTGCTCCGACTCCTACTATCGCGACCACCGCTCCAGCTTCGGCTCCTACTCTTAATCCTGCTAGAGCCCCTACTCCCCCTACTCCCATCATCCTCATCCATAGCGTCCACCTCATCCGCCAGCGGACTCTCCCGTGGCTCCAGCATCTCCATATCCTCCAAGATGCTTCGCGACGGCATCTTCCACAAGCTCGTCGCACACATGCGGTCTTTTGTGAGTAAATCGTCCACGAACTGGTCCATATATGTCAATGTAAAGCCGTCTTTTGTGCGCCTCTTGACTTTGCGGAGGTCGGTGAGCAGCGGCTCAAGCGTGTTGTGAATGGCGACAGGCTCCCAGGCGAGACGGATGTAAAAGGCCGCGAGGCAGCGGAGGTATTTGAATGCGCCGAGTTTGCCGGCCGCGTTAAGGTCTTCGTCCTTCTTCTCACTGTCCGCATCCGCGTCTTCATCCCCATTGCGCTCCACTTTCACTTCCTTCTTCTCGCTGTCCGCATCCGCGTCTGCATCTGCATCCTCGTTGCGCTCCTCTTTCACCACCACTTTAACCTCCTCCTCTTCCTCCTTCATATCCTCATCTTCATCCTCCTCATCATCTTCCCGGAAATTCAGGAATTCCAGAATAATGGCCTTCTCAGGCACAAGTTGCAGCAGTTTAAACGCGAGGCAGAGAAAAGGCGTCGGCTTGCCCATGATGCCCGTCGTGCCACCGATGAACTTGAGCTCCGCCGCGCGGTCGCAAAGCGTCGCAGCGTTCAACCCGAAGCATTGCTCTTTCCAGTAGTATGAGTCCGTTATGCGCTCGCGCACACCCTTTTCGAACAGGAGGGCTGGGTTCTGGCCGCGGATGAGGGTGCCCGTGTAGCCGCGGTCGTCGAGCAGCGCTTTCGCGTCGGCTTTGTCGTAGGCGGCGGGTTTCGACATGGTGGGGGGTTGGAGTTGTGCGACAGCTCAATGCATATGTTGTCGCATGCTCGAACTTCGACGGCGATGTTTGGTGGTGGAGGGGGCAAACTCGGTGGTGATGGACAGTGTCGAAAATGGGTTGAGAAATCGCGCCAAGACAGCTTATCGATTGTTGCTCCTTCCAACCAAACGGTAAACAGGGCTCAGCGGATCCACAACACGTCACACATCACATTTCACGACATATCCGCAATTCCGACAGCACGAGCTTCTTGCATTCTTCATGTTCTGCTTCGATTGACAATCTATACCGTTTTGATACCCCTTTGCATATTTACATTCGCTTCATCATGGGCAGACTACTGCTCACATCTGGACAGGTGTCGGTGATGTTTTCGGCAGCTATAAGTAAGTCGAGATCGAATGTTAGTTGTTGCGACACGCGCGCTGACTTGTTTAGTATTTCTATTCACGCTTGCGCTTTTTCTCTCTGGATACGTGCTGCAGCAGAGATACGTGCACACATTACAAGCAGCGATTAAGCCGCGCCTTCCCAAACCGCTGCCCGCAGCGAGACCGATATTACCACCGACACTGGACGTGAAATGGGCGAGACCCGTTGGCGCGAGACCGGACGTAGATGAGACGATCGACCAGTTGATCGCGGGGGAGACACTAGATTGGAGCCGGCTGGGCTATGTGCAGGTGGTGAAGGAGTACTCGGAGCTGTGCGGCGCCGTAATGCTGCTTGCAGACTTGCAGAAATTGAGGAGTCCCGCGAAAAGGATTCTGATGTTTCCGAGAATCTGGCTGAAGGAGAGAAGTGACGAGGATGAATATGATCCACATATCAGTACAACCATGCGGCTCTTAAGGACAGCGGCAAGGCGGCATGGTGTTACGCTGATACCGATGGAGACGATTGTGGATGGTGCAGATGGTAAGATGCGCGCCCCCTTGCAGCAGTATCAGCTAACCACCCTAGACTCACTTGCCTCTTCATACTCGCTCGCCAGCCTCTATTCCCTCACCAACTACGAGCGGGTAGTGTACTTGGATGGCCCTGGCGTGTTACTGGATGCATCGGCGCTGGACTCGCTACTTGCGTTTTCGAAATCCGAGCCGATGGCAGCATATCCGGCGACACCAGAGCGGACAGACATGTCGACATCCCTTCTCTTGGTGCATCCGTCTCACGAGAGCTTTCGCCAGTTGAAGGAAGCGCGGTCGTCGAAACCCATGTCGGATCTAGACCTTTTCCGACAGACGTTTGCCGCGCCACAGTCGCTGATTGCCGAATGGTCGCTCTCCATGGGAAATGTGGTGTACGAGTCGCAGCGGCTGCGCGATGCGGTCGACGGCTTTAATCTGACTGTCTTCGAGGGCGCGACCACGTACGTGCGTCTTTCGGACCCCGAGCTGCCCGGGCCAGAATACGACGTGCCCTACAGCGACAGGGTACACATCCGCCCCAAGGATGAACAGGCGCGCGAGGCTTGGGAAAAGCTGTATGAGAGATTCCGGGAGCGGCGCATGGAGGTCTGCGGGCTTGATCTGGAGTACTGGGTGCAGCCGGCGCAGGCGGAGGGCGCCGGTGGAGCGCAGGGCGGGGACGGGGACGTCGCACACGGAGACGCCGACAACGTACATGAAGACACGGCTATAGAACTATAACGAGCGTGTAATATGAGTATGGGACATTGTTGTTCCCCCGCCGAAATGCAGTCTACAAGTACCTCCGCGCCTGCCCCTCCAACGTTCGCAAAGTCTACCGATAGTGTTCGATGGCTTGCACGTCCAAGCTCGCCAGCCACAGCGGCTATCCATACTGGATGGGAAGATTCCCGGAGCGCGGAGCGGTCTGGCCAGGCGCAATGGTTCATGACAGAGGATCGGGAGTGTCGATGTCTGAGTTCCTGGATGGCGGTTCACGTCGGGCATGACGCAACGGCACTGCACCAGTGTGCGACATGTGTGGAAACAAAGGCGTGGCAGACACCGGCCAGGCGCATTCCGCACTGGCGCATTCCGCACTGCGAGTGCTGCGCCGCGCGGTCAATGGCACGGCTGCCTTTGTGGTGCTGTCGTTATTATTATATACATATGCGCGCGATGGCTGAGCAGTGAGCGCCGACTCCGCGGGCTTGTTCTTTGACGGCGAGTGGGCCGCCCGATCCTGGAGTGGTAACCGATCAAATCCCTTGATGGGCGGCTTCCCCGCGAGCCTCAACACCGGACCAGACCGACCAGCCCCCTCCATTCACTCTCGCACCGTCCCCGTCCCCCCGTCAGCACTCGCACATCCACACCGCACCCTTCGCCCTCCATCCCTATGCCACGCGCGCGCGCCGCTTCCGCGCCCATTGTTCCCGCCGCTCGTCTGTAGCTGTCCACGTCGTCGGCGCTCCGCCCAGCATTCCGCACAGCTCCCCGTAGGTCCCCGCGGCTCCGTGCAGCTCGCCAGGCAGGCCGGCCAGGGCGTGGCAGCATTCCTTTACCGCCGCTCTTATGCCGACTCTCGGATTCCTAAAGAAGAAGCGGACGAAGGACTCTAGAGACCTCGACTCGCCGACCTCGCCCATCAAGGACGCCTTCTCGCCCGTCACCCCGACCTCGTCCAGGAACACGCGCGCCTCCATCGCCAGCAAGTCCTCGGCCAACAACCCTGCCCAGGGCGCCTCCCAGAGCACCGCGGCGTCGACGGCGCCCTCCCACAAGCCCGCCGACTCGATGAACCCCTCGTACCCGCAGCAGGCGTACGCGACCCCGCAGGCATCGCCAGAGCCCTACCAGCAGGCATCATCACACAATGTCGCCAGCATCCAGAACCTGATCCACCCCTCCAACAACGCCAATTCCTCCGCCTACCAGCAGCCGCCGCAGAAGCTCGCCAACGGCGCCCCCGCCCCGTCGCAGCCCGCCCCCCAGCCGCGCCAGACCAAAGGCAAGTACACCCTCGGCGACTTCCAGATCCAGCGAACCCTCGGCACCGGCAGCTTCGGCCGTGTGCACCTCGTCCAGTCCAAGCACAACCAACGCTTCTATGCCGTCAAGGTGCTCAAGAAGGCCCAGGTGGTCAGGATGAAGCAGGTCGAGCACACCAACGACGAGCGTAGGATGCTGCAGCAGGTCAAACACCCCTTCCTGATCACCCTGTGGGGCACCTTCCAGGACTCGAAGAACTTGTACATGGTCATGGACTTCGTCGAGGGCGGTGAGCTGTTCAGCTTGCTACGGAAGTCCCAGGTAAGCCTGCAGCTCGTGTCTTGCCTTTACTTGCTCATCAACGCAGCGATTCCCGAACCCCGTCGCCAAATTCTACGCAGCCGAAGTCACGCTCGCCCTCGAGTACCTGCACGCCCAAAACATCATCTACCGCGACCTGAAACCCGAGAACCTGCTGCTGGACCGACACGGCCACCTCAAGATCACCGACTTTGGTTTTGCGAAGGAGGTCCCCGACATCACCTGGACGCTATGCGGCACGCCCGACTACCTCGCGCCTGAAGTGGTAGCCTCAAAGGGCTACAACAAGTCCGTAGACTGGTGAGTTCTTTGTTCACCTAGGCCAAGACACGTGTTGACAGGGATAGGTGGTCGCTTGGCATCCTCATCTTCGAAATGCTCTGCGGGTTCACGCCCTTCTGGGACGGCGGCTCGCCTATGAAGATATACGAGAATATTCTCAAGGGGCGCGTGAAGTACCCGCCCTATATCCACCCCGACGCCCAAGACCTGCTCCAGAAGCTCATCACACCCGACCTCACCAAGCGGTTGGGCAACCTGCACGGCGGCAGCAAGGACGTTATGAATCACCCTTGGTTTGCAGAGGTCACATGGGAGCGCCTCCAGAAGAAGGATATCGACGCGCCCTACGTGCCACCAGTGAGGGCAGGCGTGGGTGATGCCAGCCAGTTCGACAAGTACCCTGAAGAGACCGAAGCCTACGGTCAAACGGGAGAAGACCCGTAAGTCACACATCCCCCCTGAAGCACGCTGGCTCTAATTTGGCTCAGACATGGACATCTCTTCCCCGACTTTTAAACGAAATTCTATGACATTCTGCTGCTTCCCCCTGAAGTCCGTCTCCAGCCCTATGCAATACGGCTTCTTGATCGCGCTTTGCTGATTCTCTTGGCGATGCCCTACAAGCCCCTGCAGCATTGGCTTCCGACACGAAAATGCCGGTCCAACTATTGGACCCATGTATTCCTCTCTTATGCTACCTCAAATATTTTTATTTCTACTGTCCTAAAGACCTTCGAACACTTTTGAATATGTACCCGACTCGAGGGTCTCGTAGGCGCTCGTTTGGGTGTGGGCTGGCTTCTTTTGCGTCGGATGTGTCGTCAGAATAGCAGCCCTGTGGTTGGGGTACTCGCTCTGGCTGGACTAGGTGGGGTACTCATTACACAAGCATGATGTGATGAGTAGGTGTGCTTGCTCGGGGCTTGGGCTTGGTGGCGGTCTCGACCACTTTGGACGATGGGTCATGCGGGGTTGACGCGGGAGTGGATTGAATATTGGGAATGGGAGTGCCTCCAGACGTTGTTCATCGATACTGGTATCATCGAATATTCAGAGCCGGCTAAATATTTGTTGCATGTGAAGGCGTGACAGCTGTGATGGATTATAAACGGCAGGACCTTTGAATGCGACCAATGGTGACGTTGTTTGACAGTTGTCGGGCATGGTTTTAATTTGCTTGGGTGGTATTGGTGGCAGCAGCACGGCTACACAATAATTCGTTGCCGAGCTGGGACTACTACACGATGCGTCGTAAAGTAAGACAGCGGAGTCCCGTACTGAAACTTTACTTGCTAAGATCCCTCTGATTGAGCTTTGCAGACTACGTTCTATTGTCAACTGCTTTACACACGCTGGTGGCGCTTGAGAGAGCGGAGCTTTGGTTAGCAGCTCGGTCCGCACCGGAACCAGACTCTACGGGTGATGGCGTTTAGGTAGGTCCCCACCAATCAAAAACGGCGACACTTAATACTAATGCAAAGTTATCAACTTTGGTTCAGACGTGTATCGGACTTTCTATTAGAAAGAACGATACCTCTTTACGGCTTATTCTCTCTACAGCTATTCAAACCCAAGAACTAACCCAAGCTTCTACGTACGTCTACCCAGATCCAAGATGCAAGCAAAGCGATCAACCCAAGCTCACCTTATCCACCACGCCCTGCGCCAGCATCCCCGCATGCGCAGCCGCACTCCTCAAAGTCCCCCCAGCCCTCATAAAACTAACACCCTCCACCTTCAACCCCTTCATCTCAATCAACCTCCGCGCATCAAACCCCCACCGATCTTTGATATCCTGCGCCTCCTGGTTCCCCGCCATGGCGGCTACATACGGCTTCTGCAGCTCCCTTAGGTCGTCGGGCGTGATGGTGACGGGCGCGGACGATGATGCTAGGATGAAGACGTAGCGGTGGGGGCGCGCGTAGAGGTAATTTGGGAGTGGGGCGGGGCCGATGTAAGGGGATGGTGTGGAGGGGGAGGGGAGGGAGAGCGCGCCTGTGGCCGTGGTGGATATGTTTGTGGCGAGCCAGTGGCGGACTTGGCCGAAGTAGGTGTCGTTGTTTGTCATGAGGTCCTTGGGTTGGGGGTGAGCTGGGGAAGACGTTTGGGTATGGATAGGGCGTTGCGGGACTTACTGGGTCGGTCATGATGAGGACGAGGTTTTGGAGGGGCTCGGATGGCTGTGTGTTTTGTGTTAGAATTTGGTGTGAGGTTGATTGTGGTATTGGAGTTTGTTCTTTGACGTACGATGGGATGCAGGTAGACTGTTGGCTCAGACTGTGTGTCTTCGCGATCTAGCGCTTCCCCTGCGTTCTCCAGCGTTGCATTGGGCCATTTGACTATTATGTCGTATTGTAAATCGAGTTCGCCGGGGAGCACATCGGTGATGACTTTGTGCTCGATCAGCGTCTGTTTTCTTTCCTGCGCGTTTGCCATGGCGAAAGTGTAGTGTGTGTTTGGGAGGTATCGTGAGACGGCGAAGTGGTCACGAGAAAACTTCGCTGGCGTCACTTATATGTTTATTCATCCGTGAGGCGGTTCCGCATTTACACTAGAATATGTCATGGTAGGAGTGGGTACATTGTATCCCTGGAGAAAAGTGGGGACTTGTGTACAAGGGCATGACGTGGACATGACATGCACGACTGGGACTACACAAAGTACCGCCTATCAGATTGCGCGCAAATATGGGATTTCGGAGATCTTTTCTGTAAGGAGGGTGTGTAGAGGTCGCGTAGCCGTGGAATCGTATGATACCTGTGTAGCAAGCGTAAGATCAACCTTGTACTTCTATGGATAGAGGATATATAACCGTCACAATGACAGCCAGCTAAGTTCATTCATTGTTCTTATTAGCCCTACTAAGGTTACGTACAAGCACTAATAATCTGCGTTCCGACGTTCTTGCTTTCCGGATCCGTCTAGCTCAGACCGTTACACAGTCCCTTGCTCCTACCAATTCCGTCGACTCCAGCACCTGCTTTGCTCTCCTATCTCACCGACGTCTGCAAGAACATCAACGGACGACTTGTTAGCGAATGAATTATTCTTCCGACTATAAAAGACAGTCTCTTCCCCGTCCGCTCTTCCATCTCTGCACCTCGCACACAAAACACTTGCTTTAGTATGTCTAATCACAAGTGATCGAGAACATGTCGCCGCTGTCCTCGTAAATTAAGAGGAAGCTGAGCTGGTTGAGGCCAGATTGCATCATATCACTCAACCACAAGCGGCGTTGCTCATGTGTTGCGCAAAAAATACAGTCTGCTCAGTGTTGACCACATCGCTGTGTCCGGGTAGTCGAATGTGAAGAGTCACTGGACACAAATCATCTCCTCGTGCAGGAGTGATGAGACGTGCTTATTGTTGGTTGCGGTAGTAACTACACTGACAACGGATGGACACCAAAAACTCGCGGAAGATATGGCATATCATCTACAGGGCCTCAGAGAGCGAGGTGACCATCATTGCAGCACCGGCCAAGAAGCATGGCGTGACCATGATCCAGATGGCAGACGACATCATGGGAACCCCCTACGTCAACCTCCCAGCGGCTCGTACATGCAGGCGTACAGGATTGCCGTCCCGAAGCGAAGCTTCCTGCAACTGGCTCATGGCAAGGGAGGTTGGCCTGTCTAAATAGTGATGCAGATGCTAGTCTTGCCCAATGCAAGAGACGAGGTGTGGGACTTGGATCGGAGAGGAGGCTGAGAGGATATGAATGTCTTGTCAGGATGAGTGCAAGGATGTGGTGGCTTGGATATAGGCGATGGGATCATAAGAGCCAATACATGGCGATAGATGTACGCGACGCAAACCGACCAGGACGCGATACCATTTTACCCTCAAGCTTGTTGATCGGCTCAAGAGCAGCATGCCCAATTGTTCATTGTAACGCGCACAGCTAGTCCACGACCACCTGCACTCAGATCAAGAAAGGAGCAGACAAGCAAACACAGCAAGTCAACAAACGCTACGCAAACGGAAAAGATCAATGCAAACCACAGAACTGAACACACCAATATCACCTCACACAAATAAACAGTCTCCTAGGAAAGAAAGGGTATCAGGGTATCATTGAGACGGACGAGACTCGGGCGAAAGAAAGAAGAGAAGCTACCGCTACCTCAATCCACCACGCGCGGCAACGCAGCACGCGCAACCCATAGTCATCCATCATCACCCATGTTCGTCGTGATCGTAGACCTTATGCGGTGACGAACCACCACCAAGCAACAGCCATCAGCAGCACACTCATTGCAGCCGCCGACATGCCCTTACCATCGCCATTTCCGTTGTTTCTAGCAAACCCATCAGCACTACTTTCGCGGAACCTGGGCAATGAGACTAAACAGTGCTGCCATTGAAGACGTCACAGCCATCAATAGAACTAGCAGAATCTATCTGCCAGAATCTAAGCTGCCACAAGATGTGCGTTAATAGACGGGCGTGAAGAGGGGTTAGGAGAGCATAGGAGTCTTACGCGAAGTTGACCTTCAGCTTGTGCCAGGCACGCACGAAGATGTTGGGGTGAGGGGCCAAGGGTGAGTCCTCGCGGTCTTCACCTTGGGTGGGGTCGGCGAATTGGATCCTCGCAGAGCCTTTGGCGACCGTGGCAACGCGGTCGTTGGTCTGCGCCCGGGTGCGCTCCCACGTCGTTTTTGGCGCGGTTAGGATAGGGTCGAGGGCGGTTGCCGGCCTAGCGATGTCGTCTGGGGTCCAACGGAGGGCGGCGGCAGGAGCGCTGTCGCCAGCACCATCGTTCTTCTGCACGCTCGCCACAACGCTGAGCTCCTGGCTGCCATCGTGGGTTCCCTTGGTGGTGGGACCGCTCTGATTCTGAGCCTTGTCATCGTTGAAATACTCACCCCGCTTGGCCTGCGGCATTGGCGTCGACATCTCATCTTCACGCACCACGTCCTTCGAAGCAGACACCCCACTTGACGTACCAGCACCGACACGGAAAGAGAGCTCCATGACGGGCGAGCCCAGAGCCGAGTCGTTATCCTCCTCCGTCTCTGACAATGCGTCCTCGGCAATACGGTGCAGGGACGTGTGGGAGCCAATGTTCGACGGAGCTAGGTCAACAGACGAGCAAGCCTGCGACAGGATGTTCAACTCCGGCGAATGCGTATCGGACGGAGAGCGCACCGAATCATCCTCTGGCATGCGGCTATGGATGGTAGCGACTCGCTCCATAATGCGCTGACGCTGAGTTGGGAAGTCCTCCAAGGAAGCGTCATGGAGGTTCTCGTCTTCTGCGTCAGAACGCGGCAAGCTATGCGGCAAACTGCTAAAGGTCGACCGAGCCTTCCAGATGGGAGAGCTGGTACGCTCGGCGAACAATGCACGTGTGTTCTTCGGGGGTTGATACGTGAACGCTGGAAGTTGACCAGTCCTCATGACGGACTCGTCGCCAGCGGTCATGCCCACGGCACTACGGCGCTCATGTGAGAGAAGAGGTCCATCATCGAGACAGCCGTAGCCGTCATACGAGGTGCCCTCCTCTTTGCGAAAGTACGCCGGGGCGAGATCCGAGTGGACTGCAGAACTTACGTTGTCGAAGCCGGAACCGGTCAAGCCCGTCTCATGACGCATCAATGGAGCATGGTCGAACTCGCTCACCTCGTTACTCAAATTCTCACCTGGACACGCGTTACAACTTCAACACGTGAAACGAAAGAGGTAGGAGATACGCGTGGAATGGGTAAATGAAAGAGATAGGAGACACGCGTGGGATGGGTAAATGAAAGAAAGGAAAGATATATGAGACTCGGGAAAACGGAAGAATGAGAGGTGCAGGATCAGAAACCAGTGCGAAGCTGGTGTCCAGGCATACGTACTCTTAGCGGACGATCCTTTCTCATGAGACATCAACGGAGCATTGTCGAGCTCGCTCACCCCATCGCTGAGGTTCTCACCTGCACGCGGAGTACAACGTTAGCATAGGACAATGGAAGAGCTAGGGGAACGCGGCTTGGGCATAAGGAAGAGAGTGTCAAGAGGCGGGAAGCTGACGCAAACGTAAAGCTTGTGCTGGGTGGATACGTACTCTTAGAGAAGCCAATCTCGTGGGACATCGGAGGGGCCTTGCCGAGCTCTCCCAAGTCGTCATCTGGACAGCCGAGAGACTCGCTGCGAGATTTACTCTTAGTCGTCTCATTGGTAGAGGAACTAGTCTCACGAGATACGAATGTGGCGAAGTCGCGCTTGCTGATCCCGCTTGAAGTCTCAATCTCCGAGGAGGCGGACTCCAGCGACATCAGAGGTACTTTTCCGAGCTCACTGGTACTCTCGCTGCGATCGCTACTCTCATACGAGAGGCCCGTCTCGTGCGACATGAGCGGCGCATTGCCCAGCTCGCCGAGAACCTCGCTCGAGTCCTTACGAGAAGTGAGAGAGCCACACTCATGGCGCGAAGGAGGACCGTGTTCTAGTTCATCGTCATCCTCTTGAGTGGAGACACCGTTCTCGTGTGACAGAAGCGGTCCGTTGCTCAGCTCATCTGCCGACTTGTCGGAGCAAGAGCCGGACTCATGAGAGAGAAGCGGACCCTTTTCAAGTTCGCCAGGGTTATCCTCGGAGCCGGTGTCTTGGTCCTTGATGTCACTTGGATTCGAGGTAGTCTTCGCGTTGACTTCAGGACTGGCCTCACCGTCGGATAGTAGAGCTGACTCTTGATCCTGGACCTTGTCGACGACGATCAGAGGGACGGCCGCCGTGGAAGATTGAGCACTCTCTTCGGTGTCTTTCTGCGGGTTGATGAGCTCCGTGTGAGCCACGTTGTTGCGGACGGCCATTTCGCCGCTGATAGCTGTCATCCTGTTAGCTGGTTACAGTCGCGAAGGGGACACGCTTTTAAGGATGGGGTACAAAGTCGCCATCTGCAAAGCTTATCCAGAGTGGTTTCAGCACGGGAGGTCTTGTACTGGACCCCCCAGGTTTTTTGCTTTTACAACGCACTTTGCACCCGGGCCCTAGAGCGAGAGGCTGCGCGCCGGGACGTATTCGTCTCAAACGCCGCCAGCAGGTCATGGCAAGTCGCCTCGCGGTCGCCATGTGCTATGCGGAAAGGAAGGAACTTACTAGTCTCCTTCGACTCGTCGATCGTCCAGTTGCTGTCGCCGATGCGGATCTTGTACTCGTAGCGCCCATGAGCGACGCCGTCGAGTTGGAGATGGAAGATCGTGTCTCCGGAGTCAGTCTTCTTGTCGCTGACCGCCATCTCGAGTACCTCCCATGGCGGGGTACTGACTGAGGTCACAACGAAGACCGGCGGCTGCACTCCCGGGCGGGAAAAGGTGATGGTGGCGCGGGCGCTCATTTCGAGACCGCCAAACACGCTCGCTTCCTGAAGAATAGTAGAGAGGGAGACGAGGGAGTCTTCAGATTCGCGTGGACCGCCGCCGTCGATGGGGTCAGTAGGATGGCGTACCACGGAAGCTTGAGATGTGCCTTTGTCTGTAGGAGAGGGGATGTTGTCAGTGGATGAGGATGCTTTTCGCCGGCTGCCGCCAGGCCACTTTGCCCGCAGAGTCTTATAGGACGGGGGGTTCTTGAGGAAAGTCATGGTCGAGACGACCGCGACGGAGGAGAAGCTAGGCGTGCGGAAGGTGTTGACAGAGGAAGCAGACTGAGATAGGACCTACCGGTGGCACCGAGGGGGGTTGCGAGAGGCAGGCGTGGAGCGTCGCGACTTCCTCCAAAGCTACTTCGCCTGTGGGTGTTGTTGTGGGCGAGGGGACCGAGTGAGAGCGCGCAACGGCGTGGAAGTTGCTCACGGCCAGGCGGGCCAGCTCATCAACGGTGCCCTCCCTATCTCCCAGAGCAACGCTGCAGGGGTGAAGAAGGGTGGCTTACTCTCTCTCACTCACACTCACACTACGAAACGGAGGAGAAGGGATACATCGGATATGTGTGCAGGAGCCTACGCCGTCGTCAAGAGCCGCATCGCCTCTCCACCGACCTCGACGCCCCCCGCCTTTGGCCGGGGTTTTGGTGGAGTGACGTGGGCGAGACGTTGTGTATAATGAAATGAAGCTTTGGGCGCCGCTTGAGCCGGAACCGCCCTCAAGGGGTATAGGTGCCGCCATGGCGCAGCCCGAGCAAGCAAGCCATCGGGCGATCTCCAACCCCATATCCTGTTTTCCCAGAACTGCATATCTTTCCCATCTGCCCATGGGGAGCGGACGCCTCGAGATCTACATCGAGGGCTCCCCTGTGGTTGGCACATGTGCATGCCAGCGCACGCCAGGGCCGGCGGCGGTCAACCGTGCTCAACAAAACGCTCGTCTGCCCGACTCCTCCCGCAATGTCTTGTCCAAGTATCTCGAACGTCCAGTCTACGCATCTAGCACGACGAGATGCGTTCTACAATACCCACAGGCCGGTAGACGGACGGCGGCGACGCCTCTCCCTCGGCGCTACTGCTCAGACGACCCCCGACCACCGCCGCGCGCAACAAGCGCCGCCGGTGTTGAACGAAGACTCGAATCCGCCGACCGTCATGTTGCCCCTCCGCGAAGGCCATGTGTGTTGATGAGATCCGTCTGTGGCCGGTCGCCGCTCCGCTCGAATCGTTCCCGCTGCGCGCTGCAGCTAGCCGGCCCGGCGGCGGCCCACGGGAGGAGACAGCAGGGCCGTTCAATGCTGTGTATGAGGCTACCACTGGGCTGAGAACAGCCTGCTCAACGGACTCTACACATCAAGATACGCATGGGTAGCGCCGATGCTCTAGGCGGCGCAAACGTTGAGTAATTGGCATCAACACGGTGGCACAACGGACACGCAGGCTTTGATACTGTCGATTAGCCACCAGAGTCCGCTCTACGGAAACCCTGTCTCTCTATAGATGACTTGGTATCTACCGCCGCCGCGACCCCCATTTCCGAAGCCAAACGCAGAAATGCCTCGCAATCGAGCTCCTCCGAATCGCGCGCGTCGTTGTACCACGTCCCGCACTCCTCATCCTTCGTGTCCTTGATTTCCACAATCCATGGGCTCAAGTCTGGAATAGAGGATTTCATATCGGCCCCGAGAAGCGTTGGAAGCTGTGACGGCGTCATCGGGCGATCCGTTGCGAAGCCGGACCAGACTTGTTTGAGAAGCGGGCTGAGGCTAGGGAGAGACGCGGCGACGATGCCCACATCCACCTCGATCTGCGACCAGGCAGGTACCCACGCCCAGTTCCAGCTGATGTCGCCCGCCCACCAGGTCGCTCCTCTCGGCGTCGCCGCCATTACAATCTCGCATAGTCGCATGATACTCGCAATGAGGGGCACGATGCCAACCGAGAATATCACAACAAGCGCGGCTGCAATATAGGTTAGCGGGTCGCAACACAAAGAGCCTGATGGGTGGCATACTTCGCTGCTTGATGTTGATCTTCATGATCCGGAGCAACGGCAATGGATACACCAACAAGATCATGTCAATAAAGACATTGATCGATGCCTGCACAATGCTGAATCGGGATTTGCGCAAGCAATGGGCCTGCATTTGTAGCACATCCCATGCCTTGGAAATCGGAGTGCACCCGAAGAGCTCGACCTGCAATGTGTTAGTTAAGGCGTCCTGGCCTGGGGTATCTGCGTACTCACCAGGAAAACGGCGGTGGTAAACGCCGTAATTGCAACAGCCATGCTCCATATCACCTTCGACCGCAGCACCCACGGGAGACCTTTCTGCGCCGAGCCAATTCGATGGTATAGCGCCAGTATGCTCATTTTGACCGCCCTGTAACGCGTCAGGCAGACGTTCTGGAGCAACAATCGGCCGCTCTTGCACTTACCAGTTGGCTAGGAAATAAATCATCACATTGATCCAATCGTACTACGATCATGAGCGCCTCGTCAAGATGGTCTTTCGCAACGAGTCACTCACCATTAGCATATGGTTGAAGTGTCGTAATTCAACGTTTAGAGCGTGCTGGCCCCGGCCGTGCATGACTTCGATCCATATGGTGGCAGTTTGCGCAGCTCCGAGTAGCTGCGTGGTGTCAGCTACGGTCCATTTCATGTTGCGAGCTTGCTTCGCTCACTACGGCTGCAGCGATCAGATAGTCATCTAGCCCAAATTTCTTGACGACGAAACCTCGCGTGTAAAACCTGGTGGCTGTCAGCATCGCCATTATGCACGAACAAATATAGCGTTGACATACCGTAATGCAACGACCAGCACAGCGACGACATAATGCGCGATGCTCACTTGATTGATCAAAGGGCCCAAGTTCGGGTTGTCGGGCGACGCATGCGTGTCCATCTGTTCAGCGATCACATCAGGCGACAAGCAAATAAAAAACGAACAAGATCTACATTACATCTGGGGCTTCGATCCTATTTCAGCCTACGAAAGAAGTCCAAGCAATCACCAGCATGAACGTCCACGTGGTAGCGTCCGTGTCAAACCCCGTCTTCTCGAAGGATGCGATACAAGTCACAGCAACGCATCGCAGCCCACGCGCGCCTATCTGTGACGTACGCCTTCTTCGCCCATTCGTTCACATGGCACCATGAACATGGAACAGCCCTGCGATTCTGTTCATGGATTCTCATCTCGTTTTACATCGACATGGTGCGGCAGATTGCGTTAGATTCGCTTTGGCATGCTAGTGCCGAAACCCGACGACCTGGGATCTGGCCTGTTCCGAGCGGAGCTGGCCCAGGCACTCGGCTCGCATCTCGACTTCGACGGGAACGACTGTTTGTATCGACGACACCGAAGGCTACCCCATCGCTAGTTGCGGAAAACATTGCGATGCGCGCGCCGCAGATTTAGCTGGGACAGGTTTCTGGTTGAGCGAGGCGCATGAACGACTCGTTCTTAATGGCGATTGACTTGTTGCGGATTGGAGAGGAGGGTTCATAGGTGCGGTGGTGTTTGGGATGCTCTTTTAATAGCTGCGACTTTGGACAAAAGGTTGAATGAGTTGGAGTGGGAGGTTGACGGGGTTGTGGCTCTGGGTAAGGAAAATGGTTGTGGGCTGATTGCCTGAAGCAGGTCTCGACGGTGTATCCTCCATCTCGAAGGCCTCACAACTGTGGGTATCCTACCCGCATATGGGTGCAGCGATTTCCGAGCTCTGAACTCCGCAGGTGCAGAAGCGTCGCCATTCCACCAGTGATGAGATTGAGCACGTTCGGACGAACGGTCGCATGTTCGGGGGAAGGAGTCGGGCTAATCAAGTCTTTGAATTGAGTCAAAACGTCTGGTTGGTTATTGCATCCGCCGTTCGGGGGTAACTCGAGAGACTAAGCGAAGTGCAAACCACATGCGGCAGTGTTCGGCCGACGTAGAATGACCGACTCCGAGCCATCCTTGCACGGCTCGTTGTGAAGTGATCTTCACGGCAGATTTACAATATCGCTGCAAACCCCCGTCGTTTTGAAGCACTCTTTAATTAAAAGTGAGACGGACCAGTAAGACGGACGGGTAGCTAATGGGAGCCAAGATGTCTTATTGGTGCTTCGATGCGTTGGCAGACGTTAAATCGAGCCGTAGTTGCGTTCGCCAGGGTTCGGCCGAGCACGCAATAGCGACACCGAATCAGATGAGTGACCGTGACGACGACAAGGGAACGGTCGTCTGAAGATCGCGGGGAGATTATCAACCCGGTGTACGATACGGTAGAGCGATGCTATACATCTGAAGAGAGAATGGTCCACGCTGTTGTCAACTTATATCTTGCTTCTCCAACTCCACTCTCTCACTTTCTCCTTACGTCGTCCTCCAACCGCGTCGTAGCAGTACATGACCGCCATCGCCTTGTTTTTATTCCTCTTCTCAGCTCATTTTCTACATTCGTGCGTGACTGAAAAATTATGGCCGGAGAACAAATGGAAGGGGATGGATCTACAAGAAGCGAAATGGAGCGAATGACAAACTCACCTGGTGGTTTCTCACCTCCAGTAGAGCCTCATCCACGGTACTCCGGACACATGTCGGCTCCGCTCGAATTACCTGAAACGGCCTTCACCGCTGAGAAGGTTGATGGTAACGGCCTCGAGGATGACAAGTCTATGAAACGCTCAAAGCAAAGCGTCCGTTCGGCGAGCAGCAGCACAATCGGAACAGATTCCAATGTGCCCTTGAGTCGTCATGCTAGTCTGCACGCGAATCCGACGCGCCTCAGTCAGACACATTCGCACTTTTCGCATATCTCACGGTCACGCTCTATGCCTGATGGTGGGAACGACGAACCAGATGTAGAAAGGAAGAGCACCGACCACAATGAGAGTGACCGAGATCCCAACCTCATCGACTGGGACGGCCCAGATGACCCCGAACACCCCATGAACTTTTCTCGCACCCGTAAATGGTTCATCACCATGCTCCTTGGTCTCGTCACCCTCAGTGTCACCTTTGCCTCCAGCGTATTCAGCACCGCCACTCAAGCTACCTCCCAAGCATTCAATGTATCGAATGAAGTCATGGTCCTCGGAACCTCTCTCTTCGTCTTGGGCTTTGCCGTCGGACCCCCGATATGGGGCCCGTTATCCGAGCTCTATGGAAGGAAATACCCACTCTTCATCGGCTTCTTCATCTTTGCTATTTTCCAGATCCCCGTCGCCGTGGCACAGAATTTGCAAACCATCATGGTCTGCCGCTTCTTCGGCGGCGTGTTTGGTTCTGCTCCTCTCGGTATTGTTGGAGGCCAACTCACCGACTTTTGGGACTCGCTGGACCGCAGCGTTGCCCTGACTGTCTTTGCAGGCGCCACCTTCGTTGGCCCTGCCGCTGGTCCCATTGTTGGCGGCTTCATCGTACAGAGCCATCTCGGCTGGCGCTGGACCGGATACATCACCGCTATCATGGCCTTCTTCTTCAGCACACTCGGCGTCATCTTCGTCCCCGAGACCTTCGGCCCCGTGCTCCTCAAGCGGCGCGCCGCTCGCATCCGCTTTGAGACGCGCAACTGGGCCATCCATTCACGCCTCGACGAGCAACAAGTCGACCTCAGGAACATCGCTACCAAATACCTTATCCGCCCCTTTGCCATGCTATCCAAGGAGCCTATATTGATCCTTGTCACGGTGTACATGAGTCTCATCTACGGGATACTCTATATCTTCTTCGAAGCCTACCCCATCGCCTTCCAAGAACAACGCGGCTGGAACTCGGGCGTCGGCGCCCTCCCCTTTCTCTCCTTAACCATGGGCGTACTGATAGGGGTTCTTATCATCGTCTACATGACCAAGACGCGCTTCGCGCGCATTCTCGAGCGCGAGGGCCACGTCGCGCCTGAAGAACGGCTCATTCCTATGATCATGGGCGGCGCTCTCTTCCCAGCAGGCATGTTCTGGTTTGCGTGGACGAGCTCGCCAAATATCACCTGGGTGCCGCAAGTCCTCTCGGGAATCTTCATAGGCGCTGGCGTCCTCATGATATTCTTGCAGGGTCTTAACTACATCATTGATGTGTACACTATGTATGCTAATTCGGCCATTGCCGGGAATACGATGGTTAGGAGTGGGTTTGGAGCGGGGTTTCCGCTTTTTGCTACGGCCATGTGAGTTACTTCTTTCATTCCATATTTCTGTGCCGGGTAAAGAGGGACTTCTGCTGACCGGTGAGCAGGTATCATACGCTTGGTGTTAATTGGGCGACTAGTCTGTTGGGCTTTTTGACCGCGGCGCTATTCCCGGTGCCTATCTTGTTCTACCTTTATGGGGCGAAGATTCGGAAGATGTCCAAGTATACGCCGACGTGAAATTGGTACGACGGCAAAAATTATGCCTGTTGTCGCTGGTACGGTGTCCCGGTCAGCGGGAAGATGGACCAGCACAGCGGGGTAGTACATATCGATAATGCGTGCCGAACTGTCAGCCTCGGCACTATATGTAGATTGATTATACGCGACCATTGAATACCAGAGACGCTGTTCAATTTATTGAAGCGTGCAGGAAGGTATAAACTGTGGGCTGGTACCTCGCTTCGCCGGTCTGGAAGCTGTGGACAAGCTGGGTCTTGGGCTTTACGTCGCGATGGTTGCTGAGTTGGGAAGAGTGGGTACGGGGACTGGATTGCAGATAGATATGGCGGGAGGGGGTGAATGCGAGGAATGCGAAAGTCTGAAGTGAAAATTGGGTGTAGTGTTAGTTTCTGGGTGAGTGTGGTGTGTGTTGGGAGGCATATAAGAGCTGTGCAAGATCTCCCCGAATCGCCCACAAGATACACCAAAAAGTCCCCATCTGAGCTTCAATTAGTCCACTCGATTACAACCGTCCAACATCAGCTTGAAAAAATCCAATTCTATCGGACAAATCACCCCTCGTCCACGCCAACAAACAATCTCCGATCTACGACCTACCACTAACCGCCAATCTTCACTCTATCACCGAACAACCCTCAACCACCATGCACGTCCTCGCTCCCCTTCTCGCCCTCGTCGCCACCGTCTCAGCCGCCTGTAGCTGCGCCAAAGTGTCCAACCCGGGCCTCTACTGCTGGTACTGCGCCGAGGTCAAGACGGGATGGGCTGTCAATCACGTTTACGAGTGCGCCAAGAGTGGAAAGTGTCATGATTATGGGGTCGCCAATAACTGTAAGTCGGGAAATCCAAGTTATTGTGATGGAAGGGATAGCTGGAAGAGGGAGATCGAAGGAGTGGAGGAGGCGGAAATGGCGGAGGAGTGAGGGACTAGACACAAGGCACACGCCAATGGATTGTTTGACGGAAACCTCAAATCAGACCCTCTATCTTCAATACCTCTTGCACCGACTCTCTCTCAGACAGTGCTGCCATAACGCGGGCATAGTTCGGATAGTCCTGCTCCATCGACAGCCCAGTAGGTCTAATTCCCCACCGATAAAACACAAATAAATACGCATCCACAGCCGTGAAGTCGTCTCCAACAGCCCACTTTTTCCCCTCTAGCTGGGTATCGATGTACTTGAAAGCATCTTGAATCACTTGCTTACCCGCAGCCAGCACATGGTTGTCCAGTGATCCGTCCTTGACGTCTAGGAAGCGGCTCGGGCGGAAGAACATTCCTGATTGTGGTGTTGAGGTTAGTGTAGTTCGAAGACGTGGAGGAATGCACTCCAATTAGACCGTAATCAAACGAAGAAAGAAACCTAATTGTTGATCGCTGGAAGTACCACGCAACATACATCCAGACATAACGTACCGAAGCCTTGTCCATGAACCTGCGAACCCAAATAGCCGAGCCACTCGTAAGCACGAACCGTCTGCATTGGCGTCTTTCCAAGATAATTCTTCTCGGGCACGAGCTGCGAGATGATCATGAAGATAGCCAGGCTCTCCGTGATGATCTCGTCGTTGACCTTGAGCGTGGGTACTTTGGCCTTGGGATTGATCTTCAAATATTCAGCCGAGTAGCCGCCGTTCTTGATGACCTCATCTCTGGTGAACATCGTTTTGTCGTAGTTCAGGCCAGCTTCTCGGAGGAGGATGTGGGGCGCCATTGAGCAGGCGCCCGTCAATAGATAGAGGTGAAGCTTGGGGGTCGACATTGCTGGAGATGGCGGGCGTTTGAATGTGTGCTTTCTCTAGCCCAAAAAATGCCGTCTTAAATGCGTCTTACTGTACTGGTACATTGGTCAGCTGCGAGAGGAAGAACACCCGGATGTAGGCAACACCGTTAATTTTCGTCCGAAAGCCTATTCGAAAGAAACAAGAGCAGTGTACTAGCATGGATCGAGTGTCCTATACGAAATGAACGCAATGACTATCCCGGCCACTATTGTCGTCCTATCAGGACACCTCCTTGTCCCGACTTCCAGCAGCGGAAAACTGGTGCCTGTCCTGCCATGCGTCCTGTGTCTCTGCAAGTGAGTGGGGTAAAAATCCTAACCTTATAGAGGTTAGCTTGTATGTCACCGCTATCCCACCTCCACCGTCTCGAAGACTTGTGCATCACATCATGCTCATCGCAGCCTCATGACCACATCCTTTGGACTTGAATAAAGCATAAATGTTGTGGTGTTTGCAGCCGAGTCCTCACTCATGAGCTGGGCGCGGCACAACCACACTCCTTATCGTTCTACTTTACAGCCTTATCTTTCACGTTGCATTATCAATTGGCACCACTACAATCGTAGCAGCACGCCCTTCGTGCTGTGAGATATGCACAGAAAGGTTCCCAACACCAGTGCGGCACGAAATCGGGTCGAAGCTTCGCGTGTGGCTTTCCTATGCGCAGCAAGTGTACCTACCAACTTCCGGATGCGATATCTGCGGCCTCGCCAGAAATTATTTGACTAACTTTCTTTCAAGGGCCCTTACGAGTACAGTGAAGAGTTATCGGTCGATGTCTGGCGTTTGAGATGGACTCAACATTCTATTGAATCCGAACGTTTTCATTGCCAATGTCGCCGAATGGATGTTCCTCGAGATTGCTATAGTTTGAAGGCCTTTCGAATACTGCGCACTCATCTACGAGTGTGAAAAGGCTCACACAACCGTGTTCTGTCGAAATCTATCTCAACAATCCCATTCGATTCCAAGCCGCAGGTAACCAAAGACTCTCCTGCCCGCTCCGCTATCTGCCACGGGATCGGAAACGGTTATATTGTGTGCTTTGCCGGTCTTCAGACACCGTACTCCTGAGACCTGCAGTGCTCCGCCCCTTGCCTCGCAACTTCAATATAACGGCAACCCCGAGCGCGTAATGAGCAGTCCCCTGAGCCTGTGCTGTGGTGCTGTGCCGTCTGGTGCCGCTCAGGAGCCGCGAGCTAGTGCCGTCTTCTGTCTTCTGTCTCTGTCGTGTTGTTTCGACATATAAGAGTAACCGTCACTTGCAGCACCGGAGGCGCGTGCGTTACGACGTCAAGCCACATTAGCATCAGCTCAGAATGACTTCGGTTCGTGCTTCGGTTCGTGCTTCGGTTCGTGCTTCGCTTCGGGTTAAGGGTTATGCTTCGGTTCGTGCTTCGCTTGGGGGTTAAGGGCTATGCTTCGCTTCGTGCTTCGCTTTGTGCTTCGCTTCGTGCTTCGCTTCGTGCTTCGCCCTGGTCTGCACCATGGGCCGCACTCTGGGCACTTGAGGTATGTATGAGGTTCATAATAGAAGAATGGAGCTGGAACTAACATAAATAGAAGCTGTATCCACGGAGGTTCACATACTACAGCACAGCGAAGCAACCCAACAGATTCTCTCCACAAATCCTTTCAATTCGTGCACCTCAGCGCTCTAGTCATTACTCATACCCTTCATACTCCTGTTACGATGTGCATCGAAAGGGTCTGAAGAACTCATTATCTTGGTTGTGGACATATCATTGATGAGGAGACGATTGAGAAGATTCCATGTTCGAAGCAGAACGAACCTGGTCAGACGCCAACCAAAATTACAGGTGGATCCTCCGGAAATCCCGGGAAATGTCCGAATTGTGGAGGGTATGTTGATGAAAGCGCACATTATCTAGTAGCTATACGCTAATAGTCTCTAGCTAGTGCGTAACAGGTGAATTACCGGGGTTTTCTATGATTTGACGTGCAGTTTACGAGGTGGCAAACCATGCTTTCTTTTGTGTCACACTAAAGCTCAATGACTCACTCATTTTGTCATTGTATCGGATATCACCTGCTAGAGAATCTGATCGTTAAGGTTCTCGAGATTGGCCAAGAACGAGATGGTGATCGCAGTGACAAGCAGTAATAATAGTCGTGCATCAAACATGTAACCATGAATTTAAGCGATGCATCCATAATCATTCCAACCTGATCCTTAGCTGTTGAAGACTTCGGCCACTCTAGGATGTTCGTGGTTTCACGTGACTGATATTGGATGATCAGGTCTGTGCTCGACCGAACAGCCTAAGTTATAAGCGGGGCGAACCCCGCCTAGTGCAAAGAATCATAACAACGTGCGGCGCACAAGCATTGCTTCTCTCAATTGTCTTTATGGAAGCGATAAGTTACAAAGGGAGGACAGCTATTATCTACAAATGGGAACGGGGCTTGGTTTGTAAGATACCATGGACTTCAGCGCCGAAACATCTGGAAGTGGAATTTGAAAGGGCTATCACGACTGAGAAGAAGATCCTAGAGAAGCTAAGAGGCCATCCTGGAATCATTGAGTACGTTGCCACCCACCGTGATGAATCGGTGTTGCTAAAACTAGATGCTAGTTATCACGGACCCTGCAGCATCGAGGGTATGAAAGATGGGCTATTGCTTAGTGAAGCAAATTGTGGTGACCTTCAGTCCTACATCGATAGGGAAAACAACGACGTTCACGACGTTCTACGGAAGAAGTGGAGCTTACAAGTCGCCAAAGCCGTCGCCTATGTCCACGAAAATGGTGTTATACATATGAATCTAAGCACAACAAATGTGCTTCTACACCAGACCGGCCTGACTATCGACGCAATCCTCGCCGATTTTGGAGGCTCTCGATGTCTCGACCTGGAATTAAGTGGGAACCTGATCCCCGATGGTCCATATCTTGACCCGCATCTGACTGAGTTCAACTTGCCTAAAGTCGACGTGTTCAGCTTGGGCGTCATTATCTACATCATCATGACCGGTCATTACCCTTTCCATGAACGTCCTGCGCCCGAGCATGAGGAAATGTATAGGTATGGTGACCGTGTGCAAAAGTTATACCGGGAAGGGAAGTTCCCCGACCTGTCCAATGTTCCGTTTGGAGACATCATTGCTGGATGCTGCTGTGAGCGCCGCTTCGAGACTGCGGAAGAGGTTGTTGTAGCCCTGGAGGCAGTTGATGGTGGGATCAAGAACCATATTTCTCAAGAGTCCACGATATCTGTAGACCTTCCGTAGCCTGATCAGCGTCTCGTAAAACCACACCGTCTAAGTTTTCTTGTAGCGAGCCCTCCCATAATAAGTCAGATCCTGGTGCATGATTTGTCCGATAGGGCATATGTGGGAAAAGCTGGTTTGCTACGGTGGTCTTATCTGGTTCACGCACATGATGGCTTTTAAAGCGGGCCTTCATTAAGAGAGGCTGGCCTGGATCTGAAGAACGTTAACGTTACACGTGCCGCGAAAATGTTCGCTCAATAGAGTGGGGCACGACCGCAGCCGGCGTCGTCGCGCACCAATGCCTCAGTCGATGTGCCCTCGCGACAATTGACAATATTTCCTCGATCTCACCACATCAAAGCTATCCACGATACCAGCTGTGCAAGGTGGGCATCGTACACCATCACTCCGGCGACGCTGACATGTTCTTGCGCGCTAAGGCTGGTCGCTTCCTATAGAAAGGCCGATTGATCCTTCCCGACCGCTCGATTCTCGTGAATAGCCGACATCTTTAAGCCGCCACACCGTTCACCTTCCAGGCCTCACCCGTTTTGTTACACCGCAGCAAACGGGTTCAACTAGGCCCCATCATAAACGACAGCGGGAGACGTATGAGAACAAGTCTTTCCCAGTGTTGCCTAGCTGGTACACAATCTGATGTTGAGTAGCAAGGAGGCCGCACATTTTATCTCGAGTCAGAGTCGATGTCGAGCCTGAGTTGGTCCTGCGATGTCTGAGGTAGGATCAAAGCTTCATCTTTGCAAAAGCCTACAGTTCTGACTGCGCGACAGATAGCTTGAATATACCAAAGACCAAAATCTTGAGAACATTGACTACAGGGCTTTCACATTCAGCGACGAAAATAGATTGATGTCTTGGGAGGCTGATATATCAGGGAAGGGCGAGGTGAGCATCGGGAAAAGAGATATGAAATCAATGAAAGCAGACGAGGATAGAAACAATGTGCTTCTTCCAGCGGGTTGGAGAGTAACAGTGGAACAGTGGATTCAATGAAGTTTAAATTGGCCAAAGAATAGGATTAGAAGCATTGATGCCATATATGACGACCCACTTCGAAACCCAACATCAGCATCAATGTGTAGTCGCCGTCAACGAAAGAGACCACATTTAAAGCGCTTGTACCTGCAGATATTGCTGCGGGCTCCTCTCCTTTTCGACGATTGCTGGCCATCATACCGCTGAAAAGATATTCACCTGGTATGGGCTCCCAAACCTCGACAGAATATAAACCCGCCTTGTTCGCACGAATGGCTTCGCCTGTGGTCCCACAAATATTCACTGTCAATTTGAAATCGTCGCCTGGAGAACTTGCAAGCTGCAAACTCACAGCAGAAGTCAAACCCGCAACCTCTGTTTGCCTTTCCATGTATCTGAACCAACTACCCTCCATACCCTCGAACAAATAGTCCCCCAGAATACCCTTTAACCTAACCCAAAAGGCTAAAAGTATACTCTGGGCGAAGAGAGATCTGTGAGCCGCTGAAGTGATCGTAATGGTCCAAGGCATGAGGATATCCAAGCCTCTCGCTTCGGAAAGGGTATGCCTTTGCTGTACGCAATTCTTCGGTGCTCAAGCGCTCCATAAAACTTGTCATTCTTCGGCATTGGAACGAAGCAGAGGAGCGAACGAAGGAGAGAGAACGCAGCGAAGGCTGGAGCGAAGCAGATGAGCGAAGCGCTGAAGTGAAGCGCTAAAATGAAGCGAAGCGAAGCGGAAATCAAAGGCTAATGTGATCTGGATGGCGTACGCTAAGACTGCAGCGGCTTATGTCTTCCTACTTCCGATCGCTCCCACCCCCCCGGCGCTCCGCTTTGCCCCCTCTTAGCGCGATCTCGAACGCGTCGGAGATTCCAGCGTAGGCCAACAATGCACTCCGCACCCGCTACCGAGACGCATACCTAAAGGCGATTGCGGATTCAAAAGGTCAAAGGGCGCTGTACTTGTTACAGGTCCCCGACATTACCACCGTCATGGCTATCGTGGCTCAGCGCGCCTGCTAAGCCCTGGAAATCGCAACCCTCTTGACCTGACGAGCCGCTACGGCATCAGTGGAGGCCGAACAGTGACCGCGATCGCTCACGCCCTCCGCTCACTGCTGCACCTCCAACGCGTTCTGCTTCTCCACCCGGCCATCGAGACGCAACTCCTTGACCATAACCAAGCCTCGCGCTCTGCCGTCCCATCAGCACCATCTCCCACGCGTCTGCGGATGAATTGGGTCTTACTATAAGCGCCTCTAACAGGCTGCTGCATATAGTCTTCCGAAACCCGATAATCGCTTACAGTACATTTAGCTAACTCTCGCCATTAAGGCTTGTCCGTATACGGGAAGATTAAGGGAAGCGCTGCCGTTCGATGAGGAGAAACTCTGGATCGATGCCCTTTGTGTCACGCAGCCGAGCCAACTGGGAATTGTGCAGATCGACGTGCCGAAGGTCCCTGCATGAGCGTCTCTACGAGAGCGCCGTGTACACGGGATTGGATAGAAAGTTTGCGGAAGAGGTCGCAATAGCGTGATGAAAAGTGCCACGGAGGTTTCGCGAGGAATGAGCAATATTGCAATATTATAGACAAGAATACCGTCTACTATCGTTGGCATCTTGCTCGGGTTGCTGTAATAAGCTTACAAACGAGGCCCTAGAGAAGCTTACCAGAGTTCCAAGTCTCGATTTTACCAACCGACGGATCTAAATGTATTCCCGAAATACTTCGGTTACAGCTAGGTGCACTACTAGAGCTTCACCGATGGTAGCTCCGAAGCCCACCTAGCGCCCGATAGATATCGGTCAGCTCAGCCCTAACCCCGCTCTAATATCCTGCTTGGCATGCAAAGCCCGCACCAATCACATACCACAACTCTACGAACCTTCCCCATGATTGGGACATGATGCTTGCATGTACCGATGCGGGCTGATTATTGTTGCTGTTGGGCTCAAGGCCTAATCTGAAGACATAGGAAGGGTCTACATGGATGGGGTGGTGGCGGATGTGTAAGCGCGTAAAGTCGTGCGACAAGACGGGTATAAAGAGAGAGCGCAGTGACTGATCTTGATCTCATTTACATCCTCAACAAAACCACAGCAGTGTAACTTACAGAAAGCACCCGAAGACAAACAGAGCGCCAGCTTTTTCTATACCCAGCTCTCCATACCTCGCAGACTCTCGCCATCCAACAAGCGACATGTCCACTTCAAACCAGACACCAGTGTGGTTTATCACGGTAACTAGTCACCAGATACTGGTTCTAGGCAACTTGCTAATCGTGTCGCCATTTCTAGGCTGCTTCTTCAGGCTTTGGCAAATACATCGCTCTGGAAGCACTGGCTCGGGGCCACAAAGTCATCGCCAGCGCCCGCAGTGTCTCTCGTATCACGGAATTGAAAGATGCAGGCGCCGAGACCATAGCTTTAGACGTTACTTCGCCCCTCTCTGAAATTGAGAAAGTCGCAAAAGAAGCAAATGCAAAGTATGGTTACATCAATCACCTCGTCAATGCTGCAGGCTACATACTCATCGGCGCTGTGGAAGAAACATCGTAAGCTTGGATTTCACGTCACACATTCTCAAACCCAATAGTAACGCCATAACAGCCCCAAAGAAGACTACGACACCTTCAACACCAACGTTTTCGGCACCCTGAACGTCTCCAAAGCGTTCCTCCCCTACATCCGCGCCACCTCGGGCCACCGCACAATCGCAAACTTCGGCTCCATTGGCAGCTGGGCCGGCGGCCCCGGCTACGCTCTCTACGTCGGCACCAAATTTGCCATCACCGGCATCAGCGAATCCATGACGGCGGAACTAGCACCTCTTGGTATCGCCGTCACCGTCGTGGAACCGGGCTATTTCCGCACCGGCTTTCTGAATCCCACTAGCAAGGTCGTGAGCGAGAAGAGGATCAAGGCGTATGATGAGACACTTGTAGGACAGATCAGGGACGTGCTGGATGCGACGGATGATAAGCAGCCGGGAGATGTGAAGAAGGGATGTAAGGTTGTGGTGGATATTTTGACCAAATCTGGGGTGGCGGAGGGGAGGGAGGTACCGCTTAGAATTGCGCTGGGGAGTGATAGTCCGCCGGCCATTAGGAAGAAGTTAGTGAGTACGGAGACGCTGTTGAAGGAGTGGGAGGCAGTTACTACGGTGACGGATCATGAGGTGTAGTTTTCTCAGCTTGACGATCTTTGTAGACGCTTCGTGTAGAGTCTCCGTATAGAATTGTCGTGAAGTGTCCGAGACTCTTTTACTTCAAGTGTTCTCGACTCATTGACGACTAGATGTGGTGTTCATCCACCTCGTCATTGCGAGCCCGTTCTACTGTTAGACCGAAAGCGTGGAAGAGCATCTCGCACCCTAGTCCACGATCTCGACAACCCGTTCTTCTTCTCCTTCTTCTCCTTCTTCTCTTCCTCCACACCCACGTACTCCCCCCACGGCTCAATCTTCTTCCCCCACATATCCCTCCCATTCTCCCTCCACCTCTCCTTAGCACTCCTCTCCATATCCTCCCTATCCCTCCTCTGCGCCTTCTCCATACTCTCCACCAACGCCTCGACAACCTCCTCCGCCGCCTCCCTCCTAAAGGTGTCAACCTCAAAATGCTTCCACGCATACATACTCGCCCACTCCTTCGCCTTCTCCTTCCTCACTTGCCTCTTTCCTTCGCTTCCCTCTCCCTCTACTAGATCAACTTTGTTCCCAACAAGTATACCGCCAAACCTCTGTCGCCCCGTTGGATAATTCCGTCCCGTACTCGTGGCCTCTTTCCGGGCTAGGTAGGTTAGCTCGTACGCGTGTTCTGTGAGGACGTTGTAGCTATTTTCATCCGTGATGTCGTAGAGAAATATGATGCCGTCTGCATTGGAGAGAATTCCCTCGAAGATGGTGCGTTGGAAGGTTGGATCGGGAGAGAGCATGGGGGTTGAGCTGAGGTCTTGGATTTCTATCATGTAGCGGCTGTTGTTGGACGTGGTTAGTTGGCGTCGGTAGCCGGCTTCTTGGGTTGGGTCGTAGCTTGGGAAGTGGTAGCCGTTTACAAACTGGTGGGTGTTAATTTGAATGGGTTTGAGGGGGAAAAGGTGGGCGGGGTGGGTGGGTACCATGCCGAGGAAACATGATTTGCCTACACCGCCTTCGCCGAGGATGACGATGTTCATTTGCTGTATTTTTGCGGGCGACGGCAACATGTTGATTTGAGCTTTGATTTTGAATGTTTGTATTGTTAATCACCGTTGGGAACACAGGCACGGTAGTATAGATGTTGTTCACCGTTGCCTGGCGGACGCTATACCCGAAGTAGAAGAATACACGTGGGAGCATCTGCAAATCTATAGCACCGCATCAACGTACCGTTTCAGACCGACACGGTCGTCTTCGAATACGTTGTTCTCTTCCGCCGAAGATTTCGCTTCAGACCACAGTTTTCTACACAATGATCCAAGTAGTAATCTCGCCAAGCAAAAACGGTTCTAGCCGGTACCCGGATCGGCGCCCGGCTAGATCGAACGGGGCTAGCAGACATGCGTCACTTCGGGGCGACGGCGTCCACAGTCTCATGGCGCGGGTTAAGCTTTTGCATTATTTCACGCCTCCTGAACCATCGACGACTCCTGTCGTTCGTCGTGTTCGTCGCCCAATGCCCTGTCTAACACCTACTACGCCGCGCGCCTTCCGGCAACCTCCCAACTCATACCGACAGTTGTTACCCTAACCGCGTTTCCCTCCATCAGCGCGCCTGCTATTCCAAAGTCTTAGTCAAGATCACTTAAATCTCATTTCTGTTGCCGCGCCCAGGAAATCAAACCGCAAATCGAACGCGCAACATCTTCACCCACGAACGCATTCCCATCCCGTCTCAAATCTTACTCGCCACCCCACCAACGCCTCTTCGATGTCCTACTATCAAGACGCCCGCACCGACCACCGGCCCCTCATCGACCAGATTCCCGACCAGCACGACCTCGACGTCTCCGACGAAGAAGACACGTTCTACGCCCTCGACGAAGGCGACTACCTCCTCAATCCCAAGTGGCGCGCCGCCATCGCACAAACCACGAATCGCGTTCCGCGCCGCTTACAGCGCTACTGCGTCATATTAGCTGCTCTCGCCGTCCTGTTCTGTATAGGCGGGGCGATATTTCTGGGACCGCGATACGCTACGTATAGACGAGAGTTGAGAGAAATGGATTATCCGCCTGAAGCAAGTTTTGGAAAAAACAAGAGACCTGAGTTTGGAGGCATGGTGCAGGTCAAAAAGTTGGAACACAAGTGGTTGCCGAGCGGGAAGGGAAGGTTGATCGTTGTTGGGGATGTGCATGGGTGTAGAAAGGAGTTGGAGCATTTGATGCGGAAGGTGGAATTTGTGGAAGGGAAGGATCATCTTGTTCTGGCGGGGGACTTCATCTCAAAGGGTATGTGACACTCCTTGTGCCCCGGGATGCATCTTTAACGTTCGCAGGCCCTGATTCTCCCGGTGTCGTAACCTATGCTAGTCGTCTAGGTGCCTCGTGCGTCCGCGGCAATCACGAAGACAAAGTCCTCCTGTCCCTCGCCGAAACAGCCTCCGCTCCCGACCCCGCCCTTCCCGGCCCCAACGAATCGCCGAATCGCACCGACGACGACCTTCCCGAAGAGTCCTTCTCACACGGCGACTACAAACTCCGCAAACTCGCTCGATCATTCAAGAAGTCGCAAATCGCGTGGCTAAAGACCTGTCCCGTAATCCTACACGTCGGAAAGATCGGCTTACTACACGACGTCGTTGTCGTACACGCTGGGCTGATCCCAGACATACCGTTGGAAGACCAGGATCCATTCCAAGTGATGAACATGCGGACGGTGGATCTGAAGACGAGGGTGCCGTCGGAGGGTAGAGAAGGCACGCCTTGGGAGAAACTTTGGAACCATGTGCAGAAGAATAAGCCTGCGCATGAGCGCATGACGGTCATATACGGACACGATCGGAAGAGGGGGATGAACATTCGGAAGCATAGTATGGGGCTGGACTCTGGCTGTGTGAGCGGCGGGCATTTGACGGCTATGGTTATTGAGGAGGGGGGAACGCATGATTATGTGCAGGTTAAGTGTAAGGGGTACGTGGATTAGAGTTCGCGAATTGATACCCAACTGTAAAGTCCTGTCGGCAATCCTTAATATTTGAACATTACCGTTCCATTTCTGTCCGAAAAGACTTAGTACACGTCTTTGGTCGTTCAGATTGCTGATTCAATCTCATTCATTGCAGACGTCGACGACTTGTGTGGCGGAGCGCATCAAGTGATGTCGAAGTGCGATCCATTCTAGGCTTAGTATGCGACAGCTTGCCCGCTTCCGAACCGTCACCCTTCTCCTCTTTGCTTTCTTCTTCCCTTCTCAGCTACGTCTCTGTTGGACTGCCACGCCGATACCTCTCATCTTCCAAGCAAAAAGCACGAGTGAGCTGTCCCAACGCTCGGTAGGGAGTTCTCAGCTGACCGTTACTCCTAGGGGAACTTCGCTCGACCCCACCTACTCGCATCGCCAAGCACGCGAACGCGTCGCGTTTGCACGTGAGCCACGCTCTTCCCACCACAATACTTAAACGGACTTCATTGTTCATGTCAACGATTCTCTTGCGAAGGAAGTACCGAGTTACCGTCCGGACTTTAACGACTTGTTTCCGATTGACAACCATGCCCCCAAAGACCGCACCAGACAGCCTGCCGCAGCACGCATTTGCCTCCGCAACCGAGTTCGAGACCTTCCTCGACCATGAACACTTGACGGCCCCAGGTATCCACCTCAAACTAGCCAAAAAAGGCTCTGGCATCCCTTCCATTACTGCAGCGGAAGCCGTCGAAGTCGCGCTGTGTTTCGGCTGGATTGACGGCCGCGCCAACACCATCGACAACAACTGGTGGATGGTGCGGTACACGCCCCGCCGAGCGAAGAGCATCTGGTCACAAAAGAACGTCGGCACGATTGCACGGCTGGTTGAAGAAGGGAAGATGCGGCCTGCTGGTCTTGCTTGCGTCGAGGCTGCGAAGGCGGATGGGCGATGGGAGCGAGCTTATGCGGGGCCTGCTACGGTCGTGGTGCCTGAGGATCTTGCGATGGCGATGGCTGATGAGCCGGCTGCGAAGGCGTACTTTGAAGGCATGAGTAAAAGTGAGAGGTATGAGGTTTTGATGAAGGTGGAGCATGGTGCGGTGAGTACTAGAGCTAAGAGGATTGAGGCGTTGGTGCAGAGGCTTGCTACTGGTAATTGGAGGAATATTGCAGGCATTTCGAAGAAGGCGACAGGCGCAAAGAAGAGAAGTGGAGGTATTACCAAGGCTGCTTCGAAATCAGATATGAAGTCCAGCAAGAAGGCTACGGATACTACCTCGTCTACAGGAAGAATTGCAGGCGAGATGACACGACCTCGACGCGAAGGCTTACGTCGAAGGGGATGAATAGATGGGATGTATCCGGTGCCCACAGCCTGCTTCTCCTTAGGGATACACGTTCGACTCTTCCAGCACACCGCCCCTCTCCGCGTGTCTCTACGCGTGTCCGTGCTCAACGTATGTTTGTGCTTAAAATTTGTACCCAGATGGATCATAGATAAACTCACGCTATCGCTGATATTCTCGGTCAGCCAGTCCACTCCAACAGAGCATGCGTAACTCACAGCTACAAAGCCCGATCAAGAGCTTGTTCGACAGCTGGAACGGATTGGGCAACCACGCCGGCCAGTACGACTTCATGTTGTCCTTCCATGCCTTCGCTATCATCTCCTTGCGTCCCCTAGTCCACATCTCCTCCGAGCTAACATTCGGGTCCATATCCGGGTATCGAGTCTTGACAAAGTCCGGATCGAAAGATTTAATGCGCCTGATGGACTCCACACTCATCTTGTCGTACAATTGGCTTAGATCTCTGACCTAATCGCCAGTCTGCAATACGGTGGATTCGGTCCCGTCGACCTTAGCAGCTTGCCAGCTCTTAAGGACGTTCTCGCGATGCCGACTCAGGGTGTCGTCGTGAGCTTTTGCGCGTTCTAGCAAACGATTAATCGCTGCTACCTTGTCACAAAGCTTCTGGCGCTGCGGGTCGTGGTCCTGGACTAGGTGGTCGGCGATGGTGAGCATTAATTGGTTGTGTTCGAGGGTGCTCTCTGCCTGGGTAATGACGCCGTTTAGGTACTTCAGGGATGGGGTGACTTGGACCACGAATTCTTCGGGTATTATGCGGTTGGGCGTGAACATGCGGGAGCAGAGAAGGAATGCCGCGATAATCATACCAAAGGCGAAGAGCAGACCCATTCTTATGTGTTGAGGGGATTCGCTATAGACGACTTTTGAGGGTGCACGAGGTTGTTTTGGAAGAGGTTGTTGCTGGGGCGTATGCATTCTTAGTTCGGGAAGTCCCCAATCCAGGGCTCAACAAGAAGACCTTTGGTATCTTCTCAATTCCTTTGCAAATCAAGGCGATGCACAACACTCAGTATACCAGTAAAACATAGCACTGGTTGCTGCATCGTACTGTACCCAGCTAAGCCCTTTTAGGCAAGTGTGCCTTCCACCGCGCGCCTCAAAATGGGAGCCTAATCTTCCATGCTCACCTTCACTTTACACTACACACAGTAGCACCATGGCTGAATTACTTCGTTTACCTGCTGAGCTTCGCGAGTAAGTACTCTGTGGTACGAGCACCGCGTCCGCTCATTGTGACTTCACCTATAGGTACATATACGAATACCTCCAGGAACCCATCAACTTGACGTGGAAGAGACCCAGGGACTCGTCGATAGATAACCTCCAACCTGAATCCTACATTGTTGAAAGCGACAATGCACCCGTGCTTAAAGCTCAAGTCCTCGACTCCGGGGTTGGCGACGAGTTTCTCGCGTCTAAGGTTTTCGACAATTTCGCCATTACGATCTGCGGCATTACTGGCGAAGAAAACGATGGGCAGGTTCAAGGTCTTGAAAATGGTTTCCGCACCAGCACCGGCGAAGGCAGTCGACCTCAACATCAAGCAATCGTGTCTGCGTTGACCGCTGACGGGAAAGATGTCGACACTGTGGCAATTCCACAGGGCGAGGGCATTCAAGCTTCCCAAGAAGCAGGTATCGTCTCCGCAAAGACCGCTGACCGGCAAGCAATCGATGTCGATGATCTGATCCGACACACTCGATATCTCACCGTGCTGATGGAGGAACTATGCACGGAAGACTTTCTCGAATTTGTGAAGTCGATCACGCTACGCATGGAAAATTTGAATGCTATCCGGTTGGGGCTTTGCATTCGAGGGATTACGATCGAATCCCATGTACTGGACCTTCCCGCTAACTTTACGGAGTGGGACATCAGAAAGTTAGAAGCCCCTGTCAAATTGAAAGTTGGGACATCTAGGACCCTATGGATGCAGCAGAAGATTTGCACAATCGGCATGGAGCTCGTCTCAGTGAGCGATTTCATGGGGGTGATAGAGTCTGGAACGACTCCGCGGTTGCCCGACTTCGTCACACTGCGCGAGAAGAACATCGAGGCATACTACTACGCCGTTACTGCAGGCGATGCGCGATTTCCTTTGTGGAATAGAAAGCTGGTGTCTGAAGCTTTTCCTCACAAGACACTTTGTTCGACCGTCATCGCTTCCTTGGCCATTATGAGCGACCATGTTCCGGCGACGGTTGCGGGGACGGAGACTCAGCTCAAAATGTGGCGGGAGGAGACAGGTGGCGAGTGGATTTCGTTACGAAGGAAAGATTATTGGTCATCTGAAGAGGACTGGTGCTAAGCGGTGGGAATGTTGCAATTTCCAGGATCGTCTTACATGTTCTGTACTGTAGCGCATCGGCATCTTCACACATCAGATTCGATTCCAAATTGTACCATGTAACCTCTGTATTTCGTCAATAGTCGAGCTGTGCACGACCGGTCCTTTTGTAGGGCATTATAAATTGCATAGAGCTGTCCACCAGAGTTTGCACCTGAGGGTTGTTGACGTGCTGCAGGTCTGACAGTGATGTAGCACTATGCGTGGCGAACGGGGCCGCCATAGTTGCTGTAATGAAACTCCTGAAACGTTGGTGAAGGGGCATGAGTGAGCATGATGTGCTTCACGGTGTCTACTACGTCGGCTACACAACGCGAGCCACATTCTGGACGCTTACGGGGCCTATTTTGCAAAAGTGGCAAGCTCTTTGTTATCGGCTTTTGAACAGTTCCAACGATAAGCGGAAGCCATCCCGATCTACCAGTATTTTGAGGACGGTCGTGGTCTTTTCAATTCTGGCTTTGTGACGTGAGCCATGTGGCAGGGATCGACCGGAAGACCTATGAGGACAGTTTTTGGGGCGGAACATGTCCGCGGATATCTCCTTTCAGCCTAAGTGGATGGACTGGACAGCCTTCGTAAGAGAGGACTGGCGTTCAAGTCGATGGTCTGCACCATAGGGTCTGTCTCCAGTGGCGTTACCAACGTGGGTTGCCATGACTTGGGACCCCAGTACCGGTCAGGCGTGCGAGACAACCGAGTGGCGCGACCAGAGAGCCAATCGAGCCCGACCAGCTAACCATGCAAGTGGACGGATGCGGTAGAATGCGCATGGCAGGGGCAAGGGCACAGGGGGGCACAGGGTCTAAGCCCCCTTTGGAAGAGCGCTAACTGTATTGATAAGCGCTAATCCTGTTCGGGGTATCCACATTTGCGGCATGGACGGTCGATCATTGGTGCTAGGCGGTTGTAGATCGGGACGTTGGTGTTGCGCATGCATGAGATGAGGGTGGAAGGGTCCGTCATGGCTGGAGGACGGTGTATAAAGCTGTGTCTGTTGCCTGTTGTCCGGTTCACTAGATCTTTCTCCGTGTCGGCTTTCCTTGCAACCCCACCAAGCCCAATCGTTACCCAGGTTGAAGCATGTCTCGCCGAGTGTCAATCCCGGAACATGTCACATTCAGTGACGATGGAAAGCGCTCAGTCCTCAGGTATGATGACCACGCCATGTCGTGACTTAAGACTGTCCTTGACGAGATAAAGTTCTACTCACGACACTCTCATTTCTACACCCGCAACGTCACCTCGATCTCCATCGAGAAGTCAACGAGAGCCGGTCGACAAGGCAACTGGCTACACGAGCTATCGCTTGACAGCAGCGGCTCTCACAGCGCAGAATGCGGATGCTGCAGCCCTGAATCAGTACTGGGAAAGCGAGGAGGAAAAAAGAGTCGAGCGCTTGATCAAAGCGTCTAGAGAGCTTGGCTTTGAGCTTCCACGGCAGTGCTACTGAATGGCATGTCAGTGGCCTTGTGGATGGGCGATCAAAAGCCGATAGTTGTGCAAAGACTTCGTTCTTTCTGCGGCGTTGGTCAGGTATAAGACATGTTTCCATCATTGTTAGTTCTAATCGAACGCTTATTTTATGATATGCGGTCTCGAACGGCTCGCACAATCTGTTGCAAGCCGTGCAATCTTTCCTCTCTTGTCTCGCCCAAATACAGTGACGCAACTGGCCACGCGTGAATCCCTCCTTTTTCTTCGTAGAAATCGACTTCCGTCCCGGCTTTTCGGAGCAGTGCAATGAGCTCGCGAGTCTCTGGTCCAAGAACTTCTTCAGAACCAAAGAGAAAGTACCATCCCTTCTCCGGACTAGCAGTGGACCATTTCTTGACGTCCTTGCAATTACCCGGTGAAACGAGGGGATCATCCGATGGGACTTTGGGGCCGATGTATTGACGTCCGTAAAGCTCAAGACTGTTTGCGTTCAGGAAGTCACTCTCGGTGTTGCGATTGTTTCGAGAGACGATTGTAACCCAAGGGGAGATCATCACAGCTAGCCCGGGCCGCTGGTGACGTAGCTCCGGGTGGTCGGTGATGTAGAGTAAAAAGCTTAAGATGAGGGTCGCTCCGGCGGAGTCTCCGCTGACGCAGATACGGGTAGAGTGGCGGGCGATTGAGAGGACGTATTCGTAGCCTGCCAAGGTCTCTTGCAGTTGCGTCGGGTATGTTGCATCAGGAACGAGTGTGTAGTCGAGCGCGAAGAGTGCTGGGTTTCGATAACCGGCTTCTTTCAGCAAAGCCACCCAGGCAAGGAGGAACTCCATATAGAAGAAACCAGACCCCATAGAAAATCCGCCTCCTGAGTTGTTGTTAGCTCGGGAGGCAATGCAAACCGAGCAATTGTTGCACTTGCCATGACAATAATAAATGATAACATCGGGCTGTTCTTGCTGATTATGAGTAATCCAAATACCTTTCAGGCCGGGCTAGTGGGTCAGTGGAAGACAGGATGAATGGCCAAACTCGGCTTACTCTATTAATCTCGGTCCATCGCAATGGGGCGGTCAAAATGCCATGCCGGAGCATACGGAATCTCAGAAATGGTAACGAGACGTGTTTGGAGAAGAAAACTCGCCCCAGGAAGGCCGGCATGAAGGCGAACGCATATCGGACGAATCGAATAACGATGTCCTGGAAGGCAGTGGCGCGTTGTACAAACGGACTCCGGTGTTCATATGGCGTGAAATATCTCTCCGCGATGAACTGGTACGGGATGAGGAATACTTGTGCAGCTGTGAGCATGAGTACCCTAGAGAGTTCACTGATGCAAGAACTCACTCAACGATGGTAGAGCCGGGATGAGCCATGATGCTGACTTGATGATGCCAACTTGATAGAGCAATTGAGGGGCTAGAAAGACCAAAAATGCGGCGCAATCCAGATAGGATATCTGACTAAGTATCATGATCGAAATGGGAGCAGATTGAGACGGCTAAACGAGTGTACGTGAACAACAGCAACGTGTTGGGCTAAGCCGCCCAGGTGAGGCATGGTTTTGATGACGCAGAGAGGTGCGTGCTAAGCCACGGCAAGTTTAGCGTGGCTTGATTGTTTGACGACAGGCCGTGGGCAAGGAGGACATGGATACTGCGGAGAACGAGCACGATTTGAACTAGAACAGGGATACAACGGAAGGCGAAGGTCACCGATGAACAGCCCTGACGCGTCGGATCGCGAAAGGCAGACGCGTCACACGTGACCGCCAGTAGTCGCGCTTTCTCTTGGCAGCCGGAAGTTTTTAGCGCAATCCACCTCACCCACGACTGTGACAGCAACCGGCTCTCGCAAACAACTCGCCCCATCCGTAATTCGCACGCCGCCGCGTTCTCTCCACGCCGCGCGCGCAAATCGCCCTCCCTTCTGCCATCTTCTGCATCGCCAATTCCTGCTCCTTCCCTTTGGATGGGCCAAGCTTAACAGCCGCATCCGCTGGTGCTGTCGGCTGTAGCCTCACGCAAGCTCCGAGGACTTCACCATGGCGAACCCCGCCGCCGACCCCAAGGCTGCCCCGCTCGCCGTCGACCAGAAGGAGTATCTCCTGTATGTCTCTACTACCTTGTCCTTCCATTGTCGATTAGCTGACCGGCGCAGTTCGCTCGACGCCAAACTCTTCCCGAAAAACTTCTTCTGCTCGCTTTGCAACGAGCTGGCCTTCGACTCGTACAAGCTACTTTGCTGTAACAAGGCCATCTGCTCGTCATGTAAGTGTCTACCTATCCGTCTCCGGACTGGCCATGGCGCTGATTCCTCTGCAGGTCAGGCGAAGATCGAGTTTCCGGCGACCTGCCCTTCGTGCGAGCATTCACCTCTCGAGGCTGACTCATGCACCGTCAATAAAGCCCTCCGCGGCACCATGCGCGCCTGGCTAGTCAAACAGAAGAAGAAGGATGAGAGGGCTGCGGCCCAGGCAGCAACGCCTGCGCCAGAGGTCACGCCGGCTCCCACCGAGGTGCAGCCAACCATCGATGACGCAGACAAGCCGACCCAGAGTATAGAGCAGCCAGACCAGGCCGAGGACTTTCCGGCGGGAGAAGCCTCTGTAGACCGTGCGGACGGAGAAGAACTCCAGCGCGCTGATTCAGAGGCTTCCCAGCCGCAAGAGGTAAGCTATACTCACGCGTCTGTGCAGTGACGGTAGCGTGAAGGGAAGTGAGAGTTGAACCAACTGCAAGACACTGACCATGTACAGGACTCTGTCTCCCAACCCGACGGACAGGCCCAGCAAGACGGTGATCCAGACGCCGAGCAAGAGACGAACGATGGCCAGTCGCAGCCTAATCAAGGCGGGTACGGAAACGGAAACCCGATGACGAACGCGAACGGTATGCAGGGCCAGTTTGGCTACGGCTTCAACCCGAACCAGGGCAACATGGCCGCAATGGGCTTCAACAATGGCATGAACCCTATGAACGGCATGTCCAACATGATGGGCAATGGCCCCTACAACATGAATCCTATGGGTACGTACCAGCACTTTGGTCATAATCGCGGTCGCGGTCGCGGCCGTGGTCATGGCTTTATGCATTACAGACAGTATGCTAATGGCCGGTCAGGCTATGGCATGAATAATATGAATGGCATGCCCGGAATGCCCAATAACATGTACGGCGGCTATGGTGGAAATGCAGGCATGGGAATGAACGACATGTCCACCATGGGTTACGGAGGCGGATATGGAAATGGGTGGAATGGCATGGGCGGCACTGGGTATGGCTACAACGCCAACGGGTACAACCAAATGGGTGGATATAATCAATCTGGAGCATATCCCGAGATGATGAACCGTTTCCCAAAAAACAACTATCAAAATAATCGTTTCCAAGCCAATGGCGGAAATTTCCCTCAGCAGCGGAATAACAGGAATGGTTCCTTTGGAGGCTACGGTCAGGGCTCTGGTGTTCAGAACCCCAGCAGTCGCCCTGGAAGTCGCGGTCGTCAACCTCTCTCAGTACGTCCTTCTCATAAGCTTCCGCCGATTCCCCCGAAGCCACGATGGAGACTCCCGAATCCCGCTTCTTCAAGTCCAGCAACTGACAAGTGTGTTCCTGTGCAGCGTGACGGAAAGTCGCCTGACGGAACTGCTGATGCTGCCGCTGAGACTAACGTCGACGGCGAGCAAGCAAAAGCGTCCGTTGAGGACCCGTCCGAAGGTAAGAATGAGACGACTGCTACTGCTGAGCCCACCACTGATGCTGCGCAAGCCAATGCGCCGCAACAAGTGGGCAACTTGACTAAGAGTGCAGAAATCGAAGCGAACGAGTCCTCGGGACTGAATCAAATTCAGACTATCGAGACTGTGGAGGGTGATTCTCAGGACTACGACCATTCCATGATGAACGACGGCATGCAGTATAACCCGCAGATGATGAACACATTCGCGCCTCAGCAGTCGCACATGAACGGCCCATGGGATAATGGTATGGGCTACCCTCAGGGTAACTTCGGCCACCGCGGAGGCTTCAACAACGCGTACGGTGCTGCGACTGTGTTGACAGGGGAGCCGCGAGGTGTCGGCGTTGAGGGTGCCCCCACGGGTCCCCGAGCGATGCGTGAAGGCCGACCGAACACAGGATTCTCAAGTCGTGCCAACAACGCTCGTTTCAACGCACCGCCACCTAGTGTGACCCCGTCGCAAGAGGCTGCACCCGCTAGCCCAGTGCGCAATGTTCGATCGTGAGTATATCTTCCAGCAATTGTGATTTGATACCTGATCGTCTAACACTCGGTTCAGGAGGTCACCGGATCGAGACGAGAACTTGCGTACTAATGACAGGTCACGCTCTGGGTCCCGCGGTGGAGAAAACGCCAAAGATACTCACCGTGAGCGATCTCGATCTGCAGTTCGTGATGAGCAGCATGAGGATCGCGAGCACTCCCGGACACCAGAGGGCGATGACCAAAAAGATCGTCGACAAGAGCGGCGCCATCACCGCTCGTCTCGCCATGACGATCAAGATGGGCGGGATGACCGTGACATCCATGATGACCGCCATCGGGACGACAAAGATTCGCGGGGCAATAGAACGCGCAGCGCTTCGATTGACTCGAAGTATCGCAGCCACCGAAACAAGGAGAAGCACCAATCTTCGCGCTCACACCGTGAACGGAGCCGCGAGCATCGCCGGCGCCACCGCTCTAGATCGAACTCACCGCTTGCCGAAGACAAGTACGATGACGAGGAGTCGAGCTCGCGTCGCAAGAGTAAGAGCGACAAGGACAAACATCGCGAGCGGGATCGGTCTCGTGAAAGGGACCGCGATCGCGATAGGCGAGACCGCAAAGACCGTGATTATGATGACGAGAAGTACCGTTCGCGCGAAAAAGACAAGGAGAAGCGGCGCCGTCGTGACCGTGATGAGGAAGACGATCGTGAGTATGATGACGACAAGCACCGTTCCTCGCGGCGCAGCCGGAAAGATCGCGACCGCGATCGTGACCGAGATAATGAGAGGGAACTTGCATCAGCAACCTCCACGCGTGCAGCTTCGCCTCCCCTCAACGCACCCACTGGTCCTTCGGCAGACCACTTCTCCATCCGCGGTGCCAGCAAGCCGAAAGCATCCAAGAACATGCCTCCGCCGCAGCCGCCGACCGGCCCTCGCGGCTTTCAACCTCCGAAAGGCCCATCTGCTGATCGCGACCGCCATAGTCGAAAGGGAAGCATCAGCTCTACGACATCGACGCCCTCGGCACCGGCACCACAGGACCACTACGCTGCAGAGCGAGAGAAAAACGCACGAGAGCGCGACCGTCTAGACCGTGGAGGCAAAGGTCTCTCCTCTCGTGTCTCAACCCCTACCTCTCACCATTCTTCATCTCGGCCTTCACTTTCTTCCAAACGCTCTCTCGACGACTTCGATGAGGTCAAGGATGATGCTAAGGCCGCTCCTACCGCACCGGCTACTCATCGCGATAAGAGGCGTAAGAGCGGCACGGGTGGTGGGCCGGACCTGGCTAGTATGCTGACCAAGGGGCTGAGGAAGAGTGTTGATGGTGGGAGTGGGAGGAGGCGTGGAGGCGTTAAGAACGAGGGGGACGTGGAGAGGGAGCTTGAGAGGGTTGAGAGAGAGAGGGATGGGAAACGTTGGTAAGTCCTTGTGTGTATTTTCTTCCATTGAGGTGAGGGAGGATCTGCCAGCTGCCGGGTGTGTTTTGCGATCGTACTTGCGAGGGGTAGCAATTGCGAGTTGGTCTGCTGTTTTCCTTCTCATGTGGGTTACTAGGGGGCGTGGGTGGTTTGGTGGGCGATTTGCGCTTGGGCCTGGAAACGTCGAGGGTCTTGGGCCGACGACTCCGAACCCCATCTTTGCTTTCAAAGGGGTACTGTGGCATCTTTTGCATGGCAGTTTTCTCTGTCCTTTCCTTCTCTGCTCGACGGATGAGCAGCATTTGCGAGGAACTTGTGGGGACCTATTGCATGTGGAGCACAGTGGTGGAGAAGCTACGAGTACGAACTTGGCGCGTACTGGGCTGCCGTCAAGTAGGGAGGGCATTGCTTTCACCCTCTCTGCTCTTGTAACATATGAAGATTGCATCCCTCATCCCGTCGGTTGCAATGTCGACGCGGGTGTGGATAGGACAACTGGAATGGAAAAGAACTATCAATTGCGTTCTAAAATTTGTACATGGTGTGTAACACGCGGATAGTGGTGGTCACCTCGAAGGCTTGTCATGTTCAAGTTCTTTCTTTTTAATTTATGGCTTTTCTAAGCTTGGGGACCCTCGAGAACCAGTGCCACAGTAGCTCGCCTACCTATCGTTCCCGTCTTTCGGGATCAAACGCCATACTAGCAATTGCACCGGCTCACATACTCCCAAACAATCCAAGCTCACCATCCACCTAACGCCTCGTTCCATTGACATTCTTCACACCCTCGCCAAGCGCAGCAGCCACACAAGTAGCCTCCCTTATCGCCCGACTAACCGCCGTCCTCACACCTCCCTCCTCCAAGACCAACAATCCACCAATCGTCGTACCACCGGGCGTGCTGACCTTATCCCTGAGTATAGCCGGGTGTTCGCCACCCTCAAGCACCAACCCTGTCGTCCCGCGCATCGTCTGCGCAGCCATCATCTGCGCTTCGGCACGCGGCATGCCCATGGCAACGGCGCCGTCGGCAGCCGCTTCGAGGATGAGGGCGAAGAAAGCGGGACCGGAGCCGCAGAGTGCGGTACTGACGTCCATCAAGGAGGGAGGAAGGGTCGTGGTGCGGCCGATAGAGTTGAAAATGAACTCAACGAGGGTTTGTTGGTCCTTGGAGAGCGGGGGCGTCGTCGTCTGGATGACGCTCATGGACTGCCTGACGAAAGACGCTGTGTTTGGCATAACCCTGACAACCCTACACCCGCCCTCGGGCACGCCCTCGGGGTACAAAAACCCCTCAATTTGCTCCTGACTCACACCCGCGAGGATACTCACGAGCACTTTGCCCTTGAGCGCATCCCGCATGCCCTCCTCACCCAAAATATCCTTGTAGATGTGCGGTTTGCAGGCAAGAAGGAGGATGTCGGCTTGTTGGGCGCCAGTGAGGTTGTTGTTTGTGAAGGTTTGCAGGGGGAAGTTGTAGTGGCCGAGAGCGGAGCGGACCTTTTCTTCGGCAGGGGCCCAGGCATCGCAGGCGATGAATTGGGAGAGGTTCGGGGTAGAGGTGGAGGAGGGGGATTCCGATAGGGAGGACTTGACGCGGGCATCAGCGAGGGAGGCCATTACGCCGCCCATTATGGCGATGCCCATTGTGCCTGGAGGTGTCAGTGTGGTCCTCTTAAGAAGATATGAGGGAAGGAACGTGGTGTTCGGTGAGCAGCCTTGTAGAATCCGCGAGAACAAGACTCTCGATCTCACGCGCTGCGGTCCTCACGAAGTCTGAATGCTTGGAAAGCGACCGAACACTCATCATCCCACACTCTCGCGAAGTGTAAAACGAAGCAAAGGACAGGACTTACCGGAGCCCAGCACCGTCAATGTCAGAGCCTTGGATTCTTGAGAAGTAGCCATGTTTGGTCGAGTGTCGTGTAATGGCTAATTGGTAGAGGGTGGAGTGTTGCTTTGATTGAAGCCACGAAAGAAAGTTAATATTCCCGCGCCGACGTAAACCGAAGGGCATCAGGCCCGCCAGAGCTACATACCCCACTAAGCGCCACAGCACGCGCCACGCCATGCGCCACAATTCAACTTTCGCCGCAAAGAGCTACCGAAGCTCCATCGCGGTCGCGACAGCGTGCACAACCTCGCGGAACTCCTCCTCTACACAACCCACGCCTCCCAAACATCTCCCGCACATCACACATATCACCACTCATTCCTCCGTATACCACCAAGTGGAACCCCCAAAATGGATCCCTTCGAAGTCCGCATGCGCTTTACCTCGCTCCTCTCCCACCTCAGCGCCTCCCACACTTCGCACACCAAAGCCGCCGTCTTCGCGCTCAAGAACCGCGAAATGGACGAAGATCTACACTCCTGCATCCTCGAGCAGCTCGAGCGAAACAGCATGAACAACCGCGCAAACATCATGTACTTTATCGAGACCATGTGCGAGCTGGCGCGGAAAGAAGGCGTGATGGAGTTCGTGCGCATGATGCAGCGCGATATCATGAGGGTCGTCGACGCGGTAGTGCCCTTAGACGGGACGGGTGCCGCAAATGTCAGGGTCGTGAGGAAGGTGTTGCAAGCGCTACAACAAAAGGGGATCTTGGAGAAGGATACCGTGGCAGAACTTGATGTGGTGCTTAAGTCGCGAGATGTGGCGCCTACGCATCCGTTTATTGCGGAGGATGTGGAGAGTGGGACGCCCGGTAGTGTTAAGGCTGTGAAGAATGGGAGTGGGAGACTGGATAAGCGACAGATCGAGCAGCGCATTGAAGAGGATCGGGAACGGCATAAAAGGGCAAGGGAGAGTATTTGGGCGGTGCCTGGAGATGATACGGAGGAGATGGATAGGTTGTGGGAGGAGGCGAGTGAGATTGGGGAGGACGACTATCTGGCGGCTGAGGAGGATGCGGAGGAGAGGAGGCAGTGTATTACTTTTGGATAGGGGATGGCTTTGCAGAGTGACGGGATGGCATTGGTGCTTTGATTGGGGTGGTTTGGCGTTTGCGGCATGGCGATGGGTGCATTACTAGGCGTTCTGGTCAAGAGATACCATGATGGCATGCAGTTGCATTTGCCTTTGCTCCGTTCCTACGCGTATGAATACACTTGAAATGGGTTCAAATATCTTTACTATACAGATACACTCTAACACGCCCATGCAATGCTATTGTACAACTCGATTTCTTCCCGTACCTTCCAGCATCGCACCAAACTACTCCATAACAGCTGTCGCACCCAACGCTTTCAGCGTCTCAACAATCTTCTCCGCCTCCTCCTTGGGCACACCCTCCTTCATCATCTTGGGCGCGCTCTCAACAAACTTCTTGCTGTCCACCAGACTGAGACCCAACATTGCCTTGATCTCCTTGATGACCTTGGGCTTGGAGCCTGCGTCGAACTTCTCGAGCTTGAGGTTGAAGAGCGTCTTCTCGGCGGCGGCGGGCGCGGCTTCCTCTTCTTCGGCGGGTGCGGCGGCAGGAGCGGCGGGTCCGGATGCGAAGCCGCCCATGGGCATGTCAGGGATGTTGAGGCGGGTCTGGGTTGTTGTGTTAGTAAGTGAGTTTGGAATGGAGGAGTATCGAGGTTCTCTGAGGGGCAGTTCCTGTTGGGGTTGTGGTATTGGAACTACGGTATAGGTGCGGTTGCCGTCTCCAATGCCTCCAAACAGGCCAATGGGTATGAGAAGCCCATGTGTGGCGTGTGTATCCACCCCAGCTCCTTCAATCTAGGGTGTCCGTACCTTTAGCGTCGACACCAAATCTGCCGTCTCCAACAGAGTCAATTGACTAATCTGATCCACGATTGTCGAGATCTTCGGGTTCGTGGGCGCCGCGGCATCGGTCGACTGCCATCTCCGCGCGGTCCTTTGCTGTGCGATGGAGGCGGTCGGTCGGAGGTACGAGGAGCTCGATCTGGCATTGCAGACGCAGCGCCTCAGGGCGCGAGATGCAGGAGCGGACATGGTGACGGGATGCGAAGAGGGCGAGGGTGTTGATGGGCGTTGTCGATGAGCTTGAGACGTTCGTGCTTTCCAGATTTTGCGGAGCGGGAAAGATGGATTGGGGCTAGCGGGGTGGACCGAGCGTGGCTATCCAGAACTTTTTTTGATACTGGAGGCGAGACTTTACAACATCACCTCAAGCCCTGCGACTAAGCGATTTTTCACGTCGAAATTATGGGAAGGCGCCCCGAACACGACACTACACAGTTCATCCGTCAAAATGGAGGGCTTCAGAACGACGAAGGCCGGTAAAACGGTCGATCTCGGATCGCTTGCGACAAATGTACTGGATTCGCGACGAACGGATGACCTGTTTGTCCAGAATGAGAGTTTGTTTGTCGAAATTTGCGCACGATGGATTCAGTCGGGTGCAAAAAGTGGCGTAAAAATTGCGGCGTTTGGACGCATTCTTCCTCTTGCGCCTCACCTCGCCGAGCATGTGGAACAATTCCTGGCGACATCTTCTCAGTCAGCAATCATTGGATCTCAGGCTTCAGCATCGTCCGGAGATAACCTCATCACCACACCGGAGCCGGAGCTATGCCGCATCTTGCTTGGAGCTTTCCGCTTGCTGAGCTTCGCCTGCCGCAACTTCGCAAAGTACGTGCGTCCGCTTGCTCTAGAGAGCTTGTTTCAACATTCGAGCCGATGTGTGCGGTATTTGGCTATTCGGACCTTTTGTCTGTATGTGCATGCAGCGGATCATGCAACACAAGAGATGATAAAGAGATATATTGAGGATGGAGAGGTACAGGGTGAATGGGAAGGGCAGAGCATCGACTATCGCTTTCTATCCTTGTGGGAGGAGAAGAGGTGGAAAGGACTTCAGTCCAGATTGCAGAGCAGCCGAGAACAAGAGCAGGGCCCGCTCCCACCAACCTTACACCAGCAACTTTCGCCATACACGGTCAACGTAGGAGATGTACTGTTACCGAGGCTCGCAGGAGCACCCACACAACAGATTCCATCTCGGCTCATTGATACCTCCACAACTGAATCAAATTTGGGTAGAATTGCTTCTGCACTGCTCAGCTCCAGCCCCCTCCTTCTTACAGGTCGCGCGGGCTCTGGAAAGACCTTGCTCGTACGACACTTTGCATGGCAGCTGAACAAACTAGAGTCCATGGTCACACTTCATTTGAACGAGCAAAGCGACGCCAAATTACTGGTAGGTATGTACGCAACTGGATCGAAGCCTGGAACTTTCAGCTGGCGAGCGGGTGTTCTTACCACTGCTGTTCGAGAAGGACGCTGGATCTTTATCGAAGATCTTGACCGAGCGCCAAACGATGTCATTAGCACGCTTTTGCCGCTCATCGAACGCGGGGAGCTGCTGATCCCGAGCCGAGGCGAGACGGTTCGAGCAGCGAGAGGCTTCCGAATCATTGCGACGATGCGTACCTCTCTCAGCCCGCGCGGGCAAGAGATTGTGCCACGCCAAAATATGATCGGCTACCGATTCTGGAACTCAATCACAGTACGGATGCCGGAGCTTTCCGAATTTGAGCAGATTGTTTCCATCAAATACCCCGGGCTTCAGAAGCATGTGTCAGGCATCATGAGGGTATATTCTCGCCTTTTAGAGCTTTATGCCGATGCCAAATTCTCTTCCGAGAATGAAACATCGTTGCGAGCTCTGACACCTCGAGATCTGCTCAAGTGGTGCGATCGGATGGCTGTATTGCTTGCACAATCGTCGACCTTCAACACCTCGCAAATGGACGACATCTTCATGGAGGCGTTCGATTGTTTTGCCGGCAGTCTGCGGAGTGAAGAAGCTCGCGCGAGAGTCATGGCATGCGTAGCGGAAGAGTTGCACATTGACCCTCAACGACGCGATCACCTACTCCAGAACCGCAGCGTAAAGCTAGAAGTGCCGACCAAAAAGACCGGCTCCGGAGTCCTCCGTATCGGACGTACAAGACTCTCAAGACACAAGTCATCTAGACCCTTATCTTCTGGTCGTCCTTTCTCCACCAACGATTATACGCTTCGCTTGCTCGAGAAAATTGCGGTGGCTGTTGATCGTGAAGAGCCGCTCCTTTTAGTCGGTGAGACGGGTACCGGAAAGACGACGTGCATTCAGTATCTCGCGGAGCAGCTTGGACGCAAACTCATTGCATTCAACTTGTCACAGCAAAGTGAGAGTGGTGATCTACTGGGAGGTTACAAGCCGGTCAATGTACGCAGTCTAGTCATCCCGCTTAAAGACGAGTTTGACGACCTCTTCGATACCACTTTCTCGCGGAAAAAGAACCAGCGCTTTATCGAGATGCTTGGCAAGCGAGTGGCAAGGGGCGAATGGAAGCGAGTATGCACGCTATGGCGAGAGGCATTGAAGATGGTGGATGCGGCTCGCAAGACACACGAATCGCAGACATCCTCCCCAGATCCCGATGGTGGACAACCCAAGAAGAAGCGCAAGGTCGACTCGTTACCAACCAACTTTCCCGGAGCTCGGTGGGAAAAGTTCGCGATTGATCTACATGATCTTGAAGCCCAGCTTATGAACGGGTCGGAAGCATTTGCATTTTCCTTCCTTGAAGGCAACATTGTCAAGGCTGTGAGGAATGGCGACTGGGTGTTACTCGACGAGATCAACTTAGCTTCTTCCGACACCCTTGAGGCGCTTACAGACCTTCTTGGCGGGGGACCTGATGGCACGCCATCTATTCTGCTAACGGAAACCGGGAACGTTGAACGCGTGGTCGCACACCCGAATTTCAGAGTATTCGCGGCGATGAATCCAGCAACGGACGTTGGCAAAAAGGATCTTTCCCCAGGCATTCGATCGCGCTTTACCGAACTATACGTCGAGAGTCCTGACAGCGACAAGAAAAGCTTGCAGAATATTGTTGAAAAATACCTAGGCGGCGAGACACTCGAGCCCTTGATCGTTCGGGTGGCTTCCGATGTCACGAAGCTATATTCGAAGATTCAAGAACTGGCGAAGGCGAACATGCTTGTTGACGGCGCGGATCAGAAAGCACACTTCAGTTTGAGAACTCTGACAAGAACGCTCACGTATGCGAGGGAGATTGCTCCTTTGTGTTCATTGAGGAGAGCCCTGTTTGAAGGGTTTCATATGAGCTTTCTCACATTTCTGGGGAAGGCGTCCGAGGATCTCGTCGCGCCGCTCATCAAGGAAATCCTTTTTCCACAGAGGGCCATCCTCAAAGCAGAGCTTGGAAAGCCACTTTTGCAGCCAAATGATGGCCGGAGCTACATTCGACAAGGCCATTATTGGCTTCGACAAGGTAGTCATTCTGTGGAAGAGCAGACACACTACATTATCACACCATTTGTGCAGCGGAACATGAACAACCTCATCCGGGCAGCATCGACACGCCGGTATCCCGTTCTGATCCAAGGGCCAACGTCGTCTGGTAAGACGAGCATGATCGAGTATCTCGCCAAGCGCTCTGGTAATAAATTCGTCCGCATCAACAACCACGAGCATACCGATCTCCAAGAGTATCTTGGGTCCTATGTTTCTGGTACAGATGGTAAATTGACTTTCCAAGAGGGCATCCTTGTTAAGGCTCTTCGTGAGGGCCACTGGATCGTGCTGGACGAGTTGAACCTAGCACCGACCGATGTACTAGAAGCACTCAATCGACTTCTAGACGACAACCGAGAGCTGTTGATTCCTGAAACACAAGAGGTGGTCCGACCACATGATGACTTCATGCTCTTTGCGACGCAGAATCCAGCTGGCCTGTACGGTGGCCGAAAAGTCTTATCGCGGGCGTTCCGCAATCGATTCCTCGAGCTTCACTTCGACGACATTCCAGTAGAAGAGTTGACCGAGATCCTGCACCGCCGCACTATGATACCCGAAACATGGTGCAAACGTATTGTCAGTGTCTATCAGGAGTTATCAACTCTACGACAAGAGAACCGAATCTTCGAGCAGAAGAGCTTCGCGACACTCCGTGATCTTTTCCGCTGGGCGCAACGAAAAGCTGACACTATTCAAGACTTGGCAAACAATGGCTATATGCTTCTCGCTGAGCGAGTACGAAAGGAAGAAGAGCGCATTGCTGTCAAGAAGATCATCGAGACAGTCATGAGCAAGAAAGGTCCTCGGGTGTATATCGATGAGATCAACATGTACAGCGAAGCTGTCTCGCCAGAGATCCAACTGTGCAAGGAAACGACCGGAGCAAAAGCTGGTGTGGTGTGGACTTCAGCCATGCGCCGGCTATTTGTGCTTGTTTCCCACGCCCTTCGCAACAACGAGCCCGTTCTGCTAGTTGGAGAAACTGGATGCGGCAAAACCACTGTGTGCCAGATGCTTGCCGATGCTTTCGAGAAGCAACTGCACATATTGAACGCTCATCAGAACACCGAAACCGGCGACTTGATTGGTGCGCAACGACCAATTCGAAACAGAGCTGCAATCGAAGAACTACTCCATCGGCAACTACTCTCGGTTCTCCAGGCTCTACCTAGCGATATTGATGTCGCCGGTTTTGAGCTACCACAGCTACTTCAAATATACGACAAGCTCGAACAAGCTACAATTGATTCGGTACCCGCCGATCATCGGGAAGAGATCTTGACGAATCGTATCAAGTCCGCCGCACTGTTTGAATGGGCAGACGGAAGCTTGGTGCACGCAATGCGGACTGGGCAATTCTTCCTTCTGGATGAAATCTCTCTTGCTGATGACTCGGTGCTTGAGCGCTTGAACAGTGTCCTCGAAACATCGCGTACCCTGTTACTAGCAGAGAAGGGCCCTATTGACTCTCTAGTGAGAGCCTCCGAGGGCTTCCAGTTTCTTGCCACAATGAACCCTGGTGGTGACTACGGAAAGAAAGAATTGTCGCCTGCTCTGCGCAATCGTTTTACTGAGATTTGGGTTCCTGCCTTGTCCGACGTCGAAGACATCTTGCAAATCGTTCAAGCAAAACTCAAGCCGAGTGCTGTGAACCACGCTGAAACCATAGTTTCGTTTTCGCAGTGGTTCAACGAAAAGTACAACACTTCGGTAGCGTCTGCCATCTCGATACGTGATACCCTTGCTTGGGTCACATTCATGAATAGCTCTCCAAACGAGGATCAGGTTCTTGCGCTAGTCGGTGGTGCGGCAATGGTATTCATCGATACCCTGGGTGCTAACCCCGCTGGCCTGCTCGCGATCTCTTCAGCATCTATTGACGACGAGCGCAAAGCATGTCTGCATCATCTTAGCAAATTAATCGGCATGGATGCGGCTCCAATGTACTTCGGTACCATCGATATTGTGTCAACGGAACAATTCCTTCAACTGGGGAGCTTCTCCATTCCCAAGTACCCCAGCACGGCTACCGCAGACACGAACTTCTCGCTCGAAGCCCCTACGACGCGCTCAAATGCCATGAGAGTGGTCCGCGCATTGCAGTTGTCCAAGCCGATACTGCTTGAAGGAAATCCTGGTGTCGGCAAGACCACTCTTATCACAGCACTCGCTAATGCTACTGGAAAGCCACTTACCAGGCTCAATCTATCCGAACAGACAGACCTCATGGATCTCTTTGGGTCCGATGTTCCAGTGGAAGGCGGACAAGCCGGCACGTTCGCCTGGCGTGACGCTCCATTCCTCAAGGCTATGAAAAACGGCGACTGGGTTCTGCTCGACGAGATGAACTTGGCTTCGCAGTCGGTTCTGGAGGGACTCAACGCCGTTCTCGACCATCGTGGGGAAGTTTACATATCGGAGCTTGATCAGACATTCCACAAGCATCCCGACTTCCGCGTGTTTGCTGCCCAGAACCCGCATCATCAAGGTGGTGGGCGTAAGGGATTGCCCGCATCGTTTGTCAACCGATTTACGGTCGTGTATGCCGATATATTCCGTCCAGAGGATCTCTCCCTTATCTGTTCCAAGGTGTTCCCAAACATTGATGCCGACGAGGTCAAGAAGCTGATAACCTTTGTCTCCGAGCTTGACGATCAAGTGGCCAATCGCCGCGCTTTCGGTACGCTCGGCGCACCATGGGAGTTCAATTTGCGAGACACCCTCCGATGGCTCCAACTTCTTGCGTCGAAGTCCTTCTCGGGTTCAGCAAGAGATTTCCTCGATGCCATCTTCGCACAGCGTTTCCGAAGTGAATCCGACCGGGCAAGACTGCTTCAGCTCTTTGAGGCTGTTTATGGTGCCCACGAGCCCCCTGTTTATGGTGCCCACGAGCCCCGGATAGCGCTCTACCACAATATTGCCCCAAAGAGCCTACAGGTTGGCCTTAGCGTGCTTGCTAGGGATCCGGATGTCGCTAGACCCGAATCTGTGTCGACTCTTCGCATAGCGCAATTGCCACCTATGGAAGCACTCATGGTTAGTGTACGACAGAACTGGCCTATCATTATTGTCGGCCCGCCTGGCTCTGGAAAGACTTCGATACTGAATCAGCTTGCGTCCCTCACTGGAGCGAGTTTGATCACTTTTGCAATGAATGCGGACATCGATGCCATGGACCTCGTTGGCGGCTATGAACAAGTCGACCCGTCGCGAGAGATGCATAGCTTCTTGACGAGGTTAGAAGCGTACGCTCGACGCAAGCTTGCATCCCAGACTACTCAGTCATCACCTTTCACGCAGCTACTCGAGCTCTTGATCAATGATTCGAACATCTCCGGCCCAACCTTGTTATCTCTCCTCGGCCAAATAGCCACTGCAGATCCGGACTCCACCGAAGCTATCGAGCTCACCGAACAGCTTCATAGCATCCTCCAAACCCCCCAACAGATCGATGGTGCACGCTTTCAATGGGTCGACGGCATCCTGATACGAGCTCTGGAACAAGGTAAATGGCTCATCCTTGACAATGCAAATCTCTGCAGCAGCGCTGTGCTTGACAGGCTCAACTCGCTACTTGAACCGAATGGCTATCTGAGTATCAATGAACATGCCACCGCTGATGGCGAGGCGCGGATCGTTAAGCCACATCCTGATTTCAGGATCTTCCTGACAGTCGACCCGAGGTTCGGAGAACTTTCCAGAGCGATGAGGAATCGTGCTGTCGAGATTTGCCTGCTACCCGTCGAGGAGGATCAGCATTTGTGCAGCGCGAAGACGACACCACAATATCCCCTGGATTCTCAAATGTATCGCTTCCGACACTTGTGCGCTGATGAAGATGGTGTGGCAGATGCTGCTAAGACTAAGCTTGACAACCTCTCCACCGTCGACGCTCAATTGCTACGAAGTTTCAGCAACCAAGTGGCAAAGGGACTAATGTCGTCGGAAACTTTGGCGTTGACCAATGGCGCCTCATCTGTGTCGATGCAGGTTAACGGTGCGGCTACCCAGCACGACAACGAAAGGGAAGAAATGACTCGTCACATCGATTTTATCATCAGTACTTGGGACGGGCAAGCCAACAATCTAATGCACCGCCTTAGTGCTGAGAGCTTAACAGATACCTCACCGGCTATGGTAAGTCATACGCATCATCTTTCTGGCAATGCTTACCTAGTATCGCAGCCATATCACCCACTGAACAACGAACTCGTACTTCATCGCAATCCCACTTCGAAATCAACCACGGTCTTTTACGCTTCGCTATACCATGTTCTGCTCAATCTATACGACATGAAGCAAGCTTTGCAGACGCTTCCATCCACAAGGCTTGAGCGCCGGAAGGAGAAACAGAAGCTTCCCGCCTTTCTGTACGCTTTCTGGAAAGGCCTGACCAAGAGTGTCGAGGCGATTACAACCGCTACCTCTTCCGCGCAAGGCTTCGATACAAACGACAGCATCTCTCCCAAGATTATGCAACAACTCTTCTGGGCCTTCTACAAGTTAACATCCTCAGGGAGTTTCGATCGCGCGACCTTCCAAACATATCTCAAAATGCTTTCCACGGCCCTCTCATCGCTTGCAAAGTCTAACAGCTCTCCTTTGGTAAGCTTAGCGACCACGCTATCAAAAGAGATCGTTGCTTTCGGTTCTGAGGTTCAACTCACGTCCGGCTTGGGCATGGAGCGCGTGTGGCGTCACTTCAAGCCTGACACACCAAAGACGTGGGAGCAGTTGACTGCAGTCCTGAACCTGGAGGGGCTGGCGGATCGTCTCGATATCGCGATGTGGAAGTCTGGTCTGAAGCTTGACGAGATGGTCCAGATACGGGAGCGGTTTGCGAGTTCGCTGGAACTCGTGAGGAGACAGGATGTTGACGCTGGTGAGCTGATTACGGTATGTGCCACCTGCTGATAGACTATGACAACTACTGACAAGTACAAGAATCTCGAGGTAGCAGTCCGCCAACTGGAGGAGAGTATTGGCGAAGATGACGTCGCTGTCACTCCCTACTTCGAGGAAGAGTTTGAGGGTTTGTGCCAGTTCCTAGATGTGGCGAGAGATCAGATCGTTTTGTCTTCATCAGCTCTTCCTCTTGTTAGAGCTAGAGCGTCTCTGCTCGCGAGAAGGCCCACCAAGTTGCCCGGTGCTGGCAATGTTGAGCACCCTTCCGTAAACTTCTCCCATCTCTACCGATATCTAGGGCTTGAGAAGCAATTGGGTCAAGACATCGTTCTACAAGAACGGTTTCACACTGCGCTACTGTCCAAACTGTAAGTCTAAGACTCCTTGACAATCCTAGCTGAGATCTAACTTTCCTAGACATGGCGCAGACGAAGTACCGCTCGCACAGCTCGACCGATTTCAAGCAGAGCTTCAGGTGCTCTCGCACCAACTTGCACTGGACTCTGAGCCCATAACCCAAGGTCAAAATGATGCTCTTCCTAAAGCTTACCGCTCGGTCTTGAACGATCTTTGCGCTTCTCATCGCATCGATGTAATTTCGGAAATCGACAAGGACAATTTGGAGCTGATTCCTGGGGCGAACATCTCCGATCAATATCACCGTGCTCTGTCATCACTCCAGACATGCTACCACCATACTGATCTAACCCACTCGCAGCCATGGACAACGTTAGGCTTGGTTGGGCTGGCTCTCTATGTGCCCAACTACCCGCACGATCCTGCATTACTGCCCATGGTCGAGCGGAAGTTGTTCAAAGAAGAAAAAGCTAGTCTCATGGTGCAATTACAAGAGCTACGCCAGTTTCAGATTGGCTTTACCGGCCAGCAAACAAGTTTCCGCATTCGTCAACTCGAAAGTGCGATCCAGCAAATGGGCGAAGAACCGCCTGTACCAGCCATTGTTCGGCCTGCAGTGTCTGAGCTAGATGCTCTACAAGGAGAATTCTCAAACCTCCTCTCTGTCATTCAGCCGTTGATGTCAGGCACCATGACGGCACAAGAAGCATCCGTAGACACTACGCTTCGACAAAACATTGCGCACATCATTCGACGGCTCCAGGGAGGCTACCGCAGCTACGACGACATCACTGCTCCAGCTATCGGCTTCCTTGTGTGCCTAAGCATTGGATTAACGCTGGGCGCAAAAGAGAGGAAAGAACAGAGCAGCGTGTCCAGATCTCTCGCTTATCTTGCTCACCAGAGCCCGTTCTACGGGCTTCAAGGCCAGTTCGGTACCTCGGGCTCCGAGACCTTGCTGCATGCATGCGAAGAGCATTTAGCGCAGAAGAATCACTCCATCGACTTGCGATGGCATGCGTTGCACTGTCTCTCTATCACGAGAATCGTCGATCCAGGCCATTTATCTGGGCTGAGGACGCGTCAACTTATCTACGATCTTTTCTCCTCCCTCTATGGCGACTGGAAGACGAAGCTTGTGCAGGACCAAAAAGAGGAAGCAATGAACTCCAGTTTGTACACGTTCCGCGGCGATGACGAGGAAGAGGAAGAAGAGGACCCAAGCTTGTTCCCGGACTATGAGCAGGAAACGGAGCCTCAGCTTACGACACAGTCAACGTCAACATCCCGCGAGCATGCTATTCGCCTTGCGAACATACACTCGAACATTATCTATGGAGGCAGTAATGCTCCTGAAGCGGTCAAAGGACTGCTCGAATGGTGCGCAACCGAGACGGCCCGGGTAGCTGGAGGCGAGGCTCACGGAACAAGCCACGAAAACGCGCTGCCCGCCATCTACCTCTCACTTGAAAAGAGAGCCGAAGCGCTTGCTTCTTCCGGCACTGGGAAGAGCTACAATTTCTACTTCGATGCCCACCTGCCTGAAGCCAAGCGTCTCATCACGCTCATTCACACTATCCAGCACCGCTATCGACAGATCCGCATTGTGTGGCCTGAGCATGCGACGTTATGGGAAGTAATTCGTACATGCAACGAAGTGCTCGAGTTTCGCCATGTGGACCCTATCGCAAAGCTCATTACGAAGTCTGAGAAGTTGCACGGTTATATGTACGAGTGGCAACGTGTTGCCAGCCGCGAGTTCAGCACCGCCGATTTGTTCGACGACCTAACCAAGTTGTTGGTTAGCTGGCGGCAGCTCGAGCTAACGACGTGGGCCCGGCTCTTCGATATCGAGATGGAGAAATGTCGCGATGATGCCAAGAGTTGGTTCTTCCTGGCGTATGAGACTCTCATTGCCGCAGCTGAATCCATCGAGGATCAGAGGGAGATGAAGATACACGCACAGCAGCTGCTAAAAACACTCGAAGGCTTCTTCTACTCGACGTCGATGGGCCAATATGCGCAGCGCGTCGCCTTATTAAAGCAACTTCACCGACACATCGTCATGCGCGCACAAGACGTCGAGAACTTCAAATACGTCGCGTCGGCGCTCGAAAACTTCATCTCGTATTTCTCACGCCTTCAAAAGCCTGTTCACGAGACGCTAACAAAAGGACGCCACACGCTGGAAAAAGAAGTCAACAATGTCATCAAGTTGGCGAGCTGGAAGGACACGAACATCGAGGTGCTAAAGCAGAGCGCAAAGACTTCCCATCGCAAGCTGACCAAGATGGTGCGGAAATTCAGGAAGCTACTGAAGCAGCCTGTGTCTAGTATCGTTAGGGCTGGGTTCCCTGGTGATGGAACGGCCACTGCAGAGCTTCGCATGGAACAAGTTTATACAAGCGTTTCGCCTACGGCTCTGAAACTCTGCACAACAAGCATTCCAGCATGGACAGAACGACCAACGCGGTTCAAGAACCTCCCCGTTACCATCTCGATGATGCGCAAACTCTCGACGCCAAACACCGAAGCCGCCGATGGAGCAGCCTATATCGAAAGCTTCATCACAGAACTCGAAAGCTCGACCGTAGAGTTGCAGAAAGCTACACCTGGTACACTCACCGAAGACAACAAAGTGACAGTCCAACATCTCAAGACACAAAAACGCAAGCTCTACGCTGATACGATGAAAGAGCTCCGCCAAATGGGTGTGAAGATGAACCTCAGTAGCGATGTCTTGGTGCGACAGGATGAGCTTTCCACTGTTCTTGCTGGTCTTCCGATTGTCGGTCAAGACGGACGTGCAGAGTTTGGCAAGGGTGCTGAGTTCTTCTTACACAAGGGGCTCAGTATCATGTCGCAAGTCCGCGAGCTGGCGAAAGAGCATTCGGGCGATCTCACCGGCAATGATGTATCCAGAAGCATTGGCTTGCTTGAGGGCTTGCTGAGCGCTACCATCAAGCAACGAAGTCTCCTAAGCAAATCTACGCAGGCTTTGCTAGACTTACAAGGACCTACCGTAAAGATTGCTGCCCTTTGCAGTCTCAACGAGCAAGCAGTCACGCAAGTTTCGGACCCAAAGGTTGAAGCGACCACTGCCTTGCAGCCGAGCCTTTCCTGGCTATGTACTATGCTGAGCACCGGCGCTGATATCGTTTCTGCACAAGCGAAGCTAGGAAAGACGAGCGAGGTCGATGATCTCGTCCGAGACATGAAAGAGTGGAGCGAAAGATTTCGTAAACTGGCCGCTGCTTTCGAGAAGCTGCCAATGCTTCCGACGAACGTTTGGTCTGAGGCGCACCAGGAACTCGATCAGACAATCAAGAATCAGCTTACCGACTTTCATGTGGCTTTCGCGCTCTGGCTCGAACACTATTCGATCTCTCGAACAGTACTTAAGCACATTGAGCCTTACATCTTCGCATATCCGCAGATCGACGAACTGGCGACTTCAGTGAATTCGAGTACCACGATCGACACGCAATCCCAGGAGATATTTACCGCGCTGGACATGATTCTTGGGTCTATGCAAGATGTGGAGAGTGCGCTGAAGGACTTGCCTACATCGATCGATGATGCGGCGTGGCTTGTTAAGGAAGAGCAGTCGCTGTACAACGCAGCTAACGCGCTTCATGCCCCACAGATCCAGGAGGCTTTTGCGACGATTCTGGACAAGATGCATTATTTGCACGAGCAGAACCATCTACAAGCTGTCGTTGCGATGTTCACTTCTGTGCAGCCGATTCTTGATCAGTATATGACGTCGCATAAGTACCTCGTGGAGCGGCACGACGCATTGCACTGCTCGACTGCAAAGCTTTTACACCGTCTCGCGAAGTCGTTTATCCAGATTGGTACGCAAGGATTCTGCCAACCGTCCGAGAAGTCAAAAGACCAGGAACAAGGCAAGGACGAGAAACTCGAACCGGGTACTGGGCTCGGCGAAGGTGAAGGTGCTGAAGACATCTCCAAAGACATTGAAGATGACGAGGATCTTGAAGAGCTGGCTCAAGAAAAGAACGGCGAGCGTGAAGGTAGCATCGAGGAGCAAGAAGATGCCGTGGACATGGGCGAGCAAGAAATGGAAGGCGAGACTGGTGAAGTCGCTGAGAAGGAGGATCAGGGGAGTGAGGGCGAAGAGGGTGATGACGATGTGCAGAGTGAGGTTGGCAGCGTAGATGACCTTGGTCCAAGTGCTGTTGACGAGAAGATGTGGGATGAAGGTGGGAAGGAGGAAGATCTGAAAGATAAGGAGGGGAAGGAAGATGTCGGGACGGAAAATCAAGATGAGCAGGTGGCTGCTGAGCCAAACGAGAAGAGTGGCGAGGACGGCGAGAAAGACGAGAAGGACGAGAAAGAAAATAAGGAAGGTGAGGAGGAAGACGAGGAAATGGACATGGAGGGTGAAGATCAGGAGGAGAATGTTGGTGTGGGCGAAACGGAGCAAATGGATCCTCACGCCAAGGAAGAGGAGACGCTCGATCTTCCTGATGAGCTTGACATTGATGGTGATGGGAACGAGAAGGAGGACGATCTTGGCGATATGGACATGGAGGATGATCTTGGCGAAGAAGACATGGAGGCCGATGCGGCTGCTGAGCCAGACACTGTGGACAACGAGATTGGTCCTGAGCAGGAGGACGAGGAGGAGAAGGACACCACTGGTCACGTCGAAGAAGAGGACCTGGAACAGCAAGATGAAGAGGGTGAGGAGCCCATGGATGACGACGCCGTTCCCCTCCCCGAGCAGAATGCGCCAGAAGACGAGCCTCGCGATGCGAAAGATGATCACACGGATCCTAACGCCGAAGCTGGAGCGGGCGCTGACGCGAATGAAGAAGCGCACCAAAACCAGAAAGAGCAAGCATCTGCCAGCGCCGCAAACCGCAAAGATGGAAACGAAGGTGAGGACGCTGAAAACATGGAAGAAACCACTGCCGAAGACGGCACTCTTGGCCAAACAGCACAGCCCGATGCCGGTGGTCGCGGTGAACAACCCGAGGAATCTCCTGAGACGCAGTCTTTCAAGAAGCTAGGTGATGTACTAGAGAAGTGGTACAACCAGCAAAAGCAGATCTCCGAAGCGCGTGAAAAGGATCAATCTCAAGTTCAAGAGATGGACAAGGAAGTCGATATGACTAAAGCTGACTTTGAGCATCTGGGAGATGAAGAGGAGAAAGCGGACACGCAAGCGCTCGGTACGGCAACGGAAGAACAGGCTAAAGCGCTAGATCATGACATGGCTATGGCTGTTGACGAAGAAGAGAAGATGCCTGCCCGACCCGAGGATCAAGATGAAACGGCGCAAGACGGGCAACAAGATGTTGACATGGAAGACGCTCAGCCGGGACAAGAGCAAGAACAACAACAGTCGAAATCAGATCGCCCGCAAGCTTTCATCGGCGAGCAGAAGCCCTTCTCCAACGAGGAAGATGTCGACATGCAAGACGCCATGCCCCTCGACGAAGACGACTCACTCACAGACAGTTCTTCTCTCGACGACGTCGATACCCAACTAGAACTCACTCATCTCACACCTTCGCTCGCCCCAACAACAGAATCCGCACGCAACATGTGGCTGTCCCACGAAGCCAGCACCCACTCCCTCTCCCAACAACTCACCGAGTCCCTCCGTCTCATCCTGGCACCTACCCTCGCCACCAAGCTCCGCGGCGACTTCCGTACCGGCAAACGCCTCAACCTCAAGCGTATCATTCCATACATCGCAAGCGGGTACAAACGAGACAAGATCTGGCTCCGTCGGAGCATGCCCAGTAAACGCAACTACCAAGTCCTCATTGCCCTCGACGATTCTCGCAGCATGCGAGACAGCGGAAGTATGGACATGGGCCTCAAAACCCTGACACTCATCACACGTTCCCTATCCATGCTCGAAGTTGGCGAAGTAGGTGTTGTAGGGTTCGGCGAAAATGTCAACGTCGCGCACGAATTCGACAAACCTTTCACGAGCGAGGCCGGTGTGAGGGTGTTTGAGCAGTTTGGGTTCGAAGCGAGTAAGACCAATGTGAGAGGTCTGGTGGAGAGGAGTCTGGAACTGTTTGGGGAGGCGAGACGGAAGGGGAGTAGTTCTGCGGGAGAGGATCTTTGGCAGCTTATGCTGGTTGTTAGTGATGGAATCTGTGATTCTCATGGGGATATTCAGAGGTTGGTGAGGAGGGCGCAGGAAGAGAGGGTTATGATCGTATTCGTCATCATCGACTCTTCCTCGGCAGCTCCACAACAAACACAACAACCCGCCGCCACCGATGTCGCCGCCGCTTCTACGACAACGACAGCGCCAGCATCGCAAGACCAGGCATCAGAAAAGCAAAAGGAAAAGACATCCATCATGGATTTGCAGAGCGTGGAGATTTCGAAGGAGGGCAAGGTGGTCAGGTGGAAGTATATGGAGAGGTTTCCGTTCAGGTATTATCTTGTAGTTCGGGATGTTAGGGAGTTGCCCGGGGTTTTGGCTGGGGCGTTGAGGCAATGGTTTGGGGAGGTTGCTGGGAGTGCGTAAACGGATAGGAGAAGTGCATCTAACGGGTCGATGATTAAAAGTGCGCGGATTTAGGCGTTTGTGGATCGGTATGGGTAAAAAGGATGAGGAATTTGTAGACTTATTTAATTTGAAACCTTGAGCTTGTTAATTTGTGTCCTTTACTGCGGAGCGCTTATGGACCGGACTGCGCGTTTCTAAGATAGGTAAAATCGCAATGACGAAGTCTCGGAGGAGTAGATGGTAAGCTCCATCTAGTGTCAGGAAGTGTGTTGCTTCATTGTCAATGGCTGTGCGTGCTTGTTGATGGGGAGGAGGGTTGAGGCTTGGCGTAAGCATGTCGCTGAGAAGTAGCCACCATGAGCTGGTAAAACCGATCGCTGTTTGAGGTTTGATCTTAGTCTCTGGGCTGGGCGCCTCGACGGTCACATGCCTACACATCTTGCCTCCCAACATCTGAAGACGAACAGAACGGTCCCGTGATGACCAACTCGCCGAGTTCAAGAACGTCCCAAATGGCCGCTCGAATCTATTTATTAAAATTCAAGCCGCGTTTATATACAGTGTTTGAGTACAGAGTTGATACCCCAGCTCTTCAGCTGCGAGAGGAAGAACCACGGGATCAAAATTCAAGCTAGGGATGTGTGTAAATGCGAAGGTGCGGTGCAACAACAACGGTCTCGCTCGCCACGCAGCGCGTAGGCTAACGCGATGCGTCTCTCTGTGCGGATCGTAAGGAGGCGCAGCCCGGCCTGACGAGACGACCAACAGACTTGTCGTCCATACCGCGCATGGGGGGACAAGTGCGACTCTTTGCGTGCATCGAGGATCGCAGGGCGTCGCACGTCTGCCTGATATATTGGGTCATGTCATCCAGCCACAGGCGCTAGCGGATGCGGATGCGGCTCTTTGGTGGATCGAGGATTAAGAGAAGGCACACATCTGCCTAGTTGGCCGGACTTTGGGGCAGGGGGGCACCAAAAGGCTGAATGCGGCAATGGACTGAGACCCGCCACAAACCCGTCATGCCAGATTATGGCCAGGAAATGGCGGCACCACTTACGTACAATAGGCGTGGTGCCGGCGGCACGGACGTGGGCGGGACGTGGTCGGCGCGGGCGGGGGAAGCGGCCCTAGCATACTTAGACGCACCGCAAACACCACTGCACCTCGTCGCATCTCGTAGCAGTATCCGTGCGTCTGACGCAGCTGGACCCGGCGATGCAAGCAATGCTTCTACCCTTGCCATCCGGTGTTGGTCGCCGCCAAACGGTTAGAGAGAGCACCGTGGTGCGGACTCTTATTCGCTTCGCAACGATCCTTATCAACACATGTTCCCTGCATCCGTTTCCGCACCCTCCACTCTCGGATTTTCATCATGGGTTTGTACCAGTAGGATAACCTCATTTTCACCCTGCAAAGCCTCATGGAAAGGGTGGCACTGGCCGAAACAGGCATTGTAGCCAATAGGAGAGCTCCCTCACTGCGATTTCGTACTACTACTCCGTACCGGGCAACTGTATTCGCAGGTCATCCTCAGGATCTAGACAGCCGATACTGCGAAAAAAGCACCCTCGACCCCAACGCCAGCGCACCAGCGCGACATTCGCACCTGCACGGTCAGAACGCCGTAGGGACATAGGCGAAAGAAGCACAGACTGCGTTCGGTCACACCCGTTCTCCGAACCCTGTGCCGCTCAATCCTAAAGTCTGACGTTTCATCGGCGCATGGACGACCGGTTGCTGCATGGAAGCCGCCGGTTGCTGCATGGAAGCTGAAGACGTTGATAGCGCAGATTGCTGGGAGACGACTCGAAATTTTAGTGTTGCTCAGTGGACATGTTCGGATCTATCTGAAGCCAATCTCCAAGGCAGACTATACTTTCAAGAGTCTGTATGAGAGGTTCTACGTGCTCGGTAGATTACTAGTTTGGTCACATGACGATGTCGCCTCCGACAATGTTGAGTGGGACGGGCGTTTCGTCTCGCCTGCCCCGGTCGGTCTCGTTATGTGCGCCTGCTTGCACTTTGCATTCGTCGTAAACGGTCGCGGAATTTCGTTGTGCCAAGATGTATAGCCACACGCCACCCTCATCAAGCTACGACGGCGCTTCCACTATCGCGCATGCCAGGCTATATTTCGTTCGTTGCGCCCGGAATCAGCATCCCGAGGATACGTCCACAAACGAAGGCGCCAGCGTCCACTGATTTTTCAAGCATGCTGAACACATCATAGAACACTCTCGTTCTCGAGGTCAACCATGCAGGATGCTCGTTTCGCATGGTGCGCTCGGACTAACCAGATGCGGCTCTTGTGGATCAAGGGTATAAGAAGGTGCTGTATATCCGCAGGAAGGTCCTCAATTTTTAGCGAGGTGCGGCTTATGTGCAAAAGGTCGGCGCAACCACACTGCAACATATGGGCCATCGAACGTTGTTGGTGGCCTCCTGGCGGCCTGTGCGCGGATGGCACCCGCACGAAGCCTCAGCTTACCCCGTCAGACGGTGCTAGGATACTCTGGGGAGCAGGTCGTGGTCGAATTGCGGCGCGTACGGCCAATTCCTACACCCGTTGATGCATACATTCCGAATGCAGCTCACTCATGAGGTTTGAACGCCCGTGAGGCCATGCGTGCTTGTGCCTTGGGCGCATAGCCAGCGCTCTTGGATTGGGCCGCGTGTTCGGACTTGCACCTCCACCCCGATGGTCGCTTCAAGAAAACATGTCCTCGTTTTAGCATGAACAGGACCTGGCCCGGATGTAGACCGACGCCACATAAGCGATTGCCTACTACAATGCCACAGCGGAGATATCCGCAAGCACATTGGCCTTTCCCTCCCATGTGCGCATCTGCGGGGCATGGTATTGAAGCCACCTTGATGTGGAGTAGCAACCAAAGATGATAAATAGGTCTGTCCCCTCCTTCTTTCTGCTTCATGATCAAGCAGGCTTCTTATTCTTGCTCACTTTCCCAAACATCCCCAGATCGTTGCTCTCCACTCAGCTCGTCTTCTCATCCAAACATTGACGCCCAGCACCATTCGTAGGTGGCTTCCATGTCTCTCATTACTCTATTCCGTTTGCCCATCTTTGCCCTTTCGACCTGCTCAGTCTTGACTGTGTCCGCTTCCGTTTCACTGCGTGCTTACAGATCCGGGTTGACTCTTACTGCACGGATACCGAGATCCATCCCCGTCAACCGCCGTTACCCCCAATCAGTGCAACGCGTTCAGGTCACACTTAACTGTTCATGTCCCTGTACTGACAGTTTCCAAGCAGCGCTCGGCCGTTGACAACATCCCCGTCCCGTGGCACCAACGGAAACATGGCCAACACCAACGGGACCTCGGTATGCTACCATCAAATCAGCGTCTGTACTTCACCAGAGTAACGACGACTAAGACCCCTTCCCACCCGCCCGCTACTCCCCACCCTCTCACGACGACCGCACTTGCGCAGCATAACGCCAACCGAAATGGAACTATAAGGGCTGAGGAAAACGCTGTGCGGGCTCGTATAGAGGCAGTGCAAGGTGCGGCTCAAAGGATGAACTTTGAGCTACCGAGAGAGGATCCGTGGACGGGGAGACGTAGCGGAGATGGGTGGCTCCAAGACCAGATCAAGACCTACGGTCGTTATGTTAGCTCCCAGAACGGAAAAAAGAAAGGATAGTATAGTGGATGGTGGCTTGGCTCGAGGGGTCCTCCATCTAACGGCTCTAACAATACGTGCTGACTCAAGTTCGGAATCACGGATGTGTCGACAATTTCTTGTAGTCGTGATCGCTTTCGAAGAGATTGGGAATGGGTTTTGGTTTTCTTCATTGTTGTCTTTTGGTGACTTATTAGACTTTCGTTCGTATAGATTAGACTTATCCTAGATGTATTTGACATTTCCAACCATCACACACGTCAAAGTCACTTCGAGATGCATATAGCTGTTGACTTGGTCATTGACATTGAAGCTACCCATCTGCCTTCCCTCTGCGTACTGCTGCTTTTTTTCAGCGTTAGCCTAGACCAATCACATGCAACGTTGACTGCCGCTTTTATTCTGCGTCAGTCTACACCAATCACACACACCGTTGACTGCCGCTTTTAATCAGTGTCAACCTGGACCAATCACACATATCATTAACTGCTGCTTTATTCAGCGTCAGCCTAGACCAATCACACACAACGTTGACTGCTGCTTTATTCAGCGTCAGCCTAGACCAATCACACACAACGTTGACAAGATCTACAACGTCCTTTCCCCTAGACACCTTGGAGGCGGAAACGTATCTCCTGTACAAAGCGAGACGATCCCAACCAAGCCGACTGCCTTCGCGTGGAAATAATCCCCCTCTGTGACTCAGTTGACCTTCTCCGGACCCTTAAAACCAAGCGCGGGCTGGTAGGTATGCACGCAAATGTGTACCGAGGTACGAAAGTGTGCATTTGTGTCTGATCGAACCAAAGGCATCAATCGTCACGAACTTGAATCCTGACGCGTCATGGTCTAATAGCTTGGGGCAAATTACTTCACCTGACAAATGAATACACTAGAGCGCCCTGTTGTAAAAGACTTCTGTTTTTGCTAAGCGACAGATGTTGGTGCGGCAATGACGACCCGTCAGCATGCACCACCATTGTGAGGCTGCTTTCACCACATTTGATTCGCTGGGATAAGCGGCGTTTTAGCTTGCTTCTTGTTTTCAGGACATTGACGTGTCAAGATTAGTTATTCACGCGGGACGTTGCTGATCGGCTACACCACCTGGATGGTGGGGTTACATGACCCTGGCTTGGCTATCCAGCAACAAGGCTAAACTTCAGTGGATGAAGCTAGTAGCAGCTCAACCAGAACGGTAGGACCACACTGTGTGAGCTCGATTGGGATTCAAAAATAATGGTTGTATCGATACAGCTCGAAAACCAGTGATTGCCTAGACGGCAGTGTTCTCCAGCGACTTGGTTGGAACAGTGAAACCACGTTGCCGCAGCCGAACTTGCAAACCAAAAGTAACACCATACTGATTGTCCACGGGTTATAGTTAGAGTTGCCGAATGTCCGCGTTTTTAGCGTCGACAAGGCCCGCGATGTAGCGTCCACGGGGGCGGTGCAGCCAGACGCCGTTGGTGTGCGCTAGCGTCATGCAAAAACTCACTGGGCTCATCCTCTCTCCCGGGCTCAGCTGGCAGATCCCATTTCGGGACAAGCCCGCGGGATCCGAACGTATGATACGGCTTTGATATGTTTAGACGGCTCAAATCTGCCCAACCGAAATTCTACCTCGAATCGCTGGAGTACTCATCATCTTAGTTACGCAGATATGTAATTGATACTCCAGTCGCTGCTTTCTTCTTCTATTTAAGCGCCCTATGGACAGTGTTGCATCCACATGAGCCTTAACGTTCAGCACTGCGCAAATCGCTTCTTTGGCCGGCCTGGCCGGCAGGTCACGTTCTGATGCGGAGCCACTATCCATACCATGTGCGTGTACAGGGATATCCTAACACGATTTGGAACCGCACGCATGTGCTGAACGTAGTCTTTTGTCAGCGTCACTCAGACTGACCTCCATTACAGCAGAACATTATGTAGCCAAGACGTGGATTGCCGTCCCGCGTGTGGGATGCATCCAACAGTCAGCGTGGCACCTTCGCAGGCTTGTTGGGTCTCCCTCTCACGGGCGTACGTCTTGAATATGGTATCGAAGCCACCTGCATAGCCCGGTAGTCGTCGAAAGAGATGGATGTTCCTATTGTTTCCCCCGTCGCCGCTTCACAAGAACCAGGCTTCTCTAGCTCTCCGCCTTCGCTAACAATTTCTAGGTCGAATCAAGACTCGACGGAGTGAGCTTTGTATGCATGTGTGGTGAGCCTCGGAAGGCGTGCATCATGGCTGTGACAGTACGGAAACGTGCAGCTATCACCTGCAGCTACAAGTCAAGGATCTCCAAGGATCTCCCACTCACCCTTGATTCCCAGTGGCTTGAAAAATGCATAAATAGGCCTGCACTTTCCTGCCATTCCGTTACATGACGCTCATACTTCCCCCGCTCATCTGCTTCTCTCAATACTCCCAAGCCTAACTCCACCATTCAGTATGCCTTCGGCCCCGAAATCAAAGAAGCAAAGTCATTCGTAAGTAGATCTTATATCCCACGCTACTTTGTCCACATGGCACGGTTCTTTCTCTTTCAATGACCCTACTCAGCCTGTCTTGCTTCGGTCTGCCCCCACATCAATTCATTCTCGTGCGATCGGTTTTAGTCCCACCGCACTCAGACTGGCACCTGGTCCCATGCTGGAGCGTATCCTCTGCTCAGGCCACATTTAGCGGACTCTTTCCTTCACTGACAACCTTCCAAAAGCACTCGGTCTTTGGCCACCTCTCCAACTCATGTAACCAAGCCGAATATACCCGGCGACACCGAGTCCCAGGTATAGTGTCCTTAAGTCCGCATATACACCTTCACTTCCACTGACATCAATCTAGACTCGGTATCCCTCGGCATCCACTATATACGAAAGAAAGAAGGACTCACACGGCGAGCCTGCCTCACTGTCTTCTCACAGCATTCTTACAGTGGCTGCACTTGCGCAGCATAACGACAACCAGATTGCCACTATGCATGCTGAGGAGGCGGCTGCAAGGGCTCGTCTAGAGGCAATGCAGCTTGCGGCCCAGCGGATGGGTTTTGAGCTACCGAGTGAGGAGCCATGGACAGGTAGACGTTGTGGGGAAAGCTGGCTTCACAGCCGGACCAAGACCTATGGTCGGTATGTTGATGCTCAAACTGAGGAAAAGGAAGGCTAATATGCTGGTTCGGAATGTGGCTTGAGGTCTCCTCCAATCGCAGGATTTCAAGTGTGCTGACTCGGATTCGAAGTAGAGATGTGTCACTCAGTCTGCAATATGGCTCAACTTCGATGAGATCGCAATGGCTTTTCATCGGGTAATGCTTGTAACTACACCGTCGAATTCCTGGCCCACCATGCACATCATCCATGTGTTCGAGAGTCTAATCAATATATTATTCTATTTTAGTGCTTCAGCTGCTGACAGAACGTAAGCTTAAAGATTACTTTTTTTAAGCCCAGAGTATTGTGGGCTTTGCACCCACAAAGTCAGCCACATTTATAAAGTTCCCTCCCCCAGACACCTTGGAAGCGGAAACGCATCTCCTGTACAAAGCGAGATAATCCCATCAACCCAAGCTAATTGCCCAAAGCTCTTCGCATCGAAAGAGTCTCCCTGATAATAAGTCAAGCTGCCCTCTGAACCAATAACGCCCTTGAACACATTCCCACTTTCGCGATTCGTCCACGGGTTGCTGACAAAAGCGCCGTACTTTCCCGCGGGGACTTCCGCCGAAAATTGCTGCGATTGCGAGCTGCTCCATGATGTCGTATAATCGATGGAGACTGAGGCTTCGAGGAAGTCTTTCACGAGTGAAAAGGTCGCAGAGGAGCCGACCGACACGCTATTGGAAATGTCGTAGCCCGATGAGATCGTGATTCCTGTGGGCGCGCCTTGGACGACTTCGGACATTTGGATGTCCCAGCCTAGAAAGCGGGAGGCTGGGTTGCGGATGATCAGTGTGTTGGAGCTGAACCGCCTGTTGATAGGTGGATCCGAAGTGGTGATGTTGGTGGGAGCAGCGTCGCCAGGACCATGGAAAAGCTTTTCGTCGAGATAACCGGGCATCGGAGGGACTATGTTATTCTTGCGGAGATCTTCGAGCTCGCTCAAATCGGTGCGTTTCATGATTTGATAGCGTCCTTGACCGTATAGAACGACATCATCGCTTCGGAGTATAATTGATGCTGGAGCGGCTGTGGCGACGGCAACTAGAGCTGCAAGTGTGAATGAGAAAGTATGCATGATGAGTAAGGCCGAGCTAAGATAGGTAAATTCAATAAATGAATGTGACAGCGGTGCAGTGGGAATTGCAGGTGTGAGTGGTTAAAAGATAACTTATGAACGTCCCCGTGAGGTAGTTCTTATAATTCTTCGCTGTACACAATTTCGAAGTCATTTCGTTCCTTCGTTAAGGCATTGCGCAAGCGTTTAGCGGTACCCGAGATGGAGGACTGCAAACACATCGGTCCGAATTCCCAACAAGGCATCGGAAGTCTCTAGACTGACTCTGCGGGAACTAACGTCATGGGCGATGTTATGCCCGGGGTATCAATATCGCACCTAGCCTTGTCTGGCAACCAGACTACAGGTTCCTCCCCACGGGCAGATATCCCTCTGTCCTTATTCGATATTGCGGTTTTGAGCCTTGACGCACCTACATTTAGACTTCGGCCCGAATCTGCATGACAGCTGTCCATTTCAACTGTCCGGTTCTCTAAAAAGTCAGCCGCATCGTTTCAAAAACAAAATTACCTCTAGATTTCGGCCTTATTCGTGGGGAACATTGATATGCCGCCTGAACGAGCCTGTGCTTGGTTGCTGCCGGTTGGCTGGCTGTCCTCAGGGGTTGTTTCAAAACATGGCGATACTCGCCAAAGTTATGCCGATGGCCGATGTAAGCCCGTAGCTTACGTTGAGACTTGTGAGGAACATCATGCGTACTCGATCGCCAAGATTGCAAAAGATGTTGGTGTTCACAATTTCGGCAATGATGTATATAACTATAGGAAGGTTTGTTCAGTGCCTGCTCCTCACCCACTCCAGCCAGTTCGTTCCATTCCACTCCTTTTGCACTTGGTCTTTTCTTGAACAATTTACTATTCGTATTTCTGGACGCTACCACTACATCCTACAGCAATCCTTCCACCTTCAACTGCAAAGATGCATTTCTCCTCAACCGCCACCACTCTGATCGTCTTTACATTCACCGCCATCGCCACAGCAGATCTGCACTACAGCGGTCTCTGCATAGACAAAATAGGCGGTCAAAATGTGTACAATGATGTTGCCACTCGGGCGGCATGTGGCAATTACCAAGTGCGGAATACTGGCGGCAAGCAATGGGATACATGCCCGGACTGCACCATGGTATGTGCCACTCTTGAAATTCCTTCGACGTCGTGGAAGCTGACTGTCTACAGCAAAACAAGGGAGGCGTTGACTACTGCCACTCGGAAGCTCAGCACATAGGAGGCGATGAGCTGAACTATTATTGCACCTTGAATGGTGCAGCTGATTCTCTCTCAGACTGAATCATAAGCTCACACTCATTGTGTTATTGGAAGTTTATAATGTATATTCGCGATCAAATACCTCCATTCTATTTCGGCAGTTCTTTTCTGGTCCCTGACCAAATCTCTCTATGAGCCAAGTGTGTGTATGTCTCAGTATGACTGCGCTGGGATGGCTCCCCGTGTATATATCAGTTGACTTTGGTAGTTGACTAGCCAGTACTTGAATTGGTAGTTTGAACACCGAATAGTTGAAGCCCACCCCAATGGCGGAACTCTCATCCAAGCAAGTCCCCAACGCTACTCACTCATGAACTCTGGAACTACCCAGCATGACTCTTCTTCATCCTCATCCTAATCTCCTTGACAAACGCAGGCCCAGCTGTCGACAACGAAGTCAAACTCATAGCCACTCCGCACGCCACAGGAATGATATTACTACTCTTACACCCATGCAGGTATGACGAAAGAACATCGCCGAGCTCACTCCCGGCAAAGACATTCCTGATCTCTGTAGCCCCAACGCCAAGCAACTCTTTCGGATCAACACTAGGAAGAAGTCGTGCTGAACTCTGTAGCAAAGCTTTCGTAAAAGCAGCTTCGCCCCCAGCTACAAAGAGTGTAGTGCCAAAATTCTCGACGAACAAATTGAGTGCGGTGACGGAAGTAATGTCGTCTTGGCCTACGGCAGCTTGGTTGGCGATCATGGGCATTTGAAATGCAAGGCCGATGCCAACGCCCGTTAGCAGCTCGGTGCCAATCCAAGCTGCCGTCGACGCATTTGCTCCCAAGCTATGAATGCTAACCGCGCCAGCAGTGGCAATTAGAGCACCACCGAGTAGAAAAGGCTCATAATGTTTCCAGAAAGTAAGGATACCACCCGCTATCGTTGTAAGAACACAAACGCTCAAGATCAGTGGTATCAAGCGAATCCCACTTTGAGTCGCTGATGTGCCGTTCACCGACTGGAATTGTACCGGGAGAGTAAATTGAAGCGGGAAGAAAACCCCAGCGATGAAGAAGAGGTACCAGAGATTAGCTAGTATGCGCTTGTTCTTGAGGAGGTGTGGCTGAATCATCGATTTGGTGCCAAGCCACCAGGAATTGGCCACGAAGGCGATGAAGAAGGCGCAGAATCCGAAAAGACTGAGGATGACGCGTGGTTGGGCCCAAGTATCTGTTCCGCCCCAGTGCATTGCCAGCACGAAACAGGTCAAGCAGCCTGTCACGAGCACGCTGCCTCCGAGATCCATATTGATGATTCGATCCCAGGAGGTTGTTTCTATCCGAGGTAGTGAGATGTTGAAGGCGAAGAAGATGATTGCTGCACTGAGGGCACCGACGGGCAAGTTGATCCTGTACTAAGGTTAGTGGTTTTTCCAAGACATCGAAGAGTATGTCTTACCAGAAGCACCACCTCCAGCCCAACGAGTCCGTCAACCCACCACCTACCAACGGACCAGCAACACTAGAGATGGCAAATGTGAGACCCACAATGCTCATGTACAAAGCTCTATGCTCTTGCTTCACAACAAGCGCAACCACAATGAACGTGCCCGTGATGACTCCCCCACCGCCAATCCCAGCAACGACTCGCCCGAAAATTAGTACGTTGCTGCTCGTCGCAACCGCGCAGATCACATTGCCAAGCTCGAAGACAGCGAGGGACAAGAGAAAGGTCAGTTTTAGCGAGAAGTACTTGAACGCCTTGCCCCAAGTAGAGCGGAACGCGGTCGTGCTGATATTGTATGCTGAGGCATACCAAGCGATGTTGCTGATACTTCCAAACTCCGTAGTGATGCTGGGAATGGCGGTCGAGATGATGGTTTGGTCGAGCGCGGCTACGAAAAGGCTGAGAATTAAGCCGAACGTGATGATGATCAGCCGAGTGCCCTGTGGGTACTGGTTCGTTGTAGGCAAAACATCTAGCGTGCCGGTTGTAGACGAATCATCCCCGCGGCCTTCGGGAACCGCCGCAAGCTCTTTCACGCCTGATCGGCGCTCGTCTAGCTCAATACCATCCATGACGGGGTTGTCTTGTTGAAATCCTCCCTGTCTCAAAAATTGCGGTCGTGAGAACGATGTTCGGCGGGTGAGGTTGAGTTTAAGTACCCTAGCGTAGGGCGCGTACAAGTACATATGGCTTACGCAACTAGCCGAATAGGGAAGGTGATGAAACATCCTAGGCTAGGAGTCCAGTGAGCAGCGTCAGCTGTTGTTCTCTAGGAAGGGGATGAAGAAGACTATACCGTTCGCGCATCCATGACCGCGCACTTTGGGCTGCATGTAGTTCTGCCAATCCGAGGCCCACAATACACGTTCTCTCAATCGTCCCTTGCTTGGAGTTCTCGACCATTGGTTTTGCGCCTCATGAACAACGAGAAGTACTACCTCGTAATCAACACATCCTGCCTGTATTATTCAAAGCCTAAAATTGTCGAAAGATCTCGATCTAATAACTCCAAGGATTGAATCAAGAACATGAAATGAAAAGAGACTGAAATTTCCTTAGTTCCCAATATTCCCACTCTCTTTTTCCAGGTCCGCCAATTTCGCTACAAATTGCGCCTTCCTCGTCATTCCCGTCAGCTTCGCCCCCTTCTCTTTCAACAACTCTTTCAACTTTACTACTGTAAGTTTGCTATAGTCGATCGACCCTCCTTCAGTGAGTGCATCATCAACCGCAGAACTATCGTCACCGGTACCAGCTCGACCCTTCGACCGAGTACTCGAAGCTGTCTTGGCGCGACGACGAGAATCAGGCGTATTACTCTTGGACGCACGACTCCTTCCGCGACCTTTCGTAGGTGGAAAATCATCCTCACTGTCATCATCCGCATCGTCGCCTATCTTCGCCGAAGGCTGGAAAGACGCGGTACTGCCCGATCGTTTGGCGGGCCTCTTCTTCTTGGGGGGACATTCCTTGTGGTCCTCCGCTTCTTCTCCCTCGCCATCGGGAGGCAACACGCTATACACGGGAGACTTCCTCGTTGTGCGTTGGGCTGTCTTGGCTCTCTTAACTGGTCCTTCTGCCTCTTCACTGATGATCACAGGCTCAGATGGTGCCGGTGTTGGTGCTTTGCGCTTTCGAGTTTTGCTTGTTGACTTTGTATCGTTTGTCTCAATTTTGTGTGCCTCCGCCGGGGCATTGAGTTCCACGCGCGTCACAGGCTGCGAATCTGATGATGCCGCATCATGAGATGCGATCCCCAGGCCCTTCATTATCTGCCCACCTCCTTCCGTCGGTACAGCAGGTTTAACTCCAGAAGCGATAGGCGCTTCTTCTGTGTCAGTCGTCTTTAGCGATCCCTCATTTTGCTTGCTATCCTCCTCGTCCTCGGATGAACAGTCCAAAAAAGGCAACGTGCGTTTTGGTTTCGGCACCATGGCAGCACTCTTAGTCTGGGGAGGAGCAGCTGCGACTGCCTCGAAGAATGTGTTGCGGTCCTCGTTAGATACGTCTTCATCGGGATCCAAACACAAAATCGCGTTGTCGTCTATCTCAGCGACAGCGTAATCATCTGATTCAGGCGATGTGCAAGAAGAGTAGTCTGGTTGTCTATGTGGTCGACTCCTTCTCTTCCGCTCTTCTTCGATGACACGATCTACCGTACCAGATTGCAAAACAATCTTGTTTTCCCATTGTAGACCAGACACGGGATGTATATCATCATCGTCTGCCACGCAGAAGATGGCATCGTAAGGAGGCCGTTCGGAAACCGTCTTGAGTAGCGACTCTGCCACGTTGCGAAGCACTTCCTGAGGATAATGTTGAAGTCCAGCCTCAAGGGAACGTAGCTCGGAGCGCCACTGACCTCCCGCAATGTGACTGATGTGGTGTCCATACTTCCCGCTGAACTGTATTTCCGGTTTCCCACCAGCAGCAGAAGCTCTACTCTGCATATCTACTTGTTGAGCGTAAGAATGCTCATAAGAGGTAGCATCTTGAGCTCTTTTGACAGCCTTTGCAAACTCCTCCTTTTCTCCATCTTCGGTTGTTTCCCAGTCAGAACTCTCAAAGTGCCGATCTGCCCAGTAGGGTCGCTGAATGAAGTCTGGCTCCAGATAAATTCTAGGGAACATTGGAGGCCCATTTTGATGCAAAATCTGCCGTTTCGTAGCATCGAGTTGCTTGAATCCATCATCAGAGCCCACGATCGTATTGTCCCACACCCATGTTCTTCGAACAAACCTCCCTGCAGGCCACACTCGAGACTCTGGTTTAATTTCATAACTATCAGCGAAGTCTCGAGACAGGGTGCAGACTAGGTCCTCGTGAGTCTGCATGTGTTGTCGCTCGTCAGTGTATGTGATCATTCCCCAGCCAACATTCGGGGTCAGAAGTTTCGCAAGCCGCCAGGAGCCAATCTTGTCGAAATCGCGCGGCATTCGCACACGAAGTACAGTGAGACTCTTGAAGTGCAGTGCATATTTGTTCCAAAACCGCTGCCAGCCGAGCGCTTCCCGTGTGAAAATTGCTCGTTTCGCGATGCGACGGCTCGACAGCCGAGCTTCAGATGCCTGCTCACTGTCATCAGAGAGATGATCGTTGGCGTTCTCTCCTGGTGGAATCCTCCCTGAGCTCCCATTATCTAGGCTGCCGTATCCTTTTGGCGTATCTCCACGCCGCTTCAATTTCCTTTTATTGGCCATCTTCTGGTGTAATGCCTCGGAAACTGGCACAACAGTGCTGTTGACTTGTGGCCGAGGGTGTTGTATAGTAGCAGAATCCTCGAACGGACAAGATCCATCGGCTGCTTCTTTCCAAGGGCATTTCCTCAAAGGGCACATAGCTCGGGTTCCAGCTCGGTCCGTACTATCTTCAAACTCGCTCAAATGATCCGAATCCAGTGGATTGCGAAGATCGTACATGATACTAAGAACATCGATGTGCGGTGCGATCATCTCCAGGTTTGCGGAGAAATCTTCGTCTTTCCACCTTTCCCAGCCTCTTTCATTGTGCGGCCAACCCCAGTAACAGCTTGAATAATCGGGACTGCGCCGACCAATGAGCAGATGGACAGGTGTGCCAGCCTGTCTCATGTGCCGGAGCTGAGTGGCAATCCCTCTCAGAGTCCGAGTCAGCTCGTTCTCTTCCGGGTTCTCAAAGCTGAGACTAGGTCTCCAATCGCTTTCAGAGGCAATGTGGATGAGATCGGGATCTGCCGTCTTGGCCATTTGCTCGGGAACCATAAACCTACGTAAAGTCCGATTTAGTACAACGCGTAAAGGTTGGTTACTATTGACGTAGCTTAAAGTAACTTACCAATCCCAGTCGAGCACTGGCCGCCACTTGAAAGTACGTTCCAGCCAAGCATAAAGCAATACAGGGTCTGCAATCTGCCAATCGCTCAGAATAACACCGCTTTTCAACTCCGTACTACTACTTAATTGGAAAGCTGTGAGTGGATGAATTGGATCGTAGCTCCTCTCCTCCTGTTCAGGGTCGAGTGCAAAAAGCTTCGCACCACGGCGCGACACTCGGAAACCGTGAGGTTCTTTGCCACCCTCAGCTACAATTGTTTCATGCTTCCGATCCGCGTCCAGATCTTCGCCCACGCAACGAGCAAGGTGGAGTTTCTTCAGCATCTTGGGAAGAGTGTCGACCGCTGTATCATCCAAACATCTGGCAATCTCATCATGCGTGCAATGAGCCAGCGGACACTGAGGCTCTCCATCTATACGGGGTTGTTCACCAAAAAAGTCGTATCCCTCAATTCCACGAAGGGCAAATTGAGAGGACGTTCCACCCTGTTTACTGGCTCTCGCTGGTACTTCTGGATTAATTTGAACCACCGTCCCGCTAATGTCCCGGTACACATTGCGTTGTTTGTTCCTGTAGATCTGATCGTTCCTGTAGTCATCGTTCTCGACGCTGGATTCTTTATCAGGGAGGTGCCATATTGAACCTTTCGGCATGGCCTTGTCATGCTCCTCGGCATAAACGTCAAAGCGCTTTTGTCGCGCAACAGCGACGGCTTTGTTGCGAACATCGCTGTCTTTCAAGGTACGAGCCTGGTTTCTCAGTGGGTACACGTGCATCCAAGCGCCTAGATCTATACCGACTCGTTCAACAGATGGCTTGTGTTTGTGTAGTTGTTCCAAAAAGAATCTGATAAAGGAGAGTGATAGGCGGAGCTCGATAGTTTTGACAGTGTTCGGAACTGTGTTGATGACACCGCCCACGAACACGCAGACGTGGTCGTGAATTGATGGAAGTTCGATGGAGGTGTAATCTCGATCATAGTGTCCTCTGATGGAAAGAGTCGTCAAGGAAGTACAACGCTGAATGAGACGGCAGACATGTTCTGAATCTGGCTTCAGACGCCAGTCTCGAACCGCAAGCCACTTCAGCTTCATGCAAAGCCGAGACTCCGTGATCGTTTCCTCAAGACGTCGTAACTCTTCGGAGGGTATCCCACCAGTTCGCGCTTTATAGTCTCTCTCTTCTTGAAGCAGTCTCCAGAAGAATTCCTCGAAATTCTCGTTCTTCTCATGCTGCGGATCGGGTCGTCTGTAGTTGTGAAAGCCGTTCTCATTCATCTTAATGAAATCCTCAGCTCTGGCTAGCTCCTCAAGGTATTCGGATGCTTCTTCGTGAGATGGGTCTTTCAAGTAGGTGAAGAGCCCAACATGTTGCAATCCAAACACTTTGGGTTCGCGGCTGATAATGTGCAATGTTGCCAAATAGTCGATCCATGATGCCGCCTTCGAGCCAGAATGACAGCTAGAACCAGAAGTAGGTTCTCCGCGTTCTGGAACATTGCTGAGATCAAGTCCTATCAGCCGTGGAAGATTCTGTGCAATCCTTTATCGAGTGTTCGATCAGCATTCTGTGAAGATCTCTTTCGAGAAAAATATGTTCAATGTATCGCAAACATGGCACATCTCACTCACCATTTCATGTCGGCGGCCTTCATCCAGGAAGCTACTGCAATGCGCTTCACATGCTTCCGATTTTGGTGTTTCTTCTCCAAGCCTCTCTTGAATGCCTCCCAGCGCTCCTGTGGAAGAGGGTACTCGTGCCATTCGCCCTTTACCCTGAACGCCCTTTCGCGCTCCCAAAGAAGCCTTCTCTTGCGCTTCCGGTCCTCGACTACCAAAGAACCGATGGATCCCCCCTCGTTCCTCTGTGCAGCACGAAAACTCGCATCCTGCTCTTGCCAGTCCCAGTATGCGAAAGGCTCGTAGAGTACCGCCTGCTCCGCGATTCCAACTTCCTTCGGGTAAGTTTCCTCCTTCCCGCATGCGATTCGGAACGAGGCCGCAGCTTCTCTTCCCGCAAAGAGCAAGACCTTCAACTGAAGCGCATCATCGAGTTGCTGGTAAAGTGTCCACAAATTGGTCGTTATCATTGTCAGGACGGAAATTACACCTGATCGTGCCTGGTGATGAAGTCGTACCAATCGCCAAAGTCACTAGATGTGAATGCGCGATCCTTTCACGTAGAAAGGTTGTAGGTGTATGAAATCTTGTTCAAAGTTGAAGCCTCACTCCATCACCAGCTCGAACGATAAGCTTCTTCTTTGTTTCAAGCCGACCAGGTGTCCCATTGCGGAAACAAAGAGCCTGACACCAGAATAGCACCAACAAGGAAGCGTTTGAAGTTTTCTGCAGGTGATTCTATGTTTGTCTATTGTTCCTGGAATGGCATTCCAAGGCATTCCAGCGACGTGATGCCATCTGAGCCACACGCTGGTTGTGTATTCAGGCATCTGAGTTGTCGAACAAGGCGCGCCAATCTCGTGCACCATCTACACAGCCTTGATTAGAACATCGAAAATACTTCTTGAGCATGTGGACACTCACGCACGAGTTCTGTTCGCCGGGGAGGAGATTTGATGGTCTGCTGCGAGATTACGTGACGTATGCGGAGACAACGCTATCACCAATGACGACTAGCGTCATTCTCTCACACACTTTATCTTATGATCGCCGAAACCTACATTCACTGCTCGCCGACCGCTGAGCTACAAGCTCGCCGTCATTTTTGAACCATCCAGTCGACATGTGATCATGTATACCATCTGATTGTTCAAATGACGATATGATGCCAGAAGTTGGTCTGCGTATGCTTGCCCTCATACGGTTGGCACTTTCTCTAGCCCCCAAGGTTTCTTTGTCTTCACAGCAAGCTCGCGGATCATCAAGACTCCGTACCCAAATCTCGACTCCTCGCTTCCTGCACCCTATCAACGACTGTTATATACCAACGACCTTTCAAGCCACTTCGTCAGTGTCTAGAGGTATGCACTGCCACTTTACATCGTTAGAGGCCTAGTTTGGGCGCCTCAATCGCTTCTATGATGCGTGTAGAGCTCGGTTCTATATCACCGATAATCGAGATCCAACTTTGGGTCTAGAGCACGAGTTCCGATGACGGGGGAACCATGCCGATCTTCGATGTGAGATACGCATTAGATAAGATGGACAATTTGGGATCTAAATCAGTATAGCTTCACAATTCGACACCGGCAACTCCCGCATGTTCCCAGAGGCGATCATGGAACTGCAAGGGCTACCGAGAAGTACTAATTCATCCTTTGTTGTCCCCTTGGCATACCCCCACTTCCCTCCCCCGCATTCACTAGATGTCCACGCGTTCACTGGATGAACGATGTTGGAGCAGTGTATTGATCTTGGATACTCGGATGGCTACCCCATTGGGCGTAAGAGGCTCATCATAGACATACGTGAGCATAAGAGAACCGAACATCCAGGTGCTCGTAGCGATATCTACCATCATACTCGTACCCTATCAAGATGCGTTACACCAGCTTACGCCTTCCGGCGACTGTTGTCCTCCTCCTGAATTCGATTAACAAGGCCTTCGCACAAGTCAATCTCGGCACCGCAGGATCATTTGGTATTGTCGCAAACCAAGCCATCACCAATACAGGCCAGAGTGTCGTCTCAGGCTCGATGGGCCTCTTTCCCAACCCTGAAACTTCGATCACTGGCTTCCCACCTGGAATATCAGGCGACGTCTACGCCGCCAATGGGGTCGCAGACCGAGCCATTCAAGATGCGCAAACAGCTTACACCGATGCGATGAACCAAGAGAGCACTGCGACGATTAGCGGAGCCGACCTCGGTGGACAAACGTTTGTTGCTGGGACCTACACATCCGGCTCGGCCATACAAATTACGGGAACGGTCACATTGAATGCCGAGAACAATCCGAATGCGCTCTTTGTGTTCCAGATTGGCTCGAGTCTCACGACCGCATCGTCTTCGCGCGTAGTGCTTGCCAACGGTGCCCGGGCTTGCAACGTGTACTGGCAAGTTGGTTCTTCGGCCACGCTCGGCACGGGGTCCAGTTTCTTCGGAAACATCCTCTCCCAAGCCAGTATCTCCCTACAGTCCGGCGTGAGCGTCGACGGTGGACTGTATGCGTTGACTGGCGCAGTCACGCTTATCAATGACAACGTTCGGGCACAAGGAACATGCACTACACAAGCGACGAGCAGTGCCATATCTTCCACCCCCTCAACTACACCTGCAACAACTGACACGGCTTCAACTGACACGGCTTCAACTGTACCTGGAACAACTGACACTGACTCTGCCTCGACTGTACCTGGAACAACTGACACTGCTACCGGAGGAGGGGACTTTCCAATTACTCTTCCTGGAGGAGGTGTTATTACGACTGTGACCATGCCTGATGGTGGCATGGCAACCATCACTCTTCCGCCACCAGGTGACACTACGACCATCACTCTTCCCGATGGAGGTGTCATTACTACGACTAATTCGGATGAACCTACCATAACGGACGAACCTATTACAACGATCCCCACCACCGACTTTCCGACCACGTTTCCGACCGGAAATTTCACGAGACCTACCAATACCGGTCCGTTGACGCAGCCTACCGGTCCGTTGACGCAACCTACCATTCCGTTGACGCAGCCTACCGGTCCGTTGACGCAGCCTACCCTTCCGGTGACCCAACCTACCCTTCCGGTGACACAGCCCGTTCAGTTCGAAGAATTTGACATTCCGGAGACCGAGACTACCCTTCCGGAGACCCAACCTTTCCGTCCATTCACCGTGCCTGACCAGTCGGAGACCCAGTCTACCCTCTCCACCCAGTCTACCTCTTCAACCACCCAGTCTACCCTTTCAACCATTCAGTCAACTCTTACGTCGACCGAGCCTGACCTTCCGGTCACCAGGTTCGAAGTCATGCCCACTGAATCATTTTCCCTCTTCGAGTTCGAGTCCACCAATTCCGCTTCAACAGCCAACTCGTCTTTCCTGACGACTGAAAATGGAAGGACGTACTATACATCTGCACCCAGCACGACACAAGGATACGAGAATAATACAAACTCTGCCACAACCGTCCAAACGCGGCCTTACTACGTACAATCACGCCCAGTCACAACCTCAGCGCCAGCCGAGGGCACAACGACTATCAACGGCATCCCATGTACAACGCTGTCCTACTACGAGCCTGCATGTACCTGCACAACGACTACCATCGTTCCAATTGCATACACGCCCGCGCCCGTCCCCCATATCGACATCACGACTGTTCACATTACGACCGTGAGCGGCGTTGCGTGTACCACTACCCAGTACTACGAGGAGAAATGTGACTGCCTCCGTACCTCGAATGTGCCACTCCAGGTCGTCAGTGCTACGGCTAGCATTGCGACTACCATTGCTGGCGTGCCGTGCGTCACTTCGAAGTATTACGAACCCGCCTGTGGATGTGTACAGACTGCTACGATGCCAGTGAGGATTGCCACTGTCGGCGAAACGGTGGTTGAGAAAGCTTGCATACAGACGGCGGATGTCTTGTAAGTCTAAATTTTTCCCTTCGACTGTATGTCATGAGTACTAAGTTCGCCTAGGTTCGCTTGCATGTCATCCTGCATGCAACCATACCTACCGACACACACTCAAGTATGCTCTGCTACCCCCAGATACCGCATGTAGACTTCCATCACGGATGTAGATACCCCGGCACTGGACTTTGTACCAACACTTCGTGGTCGAATATTCCTGAGGCTTTTTCCTTTCCGCTTTACCCTTACGTTTCTTTTTGTGTTTATATTGTCCATGTTACATACCTAATCTTTAAAACCGAGAGACTAGAGCTCTTGAGTAATGTATTATTGAATCACTTTTAACGTTCTTATTTATCATCCTTGTGTCAGTGGCACTCACCAACTTGATAGTGTAGCGACGATACATACACACATATGCAGCTCTTGTCGCCATACCTAGCCATATATTGGACGTAGCACTTGTGAGAAGTTATCGGCCACACATTCTTAGTCATCAGGAGCAAATGTTGGCTACCGAGCGCTGCCAAGAGGTCTTAGTTCCAACGGTGTCCCTGCATGCCGACATGGTGAAACCACGCCAAATCTTGAGCCAACGCGAATTTGCAGAGGAATATGGCAAGGGAGAAGAATGGATTCAGGATTTCGAACTCGTCGTCTTCCAAACTAATCGTCGTACTAGAAAAGCTTCAGAGGAGTCTATGAGCAATCAACTTGATCCTCATAGGGGAGACCGTTTCAATATCCGTTGCCGAAGCGTTCGGCCGTTCCACCAGGCCCAAGCCCAAGCCCAAACCCAAACCCAAACCCACAGATCACATCCAAGTAACTTGCTGCACCTACTTCTGCATCATGAGCTGGACGAACTCGTTGTCTGTAGATGCACGTTAGCTCGGTTCTGGAGCATATACAGAAGCTTCTTACAATCAATGCGTCCATCGCCGTCCTGGTCAGCCTCCCTGATCATCTCGTCGACCTCGTCGTCGGTCAGCTTCTCGCCGATGGAGGTCATGACGTGACGCAGTTCGGCGGCCGAGATGAAACCGTTGTTATCGCGGTCGAAGACCTTGAACGCTTCTCGGATCTCCTCCTCAGAGTCGGTGTCCTTCATCTTGCGGGCCATCATGGTAAGGAATTCTGTCATTACATCAGCCACCATCCGGTATCAGATGAGATGCTCGACCGTACCGGGGAAGTCAATTGTGCCGTTGTTGTCGGCGTCAACCTCGTTGATCATGTCCTGAAGCTCAGACTCGCTGGGGTTCTGGCCGAGGGAGCGCATGACGGTGCCCAATTCCTTGGTGGTGATTTGACCTGTGACGCGGCATCGTCAGTGACACGGTCGTTGTGGGGGACGTGCGACGCAGCGAGTGATAACGAGGGTGGTCGGCGGGCTGACGGGCAACCGCGCCATGTCCGCGACACGGAAGTGCGAAAGATGTCTCCGTGCATCATCGTATTGGGCGCCGAACGGGGAGTGCACTAACCATCGCCGTCCTTGTCCTGAATACATGGTCTGTCAGCACTCTGTTTGGCCCCCAGGAGCAGTTGGCCGCCAGGCAGCAACGAATGGCAGGGCGCGGCGATGGTGGACTTACAAACAGAGAAAACGCCTCCTTGAACTCGGAGACTTGCTCCTCGGTGAGAGAATCAGCCTGCGACTGCGTGTTAGCCGTGGTGCCCACGCGCGAGGGGCGGGCTATCGCAATGTTTTGCAGGGCGGGGTATGCGACGCCGCAGGAGGGGCACGCACCATGGCTGCTGGAGGGTGTCTTTGCGGGGGACGTGGGGTCGGAGGGGTTCGTGATGTGCAGCGAGTGTGTCTGCCTGTAAAACGCGTGCAAATGGGGAGTCGTGAGGAGGAGAGAGAAGAGGAGGTGTTGTACGGCTGGCGAAGGTTGGCAGGTGAAATGATGGAGGGCTGAGATGACCTGGCCGCTTAGCCGAAACGGGGTGCGCTAGAGGCCAAGGGCCCCTTCCTGTTGCGCCACACGCCTGGCGCGGCCAACAGGCCAACAGCAGCAGCCGAGCCCCAGCTCACATCCCGGGCCCTCTCTCGTGCGGCTCCGAGAACCATCCATAGCAATCGTGCCACGATCAGTCGTATTCCAGCTAGCAGCACTCGCGAACAGTCGGACATCCCTCTACCATGATATAGATCCTTCGACACCTGCCAGCCGACCATGTGGCGGGACCGCACCAATCTGTAAGCTGTCAACGGTCCCCCAAGCTCTGCTGTCGCTGACGTAGCCTGAACAGCTTTATATCCTACCGCCAGTCGTACTCGCACCACCCGGCTCAGAAGACACGCTATGGCGGCGGTGCATCCAATGGCTTCGGCGACGGCCAGCGCATGTCCGATGAGCGCCAGGGGCTCATGGCCTCGGGTGCCTACGAGGACGACGGCGACGCGGTCATCGAAATGGACCTGCTGCCACCGCGATGGCTCGACATCCAGGACGAGATCACCGAGCATCTCGCCGACATCGCGAAGCAGACCCGCAAGCTCGACCAGCTGCACCAGAAGCACGTGCTCCCCGGCTTCGACGATGAGGAGGTGAAGAAGCGGGAGGAGCGCGAAATCGAGCACCTCACCCAGGAGATTACGCGGAGCTTCCAAAAGTGCCAGCAGGCAATCAAACGCATAGAGCGCATGGTGCGCGAGGCCAAGCAGCAGGGCAGCATCAGCAGCAGCGAGGAGATGATGGCGAAGAATCTCAAGATATCCCTGGCCACCCGCGTCGGCGAGGTCAGCGCGCTGTTCCGCAAGAAGCAGTCGGCATATCTGAAGAGTACGTGGAATTGCACTTACATTCACATCATCGCTAACATACCGTAGAACTCCGCGATCTCGGTGGTTTCGCCTCGCCCTTTCGTTCCGCAACCCCCGTACAGAATCCCTACAACGATCCTGCCCTGCAAGAGTCCGACGCCGACCGCTCCTTCTCGCAATCCACTCTTCTCCAAACGAAGCAGCAGCGCCTCCGCCATGACCCCAACGAAGCCCTCATCGCCCAGCGCGAGCGCGAGATCGAAGACATCGCCCAAGGCATCATCGAACTCGCAAATATTTTCCAGGAACTACAGACCATGGTCATCGACCAGGGAAGCATGCTGGACCGCGTCGACTACAACGTAGAACGCATGGCAACCGACGTGAAGGAGGCGGACAAAGAGCTCAAGGTCGCATCAGGCTACCAGAAGAAATCGGTCAAGCGAAAAGTCATGCTGCTGCTCGCTATTCTGATCGCAGGCATGTTCATCCTGCTCTCTTTAAAGTTGAGCAGCAAAGGAAGCAGTAAACCAGCACCGGAAGTTCCCGATGTGCCTCCCGCAACCGCCGTTGCTCCAGAGCGCGTGCGCAGTAGGCGGCGGCAGTCCATTACATTGCAACCCAGTCGGGACTGGCATCGGCGGAAGAGAAGAATATGGCTGGAGGCAGATGGGGATCCCCCGTCGTTTTGAGTGTACGAATCGCTTGTAAGACCAATGGAATAATTATATCCGCAATGCCTAACTCACTTTGAACGCATACTGCGAACCTTCTGACTACTGTTCGAACATGGACTGCATTCTTACAACTTGGCAGCGTACGATCTACTAGTCGCACGCCGAGGACGCTTTTCATCCTCGTTCTCAGTGATTAGGTATTCTTGCTCGTTTGCTTAAGCTCAACTAGACGGCATGTTTCTATGGGTCGTGCATCCACCGTACATGGATCCAAGGACAAGAAGCTTGGCACCATGTTAGTAGCCATCCGCTTCGACAATCATTAGAGCTTCCGCCTTGGGGCTGGAGAAAGGAGGATATGGGGCGGCGAAGGTGTGAATGCAGCTGGCTTGGGTTGGTGGCAAGTAGTAGCTTGGTTGACGGCAAGATATACGACGCAAAGGTCTGGACACAGGGACGATTGGAATATGTGTAAAATTTGACGTGAGAGAAAGATTAATAGCTCCACTGTTGGCGGCACCCACGGTGTCAAGTCCAAATCCGTACTGATACATGCTATAATCCTCTACAATCTCGCTGAGCGCGCCGGCCCTAAGAATCCATGAACGCATGCCGTACAAAGCCCATTCCCAAACGCCTCGCTATCCTCAATACCGGTAGGACATGGCAGAACCAAAACTCGTCTAATCCTTATTAACCGAAGTGAAGCCAGCCCCCGAGGCATCCGTCATTTCGGTATCGCCATTCTGCGGTTCGTGAACCGCAGCTGGAGGTGCTTGAGCCCCGGAAAGCGCTCGCGGGCGACCCGTAGGTTCTGTATCATGCTCGGCGCCCGCTGGCCGCTCGTCGTATGCTGGGTCGAAAAAGGCGCCTCGTGAAGGTTCCGGCTGTCGCTGTGGCTGGAGGGGGGGTAGCGAGTGGATAGACGGAAGGACGGGTGCGGCGTTGCCGTTGACGGCGGGGGGAGATGTGGTGTTGATAGTGCTGAAGAAGGGCGCGGAGCGACCGGGGTCGGGAGTACTCTGTGCTGACGACATGGGGTTCATCGAATGCAGGAGCTGCTGTTGGTGGTGCGCGCTTCCTGGGCTCGCGTGTTGGACGCCTGCCAGACTGCTGCCAAGCTGACCTCCCGCTGGCGGAGTGCCCTTGCGATGGCTTCGCTTACTCCTCAACGGCTTATCCGTGGGGGTCGGAGGTGTACTACTACTCCTATCAGAGTCATCGATGGTGTATTCCATGTGTTTGTGTAGTTGCTCGAGGAGAAAGGCTCGCTCGAGGCGCATTTTCTGGACGCCACGGCCTAAACGCTTGAGCCGGAGACGGGTGTTGTCGTTGCTGTCCTCGATGTCGCGGACGCGTCGGCGCAGTTCAATGCATTTTCGATAGTATGCTGTCTCGACGGATGGGGGAAGGTCTTTCTGAGAGTATGCTCGCGCCGGTGCAGGGGTGTTTGTCGACGCTACTGCTGCTTTGCGTGTATTAGCTTTGTTCCTAACATCTAAAAGAATGCATGTATGTTGGAAGCACCGAGGATATTTGCGTATGATCGAGGTGTCTGTCTTGCTGCTTCCTGGTTGTTATTTGTTTCACCATCCTCAGTCCGCGGTGGTCGAGGCAAAAGACGCGGCATGGTACATTTGTATGGTAACATAGCGCAAAAAGGTTCGGCTAATGTTGAGAGTTTCTCGGAATAGGATCTGCGCGAGAAGCAGGTCGGAACTGGAGTCGAATGAACAACAATGGGCTAAACCCGAGTTCGCTGCACGCAGCCGCGTCTAGAGTCCAGTTGATGAGCCACAGGCATGGAGGTAGCTTGGCCGATCGCGGGCAGTTTTTTACTGTTGAGGATATAGCCGCACGTCGTCTTTCCATCCGCGAGCCTTCCCGTTGTCTGATGGATCCAGTAGGTCGATTCGCGCATGCGGCAACACTGTAAGGAACAGGTACGTACCTGACTGAGGCATGATGGGCAATGGGTAAGTGCGCCCGCCGAGGGTCGCTTGACTAGATACTTCGGGGATGGTCGGAAAGAGCGTATGTAGACGTGTTGGTTGGTTGAGGTAGGAAGCTGGGGGACGCGATCGTGAAGCTCTGGGGTCGCCAAGACCTTATCGGTTGTGGAGATATTCCGAGCCGAGCAACCTCACGTTGCTTCAAGAGACTTGCTGACCTGTCGACATCACCACTCATGTTTCAGTGCTGACTCACTATGAGCCACGAAAAATCTGTTCACATTTAACCATCACCGTCTTCAGTGGCTGCCCAGCTTTCAGCAGAACTTCACCAAAAAAGTTGCTCTCAAGTCTGCCAATCATGTCTGAACAGCCGTTCCGCTTCCTTGACCTACCGATCGAACTGCGACTATGTATATACGAGCGTCTGCAGTTAGAGAGCAACCATCGGGTTTTCCGCATTCGACACAGGCAATATAGGGAGACGGATGTGGAACTCATCGCAGTCAAATGATCCTTTCCTTTTGTGATCCTTGCCACATGCCGGACTGTTCGCGATGAGGCAGAGGATCTTGTGAGCCGGCGCGGAAGGAAGCTCGTAATGAACGCACCACCTCGGATTATCGTCAATTCTGCGAGCCTTCGTAACCGCATGCGCAGCATCAATTTGCTGTGCACATTCATAGATGCAATAACCCTGCAGACTGAGTTTCTGGTCCTGCATGGTTTGCATGCTGGTATCAGTCCGGGTGTGGAAGGCGTAAGCAACTTGACCTCTCGCTTTTCACACTTTAACCAACATGGCATATGAGTTTAACCAGGCTCTACGTAGGGACCGGTTGTAGTATGTCAATTTTGGAGGCTCTGAGCAGCAGTCATGACGACGTTCTCCACTTCATCAATCAAGCTGCCATCCAATTGAGCTTCGGAACAAGTGACGAGAATCTTGTGCAAGTGACATTCGGCATCGAGGAAATAGGTCGTCGAATGATCATACGGTATTGGCATCGGGCTCGAAGCCTAGGGAATAGTAGGCTCTGGAGGAACGTGGCATGTGCAGGGTTCTTGACGGCCGGCTTGGAGACGGTACCGGTTCCAGCTTCGGTTCCGGTTCCTTCCGGGCATATTACGTGTCTGGCACAGATGGATGGGCGCACTTTGAAAGGGGAATGGCTACCCAGGGATAAAGCGATCTGAGCGGAGTACATAAGGCTTGGGACAGAAATTTATGTGAGCTAGATTACATTGACGAACTTTGATTGTTTGGTCTTAAAAAACAATTTGGATAGTCCATAATAATGAGAGGTATTCTCCATCAAGCCTCCAAACCCGTAGTCAGCAACCACAGCAACAGTAACGACAGTCACAAAATCGGCTCCGAAAATGTCCCAAGAGACACGTCTTAGGAAAAACACTCAAGCAGCTATTTCTCCCCTCCTTCACGTCCAACAAGTACTTCCCCATCTCCGACTTGACGCTCTCGCGACTGGAACATCAACTGCAGCTTTCTCCCGCATCGATAACAACCTGTAATGATAGGAGCGGAAGCACTGTTGCTGCATGTCTTCGAGGCAGGTTACAAGAGGCGGTCTACAAGCGTTGATGAGGCGACGATGGGTGGCATTGTTTTTCTTTTGGGGGTGAAGGGGGGTATGAATACTCTTAGAGGACCCACAATCTTATCGTTCACTCTTACCTTTACTCCACCTAAAATATTTCGACGCTGAAATGATCGATCGACTCTACCTTGAACAGTATTCCCTTTTTCATGTTGCGTCTACCGGAGATCTGTCGCTTCCAACCTTTTCCATCCCCGGAGTTCTCTCACCGCGCGCATATCTCCTCTCTTACAAGCCATGATGTAATCTGAACCTGACAGCGGTAGATCTTTTCCCTAGTGATATTTTCGCCTTGTTAGTGCGCACGGCGACAGATCTCTCTATAGATCTTTAATGGAAAGTCGTTTGCGAGTGCAGTTCGGAGAAGGGGAAATTCCGGGTAAAAAGCTGTGATCAAGTAGGCAATGGTATCAGTATATGCGAGAAATCTTGCTTGAGAAAGAAACGTCTAAGTGTGGACGAAACTACTCTTCGAAAGGAATAGAACAGCACCAGAAGAAAAGATTACCAATGATTGAGGTCTTGTACTATTTGCTATTCATCTTAGTCAACTGTTCCTGCCTCTTTTGAAGAATCGTTGAGAAGTGCCTTCGCCCCTCAATAGTCTCTTCTCATCAGCTTATCAAGCCTGCCGCGGAGTCGCCCAACGTATCTGCTACTTCTCCTCATCTTTTGTTTTATCTGCTGCAAGTCCAAACTCGGTGTCAAGACCTTTCCGCAACGCAATATGTTTCTCTCCGAAAACAGCGAACAAGCCCACGACCGAGAATGCCGCTGCAGCGTACCAGAGAACTTTCAGCGTTTCGACATAGACCGTGATTATGTCATACTGGACTACTTCTGGTAGCGCTGAGCGATAAATCCCACTTGCGAAGTGATACGCTTTTCCGTTTTGCATTGCTCTTCGAACCTCAGGAAATCCAGCAAGTCGGTAGTCCTCCTTGTCCCACTGGGCGTTGAAGATAATGCCAGGAATTATAGTACCCCATACGAAACCGAAGCTTCTAAGGAAGGAATACATGCCCACGGAAGTCGCAACCTCCTTTTCGGGAAGGCTAGCTTGGATTGCTGGTAGAATCGTCGGAATGACCAGTGCCTGGCCGATTGCTTCAATGGCTTCGAAGACTACCCATACCACTGTTGGAGTATCTCGATCAAGAAGAGCAAACAGGCCGACGCCGATGGTCATCAGCACAAATCCGATGAGGTGGAATGGCCGATAGACCCCCGTCTTACTCAGTAATGCCCCGGAAACAGCCGCGATGGGAATGAGGAATGCTTCGAAAGGCAAGAAGTTGATGCCGGATTTTATCGGTGATGCGTTCCGAACGCCTTGAAAGTAGATGGGTATGAAGAACGCGACCCATTGCAATAGAAGGGATGAGTTGAAAACCAAGAAGAACCCAATAATGGACGTACGATTGCTGAAGAGACTGGCCGGCACACTGGGCTCTTTGCACCAGGTTGATTCGAAGATGTGGAAGGTGACCCAACCGAACCCTCCAAGGACTAGTGGGAGTATTACCCTCCATGAGCCCCATGGATACACTGCACCGCCCATGATGAGACCAAGTAGCAGCGAGCACATCGAAGAGATGAACAGCGAACTGCCAAACCAATCGACTCGCGCAAGAGCTCGTTTCCAGGTTGGCTCCTTTTGGTACCGAAGCTTCAAGCAAAATATCATGGTAAGGAGCACCACGCCAGCGATTGGGAGGTTGAGATAGAATATCCAACGCCATGCTCCTTCTGCTAGCGCCCCACCGACGACGGGTCCGATGATGGCACCGATGGCAGAGCTCGACAGGACGATCCCGAGATATTTTCCCCTCTCTCGCATAGGCGCGATGTCGCAAACAATGAGCTCAACCAAGAGCATGATACCTCCAGAGCCGACCCCTTGAACGGTTCGTCCCGCGATGAGCATAGATCCGGAAGTCGCGCCTCCTGCTATGCCACTACCAAGGGCAAAAATCGCGATTGAAAGCAGCATCGGAGAGCGTCGGCCGAATATATTGCACAGTTGGGCGCATGGCGGTTGGACGACGGTCTGTGCTAACAGGAAACAGCTCGCGATCCAAATGTACTGCTCCGCGGCATCTGGTATCTCGTTGGTGATTTGTGGAAGGGCGATAGCGATGATGGAGCCATCGAGTGCAGAAGTAAGGACGATTAAGCAGAGGGAAACGATGATGACCCAAAATTGCCACGACTTCTCTGACGTAGATTCGTCGTTTGCTGGGGCGACTTGGGCTAAAGTGCTGCTCTCGACATACTTGTTCTCTGGAGAGCTGTATTCGGCCATTATTGCAAAGAAGAACTGGTAGGAAACCGTCAAGAAGATTAAATGCGAAACGGAATATCTTGAAGGGTTGCAAAAATCACCTGAAATGAGTCCTCAGGGCCGTGGTTATTGAGTGCGTGTGAAAGAAATGACAACCTGCCGCACCGCTTACGCCGCATTCAATTTCCAAAACTTGTTTACATCCCAGCCACTAGTACCCAGTACGCTGGTACGGTGCGCTTCATGCATGACACCATTCTCAGACGCCGTGTAACATTGGATGATCGCCAGTTTTTGTGCCGTGTGGTGCGTTTCCGGGGCCTTTTGCCATCCACTTCACGCTGCGAAGTACCCGAGCAAGGTTTAGCTGCGGGATTTCCCTTGACAAAATACCGACGGAGGCTATAGTATATTGCGCCACGGTCCGCAACGCGTTTTGCGCGCTATGCCCTATGCACCTTCCATCTACACAGTATCATGCAGTCAAGCGACGGATCGAAAGGTTTTTTTTGTTTTTAATGGACGTGTACACGCTGCAGGAGAAATTACAGGTTGCCTGCTTCCGTACCATGCCCAAACGAAGATTGGCCACGCAGCCCCCTTAATAAATTAAACATGCTATCAGCTACGGCACATCATCACAGCCTCGTGTACCACACATATAATCGAGCCTGGGCTCTTCAGTCACTCGGTTTTGCCCTCTTCGAGGTCCTCGGCTGCCATAGAAAGAACAACCCTCGATTCCGACAGATGGAATCCCCACTCGTATTTTCCGGCGAGACCCTTTCTCGCCGTGACATCCACTTCAAATTCGAGATCAGCCTGCACAACCTGAGCCCATAGTGGAGCACTATTCGGAATGGGCGACGGCCACGAGCCCACAGCTTTGATGTCGAACCGGGCAATGAACATTGTTGCGACAGCCAAGATCTCTGTGGTAGCAAAGTGACGACCGGGACACAGAGTGCTGCCTCCTCCAAAGGCGCGAAAAGCCTTTGGGTTCGGACTTTTCTTCTCTTGGGTCTTCAGAAATCGTCGATGATCGAACCCTTTCGTGCTTTCTCCCCATGTGTTGGGGTCAGTGTGCACTATGTTGGAGGGCATAATGAAGGTGTTTCCTTTCTTTAGCCTGTAACCATCGACAATGGTATCCTCAGTTACTTCCCTGAAACTTGATCCGACAGCAGTGTGTCTCAAAACCTCCTGCAGGGTCGCCGTTATGACCGGGCAGCTCGATTTGATAGACGTCATGTCGATACTACAAACTGTGATTCCATTTTCTGCAATTTTCGTGGTCGTGATCGTGGAGAGTTCAGCCCTGCAGTCCTTTAGGACTTCTTCGTGGGAGTAAACGTATGCCAACATCCAGTAGGCAGTTGGAAAAGTATTGGTCAGTGTGGCAATGCAGCCACCGGCTTCAAAGGCTGCTATATCCGGTATAGAGACTTTATATTCGCGACTGTGATTGTACCGGGCTTGAACAAGAGCAGAGCCATTGAGATGTTCCTTTCGTTCGAAGTAGTTCTGGAACGCTTTTCCAAGGGCAGCTCTTGCTTTGGCACCTTTCCGTGCAGTGACTGATGGTAGCACGTTCATAATGAGACCAAGTAAATGTTCATCGAATGCCCTATACCCTGATCAGCTAGGAGATACAAGCAGGGATTCGCTATACTGACCAGAATGCATTCTCGACCTCACGATTCAGAAGGGGATTCGCGGGCCCGTACACCGAATTGGTTGTTGCCAAAGTAATCTCGTGTCGTAGCCATTGGCCAAGCCTGATTCGCCGTGGCGATGCTGCTGCAAGCGCATCTGCCGACTTTGCGATGTTGTGTATCATGATCCGGTTCATCTCATCCAGTGACTCTCCTGGAGCTAGAGAGGGATGTATGGACTTGAAGAATGTTATAACGTATCCTCGATCTCCTTGACTACCATCGATGTTGAACTGAATGATATCATTGCCTTCTTCGCTACACCCCGACACCCGCTGTGTAGTGCTTGCAACAAGCGGCTCGAAAGCCAGCACCTTATTGTTGCGTTGCGCAGTGGCGATAACATTCAGTGAGGTTGCGACATATATATTCTTGCCAAACACCGGCACTGAAAATATCGAAGCAGTTGTACGCTCACTACTCTCGCGTTAGCTGTAGCTGCTGAAGCTGGATCATATCTACCTCAGGATCTTGTAGTAGTAGTTTTTGTAACGTATCAATCCCAGTATGTGGCCAACCAAAGGAATTGTACTCCGGACGGCAGGTGGTTCTCTAATGTCATCTTGACTACGTCGGAGGAAGCTGCGCAGTGCTATGATGAACAATGCGACGCTGCCAATAGCAACAGCGGAAAATTGCGTCATCTTGCTTGGACGAGTGCTTTGGTAGACACAGGCTTGAAAATGTGGAAAGAGCTCAAAGATTTTGATAGAGAAACACAGTGCGAGAGGTGTTCCACTTAAGTGAGCGTGCATTACTTACGCCAACATTTGTGGATGTGGCCAGTCTGACCCATCATGGAAAATTACGATCTGCAGGTATCTGCGTCGCTTACCCATGAGCATCCAGTTGCATGAGCAGTCTGACTGGCGCTTTGAACGCACTCTTATTGGGTGCCACCTGGCTGGAGACATTGCCGATGGTAAGCTACGCCCGTTTGCGGGTCTAAGTGCCCGACCGGCGGCAACTCAATCTAAACAAGCTGCAGGCTCCTATGTCGATCCAGGCTATGCAGTCAATGGCGGTCGACCGGGGACCGAAACGCGCTGAGGCGGCGCAGCAGAGTGTGTTAACCATTCAGAATCATCTGCATCTGGTCAGACACCGCCCCACTTTATGATACGAAGACCAGTCTATTCCGGCGCGAATGCGTCTGCGCTTTAGGTTGTTCTTTTCGCGCAGCTGGAAATGCTAGTACCTGTGCGTCTAAATAGAACCCGCATTTACAGGCCATTCGACATGCGCGATGACCTCAACCAAACCGCTATGATTAATTATGACCACAGTGCAAATTGACTAGAGGTATACAGCCTTATAGATTTTACGACTGCTTCACTGGCCCCGAAGTTCTGGCACATGCGCAGTCATATTCTCGGGTGGCCTCAGAAGTGTGTCTTTTCAAATAAAAGGCATGTATGTACATATCCAATAAAATGGTACAGGACTTTCATCATTATGCCTTCGATGTGTAGTACTACCAGCACAAACGAACTAATCCTCAAGATGAGAAACGAAACGCATTATCAAGCGTGTCCCTGGTCGTCAACTCGACGCCAAAATCTTCCTGATAGAAAACACCGAATGAGGTTCTCTTCCATGGCTTGGTCGGATTGACGATGCTGACGTCGAAGTTACGCAGTATCTATCGACAAAGTTAGTATGGCCAGTCTTAGCTGCAGTCTACGCACACTAGACGGACCTCAAAAACAATCTTGTTCATCTCCATGTAGGCCATCTGAGAACCAAGACATCTAGTCTTCCCGCCCCCGAATACTAAGTCCAAAGTTAACAACATCCTTCTCTTCCGTGGCCCATCTTCAAGCAGCCATCTCTCCGGTCGAAATATCTCTGTGTCATCCCCATAAATGCCGTCTAGTTGGGTGGCTGAAGCGTTGATACCCACGAATGTTCCTTCTGGTACTCGATAACCCTGGATGTAGTCACCTCCGGGCGGCACAACCCTTTCTCTGAGCTGAAACAAAGGCTGGTATAAACGTAATCCTTCGCGAATGCACGCCTGTAAGTACTCTAGACCCTTTGTTTGGTGGTCTTGAACGGGAAATGGCAACTGGTGACGGGACACAGCAAGATCGATCTCATCTTGAAGTCTTGTGTAGACCCGGGGATTGGTGATGATAGCGAGCAGAATGCCTTGAACAGTAGTTGATACAGTGTCCGAGGCTGCTGATCTTGTACAAATTAGTACTAGATCATCACTGGGCTTGTGTTCTTACAAGAAGACCAGGGCGTGTCGGTCTGCCTTCTCAATAGGAAGTCCACGAGAGATGCAGCGGTCAAGCAAGCTTGCTTTAGGGGTGCATACCTTTGAAAAGGTAGAATTGGTTGATCTTCCAAGGACCTTGTATAGAGTTAGAGCTCTTCGTTCCGAGCAGGATGAATAACAGTGGTTGGCTTACTCCAAGTACAGTGCCTATATCGGTTCCATCATCAGCGGAAGGCTGGATGAATTTACTCAAGACCGGGACTTTTGCAAGCGCTTGCAAGCCATGAAACAACTCGACAAACACAGAGAAAAACTGCTGAGTAGCCATATTGGTCCGAATCATGGTGAGAAATCCGTGGCGATCCGTTCCAGTTTGTGTGCAGCCAAATGACTCTCCCAAACAGATATGTGTAGCGATATCGACCGCCAAAAAAGACAATCCTCGAGAGAGGTCAACGAGAGTAGATTGGTTGGTAACACTGCGATCGCATCCTTGCTTTCGAATCCAAAGCATAAGATGATGGTCTATGACACTCTCCATTTGGTCACTGCCGTAATTGAGGAGCTGTAGCTACGTCAGTCAAGGCTGAAAAGGGGAGTGAGTAAATCGTACCGCTGATTTGAAAGTTCTTCGTAGATGCTGATGTTTCTTGGGATCCCGTTCAGATACCAGATTGCCTTCCTTGAGATCGGTCGCCAGAGTATCAAACCAGGGACCACGAGAATACGCTGACTCGGGAGCCAATATTCTGCGAATGGTTTCAGGGTCACTACTGAGAAGATGTTTTGGGCCAATCCGAGCGAGTGTACCTGTCAAGATCTCAATGATGCTTCACACAAGGTTACTCTTTCAACTTCACATACCATGCTTTTTATTCACCTCAACAAGCTTCTGATCAGCCTTCCCGGAAGCCAGTGTGCTCCAAAGCCATACTCTATTCCACGAAGAACCACGCGGTCCTGGTATCTGGGAAAGGGGGAATGCCAATCGAAGTAATAATGGTAAACATGATAAGAGCTTGGCAACGGAGACAAGAAGTGCGAAGAGAGGCATACACACTACTTCAGGACTACAAAGAATTGAAGTGAACATAGTGGTCTAATCAACCAGGAATCTTAATCCTCAAGGCCCCAAAACAGTGGAGTGAAGCCGCATTCTATGGTTTCGAACGCCCACTATTTGTAAACCTCTAAGTACTGAGCCTTTCTGTCTGGCCCCCATTCTTCAGTGACAACACGAGACGTTTGCCGGACTTGAAAACTACCATGGGTAGATCCCCCGGGCAATTACGTCGTTAGTGAAGTTCGGATTATACCGCGGGCTTAGCTGGCTACGTCATGCATTCATCGGCAGCTCTTTACTTTGATGTGCCTGTTCATTTTTTCTAAGACACACTTGCAGATCAATAAAGTCAGACTTCTGTGGTGCAAAGTCAAGCAATCACATCGCGAGGCTCCCGTGTCAACTCTGGAGGCGATTCTGAGTTCTAGGTAAACGCAGAGGTCTCGCTACGTTGATCCAGGTTTGTCAGACCCCATCCTATTAGACATCGAAGCGAAAGCCTATGTCTTACTTGCAGCATGCACATGTAAGACGGCAGTCTTAGCATCTGGCTCTCCATTCCCACAATTCCGCCACCTTTTACATGATACCCAAATTACACATCTCCGGAGGCTGCATTGGAGCTCAACTATTGGACATCACTGCATAACGCCCCACCATCTCGGGGATTATCTCTTTTGCTTTTTTTTTTCGATATTGTGGCGAAGTACGGCACCGATCAAATATCACGCGAGCCACAATGCGGCACAGTTGTGAAGGGCGGTTACGGGCCGAAAGCGTCCTCCCGCCCGCCCGCCCGCTTGAGTATCCTCTCGGGGTGACAATGTCCAAGCCCGAAACTTTGCCACTTTACTGGGTATAGCATGCACGTTTAACTAGAACTCCGTAGTAGTGTCGATCTATGGTGTCCGGCCATATATTGAGTTGGGTGGCGTAGAAGATGCGATGACTGCAGCGTTTGAACCCCGAACCTAGCAAGTTACACAATCTTCCTTTCGAAACAAAGCCCAGTTATCTTGAAGAGATAAGAACTCAAAATTAGATGGAACACTTCTCGTGGCTACACTGTCCTCATTGCTTACCGATTTCGTACGTTTGTTATCTATAGTCTTCAAGGCAATACGAATGCGATGTCGAAATCTATCGTGGGAGTCATTGACCCTGTGTCGTGGAAGAACTTGCAGGAAATGCCTATGGCCAGTCCTCCTCCTGTGCGCCCCCGCTTCTCGTTCAACCGTTAAGTACTAACCTTTTAGGGGGTAATACCTAATTTTACGAATCGCGAGTACAACGGCCGGCCAGTCCTCATTACAGGTGTTATTGGACTTGTGCTCGTTTCTCTCGCACTTGGTGTACGAATCTATGCGAAGGCACTCCTATTCAGAAAGATCAAGCTCGATGATTGTGAGTTTTCCGGTGGGTTCGGTCATCTAGAACTCGTTAACTTATTTAAAGACATCTACATGATCGGTTGGGTACGTCTCCAAGATCGAGAATGAACCTATCCTTCGCTCAAGTTCTGACAATATTCACACAGCCATTCGGAGTCGGCGCCATTTGTCTTTTCATCGCGAGTACGTATCTTCCGTCTGAGATATAATCGTACTGATGTCGATAGTGGTCAATGGAGGAGTCTATGGCCATCACGCATGGGACGTTCAAATCAAAGAACTGACCAAGCCTGTTCTCGTGGTATGTGTGATCATAAAATTTAATTTTCGTCTCTGACAGATATCCAGAGATCATATTTTACCACCTTTTTTATGGGACCGTTCCAATGGTTATCGCGCCTCGTCCTATTCTCACTCATTCTAACTGCCTTCGCCCCACTTCGATATACCAAGACCTTGGTCTGGATTGGCGTGATCGTCTCAGGCGCTATAATATGGGGTGCTTCGCTCTATGTTATGGTCGAATGTAGACCCGTGGGAGGCGTCTCTCGAGAAGCTTGGCTGATGGGCATGGCAGGTCCAGGATGCGCGTCAACTTCAGGCGCCGTACCGAAGATAAATCTCATAATCGGCAGTACCACAGTAGTTACTGACTTCTACATCTTCATTCTTCCTCTACCAGCCGTGTTCCAGCTCCGTTTGCCATGGAAGAAAAAGCTGGGAGTGCTTTTGGTATTCTCAGCTGCCTTTGGGTAAGTCGAAACATAGAGTACTATTGTTATATGCTTACGAAAACGCCAGTGCTTGCATCAGCTCAGTGGTTAGTCTGTATTACCGTACGAAGCACATCAAAAGTCAGGATGTGACCTACATCACACCCCCGATCTTCGTGACCTGGTAAGGGACGCGGATTAAAAGCTCCTGCTCAGAACACTGACATTTTTCGAAAGCATCATTGAGATTACAGTGAGCTTGTTACTTCCCTGCGTCTCCTCGATGACGAAGATCTATCACACATATAAAACGAAAGTTGTCTCCAACATCTCAGCAACCTTTACTTCTTCGACGCGGAAGACTGAGAGAGTATCGAAAAAGGGGATCAATGGTCGAGGTGAACTTGATCTTCTCGACACCGGCAAATCCACATGGCACAGTCTTGACTCTTTGAAGTCAACTGATGCAATCGTCCTGTTCCCGGTCCAACCCGAAGCGTCATATCAGATGACGAAGATGGAGGAGTGCTCAGTAGGGCATGAGCACAAACATGAAGATAACAAAGATATGGAACTTTTCACACTTGGATGATCAATCACGGTAGTGGAGGTTTTCGTTCGTTTGGGACATCTCTTGCCATCAACTTCCTACACATTCATTTAATCCCACTCCATGATTCCCAACTCATAGTTTTCTTTAGTCCTGATGCTCATATTGCGGTTGGTTCAAGCTTATTCATGTATATCCGTGCATCGAGCTTGTTGCTCAATTTGCACTCGGAAGGTATTTTATAGCCGTTCTCTACACTGCTAGGTATTTCCGGTCAAGTAGATATATACCAGGAGTAAAACACGTCACGTAGTTCCCCAGTTGGACTCAACTGATAGAGAAGCTTGGCCAAAATTCCTTCTTCTACTACTAGGATATCTACTAAGACTAGCTATGCCAGCCCATGACTCTCCCTGCATCCTAATATCATGACCTATGTATGTCTCATCTTCCACCCTCCAGATCAACGTCACCGGCCACGCTTCACGCGAGTTTAAACCCGTCATAGGCTTTGCTAGCCTCCCGTATTTTTCTATGCATCTTTTCGCTGTATTGAGCGATAAGATGCTAGAAGCTGAAAGCATAATTTATTTACTTGTAGAGAATAGCGGTACCGCGCTTAATAGTATCTTTGTTAATCTTGTTAAGAAAGCTCTTTAAAGTAGCAAGAAGAAGCTTATTATTATATTTGTTCATCAACTATTTTAGAAGCAAGGTAGACATGATAAGACTGTTCAACTTGTTGAGTCCCAGGCTGTTGTCGCACTTCTTCAGTAAAGACACGGGGTAGCCTTGAAGCGGCTTAATTCAAAAGCTTATGCCCACTGTTTCTTGCACTGCTATTTTATATTTGAGATCTACTACAGAAGCATGTGCAAACTTCAGTATCTACAAAGCTCCAAGTGTGAGTGAATCAAGATGGGTGCAATGTAGGCAAAATCCCCCCTGTTATTACCTCACGGCAGTAACGCAGAAACACATGCTCCAGTTCCAGGTGACGGCGATCGTAGAGTCACATGATACTTTCATCTCCGTACCATCTTTCCATGAACTTTTGCAGAGTGTTCTCAGACATTAGCTAGCGTCCGGCTTCGTTGCTGGCATTTTGTACTGTTGCCTTTTCTGCGACGGAGCTGCGAGTAGAGGTAGCGGCGACCTCGTTGGGTGCGTAATCACGAGGCAGGGAGGCATTCTGATAAGCGCGGCAATATTCTCACCGAGTAATTGTGGGGGCCAGAAACGTCGCATGACATGGCCCTTCAAAGTCACATGTGCCGTCACCTGCACCACCTTCGGTAATAGCAAGCCTACAGGCCGCCATCTCTAGGCTAAAGAAACCTAGCCATTTCGCTACAGCATACAGCCTTGCCAACATCACTATAGTGCTAGACTGTGACGAACCGAGCGAAGACGTCTAGCTCTAGGTCTTCCGGTTACGACATCAACGAAAAGGAAATAGACTACTAGGATATCCCGACCTGGGACTCCCAAGCCGCATCGTAGATCAAGTTCAAGAAATACAAAAGTTTCAACCTAATATCCAAACCCCTATTACGTGAGTGGAGGACTGGAGAGGATCCGGACCAAAAGGTCACCAGATCTATGAACAAATGGCAAAAGCCAGCACTTCTATTGACGCTTGGCGAAAATTCAAAGAGACTGTTAGTAGTTGTCTTCTTTCTGCCCTGGAGACATGCTAACGATCACTCAGTTTCGCCTAAATAGAGCAGATCGAAATGTATTTTCTTCTGATGGCACTAGGAAGACGTAACTCGTCATGATCTTGGGGTCTGAACGAAGATGTAGACGCTGTGAAGGGTTGGCGCTGCGCGTGTGCAAGTGTATCTGGTGGACGTCACTATCATGCTATAAAGACTACGTAATCTATCACTCCAAAATAGTTTCAACACATGCAGGAAACAAAAAATCGACAAAAGGGGCCGTTGATTTCCACCATGTACAAGCGCCTGGACTGCTTGTTGTCACCTCCAGCGACATCAACCGCCCTTCTCCGATGTCACTCACTGGTGGTGTCCCGACCAGTAGAGATCAGGTGGGCGAATGAGAGAGCACTAAACCCTGAGAATCCTCTTGGAATCCCATTTCTCACCCATGCATGGGATTCAACCAACAAAATTACCAGGGACGTGGAGTATCGTTTCGGGTGGTGGAGCTGGCTTGGGCAGCGACTTTCGATCTGGCGGCGGTCTGGCTGAAGCTGCATTTTCCTCGGCTCAGGGCTTGACAACTCGGTTCTTGTGTGATCGAATCGGCCCAAGAATGCCTCCCTGCTTTTGTGGAATGGATTTTCTGCGTGGTAATACAATCAACGGACCGGCAGGCGCCTTGCTGCGATCACTCCTCGTTGGCCTCGCTTCTCGCGAGAGTTCCTGAGGGATGTACTCGGTATTGGACTCGATCGGGGGAACTTTTGACCGCGCAGTTGTCAAACCCTCGCCACCGAATTGGTGCACAAGCATCTGCGCAGCTGATGCCCGCCGCTCTGGGTGCAGCCTTGCCATAGGCTCGAGCGACGACGTTGCGGCCTTGGTCTTGAGTAGGTTCAGAACGACGCCGTAGTCGCCGATGGATGGTGGAAACTCAGTGAAGCCGGAGTGTACAGCAACTACAGTTGCGTAGAGGGACCAGACATCCATTTTCGGGCTCTGATTCGCGTGAACACCTGAGACTTGTGGCCAAAGCTCCGGAGCTGTGTAGTGACCGGTACCGCAAAACGTTTTGGCCAGCGACTGGTGGTGCGCGAGTCCGAAATCGGCCAGCTGGAACCAGTAATCCTCACTCAAACGTGAGTAGAGAATATTGTCAGGCTTCACATCCCGGTGAATCAGGTCTTCACTTGCCAGGTAGTCGAGGGCGCAGAGTATCTGTTTCATGAAGAGAAGGCAGATCTTCTCCGGAACGTATTCAGATTGAGAATTTTTGACGAGTGACTTCAGCGACCCGTCGCGTAGGGGCATGTGGATCTCTGGATGAAGAGTGTGGAAAAATTGGTGCCCTAACAACTCAATGATGTTTTTCTAGAGTCGTCAGTCTTCGGCGCGTTGTCTCGGAATGAGACGATAGCAGCATGGGGGACCAACATGTTTTAGCCTCTCCATGACCTTTATCTCCCTGTGCAGCATTGCCCGCTCTGCATCAGTGTTGCCAGTAGCTCCAAGCTCGACCATTTTAATAGCGAACAGGTGGCCTGTGACCTGATCGACCGCTTTGTAGACGGTACCGAAGGATCCCTTACCTATGGCCACGCGGAGTTTAAGAACATCCTGGAGAATAGGGCGTGCAGTGTTAAGTCTGGTAACATGCCACGACTGTGCCTCGGAGTTGTCGCTGTCCGTTGGCCGGTTACGTGACGTTAGCAGTTGTTGCCATCGTTGCACAGACTCTTCATAACCTTGAACGGCGAGGGCTTTGAGAAGCTCGTGGTTATTGGCGGGGTCGGAGGTGATGCTGCGCCAGACCAAATCAAACTTGTAAGAAGCAATGGTGATGGTGTAATTCTGCGCATAGATGATGACACCGTCGCCGGTGATTTCTTCTCCAGCGATGACCTCTCCAGAGTTTCCGCGTTCTTTCTTAGAGGGCAGTATCGAGAAGGATACATAAGAAACGCGCTTTGATCGGACAGACAGAAGCACGAGGTGTGTAGCAGGGTTGATCTCAAAGGCGACGTGGACGGTAGACATGGGAAGTTTAGCGGGGCTTTCACGGAGGATCAGGTCGGCATCTCGTCCAAGTCTGGCGATGACATGGCGTCGAGGCAATGTTGTGACGTGGTAACCAACTTCGAGGCCAGGACCATGGTCGCAGCTGGAGTCGGAGACGAAGCTCTTGTTGTCGGGGTGCAAGAGGGCGGCGTGAGCGACGTCGTTGGTGGGCACGAGGTGGAAGAGGGTTTTTGGATGCATTGGAAAGGTGGGAGACTAGATGGGGCAGCAAGAAGACGTGCGAGTTGCCAGTGCCCGTTCTTTAACAGGCAGCGGCCGAAAGCCGCCTCCAGGCCAGGAGACGTTACTCGAATGCATACACAGACGCTATGAACCGCTATGAACCGCTATGAACCAGTCGACTTGGGCGGCTGCAGCACATCGCTTTCGCTTAATTGGTCGGCTAGGCGCCCGTTTAGGCGCAACCGCGGTTGCTTGGCAGCAACAACAGTCATCGCAGCTCCAACCTCGCATAACTCCACCGACCCTCTCCCTTTCCTTCCTTCCACAGCCATCGCCTATCTGCTTCACTCACTGTGCCGTCCAAGTTATGCCGCCATTTCTAGATCGCGTCCAGCTTGACCACGCGCTGCATGACCAAGTCCTACCCGTCCTCGAGGCACTCGCCGCGAACGACAACCTACGGAACCGTACCCTCACGCGCTTTGAGCGCGACGACCCGCCTCCCTACGCCGAATCGACTGAATCGGAAGAGTGGGACGATGCACCGCCGCCACCACCACCGCGACACGGCAAGCTGCCAGAAGAACTGCAGCTCATCATGGATCAACCCATCCGCACTGGCGAGCTCGACCGTTATTGTCTCGAATCATCTTTGGAACCCGGCGACGTCTACTACAGTGATGCGCGCCTTGAAGAATCCCGTTTGTCTCGTTCCAGGACGAGATACATGTTTCGAGAAAGGGAGGGTGCTCAGCGACTGGGTATCCTTGTTCGTCACAACGTCAAGCGCCGCTGGGAGCAACTCGGCGTCTGGAATCCCGAGTGGGGGTTTCCCGGCCGGGAGGTCCAGCTAAATGACAACGTTGCAGGGTGGAAGTGGCCATGGCAGCAACACGAGGCAGATGGCCCTGGTCCCAACAACCCGTACACGCACAAGAACCCGTACACGCAGCAGCTCCTTGCACGCGCCCTACATTTACGCCAGAACCTAAGCCGCGGCGAGAGCTCCCCCACAATTCCACGCTCACATCTTAAAGAAGATGCCTCCGCTTCCGAAGCCGAATCTTTTATCATCTCTAGGCCTTGGTTCATCTTTGAGGTCGAAGTAGCCGAAGAAAGGGCGCGGTACTTTCGCCTCTCCAACGAGCATCGGCGGCTCTATCCATACTCAGCTCGTGCGCAAGTCATCGAGTGGTGGAAGGAACGTGGGGACTGGAGAGAAGAATTCAATGAAACGAAGTGGGTTACTTCTTGGAAGTGGCGACACGAGTCCTCCTCCCCCGAGCCCGAGCCCGAGCCCGAGCCCGAGCATGAGCCTCAGCTCGTGCACCCTGACCCTAGACATAGAATGAAACTCACTCTAGTACACAATGCAGCGGATATGAAAAACATAGAATTCACCCCTTCCGAGATTGGTGACCTAGAGACCACCCGACTTCCGTACGATGAGCAACCCCCGGGTTTCTGGACTATCGAGGATGGATACCCGGGGCGACGAAACTTTCCTGGACAAACCTTAGACCTTGTCCCAAGCGCTAGGGAAGCATGTCTCAACATCAGCAAGCTACCCCCAGTTCCCCATGCGTTTCGACTTTTCCCAGATCCACCACCCCCAGGAGAGGATAGAGAGACGCCTCCAGAACTACCCAGACCGCAACAAGGTACTATGAGTCCTCCACCACAGAACTCGCAGGGCTCGGATCAGCACATCCCTCAAGCCAAGCCCAAGGTTCAAAATGAGGGCACCCATCCGCCACCGCGTCGCAGTGCTAGGATCGCAAGCTTGAAACGCCCCGCCGAGCCCTTGCCTTCAGAAACAGCACCAAACAAGAAACTCAGAGTTAGAGCAGCACCGAAGGCCGCAGCGCCTGTCACTCAGCGCACCACGCGGGAGACTCGTCGCACGAGGGCAGGACCTGTCCAGTCACTCCTCTCACGCAAGGAGTCACGAGGACCGAGCAAAGGGAAGAAGACCAGGCGCAGCAAACCTTCTGCTGTGACAAAGAGTCCGGCGGATTCTGGTCAACCCAAGGCAAGAATCAGCAGAGCTGGAAGGGCTGGAAGGAAGGATGCGGAGGCGCCCGCGGTAATCCCGCGGCTACGAGTGCGTGAGAAGCGTGACACGAAATGACCATGGATATGCTTTGATCAATATTCTCGTACGAGAAGTGTAGACGTGATGCTACATTTGCACTAGTTTGCAAACAAATCTATACTTCAATCCTGTAGATCCTAGGTCGACCTTGCATCGACGAAGTTCTGGTAAGCGCTTAATGATTGGTCAAAGGCTGACTGCTAAGAGCGAAGAACCATGCATTGACGAAGTTCCGGTTAGTACTTAAAAGTTGATCAAGGCTGACTGCTGAGAGCGAAAGACCATGCATGCATCGACGAAATTCCGGTGAGCAAAAGTTATGACCTTCAAGAGAAGTCTTGAGTCAACGTCTATGGCACAGCAACTGCATCGACTCCACTCTCCTAGCAATAAAATAATTCTACCAACGATCCGCATCCGACCTCTTTCACCGATTCTGCTGCCTTCCTTCGCTAATGATGACGATAAGGCGTGCAAGTCCCAAAAGCCCTGTTCTAAGACCATGGGCGCGTGTTTTAGTTAGAAGGATTCTGCAGCGTGGTTTTATGGTTGATATCATGCCATGCAGATTCCAAGCAATATGAGCCTTTCCAAATAACACAATATTCATCAACCCTATTGTACTATAATCCAAACAACAAAGTCATCTATTTTCATAATCTACCTTCCATTTCCTCACTGCCGGTGAAACCTAAGCCGCAAATTCGAGCCCGCTGGCCACGCTTCACGCGAGCTTAAACCCACCGGGAACTCCCTTCTGGAACAACCCATCAGAATCATATGCCTTGCTAATCTCTCGTAGTCTCCCATGCATCTCCTCGCCGTAGGAAGCGATGGGATGTTGGAAATTGAAAGCATAATTCATGTACTTGTAGGGAACAGCGGTACCGCGCTTAGCAGCATCCTCGTCGATTTTATCCAGGGCATTCTTGAAAGTTGTGAGAAGAAGCTCGTCATCATCTTTGTTCTTCCACCAGTTCAGGAGCAAGATAGACATGAGCGGACCGTTCGACTCATCGAGTCCCAGGCTGTTGTCGCACTTCTTCAGTAAAGAAACGGGGTAGGCTTGAAGCGTGAACGCGCACGTAATGCCTTCGAGATCTTTAAGGGGCTGGAAAGCAGCTGTGAAGATGTCGGAGGCTGCGATGAGTGTGGCGGCGTCGGCTTTGACTGTGGTGTTCATGTAGGCACACCTGAGGACATGTCAATGGCAGCATCACGTACTTGACGCGAACAACTTACCTCACAGCATCGGAAGACTGCTTCGCTTGCTCGCCAGCAGCCTCCTTCAAGTCCAACATCCGCATCGAATTCATCGCTTCAACCTGTGACTCCACATTCGCAAAGGGCGCCAGCACCTCCGGCTTCTCAACCTCACGCGTATAGTAGAGCTGATTCATGCAGAAATGCCCACCAAGAGCTGCGAAGGCGACACTATATCCCTGGCTGACCATGATGTGGGTCTCCTCACTGGCATCTGGCTTGTTCAACTCATCACAGTACGCTTGTATCTGGCCTGGGAAGCTGGGAGGGAAGTAGAAGACTGCGCCGCCCCAGAATGGTCCTTGCTTGAAGGTTTTGAGATCGAAACGCGTTACTATGCCGAAATTGTTGCCTCCGCCGCGGAGGGCCTTCCACAAGTCCGAGTTTTCCTTTGCGTTTGCATTGACGGTTCGCCGCTGGCTAGGACGACCTCGTAGTTGACGACGTTGTCGCAGATGAAACCTTCGCGTGATGAGAAGAAGGATAGTCCACCTGGTTCGAAAGAATGTTAGCGAGAATGAGATTCGCGCACATTCAAGTAGGGATAGATGTTAAAGAAGGGGAGAGCATTCGCACCTGCCAAAGCGAGTCCTCCGATACCACCAAGCGCAGACCGACTGCCCGACACCCCAAGGCCTTCCGCCGTGAGCTTTTCATAGATGGGACCCCACCGCTCGCCCGCTCCAAGCGATACAGCGCCATCTTTCAATTCGATGCCTTTGATATGTCGCAAGTCGACAGTGATTCCGTTGGTGATGTTGGAACAGCCAGGCATCGGCTGCTGGCCCGCTCCACGGATGGCAAATTGAACGTCGCCATCCAGCGCAAACGGTTTTATCAGCTGGACAAACTTGGATACCTCGTCTTTGTCGCGTGGGAGGAATATGGCAGCGGGCTCAAGATCGCTCTGGAGCAAGGAAAGATAGGATTTGTTGAGCTCCGCGAACTCTTCCGAACCGCCGATAACAAAACGATCGTTCGGAAAAGAAGCTTTGAGCGCTTCAAAACCTTTCGAGGCGGCCATTGCAAAGAGATGGCTTATGTTTGTGGATGAGGGGTAAAGCTCTGGGAGTCTCTTTTATGTCGGGATGACTACGCCGCATATAGAAATTGGCAGTCGTTGGAGCAATAGGGACTGGACAATAAGGAAAATAAGGTTAATGCATGGGTGGTGCAAGTAAGGAATGCTGACTGCATAATATAAGGCTTCCTGGCTTGGGATCTGAACGCGGGGGTATATTCCTGGAAGCACGAGATATACGTACGGAGTCGCGATTGGCTCCGCCGAATCATACCTCAAGTTAAGGCAAGCAAACATTACGAGATTGCTGACTTCTGTTCCAACCTTAGTGGTTGTCAACGCTGGATCGGCATGTTGGGGAGCGACGAGTTTTCTCATAGCTCAGCAAGCCCGCCACTTCCTCTCTCGTATTCACCAATCCACGCATCCTCTAACCACCTCGTAACTCCTAAACAACCATCTCGGACTTGACCGCATCTACAGTGACGTGCATAGAAGAAGGGTCAGAACGAGCGGGGCGACATCAACTTCAGGATCGTTAGTCTCTGCTGACGAGTGAACTTATTCTTCCACACGACCACTTGTCCACTTATCCATCCAGTTATACAAATCCTTTGCGTGTCTGGTGGAAGTATGGTAATGTACATTGTGATTAAGTGGAGCCCAGCAAATAATAGGTGAGCAATCTACCCAATCATCTAAACCGCTCGAACCTCTGCTCCTCCTCCATCATCCTCCTCACAGTATCCACAACCTCTGCCTCATACAGATCTTCCGGCACCTTCTCCCCCTTCAACACCTGTTTCTCATGCTTCGCCGCCTCATCTTTCGTCATAAGCACCAACTCCTTCATCTGCAAAAGCGAATTGTTCTGCCCAGGCGTCCGCTTGTCGATGAAATTCCCCTTCGGTCTAATCCACCTGCACAAACACAGTCTTGTAGTAAGCCCACTTACGACGCTCCGGCCATGATACACTTCCTCAACCAGATAACCCACGTCGTCCTGCGTGAAGGGAATCTTGAGCCCTTGTGATTCGAAGCCAAAGGATCGTGCTATACGTTCTTCTGCGCCTTGCAATAAGCCTAGGATACCGTCGTACATCTTGTCGCGCGATTTCGAGGGGAGATAGTCGTGTGGGTAGCCGGCGATTTCTAAGATGATGTGGTTTGCAACGGCGAGTCCGAAGATGGCGGGCATAGTTCCGAGGACGGGAAGGATTCGCACGCGGAAGTCTGGAAGTACACCGAGCTCGCCAACGCTCCCCTTTGCGAACTCTTCTTCTGATAAAGGGAGCAGCTGAGCCTTTCCTGGGGCAGTCCTCTCGGTAGAGTAGACGACGGGAATGCCATCTTTTACGCCTTGCCACCGCAGTCTTCGTCTTGTTGATTTAGAAAGTGGATCGTCCGTGCTTGTAGAGATATCGCCGATGAAGATTTTGGTGGGATCCGACTTGCAGCCCGCGCCCATCGATGAGATGACTTTGAGACTGTTCTTCGCGCAGTACGCCAGCAGCGAAACCTTGCTATCAATGTTGTCGATAGCATCAATAATGAAATCTGGAGCCTGGCCGTTCATAGGCGATAATTGCGTTGCTGCAGTCGATTCGTTGAATAGCTCGTTGCGACACTCAAAGTGCGTCCATGGCGTGATTTGCTCGAGTCGTTTCCGGATACAGTGCACTTTCGATGTTCCTACATCGGCGAGGGTAGCTACGGCGTGGCGGTTCAACGAAGATAGAGTGACCTGGTCAAAGTCGATGAGACGGATGTTGGAAACACCGGAGCGGGCGAGAGCGGCTGTTGCATGCGATCCGACGCCGCCGCAACCTACCACGATGACGAAGGCGGATCGCAGTTTCTCGAGTCCGTCGTCGGTGAGGAAGACACGGTTGCGAGCAAGCTGTTCGAGTATGAGTTCTGAGTAGTGATTAGCTTAGACAATTAGGAATGTCGCGAAGTCCGATCCTACCATCGTCATAGTCTCCTTTTCGTGCTCTTGCCGCGAGCGCCATACTTCGCTCGTCTTCCTTGCTGACGGGGAATGCGTTCGATGCAGCGCCATATTCAGTCAACTGTGTCATGTTAGCATCTCACATCAAAATTCACCAGCCGAATTAGAAATCCTCATTCGTCAGAGTGCGCGAAAGATAGATGTGCTCAAGCTCGGAGTACCTACTCTGGTCGCGTGATGATCTTCGTTTATGTCTGGTATCGATGCCTTGAGGTCCGCAACTTTGTACATACGCTTCGCCTTCTGCAGCCCCAGAATCGCGCTCCCCACGACCACCCCCGACACAATTGCTGTCGTGATCAATTGCGCATTGTGGTTCGCAGTCGCCCGAGATATCCACGAGGACATCTCGACGCTCAGACCGTGAAGCGTTACGACGTACTAGAAGGCTACCGAGAAGTCATAGATATCCGCAATATATACAAGGACATATGCGAGTTTGATAGAGGAGATGGCTGGTGATGACTTCATCGTGGTGAGCTTCAACATCGAAGTTTCCAACGTCGAAATATCTCCAGCTAGTCTAGAAGGGGCTAGGCGCTGAGGCTAATCCCAAAGTTCTCCTGACAGAGAACTGCAGATGACCTTAGGACCGCAGCCGCCAGCGAACCATACAGGGCACGCTCGACGCGTCTGAAACACTTTGCACGCGCAGAATAGCCAGCTGATCTCGAGGGAATATCTGGCTGCTCTTAAAAGCATCTCCGCAGCCCAAGAGCCCGCCTCTCAGCCCAGCCCTCTTCCGCCGAGCCCTCTCACGTCAACCGCCATCATGTCAAAAGTCACATTTGCGATAATAGCAGCCGCCGGCGCGGCAACCGGCGCAGCAGCGACAGCAGCCTTCTACTCCACCTCCAGCACAAAAAAAGAGACATCACCATCCATCACAACCACAACAACGACCACCACCACAGGGCCTCCACGACCCGCGCCTCTCCCACCAGTCTCCGGAATCCCATACCCCGCCGTCGCCGCCCAAAGACCCGTCGACCCAAGCGGCATCTTCCAATATGGCTTCCCCGGCCCAGTCGCTGATCTACGTCCTGCCGCCTCCCTCACATCCTCCTTCGACCGCCGCACACGAAACCCTCATTGGGTCGCCGAACACCTAACGCCCCAGTCCCTTGCAAACAACAACGCAGACCGCAAACACAGCGTCTTCGTCGAAGACATCACAATCCCTGAGATGTTCCGCGCAAAGCTCAAGGACTACTTCCGGTCGGGGTACGACAGGGGACATCAAGTGCCGGCGGCGGATGCAAAGTGGAGCCAGGAGGCCATGGATGATACCTTTGCGCTGAGCAACATGTGCCCGCAGGTGGGCGATGGGTTCAACAGGGACTACTGGGCGCACTTTGAGGACTTTTGCAGGAGGTTGACGAAGAGCTACCCGAGTGTTCGCGTTGTCACCGGGCCTCTATACTTGCCAAAGAAAGAGGCGGATGGCAAGTGGAGGGTCAGCTATGAGGTCATCGGGAGTCCGCCAAACGTCGCTGTTCCGACACATTTCTACAAAGTCATCTTCGCCGAGGACGGCCAGCTGGGTGGAAAGGTTGCGCTCGGCGCATTTGTCCTTCCCAACGCGGTGATTGCGAACAACAAGCCGCTGGGCGATTTCGAGGTGCCGGTCGAGGTGGTGGAGCGTGCCAGCGGGTTGGAGTTTGCGGCGAAGCTAGATCCCGTGAGGCGGAGGCGGCTATGTCAGGAGATCAACTGCTCGCTTGTTGTCAGGGAATATGCGCAGAAGCAGAAGGCCTTTGCAAAGAAGTGAACATGCGTCGCCTGTGATTTCTAAGTATGTATTCCAGCATAGTGGCATAGCATGGGTGGAGTCCGTCTCCGCATCGGTTCAGCGAATACCATATATTACATCTTTCCGGTTATGCCTTTTGCACTGCGCATCCGCCGCTATGTATACAAATCTATGATGACATGATCCATTGAAATGTCCCATCTTCTTAATACATCCCAGGCTCCAATATCGTACATGCCAAACCGTGCATCCCTCAACCACCGTGTCGCTCCAAATATCGATTCAATGCAGGCTCGTCCGCGTCGATGGGAGTTGAGTTTCCGTCTATGCCCGCCCTCGCTACCGTCTAGAAAGAGTTGGACAAGCTCCCCGCACCCTGCTGGCTCTCCTTCTGTATCCGCGCCACGTACGTCTTCGATACCGTGTTCCAGGCGGACATGTACTTTTCCATGCAGGCGGTGAAGCACGACTCTTCGCCTTTGGAGAGGGAGGCGTTGGGCTTGGGGACGCAGCGCTCGAAGCAGTGTTCGTTGAGTTTCTGCAGAGTGTGAGCAACCGATCTGTAGCATTCGCAGGCAATGTCTATGAATGAGATGGATCAAATGGGGGTGGGTATGTACCTCGACGAGCATGCGCGCGTTCTGCATGGCAGCTTCTTGCTGCACCTGGCGCATGACCTGCGTCTTCGGGTCGCTGGGGAAGGCGGACATGCCGGCGGCGCCTAATGAATCCATCGTGATGTGTATGTGCTTTGGAGGATCCCGCAAGTTTTCGTTTTCGTTGGTTGGGTGGAGTTGCGGATACAGAATGGTGATTCTTCCACAAAAATTCACGACGTCAAAGATCCAGGCAAGCCGACCCCCGAGCGGCGCTTCGTTAGCGCGGCGCGCACGAGCTCCCAGCGGAAAGGCCACCGTACCCAGCACTCCACTCCCGAACGCTCCCACCTCCGCCCACGCCGCCCGTCCATGTTGCCCACTGCACGCATTCTTCTTTTCGAATAGTCTTTCTCGCGCCTCCGCATTGCCGAAGCCAGGCTTCTTCCATTCTTTAGGCCGCACCGGGTAGACCGATTCACTGTGTTCTTGGTCTTGGATCTTGGATACGGGATTTGGACATTCGCGACCCAGACCCGTCTCGGTTGGATTGGACTGTGTAACCGCACAGGTGGATTGTCTTAGAGTGCTTCATCATGTTTGCGCGGCTATGGAGCAGCTTGGGCCTGCTGGCGGGAAGTTTGGTCGGCGTGAGCGCCTTGGGCCTGTCGGAGCATCCTGATATCAAGGCGATTCCTGTGAGTGTTGAGCAAGCTTGGAGATGGGATAGTACTGATGATTTGTAGCTGCGCACGCACAGTCTCGAGACCGTAAGTCAACCCTCGCCAGTTCCTAGGATTGCATGATTTCAGAGAGTGGGAAATGGAGTGGAAGCTGATCTTGTGCAGCCATTCCTCGACTCAGACATGCAGAGCCGCTGGTGGGAATTCGGCGGCGACACCATCATCCGCACCGACAAATACGTGCGTCTCGCGTCGGACAAGCCCTCACGCGACGGCTGGATCTTCTCCCGCGTACCGTTGACGGCCACAAACTGGGAGGTACGTTCCTTCTCTTGCTCGCCTCCAGCTTCCCAGCTCACGCGACATAGATCGAATTCGAGTTCAAAGTCACTGGCCAGGGCAATTTGTATGGCGACGGCTTCGCTATGTGGCTCACCAAGCAGCGCGCCACTCCGGGCAACGTCTTCGGTTCCACCGACAAGTTCGAGGGCCTCGGCGTCTTTTTTGATACGTACAAGAACAACCGCCCCGGCACAGTGTTTCCCTATATCATGGCTATGAATGGCGATGGGAAGACAGCGTACGACAAGGACAACGACGGCAAGGCGAACGAGCTCGCCGGTTGCTCTGTACGAATGGCCCATCTCCCTCCACATGTGGAATGGCAATAATGGGAATGCTAACTACCCCAGGCCCGCGGCATCCGCAACGCCCAACTCCCCACCAAGGCCCGCCTTACCTACTTCGCGGAAAAGTCCCTCAAACTAGAACTCCAATACAAAACCGAGGACGAATGGACGTCCTGCTTCGAAGTCGAAAACTTCAAGACCCCACCCGTTGCCTACCTCGGTTTCTCCGCTGAAACGGGCGAGCTCCACGACAATCACGACATCGTTTCCGTCCGCACACAGAACTTGTACATGCGTCCTGGTGCCGGTGGCGGCTCTTCCGGCGACGGCAAGAAGAAGACCGCTTCGAGTGTGACCAAGGATAACTTCATGAAGAGTGAGAAGGCCCAGAGTGGGGGTAGCTGGACTTGGTTCTTTTTGAAGTTTGTGTTCTTTGGATTGGCGATTACGGGAGCGTATGTGGGGTATACGGTTTATCGGGCGAGGCAGAGGGACAGGTTCTAGGGGTTTAATGGGCCGGGATCGAGAGTGAAGTGATGTAGTGGAAGATCGGACCGAACAAAAGAGGAGGCGGAGCTTTTGGGTGGGACGGTCATGTACAGGGTTGGATGGAGGAAAGTCTGGCCTGACCCGGGCGAGGGCTATTGATAGCGTTTTCTTTCTCCTAGCATCAGTGTTTGAACTCTCCTAGCAACTACGAATGCAGATCACGATACCACTCACACACTGCTACTAGGCATGAAACGGTCGTAGGCAGTGAACAATGAACAAGATCAAATGACAAAGAATCCAAACAAGAAATTGCAACTACATACGGTCCTCAGATTAGCTCTCCTGCTGTTCTCAAGCGCAACTAGACTCACAGCCGGCCCCTCCTCCCCGCCAACTTTGCAGCCAGCAGATCAGATAAGACAAACGACCGGGTTGCCCATCAACTTTGGCTTTTGTATGCCCCGACAAATCAGGACATCATCACCGGACCCTTGGCCTTGCGTGTAGAAATGCAATACGACCGATAGTTTTTTGTACCACCACTCTTCCCCCCAAACCACACATGTCCCTCCACAGACGTCCCACACACAAACACACACACCCAACAACAATGACCAGACACCCCACCACTAACAAGGCGCTCGGATTGAAAACTACATTTTTCACACGTCATGAGCAGCTCGCCGCCACGGGCCCAGCGCGAAGCAGTGAGTTCGCAGCAGCGGCGCTTCGACCCTTTTACTTTGTCCTCAGTGCGCGGGTGGGGTGGTTGGATGTGCGTGCGTGCGTGCGCGGCGTCGCATCGTGAACTCGTGAAAGGAAGGAGAAGTACCCAGGGCGTTGCGAAGGTGTGGCCACCCTGGAAGATGACGCACTCCCTCTGATATCCGTTCTTGTGAGACGCGCCGGCTAAGGCGGCCTCCAGTCAGGGCGACCGCTGGGTTGATTGGACCCGGGTTTGCTGCTGGACAAGGGGGTTTCGGTCATTGGGAATCTGGTGGCGGTTAGTAAACTCCCGGCGATGGAGGTCCTGCGCAAGGGTAACGGTCTTGGTGGAGGGGGTGGGCTTACTCGCTGCTCGGGTTGGGTGTGGAGCGGAAGAGAGTGGGCGGACAACGCGAAGATATGTCTAGCGGAGGCGCGACGTCACGGGCTGCGCTAGAGGACTGATCCAATAAGAGGCTAGGCCAGGTAGGTCATGTGATCGGAAGTTGATGTGCGGACGATCGATGGTTCTCGTTCTTGCTGTATTGGGTAAGTTCGCTTGTGCAGGCTGCATACCCCCGAATTTGGGGAAGGCCAAAGCGCCACTTCGTCTTCACCATCAACACCTCCACTCCTCATTCGCCGTGAACCACAAACATATTTTGCGAAAACAATGTACTTTATTCCGTCTAGAAAACACTCCTTTCTGCCCCAGCCATATCTCCAGACGCACTTATTCGTAAACGTAGCAAAGCGGGCCCGCAACCGTGGAAACAAGGTCCTTGATCATGTACGATTTCCCATCCACATTCAGCACCTCCAGATCAACCACGTCCGTTAACAGCTGTGCGCGGCTGTTGAACCCAATCATGCTTGTTCCGCCGGCGATGACTTGCTGCCGCTTGTCGAAGTCCTGCGTTTGCCAGATGGACCATGTGCGGTCGATCTGGGCGTGGTGCAGCCAGAAGGCCGGGTCGCCGGGGGAGGTGTAGAAGTCTGCGCAATAGGAGTTAGTATGCGTTTATAGCGTGGATCATGGGGGACGGGAGAGGAATTAATAGACGTACCAGATCCGGGATCTCCACTGATGGTGAAGTGACCTGCTTGATGCACGCCTGTGCCTGACTGCATCGTGGACTGAAAGGTAGCGATATCCTTAGTGCCAGTAATGAGAGAAGCAATCTTCGCGGTCGTGGCATCACGCTGGGTAAGGTAGTTTGACAGGTCGCGCTTGATGCAGCGCGGGTTGAAGCCGTAGCCGTCGCTGCGTGGGTTTTTGGGCGGTGAGGTGTCTCCTAGTGCTGCCATAGGACTGCATCGCATTAGCATCAGAAGCAGGTCACACGTGGGACGGAGCATACCCAAGATTGACCTTCATGTCCTTGAACGGACCCTTCTCGATGCAACCGCCACCTTGCCCGACCGGCTTCATACCGTTGCTATTGTGCGTTGTCTTGATGCCCTGACCGCTGATGCTGGTGTCACTTCCATCGAAGATGGGCGAGGTTTCTGGGGATGATGCCCAACGGCCCCAGTCCCAGTACTGCATCCAAGATCAGCATGCTAGCAATATCGGTGTCGATGGAAGGGGAGCTTACCGGCTGAGTACCATTGTATCCGCATTCTTTGATGAGCGCCTGTTCGTACGCATAGGTGAAGTATCGGTGCCATGAGAGGAAGTTGCCCTGGATGGTGTTAGAGGGTAGTTAGAGGGTGTGGGTGAGATTTACGTACGGTGCCGTGGATGGTAAGCGTGTTCTTCATGTGGATCGCGACAAAGTCATCGTATCTTGTCTTCGCACCTGGGTACTGCGCTGCCGGTAGCTTGGAGGGTGCCTTTGTGATGCCTACTCTGGATCAGCATTCTATCCTACATAAATCTCAATTCGAGCAAGAATCTGTACTTACATAGGACGGCAGCAATATAAGCCTTCTTTTCCGCAGCAGTGATATCGCCCCTTCAACAACCAGTCAGTCCTAGACCTGGAAGCAATGCGACCAAGCAATACATACCACTCCTTCCGCACCTTCAACTTATCCTTCGTGCAAGTCGTACTCTTTGCAATCGCCGCATCAATCGCCACCCTCCCCTTCGTCTGCAAATCCCCAACCGCATCCGCCTGCACAAAAACAGCCAGAAAGGACACAGCAACCAAGAGGGCATAAAGCCCTCTCAGAGTAGAACCGACCGCCATGTTGCCCGTCGATACAGGCTTCGCCGTGGTGAACCGAGTAAGCAAGTCAGCCGTTGGGGAACCGTACCCTCATCTCTTATACTATGCGAGTTTTGTGTAAGGCTACCATGTACGACTGCAGCCCATCGGGATCCCAGGCCGCTGAGTACCGGCAGTGTGTGCAACGACAGAGGGTTAGTAGATGAGATTGTAATGAAGGGGTGTAGGGGTATGGTGGCGAACGCCAACCAATCTGGTGTGAAGCGGTCGGCAGATGCGTTCAATTTAGGGAAATCTGGTAGCTGCGGGGGAAATTTCGTTGGGGAACGTGCAGCGGTGGCTCGAAATTCTTGACCATGTTCACCAGTCATAGATGAAGAAGTTTCCTGGGTGGAACAGAGAACATGGCACTCGTCTCAAAACGTTGCTCAGCGTGTTTCTTGCCGGCTTCAACCGTATGTCTTCAGATGGCTCGGAGTGATGGATTCGCTCTTGGAAAGTAGGCATGTATCGTCGTCGGAGGCATCCTCTTAGACACATATTGCCAAGCCGGCGTTCTCCTGCCACGCGCAGGTCTAAGATGGCATTCCGCTTCCTCCAAATTTGAGCTTAATTTTGGAGACGCCGGTGAATGGCTAAAGCAAATGCTTAAGCTTGGTCCACAAAGCCTTTGTGGCGCCAAACCTTGCCATAGGAAGGATGCCGCCGAAAGCGAAAGCCCTATGTGATATGGTGGTCAGCACGAGGATACATGGTAGTATCAATGAGTTCGTCAGTCACCGCCTTGCGCAGATCAGGAACACGATAATTTTAGTCAGTTTGTGATCGTCTTGCCTCTGTAGGCGCCATTGCCAGGATACCACGAGGGTCGAGGTTAGAGAAAACGGAAGAATTCATTGGTATTCCTGGACACTATATTAGGTATCGAGACAGCACGTTGTGATGCTGAATCTGATTATTTCCGATTGCTGCTATTCGTCCATGCGCAATATGGAGCTGACACGATGCATTCTGCCGGCAGCTGTGCTCATCTATATTCCTTGTCAGCAGATGAAAAGAACAAGATCGCACATCATCGCGGTTTGAACTTTATGAGAAGAATTGCTCGAGCTTCAGAACACAGGAGGCAAAGTTTGTTGCACATGTTCTATTACGTGATATTGTGTGGCGGCGCTTTCGTGCGCGCAAATTCCGCGAGGAAGTCGTTGCGCTAGCCTTCAGGCCGATGGAAATTATTCAACGTCATCAATCGGTGGTTACACCACCAACCCCGCATAATATCCACTACCGATGCAAGATATCGCGGGGAAAGATTGTCGAAGCCTGAAGAACTGGTAAAGGGATCGGTGTGCATCCGGATATGCATCCAAGTGTTTCACAGCCAAGCCATTCCTAAGATCTTATAAGTACCGCAAGGCGCGGCCATATGGGGACTGACGCTCGACACCCTCGCAGGAAATACCTCTGTCGCGTGGAATTGGCCGACAGGTAAGCGCGAGGTCGAGGCTGGTGCTGCTCATATACCCGGTCTGTAAGCGCGGCATTATATGCAGACACGTGCAATATTTGCACGCCATATTGGCCATGTAGAAGCTGCGAAAACAAGGCGGTCGGAGTGATCAAGGTTCTCGTATAATATTCGCATGTAGAGTGCTTCCAGCGATCGTCGCTGTTCGGTCGCGTGGCCCTCGGAGTCATGTCTCCTTTCTCCTCGCATGCCTCCCCCTTTCTCCTCCCACTGTAAAGGCATTGGCACGCCTTCTGCGGGAAGTCGTGTGCCAGATGTCGCGATGTCGCAATTTCGTAATGCCCAATGATCCGAACATCCATGCCTCGATGACTGTTGCAACAGGGATGTGCGTGGTTTCCGCGGAGAGCAGTGTCTCCTGCTACTCGCGACGAGGCCAAGTGTAACGAAGAACCCGTTCGTTGCAGACGATTCGAGCCCACACTCCTCCGCACGCATTTCTATCCATACCTTCTAACCCGCCGAATTCCTCATCGACCATTATATCCTCGCATCGCCATATTACCCTCCATTTCCACCGGCCTCGAAGTCTGCGGCAATTCCGCGAACTGTGTATCTTGCATTTCGTACTTCGTTGTATCGTCGTGGTTCAGTTCGTATTTTGTCGTAGGACCCGCGAGAGGATGCGAGTTTGGTGCAATCGCCGTCTCCACGGGTGGACGATGCGTCCATTTTCGCCGTCGCCAGAAGAACAGGCCTAGGATGATGAGCGCGATGAGCACTACGCCTCCAACCGCACCACCGATCGCGGCTTTTGTGCCTGTTGACATGCCACCAGAGTGCGATGACGGGGAATCCAGTGTAGAGGAGGGTAAGGGCGAGTCGGTAGGCGATGGGCCCGAGAATGCGGATGTTGCAGTCATGCCTGGTAGCTACAGCGAAGGTTAGCTTATTCTCTTATACTCTCTACCCGCTCGGCGCAACTAGAAGTTACTTACATTGAGAGTCGAAAACTCGTCCGTCTGAACCTCACCCACCTGCTCAAAGTTCCACTGCTCACCTTGCGGCTCGGATGGAGTATTCAAATCCATTACAGCTAATCCATTGCTCGGTTTCCGCGCCAAATGCCAACCTGTCCCATTTCTCTTGTTCGTTATGAAGAAAGTACCGTCGCCCCAAGGGCTGACCTCCCAGAAAACGCTCTCGTCCGACTTACTCCCCCGGATCATGTGCGGGGTTGTGTTTCCATACGTTGTTTCGTCTGCCGAGAACATAGCGCCGAGAAACGCATTGGCTCCTCCTGCTTGGGTACGCAACATGTAGTAGGTCTCATTCACGGCGTATAGTTGCCATCGTTGTCTTTCTCGGGTCGTGTTCGTGGATTCCCAGAACACGGCGCCTGCATTGCCGTTATTCGCGTTGAGGTTGGTGCCGATGAATGCGTCGGCTTTGCTTGGTTTGTTGTAGAGGTGGTACCACAAGCTTGCGTTGAAGTTCGCCATTTTGTATCTCAAGACCGGGTGTCTCGACCAAGACCATATGACTTATGCTAGCGCGTCCGTCGGGTAATAGGCGTCTTCAGGAAAGTTGTTCCTAGGTTCAACCGCAGGGCAATTAATGAACTGTTTTGGATAGTGCGGGAGGTCAGGATGTAATTAGTCCAAGCTATCGACTGCGAGGGAATGAGGTTGAATAGATGAAGCTCTCTTTGTGAGTCCGGTAGGCATACTTATGGCACCAACGTGGGGCCATTGGCCCCCAAAAGGCCCGCTGTTCAGTCTGTCGTCTCAAGTGCTTTAGACAAAATCAAAATCGAAGCCACAGGGGCATCCCCGAAGTCCTTGTCATAACCTCACAAGCAGGCAGGCACGGTTGCTAGCGCCCCCAATCCTCAGCCTCACAATCTTGTTGGTGCGTCTGATTGGGTTTATGTGAGATAGTGGAGGCCGAAACACTGCGACGATCTCGAATCGCGAGTTGACTAGTGGAGCGATGTGCAGACTTGCAAGAGTTCGGGTGACTATGGTCATATTCGAATAGGGATGTGTATAGGAAGAGCCCTTGGTTGATGTATCAGTTGTGCTCGGCTAGACCTGGTCGCAGACAATTGCGTCAGAGAAAGGTTCATAATGCGTGGAGACTTGCACGGAGCCTTCCTGAAGTCCCGGAGCCGTGGCATGTGGCTGCCAAGACGCCGCTACGGAAACCATCCTGTTTTAGACCTGGACGCCTTAAATGCGCTAAGCTTTTCGTATTCGCAGTGCAGGTGGCAGTGCGCGGCAGTGCAGCCAGGTCTTTTGAGGCGGGTCAATTGAGACCCGAAGCAAAGGTTTTGATAGTTGATTGTCAACTGCTTTGCATTCGTTGATTCTGCATACCCGTGCGAACAAGGTCGGATGAAGGCTGGTTGCAAGGTTGCACCCCAAAGACCGGGACATGGGCGTGCTGAGACACCTCGGGATGTGGGATCCAAGTCCCGATTTCCTTCTTGAAGGGCAAGAATTTGGTCCTTTGCCTCCAGCTCGCTCGCGGCCAACAGCCTACCCACCACGCGCTGGTGTTTGAGCTCCCCTAACAGGGCTCAGTCACTGTCCGGTACATTCGTTTCCTTCCGTGTACAGTCCGCTTGACCATCGTCGCTCACTGAAGTGATTTTGTTCTGCGAAGCTCGCGCCGAAGCTTTACTCATATAACCGCATGTTTCTCTTCTCGTCTTCACCCTGCATTTGTCCCAGCATGACGCCCTTCCGTAGTTTCATGTGGACCGCCAGCTGCTTCATGCCTCCTTTCCATCGCCTCATGCCGTCCCTCCGCTGCCTCGACCGGAATCACTTCGGCCGGCAATTCCGTCGGAGCCTTAGCCTCCACCGCCATCTCGTACTTTGAGTCCGTTTCCGCAGACAATTCTGGCTTCACTACCCCAACATACGCGTTATCCACATATGGATCCTGCTTATACGCATACCGTTCCGCGTAATTTTGCTCCTCGGGATTGGCTGGTTGGTAGGCTGACGCCTGTTGTTGTCTTTTGCGTCGCCGGAATAGGAAGAGGCCGAGGACTACGAGCGCAATGAGAGCGACTCCGCCAACACCGGCGCCGATGCCAGCTTTCGCAGCGGTGCTGAGGCCGCTTGAGCTGCTGGTGGATGTTTCTGCGGATGTGGGTGTGGAGGAGGATGTGGAGGATGCAGTAGGAGTGCCCGGGGAAGAGTTTGTGGCGGTGGGAAGCTATTTGCGAATTAGCACAGTACTTGATGAAAGAGCGGGGGCATCGCACGTTGACCGTAGAGTATTTCTTGTTTTCGATCGCTGATATTGCTTCGAAATAGAAGCTCTGCCCAGACGGTGGATCCGGTTTCGTGAGGTTGGCCTCCCTTCACGCGAAGCACAAGTCAGTAAATATCCTACGACAACAAATTTTCATATAAACACCTACATCACAGACTGCGTGCTGACATCGCACAGATGCAAGCCGGTCTTGTTCGACTTATTGGTCAAGTAGTAAAAGCCGTCATTCCACGGCTTGATCTGCCAGTACACCGAATCATCCGTAAGGTTTCCTCTTGTCGTTCTCGAGGTGATCCCGCTAGGCACGTTGGCATTCGAGTCTATCTGCGTCGACAGGAAGCCGTCCGGACCAGAAGCTTGTGTCCGCAGGACATAGTAATCTGAATCGATCGGGTAGATCTGCCATTGCTGGTGGGGTTCCTTGATTTTCGCGGGCTGATAAAATGTTGTACCGTAGCTGTTGTTCACGTGCAGAGACCCTCCCATGAACGCGCTGTTGTTGTTGCCCTTCGTGTAGATGTGATACCACTGATTTGGGTCAAAGTTTGCCATTGTGAGTTGCGTGATGAATGAAGGCGCGACGCGCAGTTCACGATTGGGAGAATAAAATTTGGGTTGATGGCGTATATGGTCGCCGGGGGATCAACCAAGCTTTGTAGCGGGTGCATAACGGATCCCCAGCTAGGGCCCCATGCTCCCCGTCAGAGCATGGGTCGCCCAACGTTGGTTGCCTGACATGTTCCGGCGATCTGTATGGTTACTACTGGCAATCTAACGCTTTCCGACTAGTAGTCAGCCTTAGCAGAAATAACCTCAGGTGGAGGCGATCATGGCTGAGGGACGCCCCGAGATCCCATCTTCTTCTGACCTAACCGTATGCAGCGTGGCTCAGATTTGCGCAGCCCTACCATGCACAACACCAGATCTCAAATAGAGTCATAAAGGCTTACCACACTCCACTAGGCCTTCCTACCCGCGTTGATGGAGGGCATACGCTGTCTGCAACTCCAAGACTGTGCAACAACTTCTGGGCGTATATTTGAGGGGCGTGTCACCAGCTGTTCCGTCTAGTGACGAGTGAAAGCCAATGAATCGTTGATTGTGCGATTTCAGATCTTAGCGCGTGTGAGCAGTACGATCGGTCGGCATTGGTTTCAGCCCCCGTGGTGCGATTAGCAATCGAGCCTTTATGCCTGGTCTTGGGGCGCATTTACGCCCGGTAGCATCGTGCGCAGCGGCCGCAACAGAAATCACAGGTACGTTTCGAGATGTACGTAAGCTCTAATAAGGTGAGGAAGAAGGGTTTCACCGCCTCGCTGGTAGTTGATCTCTAGCAGCTTCAGCCGGCATTTCGATAGGCGATGTATGCGCCGCTGGCAGTTCTGCGCTATCGTCGGTCGCAGCCAATTCCGATGCATGCCAACTCCCAGGCTGCGCTGTGGTGTCCTCGTTCGCTGGGAGTTCGGATTTAAGTACCGGTTCTTATCAATTACCGCGGTGTTGTCGTTGGTGGCCAATTCGACTATCGTATAGGGGTACATCTCTTCTCCGTACTTAAGATAGACTTCTTTAGAGTTTTGTTTGATGGTATGCTTGCTGCTGCACCTTTCGTCTTCTCTAGAAGATGAGACTGAGTATGACGAGTGCGATGAGTATCACACAGCCAAGAGATGCATCAATAGCGGCTTTGGCGGGCGTGCTGAGACCTCCGGAGCAGAAGTAGCAGCTGGTGAATTTGGTGCATTGGTAGAATTTGCGAGTTCTGTTGTACTTGCCGATGCCGTAGACGAAGACGTTGGAGAAGGCGTCGTGCTCGTTGCGTGGGATGACACCACTCTAGTAGTAAACCACTACCGAAAGTTAGCGGTTGCGCGCTTATAGAATCCGTGATACGAAAGGCTTACATCAACGGTGTAATAGGTCTTGTCGTTGATAGTTTCGATTGGCAGGAAAGAGAATTGTTGTTTAGGATTTGGGTCCGTGTCTTCCATATCCATGAGTATCGACGTCCCATTGGCGGTTGCATGCCAGTATGTTCCGTTCGCTAGGTTCGTTAAGTAAAACGTTTCTACTTTCTCAAAGGCGATATCGCCCAAGATCAGATGTTGTTCGTCGAATGGACTGTCACTATGCCGATCACCAACTGTTCGACTTGTCCCATCAAGAGCGATGTAGTACTATTTGTTAGAATCGAGTGGTAACATGATTGGTGGCGTGAGTGGTGTGAGTGGTGTGAGTGGTGTGAGTGGTGTGAGTGGTGTGAGTGGTGTGAGTGGTGTGAGTGGTGTGAGTGATGTAAATTTCCTAGCAAAACAAAATCGGCTTGATCCTGCGGGCGTATATCGACCCTCAGAATTATGTAACGCTGGATATTTGAAAACTCAGGCCTCCACCGCTAACGCTGAAAAAAACCCGCAAGGTGCCTACTCTAGGCCTTGCTTCTGTTATCGAGTAAGACTCGGGTGGTAGCGTTAACATAACCGCCCCCTCCCGCGAACCGTGTTGCAAAAGTAGGACTCCTGGGTCCGAACCACCCAGGAACACATGTGGCATTGTCCAGCATTACGCGGGTAGATCGAGCTCAGGTGAGACGTTGCAAGATCGGTCTGCATAAGGCGGTCAGCATTCGGCCCCCGTCGATGAAGTTAGACGCCAAGACGGGTTACAGCCTCCACCCAAGCTAGGAATAGATAAGTGCTTCACCTTAGACGTGAGTTTGCTCAAGCGATTCCTGTAACATCGAGGAACGAACTTTGATGCTGGTGTTGTACACAACAAAGTTGTAACCAAGACTTGAAGATGACTGAAGGTCGTTGATTTTGCTAAATTCATATACCCTATCGCGCATCCAAAATGTTCTTTTCCATACCGATGACTGCCTCCCTTATCGTAGGGCAATAATGCCTCCGCAAGATCTCGCCCTCCCATACCGTCCCTGCGAAAGGGTTGCTGCCTTCGACTTCCGGCTTGAGCGCATCGAACACGCCGTCTCCTCTTCGCTCTTCGGTTATCCAAAGTGCGCTTACCCTGCGCCCATGGGCTTTAGTGATTTGAGTGAGCAGGCCGAGCATCGCAGTGCATGACTTCTCCGGTAGGTGAAGAGATATGGTCATTAGCTGTTTGCAAAATGCCGCCACTCGGTTCGGAGGAACACCGCGCAGCGCTGTTGGTGGCAGAAGGACAGAAGATAAAGATCGAATGAGCAGAACAATGGTGGTCTGCACATTGATCTTGTTGGCTACGGGTGCGTGCGATTCTGCTGAGGTAGGGTCCGGTAGATGGAGGGACTTGGTGCTGAACTCAATATCCGGATTTAGCGATACGGCGTGAAGTGTTCGATACAAGTGCGTGATAAAGAAGCTCAAGTCGAGCTTCAGCGTTGACGCAGTCTTCACACCATCCTGGCCGTGGAGCAAAGCAAATGCGGTGATGACGCAAAGAAGCGACTCTCGCGTGAGACTTCTATCCGGCATCTCGTCGTCATCCTCCTCATCTTCATTCTCTTCATCTTCATCACTGTCGAGCTCTGCTGCTGCTGAAACCTCTGCAGTACTGATGATGTCTCTCAAGGCCTCCAAGATGTCACCGAAGAAATCCTGGTTGATCAGGTGCGCGTACTTTGCCAGCCCTTCCAAGACAGCTCCCATGAGCCTCTGCGAGCGCGCCTTCAATATCCTGAAGTATGCAACAAACACCATTTTGAGGGTCTCTGATTGCATCCTGTCGCGCTCCTCGTGGCTCACTGCAGCGTCTGCTTCTTTGAACTCTTTCTCGATAGCCTTGTTTTCCTTGAGCTGCTTGCGCCACTTCTTTGTCCGAAACTCGCGCTTTTGCTTGAGCTTTTTCCCGGCGTAGTCTTGTTCCACCTCGGGCTTGTCGACGGAGTTGTGTGAAGCTTTGACTGACAGTTCGCCCAATAATCGGAGATGAAGGAAGGTGTTGAGGACGCTCTCGTCAAAGTGGTAGTTCTTCGCCTTCATCATTTTAGACAGCATGGTGACAGCTTCCAACGATACGTTCCCCTCCTCGTCGTTTTGGAATAAGGTTTCCAGCGTTTCCCTGCATCGGACGAAGTCGTCGTCGACACGCCTCACGCTCATCTTGCCGATCAGGATCTGTAGCAATTCCCCGCGGAAGTTGAAGTGCGGCACCGCTAGAAGCGTCTTGCACGCACAAGTAATGGCAATAGTCGCCAGGCCCGCGTTCTTCTCCGGATTCTGGGTAGGGCGCAATTTGGCCAACTTCCCCAATTGAAGGACAAAAGCGTGGTACCCCGAGACAAGCTTTTGCTCAAAATTGCGCAGCTTCCGTACCTCTTTGGACACCTTGTCGCCCATGGCTTCTTCGTCGAGTGGACGTATGCGGTAGCCAGGAATAAGATCCTTGAATATCGCCGTTTGTGTGGCCAATGCCAGCTTCTTTACGGTCGCATTGTTCGACGCCGCAAGGGCTGCCAACGTCTTCAAGGCGCCAATGTGCTCTTCCGGGTCCTCATTGAGCAGGCCTGCTATCCGCGCAAGCTCCTCCTTCGCTTCGAGGATTTGCTGTCGCGGTGGTATCTTCGGCTCTTTCACCAACTCATCCTGCTCCTCGTTCTCGCCCTCGCTGGCAGAGGCGATGAAGCTGTCGGCTTTTTCTTCCTCCTTCTCCACAGCCTCGATCGGGTGCGCCACCCAGCCTTCTACCGTTCGGACGGGTAGCTTAACATTCTCCTTCTGCTTCTTCTGCTTCCGCGGTCGCTGTTCGTAGTCCTGCTCGAGGTCCCATTTGGACGCATTCGCGACAAAAGCCGGCTTGTGCTCTTGTGACGAAGGGGGTGCCGATGCATCGTCCGCCGGAGGGGAAAGACGACGTCTCTTTGCGGCTGGTATGCGCGACATTGGGTATATGGGTGGGTGTTGACGAAAGATTGAAGGGTCGGAAGCTCTATCCGCACCGAAATAATTTTAGTCTTGGCGTCGGCGACGGAGGGGCATTTTTCGCCGACCTCCACATTTTTTTCTGGCCCGCATCTTCATCGCTGCGCGAACTTTTGAAACTTCGACTACACACCTTCACAATGAGACCGCTTACAGAGGTATGCTCCTGGGTGTGGATTTATGCCCGTCGCGTGCTAACAGTTCTTTTAGACCGAGACAAAAACCCTCTTCGAGAAGCTGGCCGGGTACTGCGGCAGCGGCATCCAGGACCTGATCACCGCTGGCTCCGCCGACGACCGTCACGTCTTTCGCGTCCAGGGCTCGCGCGTCTACTATGTGCGCGAATCCCTCGCCAATCTCGCTACCTCCGTCAAGCGCGACAACCTGCTCTCGCTCGGCACCTGCCTAGGCAAATTCACCAAGACTGGAAAGTTCAGACTGCATATCACAGCGCTGAGCGTCATCGCACCGCATGCGCGGTACAAGGTGTGGGTGAAAGCAAATGGAGAAATGCCGTTTCTGTATGGAGGCAACGTGTTGAAGGCGCATGTGGGAAGGTGGAGCGAGGACTGCCCAGAGCACCAGGGAGTTATAGTCTTGTCAATGACCGACACGCCATTGGTGAGCACAGTAAAGATTACAAGCAAGAAAATAGTAGGCTGACGAGTGGATAGGGCTTCGGCGTCAGCGCACGATCAACAGCAGAAGCGAGAAAGCTAGACCCTACGGGCGTCGTTACATTCCGACAAGCGGATATCGGAGAATACCTGAGAGAGGAAGACACGCTCTTCACAACCTGATGACGGGTATTGGGTACGCATACGTAGAATCGCTTGGAGTAGGATGTGTTGGACACATGCGCGGAATCGAAGTGCGCGGAGCCGCGTCCGGGTACGATAACATCTCCTCAACAGAGGCTATGCGCCAAATGCATCACGAGAGCACAGCAATGGTCCTTGGAAATACACGAAAGCAGCAAACAATTTCGGGCCAATGACGATCGACACGAAGAGGGTGATACCCATTGGAAGACATCAATTTATCCTCTACCCATCACTTAGCAACTGGTTTTTGCAAATGACACCAGTGCATATGTCCTCCATGCTATCTATTCTTTGTTGCGAAGGTATAGTTCCACAAATCCTTTTATTGCCGGCAGGTTGATCTCCGCACACTCCAGAAGAGAGTGCCTCACTCGGATTTCCGCATCAAACCCTCCTTCTCCACCTCCCCCTCATCTGAGCACCCTTAATTCAAGACGACAGAGCGCATCTATTTCAAGACATTCTATGTCCGGGCAAAGTATCAACTACGACATACCAACCCTCTGATCCATCCCGCCCCATCTCAATCGTCCTTTACACCCCTTAATCTTTCTATCCTCCAGGCTCCTTACCGTCATCGGGGTCTTTACCCCTCCGTCCGCACATGCCTTCTTAACTCCACCGCCACCGTCAGCATCAGCTTGTCTCCCACCCCCTTTTCCTCCTATACATTGGTTGGTTTGTCGCATTACACAATACTTGCCTCCAGAGTCCATCTTTGTCAGTCGATCCCATACGAAGCTTCTATTCCACTCGTTTCACTGGTCCCTGGCCTATGGTAAACTCCCATACTCGCTTCACTAAAGATCAATTTCTGCACATTTCACTGCAGCAAATCGTTATCGGACCAGTTGTTGGGATTTGGGTAACTAGATGAGCATGCGGAACACATGTATGGAAGGTCGAGCTTGCTCTTATTCAGACGAAAGGGCGTAGAATTAGCGCTGAGCAGTACTTGCGGAGACGATGGATAATTGTTGCGGTTCTTGCATTTTTCTAAGGAAGATTTAACAGGTCAGAACACCGTTCTGAACAATCCGTGGAAACTCAATAAGATCATGCTAATTATGGATTCTATCCATTTTGGAGCATAGCAGATAATCTCTCACAAAACAGTATGAACACATGCCTACTCAGTACCTGTGTCCGCTAGGCACTGACAGGGTTTGCAGGTGGGGAGGTCTGATTTCGAGGATGGAGTTACGGTCTGAAAATCTTTCCTTCTTAAGGGGTGCTAAGGGTGGTCACGATTGTATTTTTAATTCTGATGTCATTTTTGTGGTCGTGTGAATCTGCCATTAAAGAAGATGATTGATATAATTTTATACATAACCAGACCCAACCTATTCAGACGCTTTACTTTTTGGCGATGGTCACAGAAGCAGATGATGAAAGTACGTGCTGTACACTGTGGCCTCGACCAAACTTTCATACAGTCCGCGGCTCGAGTCGCATTGGCACTTCCATGGTCGAGCTACCAGCTGTCAAGGGGTGGAAAGCCAACGTTCTTCTGCAATGAGCACAGTGCATATTTGCAATAGGTATCGAGTTTGGGCAAGACTTCATTCAAATAAATAATTTACAGTTCACAACCAAAAGTATATCTCAATGAAGAGTTGAAAGTTCTTCCGACCCGCCGTCTCTGCGGATTCCAGATCCGGGCGTCAGGCGTCGTTCCTTGATTACATCTCTCTTGCAGCTTCTTTTGCTAGCTCTTTCCTTCCTCGAATGCAAGGGGTATCTCGTTTCTGGTATGCGCTGGTAGAAGAGCTTATAGGACAGCGTAAAAGAACGCTCCAAGGACACCTGCGAAGGCCAGGCCGTTGCTTGTGCTGAGCGCGGTAGCAGCGCTCTCGTCCGTGGTGCCGTTACCCGTGGTGCCGTTCTGCTGGAGCATGCCCTTGGTGCCTGCGGTGCTGTTCGGGGCGATGTTGGCGGTGGCGTTGGCTGAAGCGGACTTGAACTTCTCGAGGGTGTTGCCAGTGGTCCTATGTAAGTGTTAGGTCAAGCGAGTTGTGGACAAGAGTAGGGTACACGTACGGGCCGTTAATCACACCGACCATACCACCCTGGCAGTGCTTGCCCTGGGTGCAGTAGAACCAAATTGGCCTCGAAGCGTTTGTGACCTCGTACATGAATGTCGTCGCAGCGGCCTTGTCTGTGCTGGGGATGTATCCAGACCAGAAGCCATCGTCCATGGGCTCACATGGCGCGGCGAAAGAAGCCTGGGCGACGGAGTGGTTCTTGGGCCAGAACTTGAAGGTGACGGTGTCGCCCTCGGCGGCCTTGACGTTATCGGGCTCGAAGACCAACTCTGAGTTGTTTCCGACAACCACGAGATGGTCGGCGGCAAGGGTGGTGCCGACGACGGCGAAAGCGGCAGCGATGGAGAAACGCATTATGATTGGATGTAGTGAAGAGAGACTAGCTCGTCAAGGTATAGTGGATGAATAGTAAGTATTAGGGGTTGAAAGAACCGAATGGAGATAGTTGGTGTCGAACGTGTATGAGAATGAAGTCTTGGGCCTGCCTGGGGAAGAAAACTCCATGAGGGCATTTGAGGCCATTATATACAGCAGAGGATTGAAACGCGCACGCTGGGCAGAGCATGTCCAAGATAGCCCAAGATGGAAGCCACGGCCTGAGCAGGCAATGGTCGAACACCTTCGAGACCTAAGGCGTCGCGAAGGCATGTGGAGAAGCGTTTCCGTCCCGTATCCCGGTGCGTGCAGCGTGCTGTGGGGAAACACAAGATTGCTGTGATTGGGCCACGGGCACAGGCGGCAGCGTTCAGCCACTGGGGTTTCGGAGGCAGGCTATTCTTTGCCTAAGTTTATTGCGTGGCTGTTTGAGGGCCAAGGAGTCTAGGACGGCAAAGTGTCGACGACCAGGGTCATGGCGTTTCTGTGGAAGGGATGAAACCCGACGAGAGCGTCGCGAAGGGATGAGACGTTTCTGAGGCAAATGCACGGACCACTTCGGGCCGCCTACTTGCAATCATCAGTCGCCTTCGCCACCTGACAGGCTTGACGACGTGAACGCTGACCGGCTTTGCTAACATCTGGGGTGCAGCGAGTTCGGCTTGGGGTTCGAGAAATATGTTTGTCGTTCGGGTGGTTGCAAGGGTGGCGCCCGTGCCATGGCATGTTTTCCAAGCAATCGCTCCGTCAATGACCCAAGCTCCTTCGCACTGGATCTCAACAACAAAATCCAATGTCACGACGCCATTGCGCAGCCTCTAGGGCGACATTCGATGATGTCTCACTCCCTACGCAATGGCTGTGCTGTAAGCTCTGACGATGCGCTATTTGACAAGCTGATCATCAATGCGATCGAGAAAGCGGCATTTTGGGCGGCTTCGGCGACGGCAACGCACAGCGCGGAGAGCATTTCGAACCGATCAACGGCGTCGACGTGTGTCCCTCAGTGAGTCTCTTCGTCCCGTGTCACTTGCCTACTGCCGTGCAGAGGAGCTAGTAAATGTGCTCTGAGCTGCGTGGAAGACTCAATACTAGCGCAAGAGAACATGCGATCCAGTGATGGCTCCCGAGGCAAGCAAGGGGTCTGTCTCGGCGATGAGTCCCTTCATTACAGTCGTTCAAAGGAGGCCTCTCCCATCTGAGCAGCCGTCCGACGAACAATATGAGTGACGTCGAAGCTAAACAACGTTAAGCATTCCGCAAATAGAAACCCTAGCCTCGGCCGAAGGCGAACATGGAAGGTCAACGTAGTGGTACTCTCCCTTCGGTCCTTTTCCATAATAAACAATAGCTCCCTACGTCACACGCTTCGCCCTGCTCTATTGGATCGCTCTACCAATTTGCCCGTTCTGGCTCAACCGATGTAACCAACCGTTAGCCTCGGAGAAAAAACCTCGCTACAACGCCCAAAACGGGGTGACAACTCAGCCACATCCGCGACCTTATTTCAAAAATACACCCATACCCTGCATCTACCAGGTAGTCTCTCCGCAAGCTATGGACGCAGCTCTAGCTGTGAGGCCTCCCAGGCGCCACTTTGTGCGGTCAGCTGCACTGCTTCGAGTTGGGTCACCAGACTTATTGTATTGGATCGTCACGGTTTACCCCCGCGCTGACTACACTCGGGCCAATCCGCAGTGTCGCCGTGACGACGGATTGTCATGAATTCGGGAATGGATGCTAAGGGCAATGCTACACAAATGGGTATATATACTGTGGTCTGATTGAGCAGGAACAATCATCCGATCGACTCTCCAGCTCAATCACTCTATCTTTCTACCAATAATCGATCAGTCACGTATTCCCATCAATCACTCAACACCATCTCAAAAGATCAAAACTCCAGCCACAAACATGAAGTTCACCAGCTCCGTTTCCGCTGCCGCCATCGGCTTCGCTTCGCTCGCCTCTGCCATCACAGGTAGGTCGTCACCATACACCAGTCGCAGAAACAAACACTAACTATCCTAGTCTCATACGACACCGGCTACGATGACAAGTCCCGCTCGCTCACCACCGTTTCTTGCTCCGACGGTGCAAACGGTCTGATCACCAAGCACGGCTGGCAAACACAAGGCGCCATTCCTGCCCCATACATCGGCGGGTACCAGGGCATCGCCGGCTGGAACAGCCCCCAGGTAAGGAGACACCTCTCTTACTACATCCATCAATAAAGCCTAATGCATCTTGCAGTGCGGTACTTGCTACAGTGTCACATACAAAGGCAAGACCATCTACGTCCTCGCCATCGACCACACCGCTTCCGGCTTCAACCTCGGCAAAGTCGGCTTGGACGCCTTGACGAACAACCAAGCCGCCCAGCTCGGTCGTGTCGATGCGACATATGTGCAGGTTGCGACCAGCAAGTGCAATATCTAAAGTTGAGATTGAAACAGACGAGGAAGATTGTGGGGCGCGCGCGGTTAACGAGCACGAGTAACGCCTTTCCTTTACAAAGTCAGCCGCATAGCGTGGGTTGCATGGCATTTAGCCGGTCATTCCTTGGTGTCTAATTTATAAAATCATAATGCATATTGATCACGTCTCTTTTCCTTTGCGTGATGGCAATTCGCCCGTTGGTGTGACCGCGGTCGCATTGCACACTGAGAGCACTATAGGAGCTCGAACCGAGATCACGAACTACCCGTTTCGGACCTGCATGCATGAGATGCATATTGGTGAAAACTTTTAACGCGCTAGCATGACCGTTTGGGTCGAGGTCGCAGTACGATGATAGATCTGGATCAAGATACGAAACGGTATCCATCGGGATACACGGTAAAGGCAGCTCAGCTCATGCTCTCTACAACGACAACTGCACCGTCTCCTCCGCCTCCGTCGGCCTCCCCATCCTCACCACCCCCGTCCTACTCTTCAAATCCATCACAATGTTAAACAGCGTCCCACTCCCACTCTCCGGCGCCTGAACCCGACAAATCGCACTCGGTAAGTTCTGCTCGTCTTCAAACAACCTCCCGACCTCCTCCCAGCTCGGCTCCGCGCCCAGCTTCCCAGTGTTCTCCGTCATAGTCTTAACGCGTGTCGGCGAGCACTTGAGCCACACGGTGTCTACTTCCCCAGGATGCTCGAGCAGCAGGTGGTTCGCGTGCACCACGCGACCTTGCTCATCAGGGAGGCATTTGGCGAAGGTCGACTTGGTGAACTCGAGACCGATGCTTGTGGTTGCGTCGGCGATTAGGATATGCGCTGAGGCTGCCATGCCGTAGCTCTGGAGTTTCTGCACTGCTTCCTCGGCGGACTGCGATTCCAACGCCATGCGGAGGCCGAAGTGAACGGGCATGCGCGATGCATCCACGCCATGCACTTTGATAGCGTTGAGCAGCGTTCCGACACCCGCACTGTTAAAGCCAATTTTGCCGATAATACCCGCTTCGGTGACTTGAAGGATAGTCGGTTTGCCTTGCTGGATGATCTTGGTGAGGATCAAGTTCGGTTTCTGCTCCGTCATCCACTGTTCCATTCCTGTCAGCATTCCATTCACGGCAAGTAGGCGAAAAAAGAACGGGCAAACCTTACATCCCAATTCTGCGCCAACCAAGCTCTCTTCTCCGTCCCCCAAGCCAATGCCGTACACCCATCACTAAACAGCCCAAAGTTGATCTCCGTGCGAACATTAATCGCCACGATATCTAGTAGCTCTTTCCCGCTTCCATCGGCGATACCGCGCATCTCTTCGTGGTAGGCGGGCCATTCCTCTTTTGCGGTTTGTTCGAATTTCTCGGCATGTTGAAGGACCTCGGGCCAATCTTGCTTGCAGTTCTTCTTGAAAAGGGAGGCGTAGAAGGCTATGCAGCGCGCTATTTCAGATTTTGCTGCGGTACCATGTTGATGACCGATCTACAAGTACGATGTTGGTCAGTTGGGTGTTGGGGTGGGCTTCGAGTGTTAGTTTCGGAGGGGTGGTGGTGCCGGTGGTGGTTGCGCGGTGGAACGGGATGACGTAGCGTACCTCGTATGGCGTTCCTTTGCATTCGACGGACAACATAATTAAGAGCGTGTATGCCGTCTGATATATCACGAAGCTATGCTGGTTTCTTAAAAAGGAACGTTCACGCGAGAGTGTCGCTGCTCGGCGACTCTGATCAGATAGATAGATAAGCGCGCTTAGATATCGCGGATCTGCACTTCCTCGGCAACAACGCGCCCACATCCGCCTCCTCCTCAAGATTCTATAATAGATACTTTCCTCCAACGTTATAGAAGACCTATCGATAGGATAGAGTCGCCGATCGACCGTATTTATGCAAGGTACAAACTTACTCTAGGATTTCTTGCAATGTCCTAACAAATCAAATTGCACGGAGGTCGTGATGGTCGAATCGCTTTATTGTCCTCATTCCCTTCTGCTTGAAGGAATGCCGATTCAAAATTGGTCTTTGCCAAAACGCGTCTTCGGCAGCTATAGTTGTGGAATCGGGGCTTTGTCCGAATCAGACTTCACCATCCCATGCTCGACTTCAAGATGCGCGAATTCGCTTTCACGTTCTTCTACACCAGCACCGTAGCATGCAGACTTTTCAACGGAAGATAGAGGGACCCAGTGTGGAGGATGGCTCTTCATCGTACATGAAAGAAATGGAAGGTGAGCATTTGCTCCAAACTATACGGAAAGAATAGTGGGTCAACACTCCGAGGTTAGATTCCTTGAAGGTATATGCTCAACGCGATCAGCAATCTTGCGATATCAACGAGCGCATTTACATGCCATATCGCCACGGCTTAAAGATTTTTCCCAGAAACTGACTCATCGACAGCGAGGACAAATCCGAGAACTGCTCGTTACGATGAAGTCTCGAGGATCGCATTTGTAGCAGGAGAGTATATCGTGCGAGTCGTCTGATGGCGAGTTCGAAACGACCAGCAGAGTACTCGTCTGCGTCGTGTGAGCAGATGGCCCACGTGGCCGCGGTCATTCGTACGGAGATAGACGACCGTACAAGAAACAAGGTAATTTTCACCGGCCAGGCCCTTCAGCAACTATGGTTTCATCGTGCATGGCATTTTGCGTCCGACGTCTCATTTTCTGCTTCCGGAGTGTCATTTTCTCATCCCACCTCCACAAATTTAAGCTACTAAGATCGTTACCAAAACCGTTACACCTCGCATTCTCATCGCGAATAGTTTCTCCTGGGTTAAAATCCGCTCGTCCCGCCGCACACGATCCGCTGCGTCGGAAACGAGTAACTATCGAGATGGCTCTAGCCATAGAGCAGGGAATACTCTCCAATCAGAGGCTAACGGGTAATAGAATGTATTCCGCCCGCTTGTCGCGGCTTCTCTTCCGCAGCTTGGCTCGCTTTAGACCGCGTCCGGGATTGGCATCCGCGGACGAGGGCGCAATGCGGTACTCGGGCCCGCGAGGCGTGGTTGTTGATTATTCGTGGAAAAGACTCGGCGGTATGGACGACGTCGGTCATCCGAATCATAGAGGGTTGCATGTTGAGGACTGATCGACCCTCACCGTTTAGGTAGTATTGTCGGCGTCATCCATTTTCAACCAAATAGGACATTGCCCTTTTTAATACGATGAACAAAAGAGTTCTAGCTGGTGAAGCCGATGCCTTTTGCCCGAAAGCAAGAGGCGTCGGACAGATGCGATGCCTGTTCTGCCTGAGGCGACAAGAAAGATCCGAAGCAAATCCCCTCTTCAGATCTGTGCCGTCGAAACAAATCTTTGTTCCAACTTTGGCGAAGGAACAAGCTCCAGACTAAACTCCTCGTTCCAATTCCGAGGCAGCGAGGTGTACGCATCAGCATTGAGCGAATCAGTCGTCTCCGCAGTTGTTGTCGTGTTGAAAACCGTCCAAAAGTTGTCGTCTAGATCCGCACAATGATACCGGTAGTCATATAGACCATCTACAATATCTGGTTGTGTTTGAGGCACAAGGTTCGCTTTTTGCGTTGTAAACTCGATATACTCCTCCTTGATACCCACCAACAGACGCTCGTACTCTTCCTGGCAGCGTTTCGCAGCAGTCCACCGCTCCGCAATGGTCGAGAAGCACCTCGAGAAGCGGTCCATTTGGTCTTCAATATCTTGCCAACGATAACTCTCTGAAATCTCTTGTTTGCAGCGTTGAAGCACTTGCAGAAAAATATTCGCACAGGCAAAGACGTGGTGGCATGGATGGAAAACGTATTTGATCCTCCCATAGTCTTCGTTGGATTGCTGCCAGTAGCCATCAGCGACTCTAACCGCGTTGACGAAAGCTTTCATCTGCTGGCTCGTTGTCGGTGTAGGATTAAGTGGGTGCGGGCGGTAGAGGGCGACGAAGATGTAAGGTGTAGCAATATCGCTATAAAGCTTCATCTCTTTCCATCTTGTTTCGAGATCTGGGTCTTCGTTCGCTGCTTCTGCGTCGTAGATTTCTCGTTGCCATTGCAGTATCCGAGTTTCGCACCGCTGAAACCAATGCTCCAGTGTAGAGCACGCTCTTGGAATTGGATCCCCATGTCGCATGACAGAATAAATCTCGGCTTCAATCATTCGGAAATGGCATATGCGCCGTGAGGTAAACTTGGAGAGCCTTCCGGAAAGGTCTATACCCGCTTGTGTGATGGCCATGTCATCGACCTCGACCGGGAATGCCACATTGATGTGCTGAGTTGGTAGATTGACTGGTCGTAAGAAGATGCAACACACGCCTACTTCCATCTCCCATGCGCACCAGAACAGCCGCCGCCTCATGTCGCGGTGATACGACGTTATTTTGGCGTCAGTGGGTAGCTCTTGGTGCAGTCCAAGGTCGATGACGGCCTGGCTGATGAGGCCAGTTAGCAGCCACAAGTCGGCCATACTGGGGTTGAGGAAAGTGTATTGGGCGAGAAGGAGTATCGCCTGTAGGCCTGGAATGTCGTTGGTTGCAACCTCTGGGATGAAGTGCATGGCCTGGCGGACCAGGGTATATGCCAGCGCATTCGCCTGCCCTTGGTTGGTCCGAGCGGCCGTCGAAAGCGAAATGGCCATAATGATGCTGACAATATAGCGATTTCGTGGCGAGTCTTGGGCTGGGTTTGACACTGGATAGTAGATGGCGTTGAAAGCGGCTGTGACATCGTTGCGATGGTATATGGGGTACTGTGTGATGATGCGGTCAAGATAGTTGTTGAACAGCCCCGCGGCCGTCTTGTAGTCGATGCCATCCAGGCAGTTCGTAGAAGGCTGCGGGTTGATGATGGACCTGGGATGATTCTCATCGAGGTCTGTGGAGCCGACAAGCCCCTTTCTGGACGGGAGCTGCGTGCCCTTGACGACACAGCTGAGGATGGGGCGCGACTTGGAGATGCCAAGAAACGAAGGAGTGATGTCTTCCATGACTTGGTTGACGAGGCTATCAGCATAGGTGCACTTCTCCAAGGTGGACTGTACAGATAGGCCTTCGGAGTCATGTGAGGCTGCCGGCGAGGGCAACATGTCACCCGGCCGTCCTACCTTCGGCAGTGAGGTAGGGCTTCTGGGGTCCTCGCGGCTCGCAATGTAGCTTTCCAAGTAATCGGCAATACTACGGGGTGCCTCGCGCTGTGTAGAGGAGTCGAAGCCCACACACGAGACGCCCGCGTCCACACAACGCGTGCAGGCCGGCACTTTGCCATCGCACTGTTCAAGTTAGCGGTGCAGCGACCAACGAGCGAGGCGTGAATGAGGCGGACCGAGAGTTTGCGCTTGCGACAGCGGGCACACGCAAGAACCCGGCGCCGGACTTTGGTGCGGTTCTGCATTGCGGAAGAGGACGGTCGCGGGCGACGAAGCCAGGTGCCGCGGCCGCGGTGGTCATTCACTGGGGGGGGGAGTGGGGAC